>Ga0233425_10000614_pt1 | contig 90449 bp, 93 predicted proteins | sample Watercolumn_Towu_2_FD_181712 | JGI IMG/M metagenome (GOLD analysis project Ga0233425, IMG submission 181712) | Freshwater microbial communities from Lake Towuti, South Sulawesi, Indonesia - Watercolumn_Towuti2014_140_MG | ecosystem: Environmental > Aquatic > Freshwater > Lake | place... | reverse complement strand
CCGAGAACCGCTCCTCCGGCAACGGCCACAAAGCGGGCTGCTCCAGACGAGCGAGACCGATGACACGATCACCGGCACCGGGCCCGCGACCCGTGACCCACCGCTGCTCATCCGCCGTGTCAGAGCCACCGGAGGTACATGGATTTGTGCCGCGCCCTGCGGAACGAGGCTTGGGAGGGCCTCACCGACAAGGGATGGGATCTGCCTGACGAACGCCTGGTGACCGGCGCCTACGGCACGACCCACGTCTTCCATTGGCCTGGCGACGGCGTACCAATCGTGCTGATCCACGGGGCTCAGACGGACCCGCTGATGTGGGCGCCGCTGATCGCTGAACTGGACCCCAGTCGGTCGATCTACGCGCCGAACACCCCTGGCGACCCCGGCGAGAGCGTGCAGACCGAGGCAATCGCCGACGTCGAAGGTCTCAACGAGTGGCTTGAGGAGACACTCGATTCCTTGGATCTTGACCGCGTGCACCTCGTCGGCTGCTCATACGGAGGGTGGGTCGCGCTCCATTACGCCGCCACGCGGCCGCCCACGATCGCGTCGTTGACTCTCATTGAGCCGGTCGTCGACCGCATTCGTCCGAAGTTTCACGTCCACGGCATCGGCTCCGGTCTCGCCATGTCGATTCCCGGTCCGCAACGACGGCCCCTCGGACGCCACTTCGACGTTGAGTTCATGGCCACCAACCCGAACTGGCGCAAGCTCGGCGCCATGGCGTTCATGAAGCACGCCGGCCGACCTGGGCTGCCCAAGTTCACGCCCATCGACGATGCGGTGGTCGCGAAGGTATCCGTGCCGACGTACGCGATCTTCGGTGCGCGCAGCCCGGTCCACCACGCCCATGACCTCGCGGTCAGGCTGTCCGGCCTCAACCCGAACATCGTCACTGAACTCGTTGCCCGCGCGGGCCACACCCTCGCTGTCGAGCAACCCGCGACCGTCGCCGCGTTGATCGAATGGTTCTACGACGAGGGCGGAGCGAACTCCGGGGACGATTAGCTCGGTCGTCGGGTCACTACACCGAACCCGGAACTCGTCGCTAGCGGTTCGAGCGTCGGGCGTTGTCAGTCGGTTCGTCGCGTCGCGCTGCTCGGTCCGATGAGGGCGGTGCGTCGCCGGCCTTGCACGACGGAGATCTCGAGATGTCCGCCGAGAGCTTCGACGTACTGCTCCAACACGTCGATCGTGACGTTGCGGGATCGTTCGATCGCGGCGATGCGAGGTTGCGAGACACCGATCCGTTCGGCGAGCTCGCGCTGCGACACGCCAGCGGTCTCGCGTAGCGCGGTGAGTCCGGCGGCGAGCCGGAGTTCGTCTTCGATCTCACGAACCCGCTCCTCGGCACCCGACACCGCGAGGACCCTCTTCTCCCACTGCTTGACACTCATCGCTTCGATTCCTTCCGCTTCCTCGTGGCTGTTCGTGTCGTGCTGCGCCGCTTCTGGGCGAGGCTGGCCTGATGTTGGTCGAACCGATCATCGGCGATCGGGATGTTCTTCTCGTACCAGCCCTTCCAGTTGTCGCTCTTGTCGCCACCGACAAGGAGAATGGCCTGACGATCGAGGTCGAACGCGAACAGGACCCTTACCTCGCTTCGCCCCGTCGAACCCGGGCGGAGTTCCTTCATGTTGTTGTGACGGCTCGCCTTGATGCTGTCGACGAGCGGCCGTCCGAGAGCCGGTCCTTGGTCGCGCAAGATCCGGATCGCCGCCAGGAGCGCCTCTCCGTCGCGTTGAGCGAGCCCGGTCGCCCATTCCTCGCAAGCGGGAAGGAACTCAACGGACCAGCTCGCCACAGCGATAATAATAGCATTATCGGCCTTAGGTGCCGTGCCACTTGAGGATGAACGCGATGAAGCGGCCGCATCATCGTCCAAGCTGTCAGCGGTCGCGGCTGCTGCGGAACCCGTTGCAACGAGCCTGTCGGGAAGCGTGTGTAAACGGCCGTTGAAAATACTCTCGACATGGCTGCCCGAGCTCTGCACCTGGGGGACCCTCACGCAGCAAGGAAGAACTCACCGAGCGCGGGGACGCGTGGGTTTAGGGTTCGAGTCCCCCCTCCGACACGAATGGGTGTTCGCTACTTTGGTCGCGACGAAGTCGCGGGCTGGCGACTGCCAGCCGGCCGCTCGGGGACTGAGTCGGGCTACTCCGATTCGGGTGTTTGCGTGGCGGCCAGCTGGCGCGCCTGTGCCTTGAGCATGATCCTCAGCAGCACTCGGAGTGCGGCCGGCGGTATCTCGTACGACTCGTCCGGATAGATGAACGTGAGTTCCTTCATCCATCGGTTCTAGACGGCGCACGGGGTTCTGGGGACCAGGTCGGCGTCGAGAAGTTTCACGCTGCGCGGTCCGACGCGTTTCGCAATCGCGCGTCTGTTGCCTCCGCGTTCCCCGTACCCTTGCGCGTTGTGTTGATGACCATCTCGTCGTCCCTGTCGCCGGCAACCGATCTCGGGTTCTTGTTGCACGTGGCACGTAGCGGCAGGCGACTGTCGCAGCCCGGAATCAAGTGCCGCGGTCGCGAGTACCTGCGCATCATCTACGGTGCCGAATACACGTCGCTCGCCCAGATCGATCGACTCCGAGAGCGCGGGCTCGGGCACAAGCGCGCGCTCGCGATCCGCGAGTTCAGTCTTGGCGTTGAGGCCCTCGAACGCTTCGTCGCCGGCGACCCTCTCTACCGGGTTCGCGAGTGCGTCTTCGGCGTGCTCGCGCTCGAGAGCGAGCCCGTCGACCCTCGCCTGTGCAGCGATCAGTCCTTATGCTGATCGTCGCCCATAGAACCTGACACGCCAGAACGCGAGGGGCTTCATGACGCCTCAAGATGACCTCGCCAGGCGGCAGCAGCAGATCGAGTCTCTCGCGCGAGAGCATCTCGACCCAGCCGACGCCGCCTATTACTTGAGTCTTCTTCGGCCAGCGGTTCGGATGGAGCACGCGGACGTACCGGTGGGGCGAAGTCGCCTCGGCGGGTGCGCTGTACTCGATGATGCCGGCGCGTGGCCGAGATGGAATGGGCGCCCACTGAGCTTCCTCATGGTGCTCGACCTCGCCGATCTGGCCGGCATGGAGACCGACCTTGTTCGGCCAGAATCGGGACTTCTCAACTTCTTCTACGAGGCTGATGAGCAGCAGGCCTGGGGCTTCGACCCGGATCACGCCGACGGTTGGAGGGTGCTGCCAAACAGCGGACGCGGTGACCTCGTGGAGGGACCCGACGGAGCGCTGTCATTCAGCGAAATCCCGCTCCGGCCCGTTCAGAACCTCACGGCTCCGGGGTACGGGGAGCAGGTGACGGACGACATCCGGAAGCGGAACCCGGATGGCCTCTGGGCGATTGACGAAGTTCTCTGTGCTGGTGGTTGGCCCGATGCGCCACGCCATCAGGTCGGTGGTTGGCCGATCCTCGAGCAGAATCCGATCTGGCTTGAATGCCAACTTGCGTCCAACGGGCTCTACCTCGGCGACGGTGGCGGCTACAGAGATCCGCGCGCAGCCGAACTCGGACCGGGCGCGAACGATTGGCAAATGCTGCTCCAGGTCGAGACCGACGACTCCGCGGGTTGGATGTGGGGAGACGTCGGATCGCTCTACTACGCGATCAGGCGGCAGGACTTGGCAGACCGTCGCTTCGATAGGACCTGGATGATCTTCCAGTGCGGCTGACAAACGACTCTGCCCACGGGCGTGTCGGATTCTGCGTGTGAACGGTCGTTGATGCCGTTGAGAATCGCGTTGAGGATGACGTGCGACAATTTGCGACAACATCCACGCATCACGCCGCCAAGAAGAACTCGCCCTCCGTCGGGACGCGTGGGGTTAGGGTACGAGTCGCCCCTCCGACACGCTGCGTGCAGACATCGCGTGCACGTGTCTCTCAACGCCGGATGGTTCGGTACGGCCGGCGGAGAGCCTTCATCGCGGCGCGGATGCCGGGGCCGTCGTCGCCCGTCCATACGAAGACCGGAGCATCAAGGTGTTCGGATGCGGCAACGCACTCGGCGCCGAGGGTTGATACGCGGTGTTCGGCCGAGATCTCGGCCATGCGGAACGCGAGTGCCCGCATCGGCACGACTTCTACCTCCGCAGGCAGCGATATCAACTGCGAGCCGAGCGCGCGCCGTTGCTCTGTGCTCCAGCTTCCGGTGAGCGCGCCGCCGCGCGCCGCCACGACGCTCTTGCAGAGACGGTAGAGGTAGTGATTGGTCGTCGCGGGCTCATACTGGTTGAGGACCTTCGCGAGCGCCCGCGGCACGTGATCGGCGAGCAAGTCCCGTAACAGGTGGTCGTCGAGCAACGCGTGGGTCACGTCGTTGCGAGGTCTGGGTCGTCGGCAAGCGTCCGGACGAACCCGGCGTGGTCCTCGCGACTGAGGAGGTCGTCGAGCAGCCGCCGCCCGGTTCCCTTCGGCACGGTCAACACGCCGAAGCCCAGGTCGATGACGTCAACCGGTCCGCCGTCGTCGAGCTTCCAGCGGTGACGGACGCCCGCGGGCAACGACATCTGGCCGGACGCCGAAACCAGATACCTCTGAACAGTCATGCCGTCAGTGTACTTTGTAGAAGACAACATTTCACCAAGTATGGAACAGCGAGCGGTTCGAGGCGCAAGCGCATTGCGGGACGCGCCGGCTCAAGCGCAGCGGCCCCCCAAGACTTCTGTCGGTCGAATATTCCCGCAGGTGCTGGGCGACTCGCATCACAATGTGGCCTCGCGAACTGCGGAGGTCCTGGATGAAGCTGGCGGAAGCACTCGCGCTGCGAGCGGATGCACAGAAGCGGTTCGAGCAGTTGCGCGCCCGAGCACAGGCAAGCGCTCGATACCAGGAGGGCGAGGAACCGGCCGAGGATGCTGCCGGCCTGCTCCGGGAAGCTGAGGAAGTGCTTCAAGAGCTCGAGGATCTGATCCGTCGGATCAATCGAACGAACGCCGAGACCTCACTCGGCGATGGCCTGACCGTGACCGACGCGATCGCGCGCCGGGACGTGCTGCGACTTCGACACGCGCTGCTCTCGTCGGTCTCGGACGCCGCATCGGGCAAGGCGGGCGGAATGCACCGCCAGCTTCGCTCCGAGCTGCGCCAGGTCGCCGCGGTGTCCGTCAGTGAGCTACGGGTCGACGCCGATACCGCGGCGAAGGAGCACCGTGAACTGGATACGCGGATTCAGCAGCGGAATTGGGAGGTCGATCTGGTCGACTGATCGCGAGTCGGTAGTCGCGAGGAACGAAGCGAGCACAAACCCGCCGCGGCTGCGGGCAATCAGCCGCTCCTTGTGCGTGATGGGCAGCGCTTCCGAACTTCACACTGCAGCCCAGCACCGTGCACAGGTGACGGCGTACATCGCAACGAGCACTACCGTGTGCTGGTCGTTCCGACCGACGAAGGGTGGGTTCGGGGACTTCACAACTAACTTCGCCGAGAACCGCTCATGTTCCGCGAAGCCAACCATGGGTCCGTTGCTTCTTTGTGCAATCGGTCGTGGCCGTGCAGAGGTTCCGTGCAGTGACCGGCGCGACGATGCGGGATCGATCCAACGCGCTCACGCCGCCGCGAGATCGAGCCAGCCTTGCCAGGGGTCGCGTGTACCAAGGGTTAAGGTCGCCCCTCCGACACGAACAAACGTTCGCCATTATGGCCGCGACGAAGTCGCGGGCTGGCGATTGCCAGCCGGCCGCTCGGGGACCGAGTCGGGCTATTCCGATTCGGGTGTTTGCGTGGCGGCCAGCTGGCGCGCCTGTGCCTTGAGCATGATCCTCAGCAGCACTCGGAGGGCGGCGGGTGGTATCTCGTATGTCTCGTCCGGATAGATGAACGTGAGTTCCTTCATCTGCTTGTTCTACGCGTTCGTGCATGCTGCTGACTTCAACAGGGCGGGCTGGGCCGCGGCGGATGGGAAGGCGGTTGACTTCTGAAGTTATTCAGATACGATTGTGGGATGCGCCTCGTTGAACGCCAATTCTCGGAGTTCTTGCGTCAGCCGAATGAGGTCGTCGCGGAGCTCGATGATCACGACGTGTTGCTCCGGCGCCGTAACGCCCCAGATCTGAGACTGACCCAGGCAGACCGCGAAGAGGAACGGACCGAAGCGTTCAGTGCTGCGGTTCGATTGCTGCGGAATCTTGCGGTGCACGACGCCGGCGCGACGGGAGATGCAATTGTCGAGGTGTTCGCATGGTCGAGGTTCTTGCCGAGGCGCGACCGCGGTCTGTTTGCTGTTGAGCTGACCGAGACGCTCGTCGCGTCCGCGGACATCGACAATCTCGCGCCGCTGGCCCAGTTGCTTCGTGAGTGGCGCGCAACGGCAGAGATCCACGCAGACCCGAGGCTCGCTCGTCGCCTGCGCGCTTCGATCGACGCCGCGGGCGCTCCGGTTGCGGTTCCGGTCGGCTGAGCAGTCGAGTGCCCAAACGCAAAGAGCGGGTGGCACCACCGCCGAAATCAGGCGGCTGGGACTTTCGGTTCGCGACGAACGATGCAGTCAAGGGCTGGGAACAGATCTGTTCGTCGGCTGCGTCGAATGCGCGTGTGTCGTGGGATCGGATCACGAGCGACCCTCGCGCGCGTGACGCTCGTCAGCATCCGCTCAAGGGGACGCTCGCAACGAGGATGGTCAACGGCGAGCCGCTCGAGCAGTGGCAGTACGAGGTCACCGCTGGTGGTCGGATCTGGTACTGCATCGACGACCGCGGGCGCACGGTTTGGATGACCGGTGCGTCACCCGGTCATCCGAAGGCGACTGAGTAATCGTGTGGCGCCGACTCTTCAGGCGGGCCTCCCAATCGGGCGGCGCTACTCCAGTCACGCTGATAACGAGTTGAGCACCGCGACTTGTGGGAAGATCGCTGGCGCGCCGTAGCCGTGTTCAACCAGCCACCGGATCTCCATCAAGCTTCGCAACGACCAGTACGCGCGAATCACGTCGATCTCGATGTCGCCGCCATAGCCCGCGACAACATCGTCGAGGTGCTCCTCGTGTGCGAGTGTCAGCGTGGCGAGGTCATACATCGCATCGCCTTGGCCGCTCTCGGACCAGTCCTCGACGCCGCTCACCTCGTCACCGTCGGTGAACACATGAACGATCTGCAGGTCGCCGTGGATGAACACCGGTGTCCATCGCCGCAGCGCCGCCTCCGCGACCTGACGACTGCGCCTCACAACGTCGGCGGACACGACGTCGTTGGCGACGAGCCACTCACACTCCGCGTCGAGCTTTGGCGGAAACCCGACCGTGCCCCCAGTGCTGAGAGCGGGTTGCTGCTGACACTGGCTGCTGGGCCACGGCGGCAGCGGAGCGTCGTGCGGCGTGCGGACGGCGGCACCGGCCGCAACCCACGCCGCCGAAGACGCACGCGAAGGCTCGCTGAGCACGCCGAGCGCCGCTCCCGGAATTGCGGCGAGGGCGAGCACCGGCGGCGTGCGCCAAAGGACCTCGGGGGTGGGGATCGGTGCCATCGCCATGACCTCGACCTCTCGGTCGATGCGCGCTTGATCGGTGTCGATTTTCAGGAACACATCACCGACGCGCAGCGTCACGCGCTCGGAATGCGCGACAACGACGTCGATCTCAGGCATGTCGTCGATCATCCCACCTGGCCACCGACGGCGCAGAGGATATTGAGCGCGGCCGACTGCCAGGCATCACTCGCACGAACGCGGAGGTTCCGCACAACGCCGGGTCAACCGCGCGCTCGATCGTTGTCGAGTGGCGAGGTCCGTCTGGATGAACCCCGGAACTCGTCGCTTGCCGTTCGAGCGTCGAACGTTGTCAGGCTGTTCGTCGTGTCGCGGAGCTCGGGCCGATGAGGGCGGTGCGTCGTCGACCCTGTACGACGGAGATTTCGAGGTTCCCGCCGAGTGCTTCGACGTACTGCTCCAACACGTCGATCGCGACGTTGTGGGATCGTTCGATCGCGGCGATCCGAGGTTGCGAGACACCGATTCGCCCGGCAAGCTAGCGCTGCGACACGCCAGCGACCTCGCGCAGCGCTGTCAGCCCGGCGGCGAGGCGAAGCTCGTCTTCGATCTCACGAACCCGCTCCTCGGCACCCGGCACTGCAAGGACCTTCTTCTCCCACTGCTCGATGCTCATCGCTTCGATCCCTTCCCCTTCTTCGCAGATTTCCCTATCGTGCCGCGCCGCTTCGCGGCGAGGTTGGCCTGATGCTGGTCGAACCGATCATCGGCGATCGGGATGTTCTTCTCGTACCAGCCCTTCCAGTTGTCGCTCTTGTCGCCGCCGACGAGCAGAATGGCTTGACCTTCGAGGTCGAACGCGAACAGGATTCGTGCTTCGGTCCGCCCCGTCGAACCCGGACGGAGTTCCTTCATGTTGTTGTGGCGGCTCGCCTTGACGGTGTCGACGAGCGGCCGTCCGAGCGTCGGTCCTTGGTCGCGAAGGATTCGGATCGCGGCCAGGAGTGCCTCGCCGTCGCCTTGGTCGAGGTGTTCGCCCACTTCTCGCAGGCAGGATGGAATTCAACGGACCAGTTCGACACGTCGATAGCAGCAGCATTATCGGCCTCATGCGGCGTGACACTTGTGGGCGGGTCGTCTTGCACAGCTGCGTAAGTAGCTGCCTACCATGACCCGGTGTCGAGATCGCATGGTGATGGACTCACCGCGGTCGTGACCCTCCCGTTGGCCTCGTGAGCGCCGTCGCACATCGGGTGTTGTGCGTCGACGACGAGACCGCGATCTTGCGGACGCTGGCCACGAATCTGAAGGCCCGGGACTACATCGTCGACCTCGCGCAGACCGGCGAGGAGGCATTGCGCCGTGCGAGCGATCACCGACCCGATGCGGTGATCCTCGATCTGGGACTTCCCGGCATGCGCGGTTGGGCCGACGCAATCGCCGACGCGCTGCGACCAGTGAGGACCTCTTCGCAGTAAGCCACGACATCGCCCCGGCGATATTGGCTTCACGGGCGAGGGCCCGTGTCTGGCACGTCCTCGGTCGTCTCCTGGGGGTCGGATCGTGCGAGGTTCGCGTTCGAGTATGACGGGTCGTCGGTAACCTCGGCGACGAGCACGTCGAGAATCCAGCTCGGAAGGTCGACCGGGTCGTCGACCGCTTCGAGTTCCACCTCGGCGAGAACAAGCGCGCGGTCGAGAAATACGTCGATCTCGACTGTGTTTGTACCGGCGGAGACCTTCGTGCGGCGCTTTCGGATCCGCCGCCCGGCCGTGAACGGCCACAACGCATCGAACAGAGCCGGTGAGATGTCCTCTTCGATCTCCGTTCGTACGAGCCCACGACCAGTCTTCAGGGTACGCACGAGTCTCAGAGTGCCGTCGGCGTGGCGCGCGCGACGGAGCCGTTCCGTGATGCGCTCGCCAGGGAGGTAGCCCTGGTCGATCGCGATCACGTCCCGCACACACTCGTCAGGAATCGTCGGTTCGGCGGAGAGCAGATACTTGTGCTCGATCTCAGTGTCGCCGCCGCGCTGAGCCAGTGTTGCTCTTGCAAGGTCGATCGCCGCGAGCAGCGCCGCTGCAGAGTCGTGCAACCAACGAGCTTCGATCGCCTTGAAGCGGGCGTGCTCCTCCTCACGCACCGCAGCGGCGACCGAGGAGAAACCTCGGCGAGGACCGGTGCCAGCACCGCGCACGTCGCCACGATCACGAACGGCAGCGGCGACGACTCCATCGCGAGCGAGCCTACTGACGATCGCTGCCGACCGATTCCGCTGCCGACGTCGTGGCGCAGTCGGGATCACGCCACCACGGTGTCGTCGAAGACGAGGATGTGTCGCAGCCGGTCGCCGGGCCATACCCACTCGCTCGCGTCGAACGTGGTGAGGTCGAACGTGCTGAGGTCGAACGTGGTGAGGTCGACCTTGGTGATGACGTCACCGCTCATCACCGCCACGTATGCAGTCGACGAGTCGGGGGCCACGACGATGCTGCGCGCGTGGCGGCCGATCGGCACCCGCTCGATCTCTCGCGCGTTCGCGTTGTCGATCACCGAGGTCGAATGTGCACCACTGGTGACGAGCGTGAGGCGGTCGTCGGGGACGCTCGTCGCTGCCCTCGGACCCCAGCCCTCGCCGTACATCGAGTAGTTCGACACCTAGGCGTAGCGGCCGTCGCTCATGAACGCGGCCTCGACCGGCGCGCCTTGTGAGACGCCGGGGTGGCCCTCGAAGCCGAAGTCGGCGAGCTCCTGAGAGGTCTCGTCACAACGGGCAGTCGCGCGGCCGTCGCAAGAGATGATGACGGGTCGGCCAGGCTCATCGTGCCTTCACGTGTTCGCGCCGGAATAGTAGAACGGGGACGTGGTAGGACGCTTCGAGGGACGTGTGGCCTTGATCACCGGCGCGGCGTCGGGGGTGGGGCGCGCGACGGCGCTGCGCCTCGCGAGCGAGGGCGCGCACGTCGCCGCGTTCGACGTGAGCGAGGAAGGCGCGAGCGAGACAGTCGCGTCCATCGAGAGCGGCGGCGGTCGCGGCACCGCACACTTGGTCGATGTGTCGTCCGAATCGTCGGTACGGGCCGGTGTGGCTGCGGTGCTCGCGGCGCATGAGGGCCGCATCGACGTCGTGTGCAACATTGCCGGCATCGGCCGGTTCGATCATTCGCACGAGCTCGCGCTCGCCGACTGGGAGCGAGTGCTCGCGGTCAATCTCACGGGCACGTTTCTCGTGTGCAGAGAGACGATCCCGACCCTGCTCGAGACGAGCGGCAACATCGTGAACACCGCGTCGATCGTCGGCATGCACGGCGCGCCGTACTCGGCCGCGTACGGAGTCTCGAAAGCCGGCGTCGCGCAGCTGACCCGCCTGCTTGCCTGGGAGTACGTTCGCCGCGGCATACGGGTGAACGCGGTCGCGCCCGGCGGGATCGACACGGCGATGCACGAGTCCTTCGAACTCCCCGCGGGCTGCGACGGAAAGCTGTTCACCAACAAGTTCATGACGTTCACGGGTCTCGCCGATCCGGCCGACATCGCCTCGATGTTCGCCTATCTCGCGTCGGACGAGGCCCGATTCATCACCGGTGCAGTCTTCACCGTCGACGGCGGCGCGTTGTGCTGAGCCGGCCGACCTCAAAGGCGTCATGGTCGAGCGTCGCGGTGCGAGCGCGGTACTCGTCCATCGAGTACGGCCACTGGGTGACGATGCGGCCGCTCGGCGAGCGGTAGTAGGTGTTGCAGCCCGCCTGCCACACGCGGACCCCGGCGATGGCGTCCTGCACTTCGTCGTTGTAGCGCTGCATCGCCTCCGGCTTCACGTCGACCCACGAGATGTCGTCGTCGGCGAAGCGGCGCAGGTGCGCGAGCAAGTACTCGACCTGGAACTCGATCATCGTCAGGATCGAGCCGTTGTTCGTATTCGGGCCGTAGCACATGAACAGGTTCGGGAAGCCCGCCGTCATCACACCGAGGTAGGCGATCGGCCCGTCGTTCCACGCGTCGGCGATGCCGCGCCCGTCGCGACCGGCGACGTCGATGGCGGCCAAGTACTTCGTCGTCTCGAAGCCGGTGGCTACGACGATGACGTCGACCGCGCGCTCGAAGCCGCCGGCCGTGACAACCGCGTGCGCGGTGATGTGATCGATCGGGTCGGTCACGAGCTCGAGGTTCGGTTCGTTGAACGCCGCGTAGTAGACGTTCGAGAAGAGCGGACGCTTGCAGCCGAACGGGTGCGTGGGGCGCAGTTCGGCGCGTATGTCGGGGTCGCGCACGGTCTCGATCGCGGCGAGGCCCGCGGCTTCGCTCTCCGCGTTTCTTTCGGGAATGGCGAACGTCATGCCCTCGTTCATTGAACGTTCGGTCTGTTCGCGGAACCACCAGAGGATCGAAGGGTCTTCGCGGAATTGCTCGATCTGCTCCGGCGTGTACGGGTCGTCGAGTTTCGGATTGACCCAGTTGGCTGTCCGTTGGAACAAGTAGACGCGGCCCGCGACCTTCACAACTTCGGGCACGAGTTGCACCGCGCTCGCAGCGCTGCCGATCACGGCGACGCGCGCGCCGGTGAGATCGTAGTTGTGGTTCCAGCGCGCCGAGTGCCACGACGCGCCCTCGAACCGGTCGAGCCCTTCGATTGCGGGCCACGCGGGCTCGTTGAACATGCCGATCGCGCTCACGACCACGTCGGCGTCCACCGTCGTGCCCGAGTCGAGCGTCAGCGTCCAGCTCGCGCTCGCGTCATCCCAGCAGGCCCGCGCGACGCCGTCTCCGCAGCGAATGTGCTTGCGCAACCCGAACTTGTCGGCGAAGTCGTGCAGGTAGCCGAGGATCTCGGGCTGGGTCGCGTAGGGCTTCGACCAGTCGGTCTTGAAGTCGAACGAGAACGAGTACAACACCGAAGGCACGTCGCACTCGGCGCCGGGATAGCGGTTCCAGTTCCACGTGCCGCCGAGATCGGGCGCGCGTTCCAGGATCACGAAGTCCTCGAAGCCTTCGTCGAGGAGCCGCTTGCCCGTACAGAGGCCACCAGGCCCGGCGCCGACGATCGCGATGCGCAGCAGGGCCCGGTCCATCGTGTCGGCCTACCGGCCGAGGTCGGTGACGACGGCGCGTCCGAGGTATTGCGCGGCCTGGAGTTCGTCGAAGATCGCGGCGAGGTCGGACAGCGGTCCCGTGCGCGAGACGTGGGTCTTGACCCGCCCGGCCACCGCGAGGTCGACGAGCTCGCGCATCTCCTGCACGTTCCCGACCGCGGAGTACATGATGGTGGGGTCCTTCAGGAAGAAGTCCCACGGTTGCAGCTGGAGTGGGCCGTCGCTCGTTGGGGGAATGCCGACGGCGACGAACAGGCCGCCACGCCGCAGCATCTGCAGGCCGAGCTCGAAGCCGGAAACGCGCGCCGCGAAGACGAGCGCGGCGTCGACGCCTCCGAACTCGCTGAACGCGAACGCCGCGGCCTCGTCGGCAGACACCGCGAAGTCGGCGCCGAGTGATCGCACGAAGCCGAGCCGTTCCGCGCCGAGGTCGACGCCGACGACGCGGTATCCGAGCGCGCGCGCGAGCTGCACCGCGTAGTGGCCGAGGCCGCCGGCAGCGCCGATCACCGCGACGGGCCGGCCCGGCGCGATGCCGTGGGCGGCGAGCTTGCGCACTGCGCCGTAAGCCGTGAGGCCGCCGCACGCGAGCGGCGCCTCCTCGTCGCCCAGCTCGTCGGGGATCCGCACGACTGCTTTCGCCCACACGCAGAACTGCTCGGCGAAGGTGCCCATGAGCGGACGGCCCTGCACGCACAGGCGGGGCCGCCCGCTCAGGCAGTAGTCGCACGCGCCGCACCAGTAGCCACCCATGCCGCCGAGCCCGAGGATCACACGGTCGCCGACCGCGACGGTCTGCTCGGCGCCGGGCCCGAGGGCCTCGACGACGCCGATTGCCTCGTGGCCGATGCCGCCTTCGAGCGGCACGCCGATCCAGTCGCCGCGCGCGAGATGCAGGTCGGAGTGGCACACGCCCGCAGCATGGATACGCACGCGTGCTTCCTCCGGCCCTGGTTCGGGCACGTCGACGTCGCGTACGTGCAGGACGCCGCCCTCGATCCGGATCGCCTTCATGCCTCTTGCCTCCTTGAAATCGGTGATGTCGGCCCCGCGCTCACGGTTTCGAGAGGATCAGTCCGCTCGTCGGCACACCGGTACCGGCCGTGACGAGCGTGTGTTGTACGCCCGGGACCTGATTGCACGCGGTCCCGCGAATCTGGCGCACGATCTCGGTGATGCCGTTCATGCCGTGGATGTACGCCTCGCCGAGCAACCCGCCCGACGTGTTGATCGGGAGCTCGCCGCCAAGCGAGAGCCGCTCGACCGTGGCGAAGTCCTTCGCCTCGCCCCGCTTGCAGAAGCCGAGCTCCTCGAGCTGCACGAGCACGAACGGGGTGAAGTGGTCGTACAAGAACGCCGTCTGAATCTCGGCGGGGGAGAGCCCCGACTGGCGCCACAGCTCGTCGGCGACCACGCCCATCTCGGGCAGGCCGGTGACATCGTCGCGGTAGTAGCTCGTCATCGTCTCGCCGTCGAATCCGGCACCTTGCGCCGCCGCGGTGATGACGGCCGGGGTCTGGCGCAGATCACGCGCCCGCTCGAGCGAGGTGACGGCGAGCGCGACACCGCCGTCGCTCTCCTGGCAGCAGTCGAGCAGCCGCAGCACCGGCTCCACGATCCAGCGCGACTGTTGATGGTCCTCGATCGTGATCGGCCGCTCGTAGAACCACGCGTCGGGATTGGTCGCCGCATGGGCACGGTCGACCACCGCGATGCGGCCGAAGTCCTCGTTGGTGACGCCGTAGGTGTGCATGTAGCGACGGGCATGCAGCGCAACCCACGCTGCCGGGGTGAGCAGGCCGAACGGCCCGTACCACGAGAGCCACAACGGCATCGTCGTGAGTTGGGCGGTCGAGACGCCGAAGCGGCGGCCCGACCGTTCGTTGAACGCGCGATAGACCACCACGACATCGGCGACGCCCGTCGCGACTGCCATCGCGGCCTGGAGCACGCACCCGGCTGACGCGCCGCCGCCGTACGGCACGCGGTTGAACATCGTCACGCGCTCGATCCCGACACTGCGCGCGACCTCCATCTCCTCGCTGCTGTCGAGCGTGAACGTGACGAGACCGTCAACGTCGCGGGGGGCGAGCCCGGCATCGTCGAGCGCGCTCTTCACCGCCTCGCACGCAAGCTGGAGCTCGGTGCGGCCCGAATCCTTCGAGAACTCCGTCTGGCCGATACCGGCGATCGCGGCGCGACCGCACAGCGGGTGGCTCACGAGCGTGCCGCCTTTCGGGGCAGGTCGAGCACGGCCGTCCCGCTGACGTGGTCGCCGAGGTCGTTCGCGGCGCGGAACTCGATCTCGACCAACCCCGCGCCGTTGTCGTCGGACTTCCCGGTCACGGTGCCCGTGAACGTGAGGGTCGAACCCGCGAACGCGGGCACGCCGAGGCGGATCGCGAGGTGCTTGACCATCGCTTCCGGCCCGGCCCAGTCGGTCAGGAACCGGCTGCAGTATGCGGTGTCGGAGAGGATGTTCATGAAGATCTCCGGCGCGCCCTGCGAGTTCGCGAAATCCCGGTCATGGTGCACCGGCATGAAGTCGCGCGACGCTATCGCGCCCGCGACCACGCGGGTCGGCGTGACATCGACAACGAGCGGCGTGAGGTCCTGGCCGACGGCGACCCCGTCCCAGTCGAGCGTCGCGCTCATCTTGTCGTCTCCGGCCGGAACAGCGGGAGCACCACACCGTCGTCGAAAGTTTCGAAGAACACTTCGACGGGCATTCCGATCGTCGCGTCCGCGGGCGCGATGTCGCACAGGTTCGACACGATGCGGGTGCCCTCTTCCAGGTCGACGAGCGCGACGATGTAGTCCTCGCCCATGAACGGCAGCGGTGGGTGCTTCGGCATCACGAAGCTGTACAGGGTGCCCCGGCCGGACGACTCGATCGTGTCCCAGGCGACCGACTGGCACTGCGGGCACATCGGTCGCGGCGGGTGACGTAGGCGACCGCAGTCGGCACAGCGCTGGATCAAGAGCTTGTGGTCGCGTGCGCCGTCCCAGAAGAACTGCGTGTCCGGCGACATCGACGGTGCGATCCGAGCGCTCACGACGGTGCTCCTTCCGGCTTGAACTTCAGGATGCGGAACCGCTGCCGGCCGACGATCTCGCCGTCGCCGTCGCGGTACGTCGTGACCCAGGTGACGAAGTAGCCGGAACCGACGCGGGTCTGCTTGCGATCGGAGATCGACTCGATTTCGGTCGTCGTCGACACCACGTCACCGAGTCGGAGGTAGCGCATGATCTCGAACTCGGAGTTCGCCGCGAGTGTCGCGACGTACCCCGCTCCGTCGAGCAAGTCGAGCACCGGCGTCTTACGCGACTCCACCGGCGAGCCACCGCGCTCTGCGATTCCAGTGAGCTTCGGCGTCGCCATGGTCCAGGTCTGGAGCATCAACGGCGGCGCCACGATCTCGCCGAAGCGCGATGCCGTCGCGAAGTCGGGATCGGAATACACCGGATTCCAGTCGTCGAACGCCGCGACCCAGTGCCGGATCATTGGCTGGTTCACCGGGTCGGGCCCGACGACTGGCGCAGCGTGGCCGACAGGAGTCCCGACGAGGCGCTGCAACTGTTCGTCGAGTGTCGCGCCAGACAATTGGTGGGTTGGCGAGTCGGCCATTTGCGTCCCTTCATCGTTCGTGCTCGTGGGGGTTACGTAGCCGGGATGCCGTGCGCGGCAATCAGCGTGCCGAGGCGGTCGAGTTGATGGCGGGCCGAGCCCAGCTCGTGCTCACACTGGATCGCCCACTTGGAATAGCGGTGCAGTGGATAGTCGACGTCGATGCCGACCCCGCCGTGGAGGTGCTGGCACGTCACCGACGTGAACGCGCCCGCTTCGGCCGCGACAAACTTCGCCACCAGCACCTGGTCGGTGGCCGGATGCTCGCTGGCGAGGCGCCAAAGGGCCTCCCACGCCGTCAGCCGCATCGCCTCAAGCCAAATGTACGCATCGGCGGCGCGCTGGTGCACGGCCTGGAAGCTGCCGATCGGACGGTCGAACTGGATGCGTTCGCGCGCGTATCCCGCGGTCATCTCGAGTGCCCGTTCGGCGACGCCGAGTTGCACCATGCAGCGCGCCGCCGTCGCCCGCTCGACCAGCCATCGCGCGGCGTCCTCGCCGGCGAGCCGCGCGACCGCAGGTGCGTTCGTGAGCTCGACGCGCGCGTGCGGCCGCCCGTCAGGAGTCGCTTGCGCGTCGAGGTGCACACCGGGGCCGCCTGGATCGACGGCGAACAGCGCGACAGTTCCGTCGGCGAGCGAGGCGGGGACGAGCACCAGCGCCGCCTGCTCGGCGTACGGCACGTTTGTCTTCACGCCGGTGAGACGCTCCTTGCGGGCGCGGGTCGTGGGTGCAAGCGGGTCGCGCGTGTCGAACTCGTGCAACGCGGCGGTGAGCACGATCTCACCCCGCGCGATTGCAGGAAGCCATTCCGACCGCAGTGCGTCGTCACCGAAGCGGGCGAGCGGTAACGCGGCGAGCGCGAGCGCGGCATACGCGGGAACGGGCGCGACCGTGCGGCCGACTTCGTGGAGCAGCAGGCCGAGCGCGAAGAAGCCGAGGTCGGAACCTCCATACTCCGTCGGGAGCGCAAGGCCGAGCAGATCGGACCGTGCGAGCGCTTCCCACAGCTCGGCGTCGTACGGTGCTCCGCTGTGTTCGAGCGCCCGGAGCTGCTCGTTCGTCGTGTGGTCCTCGAGGATCGTGCGGGCGAGCTGTGCGGCCGCGAGTTCTGCTTCGCCGAGAGAGAAGTCCACCGTCAGTCCTTGTAGTGGGGGAGGCCCAAGCCCGCCATCGCGATGATGTCGCGCTGGATCTCGTTGGTGCCGCCGCCGAAGGTGAGGATCAGCGCGTTGCGGTACGACGACTCGACTTGGTTGCGCAGCACCGCGCCCGGGCTCCCGTGCCCGATGATGCCGGCGACGCCGAGTACTTCGAGCATCGCCCGCGAGGCCTCGACCTGCAGTTCGCTGCCCCACACCTTGATGGCCGACGACGCCGCCATGTCAGGCTGGCCGTGGTCGGCGGCCCAGGCCTGCTTCCAGTTCATGAGCCGCTGCACCTGCGTCTTGGCGTGGACTCGGGCGAGGTTGTGCTGAACCCACGGCGTGTCGATCACCCGGGCGCCGTCGACGTGGGTTTCAGCAGCCCAGTTCGCGACCGCGTGCAGGTCGCGAATCAGGCGGCCCGGCGTGCCGAGCGAGATGCGCTCGCGGTTGAGCTGGCCGGTGATCAGACGCCAACCGTTGTTCTCGCCGCCGATGAGGTTCTCGGCGGGCACCCGGACGTCGTCGTAGTAGGTCGCGTTCGTGGTCACCCCACCGACGGTGCGCACCGGCGTGCGCGAAAAGCCCGGGTCCGTCGTGGGCACGAGGAAGATCGACAGGCCCGCGTGCTTGGGCGCGTCCGGATCGGTGCGGGCCGCGAGCCAGATGTAGTCGGCGTGATCGGCGAGACTCGTCCACATCTTCTGGCCGTTGATGACCCACCCATCGCCGTCGCGTCGCGCCGACGTCGACAGCGACGCGAGATCGGTGCCCGCACCTGGCTCGGAATAGCCGATCGAGAAGAACAGCTCGCCCGCGAGGATCCTCGTGCAGAAGAAGTCTCGCTGCTCAGGGGTTCCGAATTCGCGGATCATCGGGCCGACCGTGTTCAACGTGAGGAACGGGAGCGGGAACCCCGCGGCCTGCACTTCGTCAGCGAAGAGGAACTGCTCGACCGCCGAGCGTTCCTGACCGCCGTACTCCTTGGGCCAACTCAGACCGAGCAGTCCGTCGCGGCCCATCTGTCGCATCGCGGTCCGGAACTCGGGTCCGCCGCCTTCGCGCGACGACGCCAGCTCCTCGGTGAGGGCGGTGGTCATCATCGCGTCGAAATACAGGCGCAACTCGTCGCGGAAGCGACGCTGTTGGGGAGAGAGCGCGACTTCCATTCAGGCGTTCGCCTTCCAATCTTCGATGAGCAGTTCCATCGTGACGTCGACGACGACCTGCTGCTCGGCGTCGAGGATCTCGTAAAGGCTCCCGTTCGCGGTGTGGCAGCCGAAGAACACGAGCCCGCCGTCGGGCCCGCCCCGTTCCAGGTGGGGGAGCGCCTCGGCGACCGTCAGCGCGTAGTCGCCGGCGCGGCGAACCCGCTCGTCGGCGTGAGACCCGTCGGGGCGGATGTCCCAGAGATGCTGCTCGCCTTCGAGGACGAGCACCGTTGTTGTCGCGGTATGACGGTGGGCGGGGCAGTGGCCGCCGTCGCCCGTCCAGCGCACCAGCATGTCGAGCGTGCCGGCCGCGAAGTCGTAGCCGAGGATCGTGTAGTCATGCCGAACGAAGTAGGAGTCGTCGGGCCCATTGGTGACTTCACGCCAGCGGTAGCGGGATGGTTCGAAGGTACGTTGTGTCATCGTCGCTCCATGCCTTCGAGGCGCCCTTCGGCGCGCCAGGCGTCGAGGATCTCCGCGTACTCGGTCGGCGCACCGAAGAAGAAGCTGCCTTGGCGTGACCGCGCGTCGGCCTGGCCTTCTAAGTTGTAGTAGCTGGGAGTGCAGTGCTCGGAGAACTCGGTGCTGCGGCCACCGCGCGCGATCACCTCCTCCACCCATTCCGCCTCGGCCGACCGAGACGCTTCCAGCACGTCGATGCCTTGGTCAAGCGCGTCGGCGAACAGCGCGGCAATGTGTCGGGCTTGCACGTGGAAGAGATACGAGAAGTTGACCGAGAACCCGGACTGCGCGACGTGGACGATGCAACAGTTCGGGAAGCCGTGGACGTGCACGCCGTGATAGGTGCGCACGCCATCGGCCCATTTCTCGGAAAGCGTGAGGCCGTCGCGACCAGTGATCGAGAAGCCAGCGCGTCGCGAATAGTCGGTCCCGACCTCGAATCCGGTGGCGAAGACCAAGCAGTCGAGTTCGTACTCGACACCGCCGACGACGACACCCCGCTCGGTGATGCGCTCGACCCCTTTGCCCGACGTGTCGATGAGCGTGACGTTCGGCCGATTGAACGTGGGCAGATACTCGTCGTGGAAGCACGGACGCTTGCAGAACTGCCGGTAGTACGGCTTCAGCGCCTCGGCGGTGGCCGGGTCGTCGACGAGCGCCTCGACGCGCGCGCGGATCTCCTCCATCTTCACGAAGTCGGCGAGTTCTACCGTCTCGGCCAACGCCTCCGGCGACAGGTTTGGGTTGTCGCCCGACAGCACGAGCGCGAGCAGCTTCTTGGTGATGTCGGTCCAGCCGTCGTTCACGAGGTCTTCGTCGACATAGCCGCCAGCCGTGAGGATCTGGAAGTTGTCGATGCGCCGCTGCTGCCAGCCGGGCTCGAGCGCAGCTGCCCACTCCGGATCGGTGGGTCGGTTCGCGCGCAGGTCGATCGAGGACGGCGTGCGCTGGAACACGTACAGGTGCTGCGCGCTTTCGCCGAGGTGCGGGATGCACTGGACGGCGCTCGCGCCGGTTCCGATGATGCCGACGCGTTTGTCGCGCAGGCCGGAGAGGTTCCCGTCGGCGTCGCCGCCCGTGTAGTCGTAGTCCCATCGGCTGGTGTGGAACGTGCGGCCCCGGAACGACTGCAGGCCGGGGATGCCGGGCAGTTTCGGTTTTTGCAGGAAGCCGTTCGCCAGGCATACGAACCGCGCTCGTATCGCGTCGCCGCGGTTCGTCTCGATGACCCAACGGGCGGCGGCGTCGTCCCAGCGGATCGCGGTGACCTCCGTCTGGAAGCAAGCGTTCCGGTAGAGGTCGTAATGCTGCGCGATGCGCCGGCAGTGCTCGTAGATCTCCGCCCCGCGGCTGTACTTCTCCTTCGGGACGTAACCGAGCTCCTCGAGCAGCGGGATGTACACGTACGACTCCGTGTCGCACGCGATGCCGGGATAGCGGTTCCAGTACCACGTCCCGCCGAAGTCGCTGCCCTTCTCGATGATGCGGATGTCGTCGACACCCAGCTCGCGCAAGTGCGCCCCGGTGAGCAGACCTCCGAAGCCGCCGCCGACGAGCACGACGTCGACGTCGTCGGTGAGCGGCGCACGCTTGAACCCGGGCTCGGCATGCGGGTCTCGTGCGAACTCCGCGAGCTCGCCGGTCATCTCGACGTACTGGCCGATCCCCTCGGGGCGCAGTCGCTTGTCGCGTTCTTCGCGGTACTTTCGCCGCAGCGCGTCCGGGTCGAACCCGAGGCCGGTCGTCACGCTCGCCTCTCGGGGTCGCGGCGGCGACCCAGTCCGTCGCGCACGAGGCCGATGTACGCGTCGACGACGGCCGCACCTTCGACGCCGTCGTCGCCACCGAGCATCGACTCAAGGTAGTGCCGCGCGCCGAGGAGGAAGTGCGCTTGCGCGAGGATCTCCGTGTCGTCCATCGGCCGGAGCGAACGCTCGGCGACGCCGGCGCGGATCTCCGCCGCGAGCAGCGTGACCCAATCGTCCATGCCCTCTCGATAGAGGTCGGGCTCGTGGAACTTGATCTCATCCGCGAGGCGGACGTGGTGTGGATTCGCGCGGATGTAGTCGACGTACGCGAGCTGTTCGGCCCGCAGCCGGGTGAAGAAGTCGGAAGCCGGGTCGCTCCTGGCCGCGGCCAGACGCGCGGTCAAGTCGGCCATCAAGGTGCGCATGAGCTCGCGCAGCAGTTGGGTGCGCGAGCCGAAGTGGTAGTGGACGCTGCCGATCGCGGTGTCGGCGCGCGCCGCGATGCGCGCGACCGACGCCTTGTGGAACCCGCGCTCACCGGCCTCGAGCCGCGCCGCGTCGAGGATCCGGGCCCGCGTCACGAGCGACTTCGCGTAGCCCTCGGAGGCAGCCGGGCGCACCATGCGCCCGGATATTGATCCAGTATTCAGTTTCGGGGCAAGATCCCCCGGTGACCACGCCGGATCTCACCGACATCGAGCTCTACCGGCAGGGGTTCCCGCACGACGTGTTCAGTGCGCTCCGCCGCGACGACCCCGTGCACTGGCAGGCGATCCCCGAGCGCCTGAACGGCGCCCACGACCCGGGCTTCTGGGTGCTGACGAGGCACGCGGACGTGCAGGCCGCGAATCGCGACCCCGATCTCTTCACCGCATTCGACGGGCCGCAGCTCGCGCTCACACCCGCGATGGCGGGCTCGATGCTTGTGAGCATGGACGGGCGCGAGCACACGCGCCTGCGCCGGCTCATCAGCGCCGGCTTCACCCCGCGGATGGTGCGCCGCCTCGACGACCAGGTGCGCGTCTGGGCCGCGTCGATCATCGACCGTGCGCTCGAGCGCGGATCATGCGACTTCGTGCAGGAGGTCGCGTACCAGCTTCCGATGAATGTGATCGGCGACATCGTGGGCATCCCGATCGGGGACCGACCCGAGGTGTTCGCACTCACGCGTGACTTCATCCGGGCCGGCGATCCCGAACTCGCGATGACGCCCGAGGAGCACCTCGGCGTGCAGGTACGCATGTTCGAGTACGCGCAGGAGCTCGGGCGCGCCAAGCGCATCGACCCGCAGGACGACGTATGGACGATCCTGTCGACGGTCGAGATCGAGACCGAGGACGGCGGGCACACCGCGCTCGGCGAGCTGGAACTGGACTTGTTCTTCATGGTGCTCACGGTGGCCGGGAGCGAAACGACACGCGACGCGATTGCCGTGGGGCTTCTGGCGCTACTGGAGCACCCTGACGCGCTCGACACGCTGCGCCGCGAGCCCGACGCGATCCCTGCGGCCGTCGAGGAGATCATCCGCTGGACCTCGCCTGTCTCGTACTTCGCGCGGCGCGCGACCCGCGACACACAAGTGCGCGGGGTACCGATCGCAGCCGGCGATCGCGTGACCCTCTGGTACGCGTCCGCGAACCGCGACGAGGACGTGTTCGACGACCCCTTCCGCTTCGACATCGCGCGCTCGCCGAACCCGCACGTCGCGTTCGGCGGCGGAGGCCCCCACTTCTGCCTCGGCGCCAACCTGGCGCGGCGGGAAATCACGATCCTGTTCGAGGAGTTGCTCGCGCGCGCCCGTGAGATCGAGCTCGTCGGCCCGCCTCGCTACAGCGCGCTCGGTATCGACAACCCGGTTCTTGTCGTAATGCGAGAACTGCCGGTACGCATCTCGTGAGCGACGTCGAAGACCTCCGCGTCGTCGACTTCTCGACGCAGATCGCCGGCCCGTACTGCTCGAAGCTGCTCGTCGACGCGGGTGCCGATGTGATCAAGATCGAGCCGCCGGGCGGCGACGCACTGCGCTACTGGTCCGCGACCGGAGCCGATCTCAAAGGCCGCGACTCGGCGCTGTTCACCTTCCTCAACGCCGGGAAGCGCTCGGTCGTGGGCTCTGTCTCCGAAGCTCACGTGCGAGCGCTGCTCGCCGAGGCCGACTTGGTCATCGAGGCACACGGCCTTGCCTCCGACAACGGCGAGCGGCTCGACGTCGCGCGGCTGCGTTCCGAGTGCCCCGCGCTCGTCGTGCTGTCGATCACGCCCTACGGCTTGAACGGTCCGTGGGCCGACCGCGCCGCGTCCGAGTTCACGCTCCAAGCCGAATCAGGCTCGCTCGGACTTCGCGGCCTCCCTGGCGGCGAGCCCTTCCAGGCCGGCGGACGCATCACCGAGTGGTCCGCCGGCGCCTACGGAGCCGCCGCAGCGCTCGCCGCCACACTCCATGCGCGCAATACCGGACGCGGCACGCACGTCGACCTCTCGATGCTCGAGACTGCCAACCTGATCTTCACCAACTTCTCCGCCACGATGAACCGGCTCATGAACGGTAGCCCTGGCGAGCCCGAGCACGCGTTCCTCGCCCCTGGCATCGAGACGCCGTCGATCGAACCCACGGCCGACGGATACGTCGGGTTCAACACCAACGGCCGCCAGCAGTTCGACAACCTGCTGCGGCTCATCGACCGCACCGATCTCCTCGGCGATGATGAACTCGCCACCCCGGCTGGCCGCATCATGCGCTTCGACGAGTGGAACCCGATCCTGCGGGCATGGTGCGCGAAGTTCACCACCGACGAGATCATCGAGCGCGCGTCGGCGCTTCGCATCCCGGTGTCACCGGTGCACAACGGCGAGTCGGTGCTGCGTCACGAACACAATGTCGCGCGCGGCGTGTTCCAGCCCGACGCCGAGGATCGCTTCCTCGCGCCGCGCCCCCCTTACCGCATCGACGACACCGACCCGCCCGTACTGCGACCGGCGCCGAGGCTCGGAGCCGATACCTCTGCTGCCGCGTTCCCGGCCAGAGACGACGCGCCCCGTTGGAACACTCCTGCCGAACGTGGGGGCACCCTGCCGCTGGCGGGCCTGCGCGTGCTCGATCTGACCGCGTGGTGGGCTGGCCCGGCCGCTTCACACATCCTCGCAACGCTCGGTGCCGAGACGGTTCACGTCGAGTCGACCGCGCGCCTCGACGGGCTGCGCATGATCGGCGGCATGATGGCGTCCCACTACGAGCAGTGGTGGGACGCAAGCCCGCACTTTCAGCACACCAACAGCAACAAGCTCGACCTCACCCTCGAACTCGGCGACCTACGGGCCCGCGCGGTGCTCGAACGGCTCGTCGCATGGTGCGACGTCCTCATCGAGAACTTCACGCCGAGGGTGCTCGAGAACTTCGGTCTCTCCTGGGCGCGGGTACAGGAACTGAATCCGCGCGCCGTCCTGGTTCGGGTGCCCGCGTTCGGGCTCACCGGCCCATGGCGCGACCGCCCAGGCTTCGCGCAAACCGTTGAGCAGTTCTCGGGCCAGGCCTGGATCACGGGCCACGGCTATGACCAGCCGCGCATCCCACGCGGTCCGTGCGATCCGGTCGCCGGCGCGCACACGGCACTCGCCACACTCGTCGCACTCGCGCGCGGCGAGCAATCGGGACACGGACACCTCGTTGAGAGCACACTGGCGGAAACCGCGCTCAACCTCGCGGCCGAACCGGTGATTGAGTGGACGGCGTACGGCAACCTCATGCAGCGCGCGGGCAATCGCTCGCCACTCGCCGCGCCGCAAGGCCTCTACCCGTGCACCGGCGACATGACACCGACCGGCGGGTGGATCGCGATCTCGATCACGACCGACGCACAGTGGCGCGCACTGTGCTCATTGCTAGGCGACCCTGACTGGTCAGCTGATCCCGCGCTCGACTCGCGTGAGGGCCGCCGCGCCGCGCACGACCTCATCGACGAACGACTGAGAGAGTGGACCCGCACCCGCGAACGGGCGGAGCTCGTGCGCGACTTACGCGCTCGCGGCATTCCCGCGTCAGCAGTCGCCGACGCGAGCCGCCTACTCGAGCAAGTACCGCAGTTCGCGGCACGCGGCTACTTCGAAACGCCGGAGCACCCGATCGTCGGACCGATGCCGATCCCAGGGATGCCGTTCCGCTACACCGACGTCGACCGCTGGATCCGCCGCCCCGCGCCGACCCTGGGCCAGGACAACGAGCATGTGCTGTGCCACATCCTCGCGTTCTCCCCCCATGAGATGCAGGAGCTCGTAACGATCGGCCTGATCGGGACCCGACCTGGCTGAGCGTGAGAGCCCCCGCCACGTCCGTGCAGACATTCGTGGCCGAGTGCAGCTGGTAGGCGGGGTCAGGCGGTGAGGATCTGGATCTCGGTGGCGAGTTGGTCGCGTGCGCGAGCAACTCGTGATCGGATCGTTCCGATGGCGACACCGCATGCCGTGGCCGCCTCCTCGTAGCTGCAGCCGATCAGCGCAGTTAGCACGAATGCGTCGCGCATCGGAGCTGGAAGCTCGTCGATCATGGCGTGGATTCGATGCGCGTCTGCGTGGTCGTGGACGGGGAGGCGTGCCAGGGTGCGATCGTGCGCGAGTCGGTCGAGCAGGCGGGTCCAGCGTGCTCGGTGACGCTGTGCGTCGGCGATTGCGCGGCGGCCGATCGCGAGGATCCACGGCCGCCCGGGGCACTCCGCTCGGTAGGCGGGGAGGGCTCGCCAGATCCTGATGAGCGCATCCTGCGCGATGTCATCGGCGAGTTCGGGGCCGGCGATCGCGGCCGCGTAGCGCCAAAGATCGGGGTGCGCGAGACGGAGCGCGGCATGGAGGGCAATGCGATCGCCCTCCCGAGCGGCGAGAAGTTCGGCCGTGAGGGCTTCCATCAGGTCGGCAGATTAGCGGGAACTTTCGAACGTCCGTCAACGACTCTTGCGATGGAGTGTGGAGAATATCGAGAGTCCCTCTCAGCGCGATTCGATGGAGAGGCACCCGTCGTGTCGGACACAGCGATGGCCGCGCACCTGGCCGAATGTTCGTTGTGTCGTTCGTGGGAAGCGAGCCTGGGGCGCGTGGAGTCGCCGGCGGTGCCCTCGCGCGCGAGCGAGATTGCCACGGCGCAGGCGATGCGCTCGATCCGACGCCTTGAAGCGGCGCGAGGCCATGCGCTGCTGACTGCTTTGCGCGGCGCATCGGTCGCGGCGGCGTTCGGTCAGATGTGGATGGCGGTTCCTGGTCTGACACATGGACAGGGCGAAGGGTTGACGCATCATGCTGCGCGCCACATGGGCTCGTTGGGCCTCGCGATGGGGTTCGCGTTCGCCCTCGTCGCCTGGCAGCCTCGTCGTGCTCATTCGATGATGCCGTTGGTAGGCGTGCTGCTTGCGTCCTTGGTCGTGACGTCGGCGGTCGACGTTCAAGCCGGCCGCACGATGATGATCACCGAATTTGCGCATCTTCCCGAGATCATTGGCTCGTTGGCAATTGCTGTGATCACGTACGCGACCCGTCGTCGTGCACAGCGGTTGCTCACAGCGTGAAGCGAACAGCTCGCCTCGCTGCGGCGCTGACGCTTGGCGCGGTCCTCGGTCTCAGTGCGGTGATGGTGGCGGGTACGCCGGCGTACGCGCACGCGAATCTTGCCTCAACCGAACCTGCCGACGGGCAGACGCTCGCCGGATCTCCAACAGAAGTCGTGTTGCGCTTCACCGACCGCGTCGAGATTCCCGAACCAGGCCCGCGGCTCTACGACAGTTCCGGCAGCGTCGTCGCCACTGGCAAGCAGGTCCTTGACCAATCGGCCACCGAACTGCGCGTCGAGTTACCCGAGTTGGCCGACGGCACGTATGTCGTCACGTGGCGGGCGGTGTCGGGTGATGGTCACCCGATTCGGGGCGCGTTCACGTTCAACGTGGGTAGCGCGTCAACGGGATCGGCAGGTCTCGGGGACCGGTTGCTGTCCGCGCAACGCTCCGATCGTGTCGTGGGTGCCCTATACGCCGCGCTCCGCGCGGTCGCCTTCGCGGCTCTGCTCGTCGTCGTCGGAACCCTTGGATTCGCCGCGCTCATCACGCGTGGATCGGAGCGGAACCCCGCGCTCTTGCGCGTCGGCATCATCGCTCTTGCGGTACACAGCGCAACTGCCGCCACGACCTTGATTGTCATCGGTCCCTATGTCTCGGGCGGTGACCTCGGCTCGGTGATCGGCGCAGAGGCGCTCGCCGACTCTATCGACTCCCGGCTCGGCCGAGCACTTGTGCTGCGCCTTGGGCTGGGCGTGATCGGTCTCGTGGCAGCGGTGATCGTCGGCCGACGACGACCAAGTCGTGTGGTGGGTCTCTCGGTGGCGTGCATTTGGTCAGTCGCGACCGTCGCGACCTTCTCGTGGGTCGGCCATCCCCGTACCGGGCGCTGGCGCAGCGTTGCGCCGCTGGTCGATCTGCTTCACCTGCTCGCGGCGGGCGTGTGGATCGGGGGGCTCGTCGCGCTCGTGGCCTGCACGCTGAGGCGGGGCGCACCCAACCGTCCGGACGACCCAGAGGTCGTGCGACGGTTCTCAACCGTCGCGACTTGGTGCGTCGCGACCGTCGTTATCACCGGAGTCGCCCAGTCATTCCGCCAGCTGAGCGTCGCGTCGGACCTCTGGGAGACGACGTTCGGGCGGTTGCTGCTCGCGAAGGTCGCCGCGGTTGCAGTGATCGTCCTGTTCGGGACACTCAGCTGGTCTGCGGTGAGGCGACGTGCTGCCACGACCGAGTTGCGCCCGTCGGTGTTCGCCGAAACGGTGATCTCGGTGGTCGTGGTCCTCTTGACGGCGGGGCTCGTCAACGCGAACCCGCCGCGCGCGATCGCCAGTTCTGCGTCTCCGACACCGACCCTTGCGACGGCGACGGCGAAGGCCTACGAGTTCCGCGTGAGTTCCGATCCCGGGCGTGTCGGTGCGAACACCGTCACCATCGTCGTGGTTGATCGCGCGGAGGAGCCGATCGAGCTGTTCGAACTGCACGCGACGGCACAGCCGAGCGGCGGCACCATCGAACCTCTCGAGCTCGCGCTCGAGTACGACGGCGGCACCTATTCCGGAGCTGCCGTGTTCCCGTTCGCGGGCGATTACACGATCGCCCTGCGTGCACTGACCGGACCGATCGACCAAGTCGAGACGGCCGCAACGATCACCATCACGTGACCAAGGAGCACCACCATGTATCGAGCCATTCCGACCATCACGATCGCTCTCGCCGCCGTCGTCATCGCGGCGACTCCGGCGTGGGCGCACACTGAGTTCCAGCCTGCATCGGCCGAAGCCGGGGCGACCGTCGAGTTCAACCTCCTCGTCGAGGACGAGCAGCCCGACGCCGCGACCAACAAGATCGAGTTGTTCTTCCCGGAGTCGGCGAGCGTCATCGTCGAAGACGTTCCGACTCCTGACGGCTGGAGCGTCACGGTCGTCGACGGCGAGGTCGGAACGACCGCGACCGGCATCACATGGGAAGGAGGCTCCGAGCCCGACGACGTCAACTTCCCGATCTCGTTGACGCTTCCGGCCGACGCCGGTCGGCTGCAGTTCAAGCTGATCCAGACCTACGACAACGGCGTTATCGATCGGTGGATCGGCGACGCAGCGACGGGAGCCGAGAACCCGGGCCCGACGATTGATCTCTCCGCGGCGGGCTCGACGATCACGACGATCGCGGACGATGGCCACGAAGACCACGATCACGACGCGGCCGACGCCACGTCGACGAGCCGCAACGAGTTCGACCAGGAGGCGACCGTCAGCGACTCGGACGGCGACGGTTCGTCCTCCGGCGGGATCGTCGTGGTGGTGCTCGCGGTGCTCGCGCTCGGCGGAGCGGGAGCCTTCTTCGTGATCCGCGGGCGGCGCCGCTGATCGCACCACTCGGCGTGAGGGAGGTTGCCCTCCAGGCACCTGAGTCGTCATGCTCTTGCGCGAGCACCGACGCGGATCGTCGCCGGCTTCGCCGCGGCGATCCGACCACTGATGCCTCAACACGGTCACGAGCCCGCGGGCCGCAAGGGCCCGATGCGGGTTCGCTTCAGACGCGGGCTGAACGTCCGATGTGGTCTGGCGAGATCGTGACGGGGGACCGACGTGGCGCGAAGCCGACCGCAAGTGCAACGACCAGACTCCACGACCTCGCCCTCCCGCGGCTCCGAGGTCAACTCGCGTCCTCGGCCGGCACCGGTCAATCGGGCGCGTTGGTTGCAACAGGATCGAACGCTCGACGAACTGCGCGACGCATTTCCCGCCGAGTGGGAGACAGTGCAGACCGAGATTGCAGCGGTGCTCGCACGAGGGGACCTCGACGAATTGCGAGCGACATACCAGCACGTGCAGCAGAGCGGATCAGCACCTCGTCGCCGACGGACTCTGCAGCCGAACGAAGCGGCGGAGATTTCGGCACACGTGCAACAGCGAATGGCGGCCGGCATTCTGCGACAGCTGAACGCCTCGCTCGCGACCGGTGTCGAAGGTACCGTGCGATTCAATCTTGTGAACGGTCTGATCGCCCAGAAGTTGTTCTTCGCACGCGGTCTGGAACGCAAGCCTGCGTCGATGCGATGGTTTCGATTCGTTTGGCCGCTCTTATGGCAACGTCGATTTCTCATGACGCTCGTAGGTCCCCAGGGGATCTATTGCTTCTACTCCCGCGAGCTTGTCTCCCGCCTCGCCGAGCTGATCGGCGACCGTCGTTGCCTCGAGATCGCGGCCGGTGATGGTTGTCTGTCTCGGTTCCTGGCCGAACGCGGTGTTGAGATCGTTGCGACCGACGACCACAGCTGGAGCGATCGCGTGCGATACCCGGAAACGGTCATCCGTCAAGACGCCAGGACCGCGCTGCGCGTCCACCAGCCCCAGGTAGTCATCTGCTCGTGGCCGCCAGCCGGCAACCCGTTCGAGCGCGAGGTCTTTCGCACCCGCAGCGTGGAGCTCTACATCGTGATCACGAGTCGCCACGACTGGGCCGCTGGGAACTGGAATGCGTACCGGCACCAACGCGACTTCGACTTCTGCGACGATCCGGCGCTGAGCCGGCTCGTGCTCCCCCCAGAGCTCGACTCGGCCGTGCTCATCTTTCGTCGACTCCACGGCCAATCTCCACGGCCAATCTCCACGGCCACCGGCGCGGTGTCCCGCGATCGGGAGCAGGGCCATCGAGTGATATGACCGTGGCAATGCCGTGCAGGTTCGCCGCGGTAGGCCCGAACCTGAGCACCGAGCCGAAGGCCGAACAAGTACTCAGGGTCCGACGTCGCCGCGTTGAAGCGGACCCCGCGAGCCCCGTCGGTGAGTTCGTTGTTGACGGCGTCGGAGCCCTCGCGCCTCTCCGGCCTTGACCGACGCACCGCAATGATCACGGTTCGTTCGGGAGTTCTGTGCCGAAGGGGTAGCGGGGCTGTTGACGGTTGCGGGCTCCGCCGTAGCGGCTGCCGTCGGGCATGCCGACCGGCAGGGTGTTGGTCGGCGGGTAGGCCATCGTGTCGAAGTCGCCAGGGTCTGGCATTTTGCGGTCGAAGCCGATGGCTTTGTGGGTCATCGACAGCGAGAGCGCGACGGCGAGGTCGGATCGGATGAGGCCCGTCTTGCGGGCGGCAACGGCGACGCGGGTTTGGCAGCGGCAGTCGATGGAGTGGATGGCTGCTGCTTTGGCGGCGGATCCGACGGCGATCCCGAGGTCGATATCGCGCAGGTTGCAGGTGGGACCGGTGAATTCGAGTTCGGCGGAGTCGTCGCGTAAGTCCTTGGTGGCGTGGAGGAACTCGGCGCAGGTGGCGTAGCCGCAGGCGCCGCAGTCGTAGTTGGGTGGGTACCAGTCGGAGATGCCGACGAGGAGGATCACGTCGACGGCTTCGGCCACTTCGGCGTCGCGGAACCAGATGGCTTCGCGGCGTTCCTTTCCTCGGGCGCGGAGCCATTCGGCGAGGGCGTGGCGTTCATCGGGAGGTTCGACGATGACGGTCTCGATGAAGTTGGGTTTGCCTGCGAGGAAGAGCTGCCCGCCGGATTTGGGGGCGGTGATCGCGGCAGCGGCCATGAGCTTGGCGACCTGTACGACGGTCTCGACACGCAGGGCCTGGTAGTCGATGCGTTCGCTCATCAGGCCGCTCCGGCCGTGACCTGTTGTTGGCACCAGGCGTAGAGCGCGTCGTACACGAACGACGCCCGCTCCAAGAGCACGCGGTCGTCGGCTTCGACGTCGAGCCCGCCGAGGCCGATGGCGAGCAGCCCCGGTCCCGCCGGGTCGGTGTGGAGGTCGGAGTCGATGTCGGCGGCGTGCACGATGGCGGCGAGACGCACGAGCGCGGGATCGTCGGCCAGGCCGAAGTCGTCGATGAGGACCTCGAAGCTGCATTTGTTGTCGCGATGGGTGTACCTCGCGCCGTCGGTGTCGAAGCTGTTGGCGTCGTGTTCGGCGGCAATGGTCAGCACGTCGGCGGTGGGGACGTAGAGGATCTCGGCGTCGGGGTCGATGAACCGGCGGATTAGCCACGGACATGCGATGCGGTCGGTCTTGGGTCGGGCGCGGGTCACCCACTTCATGGGCTGTCCTCCAGTGTTCTTGCCAGGGCGAAAAGCCGCGGGCAGGTTCGTGTACCCGGCGACGAGGTCGAAGCGGGTGATTGGCCGATCGTCGACGGCTTGGTGGCGACGCGATGGCTCAGACTCGGCAGTACCGCGACTCTCATGCATTTCAACCTCGACGGGATGCTGTTGGCTGAGATCGTGGTCATCAGCGTCCCGCTCTGCGACGTGTCGTCAGGATGGGCGCAACGGGTTGATCCACTCGACCGCATCGAAGCGCGCGAAGTCGGTGTCGGTCGACATCACCGGCACGCCATGATCGATTGCAAGCGCCGCGAGTTGCGCGTCGGTCATCAGCGCGCCGCGAACCTCGTACGTTCGAACGAGTGTCATGAGGACATCGCGATACTGGGCGGTGGGCTCGGCGAGCCAGGCTCTCGGTGCATCGAGCCACTCCTCGACTTGGGTCGCGGCCGCTTCGGCTGACAACGGGTAGGCGTAGGCCCTTGAGTTGGTGACGATTCGCATGAACGCGGTGAGGGACCACCACGACAAGCCGACGCGAGTCGTCCCGTTGAGTACCGCTTCGAGCCATTCTCGAGCCGCCTCGTGATGAGGATCGTCGGCGTTGTGCGCGCAGAGCAGGATGTTGGCGTCGACGATCACCTGTGCGTCTCGCCCTCGAGAATCTCCAGCGCGCCCCCGATGTCGTCGAGTGGTACTCGCGCTATCCCCAACGGCGACGTTCGTTGGCGGAATCGCTGTGCTCGTCCGGGACGGATCGCGAGCCCTTGACGGACGAGTTCGTTCAGTGCTGCCGATGTGCCCAGGCCACGCTCGCGCCGTATGGCATCGAGCGCCTTGACCACGTCATCGTCGAGCGTCACTGTCGTCCTCATCAGGCCAGTCTAACATCATGATGCGTGGCAGAACGCATCATGATGCTGTCGAGGCGCTACTCGCCGCATCCGGATGGATCGACGTCGTGCCGGACGACTTGGGCCGAGTCGCGGGAGCCGGCGAGAGGTCGAAGTGGGCGCGTGTCATCCGGTGTTCGTCGAGACGACGCCGTGGTCGATCGCCCAACGGGTCGCGGCACTGCGGGTGGACACCCCGGTCTTCGTGTAGATGTGCTGGATGTGATGGTCGGCGGTCTTGGCCGAGATGAACAATTGGCTGGCGATGTCTCGGGTCGTCAGACCGTCGGCGACGAGGCGCAGAACTTCGACCTCTCGCCGGCTCAATCCGCCGGGCAGGTGGATCCTCCCGGATCGATCCAGCTCCGCTCGGCTCAGAGCGATCTGGTCGCGGGCGTACGTCGCGGCCGCGTTGAGATCGAGTTGCGAACCGGCGGACGCGCAACGGGCGAACGCGTCGGGCCCGAGCGCGGCGCGGAGGTGATCGCCGAGCGCGGTGAGGTCGTGTACGTGGTCGAGGCTCGCCGGTTCCTGTGTGATCGCGGCATGCAGGGTCGCGGCGGGTTCCAGCCGATCGAGTTGCTCGAAGAGGCGCGGTACGAGTGCCACGGTGATGATCAGTTGACCGATGTTGCCGGTCTGCTGGAAGGATTCGATCGCGCGATCGAACAGTTCGAGCGAAGCGCCCTGGTGGCCGTCGACGGCATGGACGCGTGCGGCTTCGCGCGCCATCAGACCGTCGAAGAACAAGACGCCGTGGTCGCGCACCACGTCGACGCCCGCGTCCCAGGCGGTCAGTGCCCGCTGCGGATCGGTCGTGGCGTACGCCAGCCCAGCGGTCCAGAGCGCGTACGCGATCCAGAAGGGATTGCCCAGCTGTTCGGCCGCGGCGATGGACTCCTCGACCAGTGCGACGGCCTCGGCGGCCCGGCCCGACGCCTGCAGGCCGTCGACGTAGGCGGGTAACCCATAGGCCCGAGCCGGACCTGGAAGCGCGGCGACCCGCTCGGACAACTCGACGTACTGCTCGAGGTCGCCCGAGTAGACGTGCGCCAGTGCCTCGATGAACGTCGCCAGGCCCGCCTCACACGGGTCGTAGCCGGGAAGGATCTCGAGCTGTGTCGCGGTGTGCGCGCGTTCGGCAGCCCGCGCGGGCTGGCCGGTGAAACACGCGAAGCCCGCGCCCGCGTAGAGACGGGGGAGTCGGCGCACGTCGGCTGCGGTTGCGGCTTCGAGGAGTTCCTCGGCCCAGGTCACGGTTTCGAAGTGTTGGGCCGGTGCGCCGATCAGGGCCGCGTGTGCAGCGACGTCCGTCGCGACGTCGAGCTGTCCGCGCACGACGCTCCATCGGTAGGCAGCGCGTAGGTTGGCGAGTTCCAGCGCGAGCCAGTTCGAGGTTGCTCGCCATCCCGGGCCGTTCCACCGCGCCCACCGGGCGGACGCCTCGCGTGCGAACAGCGCCGCGTGCCGGTCGCGCTGCGTTTCGAGTGTGCCGGTGTCGGCCAGGCGGTCCGCGGCGAACTGCCGGATCGTCTCGAGCATGCGGTACCGCGTCGCGCCGTCACGATGTGCCGCGACGACGAGCGATCGGTTGACCAGCGCGTCGAGCCGCGCCCGCGCTTCGATCTCGTCGGCGTCGTCCATGAGCTCGGCCAGCGTTGCCGAATCGAACCCACCCGCGAACACCGACGCGGTCTGCAACACGGTGCGCTCGGGGTCGCTCAGGAGGTCGTACGACCACGCCACCATTCGCTCCAGCGTGCGCTGACGTTCCGGTCGATGTTCGCCGCCGGTGAGCAAACGGAATCGGTGCTCGAGTCGGTCCCGCAGCTCGAGCGCAGTCATCGACGCCATCCGAGCGGCAGCCAGTTCGATCGCCAGCGGCAGACCATCGAGGGTGCGGCAGATATCGATCACCGCGGCGGCGGTCATCGGCTCGTCGATCGCAAATCCGAGCTCTGCCGACCGTGCCCGCGCGACGAAGAGTGTCGCGGCCTCGGAAGCGACGCCTCCGTCGAGACTCAACGGAGATAGGGACACGCGTTGTTCGCCGGCGACCCACAGGCTCTCACGCGACGTCGCGAGCACCTTCGGCGTCGCGGACCGCCCGAGGATCTGTTCGATTGCGGTCGCCGCGGCCGTCGTGACGTGCTCGCAGTTGTCGATGATCAGCAGCAGATGGCGCCCGCTCAGCGACTCTGCGATGGTGTCGATCACCGGGCGATCGCTCGACGGTGTGATGCCGAGCGCGTTGGCGATCGCGTCGGGGACGGCACCAGCTTCGCCCACCGGCGCAAGCTCGACAAGCCAGACCCCGTTGGCGAACTGGTCAGCGATCCGGGCTGCGACCTCGACCGCGAGTCGCGTCTTGCCGACGCCGCCGACCCCCGTCAGCGTGACGATGCGGTTGGTCAGGACGAGATCGACGACCTCGTCCGTCGCGCGATTACGTCCGATCAGCGGCGCCGCGGGAACCGGGACGCGGCTCTGTTCCGAGGTGTGTGCCACCACGGTCGAAGTCTGGCAGGGCACCGGTGGCACGTGTGGCCCGGTTCCTGGCTACCTCCCTATTGGGCGCCGTCGCGGGGAATGGGGAAGACACCCGATGTGCGGCCGGGTCCAGCGCCGCATGATCGAGGTGTCCGGTTCACGCTCAAGAATGGAGTACCGACATGAAGACCACTACCAATTCCGATGTCGTGCGACGCGGCTACCAGGCTTTCAACGAGGCCGACCTCGCCACACTCGACGAGTTGCTCGCGGACGACGCGATCTGGACCACGCCGGGAACGAGCAGTGCGGCCGGCACCGCCCGCGGCAAGGACGCCGTCTTCGCCCAGTTCGGGCGCTACGGCGGCGAGACCGGCGGGACCTTCCGGGCTGACCTGGCGACCGTGTTCGAAAGCGACGATGGGCGAGTGGTGGGCCTGCACCACAACGTCGGGCGTCGCAACGGCAAGCAACTCGACACCGACTGCTGCATCGTCTTCGAGGTCGAGGACGGCCGGATCAAGTCCGGCACCGAGCACTTCCTCGACCTCCACAACTGGGACCAGTTCTGGTCCTGAACGCAACCGGGGGAGGCGCCGGTCGAGAACCCTTCGACCGGCGCTCGCCACCCGAACCACGTCGACAGCGAAGTCCCGTAGGGCTGAAAGCCCACCGAGGTCGCGGTGCGACTCGAGCGGCGGCGGCCGGGGGCAAGCAATACCGTGGCGCGCGTGGCTGGCTATCTCGAGCTGCTGCCGGCGGTCGACGTCCAGGGCGGAAGGGCGGTGCAGCTCGTGCAGGGTGCCGCGGGTTCGGAGAGGGTGTTCGGCGACCCGGTCGACGCGGCGCTGAACTGGCAGGCCCGCGGGGCCGAGTGGATTCATCTGGTCGATCTCGATGCGGCGTTCGGACGGGAGAACAACCGCGCGCTTCTCGCCAAGATCGTCGGTCGGCTCGACATCCGCGTCGAGATCAGCGGGGGCATCAGCGACGACGAGTCGCTGATGGCGGCGCTTGCGTGGGGCTGTGATCGGATCGTCATCGCCACCGCGGCACTCCAACGGCCGGAGTGGTGTGCGCGAACGATCGCCGACCACGGTGATCGCGTCGCGATCGGCCTCGATGTCCGCGGCCGCACGTTGGCCGCCCGCGGCTGGACCGGTGCTGGCGGCGACCTGTTCGAGGTGCTGGCTCGGCTCGATGCCGAGGGCTGTGCCCGCTACGTCGTGGCCGACGTCGACAAGGACGGCACTCTGCAAGGTCCCAACTTCGACCTGCTGCGCGACGTGTGTGCTGCGAGCGACCGTCCGCTGGTTGCCGCGGGCGGGATCGCTGAACTCGCTGACCTCGAAGGCCTTCAGCGGTTGGTCGAGGACGGCGTCGAGGGCGCGATCATCGGCACGGCGCTCCACAACGGCCGCTTCACCCTGCACGACGCTCTCGCACTGACCCGGTCCCCGAGCGAGCGGTGACCCGCTGCAACTGTCGGGAGGGCCGTGGGTCGCGCAGTCCGTGCGGCGGGCGCTCGTGACCCCGGTACCGTGATTCGCGTGTATCGGAATGAGCACCGACGCGGGTACGCCGCTGGTCTCGGCGCGGCGGTGCTGTTCGGTGCGAGCGCGCCGTTCGCCAAGCGACTCGCCGGCGATGCCGACCCCCAGTTGCTTGCCGGTCTCCTCTACGGCGGTGCGTTCCTTGCACTCGCCGCGGGTATCGGCCGCCGCGATCGGGCGCGCGAATCCCCGATCTCCAGGATCGACCTCCCGCTTCTCGTCGGCGTGATCATCTCTGGCGGAGTCATCGCTCCCGTCATGTTGATGCTCGGGCTCCGCCGCCTCGATGCTGTGCCCGCCTCACTTCTGCTGAACCTCGAAGGGCCCTTTACCCTGGTCATCGGACTCACGATCTTCCGTGAACACCTCGGCCGCCGTGCGATCGTCGGCGCCGGACTGGTCTTCGTCGGCGCAGCTGCGTTGACCGCAGCTCCCGGGGCGGTCGGCCGGATCGACGTTGCCGGCGCGTTCCTCGTCGTCGGCGCGTGCGCGGCCTGGGGTGTCGACAACAACCTCACGCAACGACTGACCCTGCGCGACCCGTTCGCGATCGTGCTCGTCAAGACGAGCAGCGCCGCATTCATCAACGTTCCCATTGCGATCATCCGCGGTTCGTCGATGCCCCAAGCCAGCGTCATCGGGGCCGCGCTGCTCATCGGTGCCGTGTCGTACGGGCTCAGCATTCTGCTCGATGCGTACGCACTGCGGCACCTCGGCGCGGCTCGCGAGGCGGTGATCTTCGCGACCGCTCCGCTCGCGGGCGTCGCCATCGCCGTCCTCGCATTCGGCGATCAATTGCGATCACGCGACATGATCAGTGCCGCGGTGATGGCCGTCGGCACGGGCGCGCTCCTTCGATCGGTGCACGCACACGAGCACACGCACGAGCACGTTGTCCACGAACATCGACATGTTCACGACGACCACCATCGCCATGACCACGGCCCGGGTGTCGACGCAGTGGAGCCCCATAGCCATCGCCACGAACACGAACCTCTTGTACACGACCACTCGCACGTCAGTGACGCACACCACCGTCACGGCCACTGACGCGTCGCGAGTGGTGAAGTGCTCGGAACGCCGTGGAAACGCCGCGCAGTTCTCGATCGACAGCTCGCGACCGGATCGTCAGTGAGTCGCCTCGGTGCTCCCGACGTCGACGAGCAGGTCGCCGGCTGGCGTGGCGCGCGCGACATCGCCGACGCGCAGGAGCAGGCTGCTGAAGGGGAGTTCGATCACGGCCGGCCCAGTGACCTCGGCGGTGCCGGTGGCGAACTCGGCCACGTCGACGACCGCGGCGTCGGTCCAGGCCCCGTCGGCATGGACAGGCCGCTGCGACCGTGCGCGAACGGTGTCGGCGACGGACGGGGGTCGAAGCCTGGGATGAATGCTCCGCCCGACGGCGACGAGGCGCAGGCCACGCACGAGCGGTTCCTCGGCGCGCGACTCGATGAGGCGAGCCTCGGCGTTGCGGCGGTGGAACTCGTCGACCGCATCCGAGAGTGAGGCAGCGGTGACGCGGCGGTCGGTGACGGCGAGTGGAAGCGGGACGTCGAAGGTCTGGCCGGGGAACACGAGATTGACGAACCAGCTCCGTTCGATCCGATTGGCTCCGATGCCGGCCTGCGCGAGTTCGGCATCGGCGTCGGCGGCGAGCCGCGCGGCGAGCGCGGACAGCGCCTCGATGTCGGCGTCTTTCCAGGGCGCGAGGTAGGCGCGTGACTCGTCGACGATGTGGTCGGACAGCAGCAGGCCGAGCGCCGAGAAACCTGCCGCGGCGAGCGGGATGAGGCAGCGGCGCATTCCTAGCGCTCGGGCCTGTGTCGTTGCGTGCACTGGGCCCATGCCTCCGAACGCGACGAGCGACAGGTTGCGAGGGTCGGCGCCCGCGAGCGCGAGCACGCGCCGGACCGCGTCGGTCATGTAGGCGTCGACGATCGCGACGACCGCGGCCGCGGCGTCGACGGCGTCGAGGCCGAGCGGCTCGCCGAGTCGGGTCAGGGCCTTGGCCGCGGCGTCGACGTCGAGCGCAGTCCGCCCCGCGGCGAAGTGGGTGGGGTCGATGCGCCCGAGCAGGATGTCGGCGTCGGTGACGGTCGCTTCGGTGCCGCCGAGTCCGTACGCGGCGGGGCCGGGCACGGCCCCCGCGGATTGGGGTCCGACCACGATGCGGTCGCCCGCGACCCGCGCGATCGAGCCGCCGCCCGCGCCGATCGCTTGGACGTCGACCATCGGGAGTTGGATGAGGTAGCGATGCCGCCAGTTCCACTCGGTCCTGACCTCGGGCCGGCCGTCGCGTACGAGGCACATGTCGTAGGACGTGCCGCCCATGTCGATGCTCACGACGTCGCCAACTCCGGCCGCGCGCGCCGCGGCAGCAGCCGCGATGGCGCCTCCGGTCGGGCCCGAGCCGATTGTGGCGACGGCGCGCCGCTCGATTGCGGCCGGCGCGCACACGCCGCCGTTCGAACGCACGATACGCAACTCGCCGCGCAGCCCCGCGTCGACCAGGCGTTGCTCCAAGCGCTGGACGTACCGGGCGATCACGGGCCCGACGTACGCGTTGATGACCGTCGTCGATGTCCGCTCGAACTCGGGGGCGCGCGGCAGCACCTCGTGCGAGAGCGAGATCATCGCGGCGTCGGGAAATTCCTCGCGCACGATTTCTGCCGCGCGCAGTTCGTGATCGGGGCGCACGAACGAGTGCAGGAACGCGATCGCGATCGATGTGACGCCGAAGGCGCGCAATCGATTCGCGGCGCGGCGCACGGCGTCTTCGTCAAGCGGCACGATGACGTTGCCGTCGCAGTCGATCCGCTCGGCGACGGGGAGCCGGACCCGTCGCCGTGCGATCGGCGGCGGCGCGGGGAGCGCGGCGTCCCAGATGTCTTCCTTGTAGCCGCGGCGCAGGTCCATCTCGTCGCGGAATCCCTCGGAGCAGATGACACCCGTCGGCGAGCCGGTCATCTCGATGAGGGTGTTGTCACCCGTCGTGGTGCCATGGACGACCGCGCCCGTCGCGCCGAGCAGTTCTCCGAGGGTGAGTCCTTCGCCGGCGGCGACGAGGCTCAGCGCGTCCAGCACTCCGGCGGACTGGTCGGACGGTGTGGTGGGGGCCTTTTCGACGCGGAACGTGCCGTCCGCGCGGGCAAGTACGGCGTCGGTGAACGTGCCGCCCACATCGACACCGATCGTGTACGCGTGTGTGGTCATCGACCGGCGCGCATGTTGGCGCGGAGCCGCGACGTCGCCGCCTCGTCGACCGCGAGGTCCATGGCGTCGAGCGACCCGGTGATCACGACGCCGTAGTCGCGCGCCGCGCCGCCAGGGGAGACGAGTTCGTCCCAGACGTCGTCGAGCACCAACGCCGGATCGCGCTCGAGCGGATCGCCCCAGCCGCCACCCCCGCCGAACTCGTAGACGAGGCATTCGCCGGGTTCGAGCAGCTCGCCCTGGCACGCGACCTGCACGTCGATTACCGCGTCGGGTGGTCCGCCGACCTTGAGGTAGCAGCGGTCACCCGTCCCCGAGTGTCCGCCGTTGATCCCGGGGTGAACATGGCGGCGGTTGACCATGTACTGACTGACCCGCGTCGGTGCGAGCACCTGCTTGACGAGCCGGCTGCCGGGCAGCCCACGCCAGCGCCCCGGGCCTCCGCCGTCGGTGATGTACTCGCGGCCGCGCAGCAGATAGGGGAAGATCGTCTCGTTGATCTCGGCGGTCGCCTTGATGAGATTCCCGAACGAGGCATTTTGCGCGCCCCAGCCGTCGACGCCGCGCACCGCGCCGCACCAGCCGGCGTAGAGCTCACCGCCGTGGTCGAAGAAGGGCTTGCCGGTGCGCGGGTTGTGCTCGCCCCACATCTGGCGCGGCGCGCCCATCTTGTAGGTCTGCGGTGTGCAGCGGTCGGGGATGATCTGGCTGAGCGCGAGCGCGATCGCGTCACCGACCTCGACGCCAGGGTGGTGCGTTCCCGCCGACACCGGCTTGCCGGGTCTCGGATTGACGCAGCTGCCCTCGGGGACGTGCAACGTGATCGCGTCGAAGAATCCTTCGTTCTTCGGAACGGTCGGGTCGACGAGGCTGGCGAGCTGCGCGATCACGTACCCGCGCGTGTTCCCGAACGTCGACCAGGTCTGCAGTTCGTCGCGCGTGTCGGAGCCGGTGAAGTCGACGGTGAGGTGATCGCCCGCGATCGTCAACGCGACGTGCACGCGGATGTCGGTGTTGCCCGCAGGGTCGTTGTCGACCCACGCGTCGGCCTCGTAGCTACCGTCAGGCCAGGAGGCGATCTCGTCGCGGACCCGCCGCGCGGTGTCGGCGATGTTGCGGTCGACGCACGTGCGCACGGTCGCGACTCCGTAGCGCTCGACGAGCTCGCCCAGCCGTTCGACGCCGAGGCGTGCCGCACCGACCTGCGCGCGCAGGTCACCGATGAAACCGGGGAGCCGGTTGTTGACGCGCATCATGTGGATCACGTCGCGCCGCTCGCGACCGGCGTCGAAGAGCTTGACTGCGGGGTAGCGGATTCCCTCGGACCAGATGTCGGCGGCGTGGTTGTTGTAACCCCCTGCGACCGCGCCGCCCGTGTCTCCGTGGTGGCACTGGATCGAGGCGATGAGCACGAGTTCGCCGTCCGCGAACACCGGTGCGAACACGTTGAAATCCGGAAGGTGCCCGCCGCCGTGATACGGATCGTTGGCCACGATCACGTCGCCCGGCGCGAGGTCGTCGCCGAAGAACTCGAGCGCGAAGCGCACCGGCAGCGTCGAGGTGAGCATGAACTGAGGCACACCAACGGACAGCGCGGCGAGGCGCCCCGCGCCGTCGAGCACGGTCGCGTTGCGCTCGTTGCTCTGGTTCAGGATCGGAGTCGTCGCGGTGCGCGACACGAACGTCGCCATCTCGAAACACACCGTCTCCATCGCGCTGCGCACGACTTCAGCGGTCACCGGATCGCTGCCGACGAGTCCGGCGGCCGACGTCGCGGTGAGGTTCGTCACCCCGCCGGCTTTCCTGACATGCGTGTCAGGTTAGACCGGGTCGTTCCGGTCGGTCACGTGCGCCCGCGACGTGCGGGAGCGGTCACCCTCACCTTGCGACCTTGACGCGCAGCGCCCCAGTCTGTGGGCGCGTGCCGTCGGCACGCTCGACAAGGGCGGGCGCCAGTGGAGCTCGACTTCACACCGGAACAAGATGAGTTGCGCGCGACCGTGCGCGCGGTCCTGCAACGCGCGTGCCCGATCGGTGCGGTCAGGGCGCTGGTCGAAGCGCGGATCCTCGGCGACGAGGAGCCCGCGCTCGCTGGCGACTTGTGGAGCATCGCGGCAGGGCTCGACTGGCCCGCGTTGAACGTTGCCCTCGACCTTGGCGGGGTCGGCCTCGAGTTCGTCGAACTTGCCGTCGTTGCTGAGGAACTCGGGCGCGCACTCGCGCCCGGCCCCGTCGGGGTGACACTCACGCAATTCATTCCGGCACTGCAGGCCGGGGGCTGGGACGACGCCCTTCGGCGTGTCGCCGCGGGTCAACTGTCCGGCTCTCTGGCGACGGCGGAGGTCGGCGGCGGCTTCGGCGAGGGGCGGGGGATGGGCATCGAGCCACGACCTGAGTTCGGCCCGGAAGGCTTCGTCGGCGGGCGAGAACCGCAGGCGCACGAGCGTGCTCGCGACCGAGCACGGGACGTGACATCGCCCTCAGCGTAGCGTCGGCTGCAATGCGCACGGCCGGGCCGTGGGCAGCGACCGGCGCCGTGAGCGATACTCGCGTGATCGCCGTTCCTGATGTCGCCGAGCTCGTCGCACCCGACCACACGGCGCTGCTCACCGTCGAGGTGCAGCGTGGTGTCGTGGGCGAACGCAGCGTCCTGCCAGCGCTCGCCGCCGCCGTGGCGTCGGGTCGTGTGCTGCAGCGGATCGCCGGGCTCTGCCGGGCAGCGCGCTCCGTCGGCGTGCCAGTGTTGCACTGTACCGCCGAGAGCCGTTCCGATGGCCTCGGTGCCAACCACAACGCCCGGCTCTTTGCGCTCTCACGCAAATCGGGGCCGCCGCGGCCCGGTTCGGGCGCCTTCGATGTGCATCCGTCGGTGGGCGTCGAGCCGATGGACTTCGTGCTGCCCCGTCTCCACGGTGTGTCGCCGATGGCCGGGACATCGCTCGATGCGATCCTGCGCAATCTCGGTGTCACGACGATCGTCGCGACCGGCGTCTCGGTGAACGTCGCGGTCTTGGGACTCACCTTCGACGCGGTCAACCTCGGCTACCAGGTGGTGCTGGCGCGCGATGCCACTGCCGGTGTTGGCGACGACTACGTCGACGCGGTGTACTCGAACACGCTGTCGCTTCTGGCGACGGTCACCACCGCGGACGAGGTGCTGGCGTCTTGGTCGCCCGTCGGCCCGAGCGCGGCTACGTGACGGCGCCGCCGGCACGGAGCTCGGCGATCCGCGTGCGGTCGTAGCCGAGCAGCTCGCGCAGAATCACGTCGGTGTGCTCGCCGAGCGTGGGCGCCGGGCGGGTCGCGCCCCTCGTGTCGCCGGTGCGGATCGGCGTCGGGAGGAGTCGTGCGGCCGCGGTCGCCGCTTCAGCCGGAGCCAGGCGGGCGCGGAACTGGGGGTCGTCGAGTAACTCGGACGGGCCGTTCACCGGCGCGCCGGGGATGTCGTGCGCGACGAAGAACGTCACCCACTCCTGCTGGGTCCGAGCCGCGAAGATGGCCGCGAGTTCGCGTCGTAGCGCCAGGTCGTCGCGGGCGTGCTCGCCGAACTCGGCACCCGCATCACCGGCAAGGAGATCGTCGCGCTCGAGCGCGCGGCAGAAGCGTTCGAAGAAGTGTCGCTCCGACGCTTGGAACAGGATCGTGCGCCCGTCGGCCGTGTCGTAGTACTGGTAGCGGACCGCGGCGGTCATCCCGCCGCGCGTGTCGGGCACCTCGGCCCGAACGAGCAACTCGTCGACGCGTCCCGCGTTGAACGCCACGGCGGCGTCGGCCTGTGCGACGTCCAGCCAGGTCCCAACACCGGTTGTGCGTGCCCGCATCACGGCGGCCAGCACGCCGACGGCCGCGTAGAGCGCGCCGGCCTTGGTCCCAATGTCGTGATAGCTGCGCGGGATCGTGGGGAAGCCGTCGTCGGTCCGTTCGGGAGGCGCGAGGCCGGCATAGGCGTCGTAGGCGACGCCGTGGGTGGCGAGGTCGCGATAGGGGCCGGTCTGGCCGAACCCCGACACGCTTGCGAACACGAGTGCCGGGTTGATCTCGGCGAGGGCGTTGTACCCGAGCCCGCGACGCTCGAGCGCGCCGGCACGCAGCCCCTCGATGACGACTTCGCTTACCGCGACGAGTTGCCGGAAGACGTCGGCGCCGGCTGATTGACGCAGATCGATGCCGATGCTGCGTTTGCCTCGGTTCCAGCGCACGTGCAGCATCGACGCGCCGCCAAGGTGAGCGCCGCCGACCATGCGCGTGTAGTCGCCACGCCCGGGTTCTTCGACCTTGACGACGTCGGCACCGAGGTCGGCGAGGTGCATGCCGAGCATGTTGGGTGCCAGCAGCGAGACCTCCACGACTCGCAGTCCGTCGAGCAGCGCCATTGCGTCGCCTTCAGGTGCCCGTGAACTCGGCCCGACGTCCCTCGAGCAGCGAGCGGACTCCCTCGCCGCGATCGGCAGTCTGCGAAATGAGCGCGGTCGCGGCGGCTTCCTCGCCGAAAGCCGTCGCCATGTCGCTCACGAGCGATCGGCGGTACAGGCGCTTCGTGAGTCCGAGGCTTCGCGTCGGGCCCTCGGCTAGGCGGCGTGCGAGGTCGAGGGCCGTCGCGTCGACTTCGGCGACGGGAACGAGGCGATTGACCGCGCCCCACGCGTGAAGCGTCTCCGAGGTGAGCGTCTCGCCGAGCAGCGCGGCCTCGTTCAGCCGGTGCAGCGGCAACAGCCGAGGCAAGAAGAAGGGATCTCCGGCGTGTGGAACCATGCCGCGGCGCGCGAAGGCATGGACCCAACGGGCTCCCGCGGACGCGACCACCAGGTCGGCGAGCAGCGCCAGCATCCAGCCCGCGCCGGCGACCGTTCCGTTCACCGCGCTCACGACCGGCGTTTCGAGTTCCCACAATGTGCGGAACAACTCCTGGTAGGGCACGACCGCGCGCCGGTAGTCGAGCACGCTCGTCGGCCGGTCTGCGGCCGCGGTGCCCGAACCCGCGGGAGCCAGATCGGCGCCGGTGCAGAAGTCGGCACCTGTTCCCGTGATCGTGATGCAGCGCACCGCGGCGTCTGCGTCGGCGTCGAGGAGCACATTGCGGAGCTCATCGCGCATCGTGGGATCGATTGCGTTGCGCGCCACGGGACGCGCCAAACCGATGCGGAGCACAGCAGTGTCGCGCTCGAGTCGCAGTGTCGTCGGCTGGTCCACGCGCTGCGGAAGCTACCCGTCGGCCGTCGCCGCGAGCAGGGCGAGTCCGGTGCACCGGCTCACGCCGTGTCGGTCGTCATCCCCATCGCCCTCGCGAGTTGTTCCTGGTGGCGGGGCGAGGTCGCGAACCGGATCTCGAGTTCGGTCAGTCGGCGTGTGAACAGGTGCAGATCCTGTTCGGTCGAGAAGCCCGATGCGCCGTGCACTTGGTGCGCGTGGACGAAGATCCGACGCAGCGCGTCGGCCGCATAGGTCAGCGCGGCCGCGACCGCGAGGGTCGTATCGTGAGGTTCGCAGTCGAACGCCCAGGCAGCCCGGTAGGCGAGGTAGCGGCAGGCGTCGATGTCGGTGCGCATGTCGACGCATCGGTGCGCGACGGCTTGGAACGCACCGATCGGGCGGCCGAACTGCTCACGTTCGGACGCGTGGCGCACCGCGAGGTCGAGGCAGGCCTCGGCCGCGCCGACGGCGTACGCGAGCTGGACGACGGCAGTCGCGTCGAGCACGCGGCGGGTCGTCTCGGGCCCCGCAACGTCATCCGCCGGCCCGAACGGCCCGAGCGGTTCCGCCTGGGCATCGTCGAGGGTGACCGCGAAGAGGGGAGTGCCTGCGAACGCATCGTGTCGTTCGCAGGCCCACGAACGGTTGTCGCGATCGACTACCCACAGCCCGGTCGCGGTCGCGACGAGCAACACGTCGGCGATGTTCGCCCACGGCACGAGCAGCTTGTGGCCGTCGAGGCGCGGCGCTCCGCGACGCGCGACGTCACTCCACGCGTCGGACATGCCGGGCTCGAACACCGCGCACGTCCCGATCGCTCGACCGGACGCGAGCGCGGGCAGGAACCGTCGGCGCTGGGCGGGGCTCCCCATCCACGCGATCGGCAGGGCAGCGAGTGTCGTCGACTCGAGCAGCGGTGAGGGCACAGGACCACGCCCGAGCTGCTCGGCGAGCACGGCGACGTCGAGCAGGCCCTGGCCAGCGCCGCCGTACTCGGTCGGGAGTGCGAGCCCGCACCAGCCGAGATCGGCCATGGCGGTCCACAGCGTGGGGTCGTGCCAATCGCCGGACGCCTCGATCGTGCGCACTCGCGCCAGCGGGCACTCGCGTGACACGAAGGCGGCTGCCGTGTCCGCCAGTATCGCCTGTTCGTCGGTGCGCGTGAGGTCCACGGGTCAGGGCTCGCGGGGGAGGCCGAGGCCGCGGCGGGCCACGATGTTCTTCTGGATCTCGAGTGTCCCCGCCGCGACGGTCGTTGGGATGTTGCGCACGAAGTGGCGTTGCACCTCGCCGGCGAGCGGCGCGGCCGGGTCGGCGCTGCGCAGGAGCCCCAAGGGGCCGAGCAGCTCGAGGCCCGCGTGGCTGACCTCTTGCTCGAGCTGGGTCGCGTGAATCCGTGCAGTCGATGCTTCGACCGTCGGCACGATGCCGCGCGCTTGGAGTGACACCGCCCGGTACGCGAGCAGGCGCGCGGCCTCGCAGCGTGCGCGCAATCCGGCGAGTCGGGCGCGCACGATTGGTTCGCGCGAGCGCCCGGACTCGTTGGCGTAGGCGACGAGATGTTCGAGGACGCGCGCCGCGCGTGCGTATCGGGCGATACCGACCCGCTCGAACGTGAGTCCTGCGGAGACCAGCTCCCAGCCGCGGCCCGGTTGGCCGAGGAGACAGTCGCCGGGCACGACAACACCGTCGAAAGTCACCTCGTTGAACTCGTGTGGTCCCGCCATCGTGTCGATCGGCCGCACGGTGATCCCCGTGGTCGTCATGTCGACGAGCAGCACCGAGATGCCTTCGTGCCGCGTCGCGCCTGGGTCGCTGCGCGCGAGCAACAGGCACCAGTCGGCTGGCGAGTCTGCGTAGCTCGTCCAGATCTTCGTGCCGTCGACCACGAAACCACGGTCATGTGGGCGCGCCCGCGTCCGCAGGGATGCGAGGTCGGATCCCGCGTCGGGCTCCGAGAACCCTTGGCACCAGATGACCTCGCCGCGCGCCATCGGCGGAAGGAAGCGGCTGCGCTGCTCGTCGCTGCCGTAGCGCATGAGCAACGGGCCGATGTAGTTGAGGTTCATGTATTGGGGGCCGCGTGGCTCCTCGGCCGCCCACATCTCCTCGCGCAACACGGTTTGGGTCCACGCGCTCGCGCCCGCCCCGCCGTGTTCGGGCGGCCAGGCGAGCGCCAGCCAGTCGCGCGCCGCGAGTTCGCGGCAGAACTCTCGTGTGAACGGGATCGCTCGCGGATCGTCGACGAACATGCCACGCCACCAGCCTGGGAGGGTCGCGTCGACGAACGCGCGCAGCTCATCTCGGAAGCGTTCGTCCGCGGCGTCGAAGTGGAAGTCCACGGCTCAACGATCGGCGCGCACGATGCCGCCGTCGACGTCGAAGCACGCGCCCGTGATCCACGCGGCATGGTCAGACGCGAGGAAGGCGACGAGGCCGGCGACGTCGCCCGGCTCTCCGAGCCGCCCGACGGGGATGGGCCGTTTGCGAAGGGTCGCCGCGTAGACCTCGTCGACCGTCTTGCCCGTCGCAGCCGCGCTGGTACGGGCCGCCTCCTCGACCGCTTCGCCGCGGATCAGTCCTGGGACGATGCAGTTCGTGAGGATGCCGTCGCCGGAGTACGCGTTGGCGAGACTCTTCGAGAAGTTGATCAGCGCTGCCTTGGCCGCGCCGTAAGCGGCGAAGTAGGGATCCGGCTCACGCCCGACGCGAGACGCGATGTTGACGATCCGTCCCCAGCGCCGCGCGCGCATGGCGGGGACGCAGGCGCGCGAGAAACGAACCGCGCTCATCAAGTTCAATTCGATGCTCTCGTGCCAATCGTCGTCGTTCGACTCGACCAAGGGTTGTGAGTGCCCCTTTCCTGCGTTGTTGACGAGGATGTCGATCGCTCCGAGTTGCTCCTCGACCGCTGCGAACACGGCGCCGGGGCCGTCGGGCGTCGCGACGTCGGCTGGTACCGCGATGGTTCGGCGGCCGAGCGCCGTGATCTCGGCCGCGGTCTGCTCGAGCCGATCGGCTCTCCGCGCGCAGATCGCGACGTCGGCACCCTCGGTCGCGAGAACCAATGCGATCTCGCGACCAATCCCCTGACTGCCGCCGGTCACCAGCGCAACGCGTCCGCTCAGGCCGAGGTCCATGGCGACCTCTCGGTCTCGCGGCGTCGGCGAGTCGCGGGAGCTGCGTCGCGCTGCCCCGGTGTGGATGACACTCGTGTCAGCGTATTGCTGCAGGCGGCGCCCTGCACCTTGCCGAGCCCCACGGCTCGGGTCGAGCGAGCAGTCGTCGTCCGCGTACGGCCTGGCATCCCGTTACGGTTGGCCGATGGAATCCACCGAGTTCGAGACCTTGCGTTACGAGGAGTCCGACGGTGTCGCGTGGGTGACGCTCGACCGGCCCGAGGTCCACAACGCCTTCAACCAGGCGATGCGGCGCGAGCTGCAAACCGTATGGAGAGCGCTGCGTGCCGACGATGGTGTGCGGTGTGTGATCCTCACCGGGGCTGGCGATCACGCCTTTTGCAGCGGCGTCGATCGAAACGAGACGATGGGGCACTGGCTCGACGACCCCGCCGATCCCGCCAATGCCAACGATCCCGGCGGTTCCAGTGCGTCGCCGATGTCGATCGAGACTGGTACCTGGGCCTTCGAAGACCCCGGCCAGTACCTCGGCCCGAAAGCGAACGAACTGTGGACGCCGGTGATCGCCGCGGTGAACGGCATGGCCTGCGGCGGCGCGTTCTACATGCTCGGCGAGGTCGAGTTCGTGATCGCCGCGGATCATGCGACATTCTTCGATCCGCACGTCAGCTACGGCATGGCCGCGTGCTATGAGCCGATGCACATGCTCCAGAAGATGCCGTTCCACGAGATTGCGCGTCTGTCACTCCTGGGCGCGCACGAACGGCTCTCGGCCCGGCGTGCACACGAGATTGGGCTCGTGTCCGAAGTGGTGCCGGCGTCCGAGTTGCGGACACGGGCCGAGTGGGCCGCGCGCAAGATCGCGTCGGCGCCCGCGCTCGCGGTGCGTACCACGGTTCGCGCGTTGTGGACCGCCCGCGAACTGTCGCGCCGCGACGCCCTGGCCTCGGCCGACGTGCTCGTGCGGATCGGCACTAGCGCGGCGAGCCTGCGCGAGGGACAGCGCGCCTTTGCGTCGGGAGCGCGGGTGGAGCCGCACATCCGGTGACGGTCGGCGACATCCCCCGGCAACGGTGCGACTCGGTGCTCGGTGCGCCGAATTCGCTGCGGGGTTGTGTGCCGGAGAGGCGACGCGTACATTGCGGAGAATGGCGTTCTCCAGGGGTTCGAGTCGCGGAGGTGTGCCGTGTCGATGAGCGCGGAGCGAATCGCGGGCCTCAAGGCCGGAGTGCGGCGAGACACGACGACGACGTCGATAGGGCTGTTGCCCGACCCGGCGCCGCGTCAACGCCACTACACGATTGTCTCGGTTGACGATCACCTGATCGAGCCGCGCCACCTGTTCGAGGGGCGTGTCCCGAAGCACCTCGCCGACGGGGCGCCGCGAGTCGTCACCAACGACGTCGGGCAGGAGGCGTGGGAATTCGAAGGCACGCTGTATCCCCAAGTCGGGCTCAACGCCGTGGTCGGCCGACCGAAGGATCAATGGACGATCGACCCGGCGCGCTTCGATGAGATGCGGCGTGGGTGTTGGGACATCGAGGCTCGTATCGCCGACATGGACATCGACGGCGTGTACGCGTCGTTGTGCTTCCCCTCACTCATCGCGGGGTTCGCGGGCACGGTGTTCTCACGCAGCGCGGACGCGGAACTCGGGCTCGCGTGCCTTCGTGCCTGGAACGACTGGCATCTCGAGGAGTGGGTGGCGCCACATCCTGACCGCATGATCCCGTTGCAGCTCGCGTGGCTTCGCGATCCGCACGTGGCGGCGGACGATGTGCGGCGCAACGCGGCGCGCGGGTTCAAGGCCGTCAGCTTCCCGGAGAACCCGGTCGACCTGAAGTTGCCGTCGATGCACACCGATCATTGGGATCCGTTGCTCCGCGCGTGCGAGGAGACCGAGACCGTCATCTGCCTGCACAACGGGTCGTCGGGCTGGACCGGCTCGCGTTCTCCGGAGGCGCCGCTCGAGCTCTACACGACGCTGTTCCCGGTGAACGCGCTGACGACCGCGGCCGACTGGCTCTGGTCCGGTATCCCGTGGCGATTCCCCGGGATCCGCATCGCGATGTCCGAGGGCGGCATCGGGTGGGTGCCGATGCTCCTCGACCGGATCGCGTACGTGCGCGATCACTCGGCGAGCGGGCTCAGCGCCTGGAAGGGCGGTTCGCTGACGCCGATGGACGGCCTGCGCCGCAACTTCTGGTTCTGCACCATCGACATCTCCTCGACGATCGCGCTGCGCGACCACATCGGCATCGATCACATCTGCCTCGAAAGCGACTACCCACACGCCGACTCGACGTGGCCGGACACCCAGTCGCAGGCAGCCGCGGGGTTGGCGGGTCTGCGTGACGACGAGATCCGTCGACTCACCTGGCAGAACGCATCGGAGCTGTTCCGTCACCCGGTTCCGGACGAATTGCAGATCCCCGCGTAGGAGGTGGAGTGATGCTCGATGTGTTGCTGGCTGGAGGCACGGTCGTCGACGGCACCGGCGCGCCGGGCCGCGTCGCCGACGTCGGTGTGCGCGACGGGCGCGTGGTCACGGTGTGCGAACCTCGCGCCGCCGGCGAACCGGCGTCGCGCACCGTCGATGTGACGGGGCTCGTGGTCGCGCCCGGCTTCGTCGATCTCCACACGCACTACGACGCGCAGCTGTTGTGGGATGCGAGCGCGAGTCCATCGCCACTCCACGGTGTCACCACGGCGTTCGCGGGCAACTGCGGGTTCGCGCTTGCCCCGATGTCCGAAGCGAACCTCGACTACATGTCGCGGCTCATGGCCCGCGTCGAGGGCATCCCACTCCCGGCCCTGCAGAAGGGTGTCCCGTGGGGCTGGAGCACCTTCGGCGAGTACCTCGCGCGCCTGGAAGAGGGAGGGGTTGCGCTCAACGTCGGAGTTCTCGCAGGGCACTCGACACTGCGCCGCGCGGTGATGGGCGAGGCGGCGGTGACCGACACGGCAGACGACGCGACGATCGCGGCGTTGGAGCGGGCACTGCACGAGGCGCTCGATGCGGGCGCGCTCGGGTTCTCGACGTCGCAGGCGCCCACGCACAACGACGGCGACGGCAATCCGGTCCCGTCGCGCGCCGCGTCGACCGAAGAACTGTTGCGACTCGCGGCGTGTGTCCACGACCACCCGGGCACGCAGCTCGAGTGCATCATCGCCGGTTGCATCAACGGGTTCAGCGACGACGACGTCGACCTGCTCGCCGAGATGTCGCGTCGAGCCGGTCGGCCGCTCAACTGGAACGTGCTCGGCGTGACGGCGGGCGGCAATCACGAACATCAGCTCGCGGCGTCGACGCGTGCCGCAGAGCGGGGCGGGCGAGTCGTCGCCCTCACATTGCCGCAAGGCATGCGGATCCGCCTGTCGTTCCTGTCGGGCTTCGTGCTCGACGGTCTCCCCGGCTGGCGCGAGACGCTGTCACTCCCCGTCGCGGAGCGGATTCGTGCGCTCAGTGACCCCGCGGTGCGGGCGAAGCTCGACTCGCAGGCCCACTCACCCGAGGCCGGTGTGCTCGGCGCGCTCGCGACCTGGGAGCGCATGGAGTGCTGCGAGACGTTCACCGATGCGACCCGCGAGTTCGAAGGTCGCATGGTGGGCGACATCGCTCGGGAACAGGGCAAGGCATCATTCGACGCGCTCCTCGACATTGTCGTTGCCGACGAGTTGCGTACGGGGTTGCGCCCCGTGTTCGGCGCCGAGTCCGACGAGACGTGGAAGCAGCGCGCCGAGGTGTGGCGCGATCCCCGTGCCGTGGTCGGGGGCTCCGACGCAGGCGCGCACCTCGACATGATGTGCGGAGCGACGTACAGCTCCTTCCTCGTCGGTCCTGCGGTGCGTGAGCACGGGGTTGTCTCACTCGTTGAGGCCGTGCAGATGCTGACCGAGGTTCCGGCGCGCCTGTACGGTTTGCGCGAGCGGGGTCGCGTGCAACCTGGCTGGTACGCCGACCTCGTGGTGTTCGACCCCGACTCCGTCGGGCCACTCCCGGACCGCACGGTTGTCGACCTCCCCGGTGGCGCGAGCCGCATCGTCGCTGGCGCGGCCGGGATCGAGCACGTGATCGTGAACGGTGTCGAGATCGTCGCGGCAGGCCGCTACACCGGTTCGACGCCGGGGACCGTGCTGCGCTCCGGCCGCGACACCGACACGGTTCATGCCGGGTAACGGTCAACGCCGTGTGACTCAGCCAGCGACAGGAACTCGCCGCCGATGCAGAACGAACCACCGGTGGTCCTCGGCCACGTCGGACTGACCGTTTCCGACCTCGGCGCGTCGATCGCGTTCTACTGCGACGTGGTGGGATTCGCACTCGAGGGTCGTTACGAGGTCGCGGGGGAGTGGTTCGACACCCTGACGCACAACCAGGGCGCCGACATCGAGGTGGCGATGTTGCGACTCGGCACGTTCGTGCTGCAGCTCGTCGCGTACCGCGACGGCGGCGGCACCGGCCTCGACCTGGCGCACCACCGCGCGGGGAGTCCGCATCTGAGCTTCACCGTCGCCGATCTCGACGCGCGTCACGCCGCGCTCGTCGCGGCCGGGGCGCAGAACCCCACGCCCGTCGTCGACGTGATGGGGAGCGCCGCCATCCGCTCCTTCTACGTCGACGATCCCGACGGCGTGCCCGTCGAGTTCCTGGAGATGCCGACCTGACCGCGAGCGAAGGCGGTGCGATTGCTCCGCACGTCCGAGCTCGGCGCGGACTACCAGGATGCCGGGCAGGAGTGGACGGACTCGACTGCAGCCGGTTCGCGGTTCCGAGTCGAACAAACACCGGCCCGCGGTCATCGTGAGCAAGGGTGGAGCAAAGCCGACGGCCGCCGTCTCGGATGCGTTGTCGTCACGATCGTCCCGGTGCCGAATCTGGCACGCGTGTTTCCGTTCCAAGCCATGCTGCGCGCGTCCGGCATGGGACTCCAGGTGGACTCGAAGGCGTAGGCAATGCAGATCCGTTCGGTCGCGGTCGACCTTGTGCGGGCGTGAGTCCGTCGTCGTCGGTCGTGCACGCTGAGTACGCTTCGTGATCGTGCCGACGTGGAAGACGATCGAGGACGCGGAGCCGGCGTTCGCCGAACGGCCGAGGCGCTTGTTCGACGCCGGTCGCCACAAGACGATCGCGACTCTGCGCGCCGATGGCTCGCCACGAATCTCCGGAGTCGAGTGCGAGTTCAACGACGCGGGAGATCTGTGTTTCGGTTCCATGACCGGCGCACGCAAAGGCGAGGACCTGAAGCGGGACTCGCGTTTCGCCCTGCACGGTCCGACCTTCCATCCTGAAGTGGGCAAGGAGAGCGAGTGGCCTGGTGAGGCGAAGATCGCCGGTCGAGCCACGCCTGCCAATCCGGTGACCACGGCCGAGGCGGGTGCGCAGCTGGACGGCGAGATGTTCGTCGCCGACATTACCGAGGTTGTCATCACCGGACTCAACGCCGAAGCCACCAAGCTCGTTGTCGAGTCATGGACGCCAGAGAGAGGACTACGCCGGGTCGAACGGGACTAGCGAACGCGGATCTTCGCTCGCTCGGCGCGCCCGTCGCGGCACCTCGGTCGAATGCGACCGGATGGATACTCTCGCTCGGCGGGAGGTACACGTGCGCTCCCAGACACCACCTTGGGAGGACGGTCAGTCGTGGGATCAGTCCCGGCCGGCGATGAGGAAGCGGACCCGGTGACGTCGGCGAGACCGCCGGTGCTGCTCGGCACCGTGGCGATCGAGCCGAATCGCTGGGGTGCTGTCCGGTCGGGCGGGTTTCCCGTGACGGTGCTATCGGAGTGGCTCCCTACGATCGCGGCCGCCGGATTCGGCGGTCTTGAGCTGTGGGAGCGGCACGCGACGTTCGTCGACGAGCACGAGGTCGAGCGCATCGTTCGTGGTCCCGTTCCGGTCGTCGTGTTCAATTCGTATGCGTTGTGGGACGATCCCGAGCCGTTCGCACGTGACGAGGTCGCGAGGTGGGTCGATCGATTCGGCGCCGCGGGCGTAAAGTTCAACGTCGGGAACGACGCGAAGGCTCGGGATGTCTACGTCGAGCGCTTGGCGCGTTTCGACGAACAGCTGAGTCCCGGCGTCCGCCTGCTCTGCGAGTGTCATGCCGGCACGCTCGCCGAGGACCCGGACTTGGCGTCGGCGATGTTCGACGAGGTCGCGCCGGCAGAGCGCCTGCAGGCGATCGTGCATCTTGGCCGGACTCCGACAGACGAGACGCGGGCGTTCATGGAGCGGTTGGGTGATCGCGTTGGCCACGTCCATCTGCAACTGGCCGAAGAAGGTCCGACGACGGACCCGGCGTCGCTGGCGGCGGATCTGCGGATCGGCGCCGAGTTACTCCGCACGTTCGGGTTCGAAGGTTCGTGGACGATCGAGTTCTCGCACGGCTTGATGACCAACCGCGACGAACCTGGCTACATCCTCGAATGGGCGAGTCGTGATCTCAGGGCGCTGCGGGATGCGCTTGGCCCGTGAGCACCATCAGCGTCTGTCAGGTTGCTCGAGCTCGTCCGGACCAAGGCGATGGCGATCGCATGACTGTGTCGATGGACCTGCACCGATTCGGCCGGCCCGGTCAATCGTGAAAGGCCGAGCAGTACCGCGCGTGCCCGTGCGGCACCCGGTGCTCGCCAAGCGGGCGCACCATCCAGCCGTCGTGATCGCCGTAGTCGCCGGTCAGGCCGTAGCGCCGCGCGGGTTCGAATCCGAACCGCGGGTAGTAGTGCTCGTGACCGAGCAACACCACGAAACGCCAGCCGGCCTGCTCGGCGCGCGCGAGCGCGGCGCGGATCAGCGTTGATCCGATGCCGATTCCCTGACGTTGCGGGGTCACCGCCACGGGCGCGAGTCCGAGCCCGCGCGCATCCCTGCCGTCGACCGTCACTTCGCTCATCGCGAGATGTCCGACGATCTCGTCGCCGAGTACCACCACTAGAGTGAGGTCGGCGACGAGTTCGCCGCGTGCCCGCATCGTTCGCACCAGCGAAGCTTCCGACGTCGATCCGAACTCGGCGAGGAAGGCGTCGGCGACGACACGGTCGATCGCATCGGCGTCGCGGGGTTCCTCGGGTCGGACTCGCACGGCGAAATCGGTGGGCATGGGCGCGCAACGTACGAGGTGCGTCGATCGGCCGCCTCCGATTTGGGCCCATCGACGCACCTGGGTCGTGCTAGGACGGGCGGTTCATGGTGTTGGAGGGGCCCCGCGCCGAATTCGTCGACCTCAACCGCACTCGCCTGCGGTTGTGGGGTTGGGGCGATCCGACCGATCCGATCGTGCTGTTGTTGCACGGCGCGTACGACCACGGCCGGATGTTCGACGAACTCGCGCCGCGCGTCGCCGCCCTCGGTTACCACGCCATTGCGATCGATTTCCGAGGGCACGGCGACAGTGGCCCGCTCGACACCGGCTTCGCCTGGTCGTTGTTGCACCTCGACCTGGCACTCCTCGTGCGATACCTCGATTCCGGGCCGGTCGGGGTCGTGGCGCACTCGTTCGGGGGAGGCCAGGGCATCGGGCTTGCCGGTGCCTTCCCCGAGTTGGTGCGTTGGCTTGTGATCATCGACGGCCTCGGACCGCCGCCGATCGCACTGCACCCTCCCGACGATGTGCGGGCCGCGATCGTGGCGGCAACGACCCGCACCGACAAGGCCCTCTTCGACGGACCTCGTGAGGCCGCATCGCTCGAAGAACTCGCGGCGCGACGCGGTGCCAGCAACCTCCGGCTCTCCGCCGAGTGGGCCCTTCACCTCGCGCGCCATGGCGCTCGACCCGGTCCGCGTGGAGGATGGGTGTGGAAGGCCGACCCTTTGTTCGGTATTGGGGTGCCGAGCGAGTTCAACGTCGAACTGCTCGCCGAGCAACAGCGGCGGGTGCGCTGCCCCGCGCTCGTCGTCACGGGTACCGAGCACGACACATGGCGCGACCTGACGCCCGACGAGGAGGCCGAACGGGTCGGTTGGATCGGGGCACGACATGTCGTGATTCCCGGCACCGGTCACTACGTTCATCTCGAGGATCCCGCCGCGACGATGGACGCGATCGCTGCCTTCCTGGGCGAGGTCGGACCGTGACCGTCATGGTCGTGCACGACCTCGGCGACGCGGAAGCTGGCGAGAGGTGGCGCTCGGCTGCGCCTGCCGATTGGATCATTCCGGACCTCCCCGGTCACGGCGACGCACCGGCACCGCGGAGCGGGCACTACGACCCGATGGCGGTCGTCGCGCTGGCACGGTGGGCGCTCGCCGGTCGCGAGGAGGATTCGACCTTGGTCGGCGTTCGCCAGCACGCGCACTGCGCGTTGATCCACGCGGCGGCGCGTGGGTGCTCACGCGTGGTAGTCGTCGACGGCCTCTGGGGCGAGTGGGCGACGCCGCGGGCGTCGATCGACTCACTCTACGCGTCGATCCGAGCCTTGGCCGACGACCGTGCGGCGACGGATCCGGCGCCGACGAAGGGGATCGATCCGCGCACCCGGCACGGCTATGGGTTGTTCGTCAGCGAGCGCTTCGCCCGACGTTTCTGGGGATCCATCGACCAGCCGGTGCTGGCGATCGAGACACCGCTGTCATCGACACCGTCGTCCGAACGCGACGAGCGCTTGTCGTGGTTCGGCGGGTCAGCCTCGTTGGTGAGCGTCGACCGTGACGACCCGGGCGCGGTCATCGACGTGATTTGCGATTGGCTGACTGCCACCGGCTGAGCGCGGCAGGGTCAGCCGGTGGCATTCACGCGAGCCTACGCCGACTCCTGTGTGATCTCATCGATGAGGACGGCCGCCATACCGGACTCGGCGACCTGATCCGCGAGGCGGTCGACGGTCGCGTCGGCGACGATGCTCCGCCTGGATGGCAGCCAGTTGCGATCTGACCGCACGAGTGCAGATGTATGAGTTCGCAGGCGAGCGAGGAGGTCGGGGAACGACGACTGACGCCTGTCGCCGGTCAGTGTGTCGCGGGGGAGAGGATCAGATCGAGCGTGCGGTGCACGGAGCGTTCGACGTCGCCGATCGTGCAGCGGCCGAGTGCCCACGAGCGCAGCTTCGTGACCATGACGGCGTTGGCTGTCTCGACGATCGACCGAGCGGTATCGGGGGTCATGCCAGCGAGCGTCTCCATCAGGGTTGCGACATTGCGCGCCCCGAACTGCTCGTACAGCGCCCGGGCGTTGGGGTCGGTCGAGTTCTCGAGCACGATGATCGCTCGCATCATCTGAGGTTGACGGCCGAAGGCGCGCACGGCGCGGCGCATCAGCGCGCGAAAGCGTTGCTCGGCCGGCTCGGTCGGGCTCGGAGCGCCGCGGCGCCCGAGCGGATAGTCGGCCGCCCACTCGTAGAGCGCGGCCGCGTAGAGGTGTTCTTTCGATGTGAAGTATCGGTAGATCGTCGCCAACGCCACGCTCGCGTGCTCCGCGACGTCGCGCATCTGGATCGTGTCGTACTCGCCGTCCTCGAGGAGTTCGATCGCCGCGGCGACGATGCGTTGCCTGCGTTGTCGCTGCGTGTGGGGCAGCGAGGCCGGATCGGGCAGGGTCGCGACTGCAGACGCGAACGGCCCGGTACGCGTCTCGGGCTCGCCTCGGGCGGGTCGGGGGGCCACGCCGCGAGCGTACGACTGCGGTTGGACGAGAACAAGAATCTGAGACTAGAATCAGCTTCTCACTCTGCCGCGGAGCCGTTCATGTCCGAATCGCGATACACGATCATCTCGGCCGACACCCACGCCGGCGCGAACCACGAGACCTACCGTCAGTATCTCGACCCTGCGTTCCACGACGACTTCGACGCCTGGCGGGGGCGATACAAGAACCCGTGGAAGGACTTGCGCGACACCGATCTGCGCGTCCGCAACTGGGACGATGATCGCCGTGACGCCGACCAACTCTCCGAGGGAGTGGTGGGCGAGGTGATCTTCCCGAACACGGTCCCTCCCTTCTACCCGGGATTCGTGCTCTTCGCCGGCCCACCGAAGCCCGAGGAATACGCCCACCGCCGCGCGGGGATCCACGCGCACAATCGTTGGCTCGTCGACTTCTGTGGTCGCAAGCCGGCTCAGCGCGCCGGCATCGGGCAGTTGTTCCTCAACGACATCGATGACGCCATCGCCGACGCGACATGGATCAAGGAGCAGGGCTTGCGCGGCGGCGTGTTGCTGCCGACCGTCGCACCCGACGTGACGTGGGTGAGGCCGCTCTACCACCCCGACTACGACCGCTTGTGGGCCGCGCTCCAGGATCTCGACGTCCCGGTGAACCTGCACGCGGGTACGGGTTCACCGAACTACGGCAAGTTCGCGTCCGTCCCCATGATCATGATCAGCGAGGTTGGTTTCTACGGGTCGCGGGCGTTCGTGCACATGCTGCTCTCGGGAGTGTTCGAGCGCTTTCCGAGGTTGCGGTTCGTGATGACCGAAGGGTCGGCGGCGTCGTTCCCGCCGATGCTCGCCGAGCTCGACCGCATCATTGCGAACGTCCGCAAGGGCGAGATCGGCGAACTGAAGTACACGGCAGACAACGCCTTGCCTCGATCGGCGACCGAGTACTTCCAGCAGAGCGTGTGGGTTGGGTCGAGCTTCCCGGGGCCGAAGGACTGGGAGGCGCGGACCGTGATGGCGCCGGGTCGGTTCATGTGGGGGAGCGACTACCCGCACGACGAAGGCACGCCCCCGTTCACGCGCGAGACCCTGCGTGCCGTATTCCACAGCACACCCGAAGACGAGCTGCGCGACGTGCTTGCAGGCAACGCCGCGCGCCTCTACGACTTCGATCTCGACGCGCTCGCCCCGCTCGCGGCGCAGTACGGCCCGACTGCCGCCGAGATCGCCAGCCCGCTCGTGGAGCTACCGGAACGCCCGAACGCAGCGCTGCTGAAGGCGGCGGCATCGCCGAGAGCGGTGTAGAAACAGCCGCGCGCGACGCGACGTCGCGCCGACATGCCCTCACCACGACGTCAGCCTGCATGTCGACGACGAGCAGCGCAGCGTTCGTCCTGCCGGGCATCGTCGCCACGTTCAACCTCGTCGACGCGCTCCGCGGAAGGTGCGCGGTCGCCATGCTGTCGGAGTTGTCGGCTCCGCCATCTCCTCCACCGGCTGGACGGGTTCGAGGTCACCGGGACGGACCAGAGTTGCGCTCGACGATCAACAGCAGTATCAAGCGACTACCGGTGCAGGCCCGGTTCCGCAGACGATCGGAGATCCAGCATGTTGCGCGACGACGTTCAAGCCATCTCGGTCGACGATCATGTGATCGAGCCTCCGCACGTGTTCGTTGACCACATCGAGCCGCGATACAAGGACCGCGCCCCTCACATCGTCGAGCGCGACGGCATCGAGGGCTGGCTCTGGGAGGATCGCTTCTACCCGCTCAGCTTCCAGGGCAATGCCAACACGCGGCGTTTCCGGCCCGGCGAGTCGGGTCGCGGCGACGACCTCTACGCGCGGCGCTACGAGGACATGATCCCCGCGGCCTTCGACGTGCACGAGCGGATCACCTCGATGGACCAGGACGGCGTGTGGGCCGAGTTGCTGTTCCCGACGTTCCCGCGTTTCGGCGGGACGCTGTTCCTCCAGGCGGAGGACACCGACCTGGCCCTTGCCATCGTGCGGGCCTGGAACGACTGGATGTTGGACGAGTGGTGCGCGGCGTACCCCGATCGCTTCATCCCGCAGACGCTGATCCCGCTGTGGGACGTGCCGGCGGCTGTGACCGAGATCGAGCGCTGCGCCGCCAAAGGGTCGCGGGCGATCCTCTTCGTGGAGAATCCCCATCCGCTCGGCCTGCCGTCGTTCGCGACCGGTCACTGGCGTCCCGTGTTCGAAGCCTGCAACGAGACCGGCCTGCCGCTGTCGATGCACATCGGCACCTCGGCCGGGTTGCTCCGACCGTCGCCCGAGGCGACTCCGTCGGTCGGGATCGCGCTGTGTGGTGTCAATTCGATGAGCGCGCTCGGCGACCTGATCTTCAGTGGCGCGTTCAACGACCTGCCGAACTGCCGGGTGGCGCTCTCCGAGGGCGGTGCCGGCTGGGTGCCCTACGTCCTCGAGCGACTCGACTACACGTGGGACCGCAGTCGCTACGAGGGACTCCACAACACGGTGCCGCCGTCCGAGGTCTTCGCACAGCACGTATGGGTGTGCATGATCTCGGATCGCTACGCGATCCGCAATCGTGACCTCATCGGCCTCGACAAGATCATGTGGGAGGCCGACTTCCCGCACAACGACTCGAACTGGCCGGACAGCAGGACGATTTTGGCGCAAGCCCTCGCCGATGTTCCCGACGACGAAGCCGCGGCGATCGCCGAACTGAACGCCCGCCACCTCTACCGTTTCCCGCGGCGTTGACCCGCTCGCGGCACCCGCAGGAGCAACAGCTCGGCGAATCGCTGCGAACCCCTGTCGTCGACGAGGATCGGTCGGCGGCGCTCGGGTGGTCGCGGCGCCGGCTGCGCAACGGGCCGGCGCTGATCAGGCTCGCACCGCTGGGTCAGCTGCCGGCCGTGGCGCCACGGTGATCGATGGGATCGAAATGCTCGCGCCGGCCCGCAACACCGAGTCGACGACCGCGACGAGATGGTCGACTTCGATCATCGAACCACTCAGCAGCCCGCGAGACAGCCAGACGGTCCCGAACTCCGCGGCGACTGCGGGGTCCCAGCTGTTGGCGAACTCGGTCCGACCGTCGCCCTCGCCGCCGGCGCAGTCGCCGACCACGAGGCGCGTGAAGCCGACGCTCGGGTGCTCGGTGCGAAGCGATTCGACGAGTTTGTCGAGCGCGGCCTTGCTCACGGCGTAGGCGCCGAGCCCGGGCCAAGGCGGCGTCAGCGAGGCGCTCACCGAGGAGAGATAGACCGCGACCCCGGACGAGTCGGTGAGGTGATCGATCGCCGCGGCGGTGATGAGCGCCGCACCGGTCACGTTGGTGTCGAAGACACTCCGCCACGTCGCGACGTCGGTGTCGACGACGCGCCCGATGGGTCCGATTCCGGGCGCATAGACGAGGGCGTCGATGCCTCCGAGACCGGTGGCCGCGGCTGCGATCGCGGTCCGGCACGACACGGGGTCGCTGGCGTCGCACTCGATCGCGAGCGTGCCGGAGCCGGCCTCGCGCGCGGCCGCGTCGAGGCGGTTACGCCGCCGCGCGAGCAGCGCAACCTGCGTGCCGCGTTGCGCCAGTCCGATTCCGATACAACGGCCGAGTCCACTCGACGCTCCGACGACGACTGCACGCACGCGCCCACCTTTCGATCGCGGTTCATGAGACTAAACACCCCGCGGGCCGGCGGCGCCAGGTCAGGCATCGACGCGTGAATGCCCGGAGTGCCTGAGCGTGGTGCCGCGGGCGCCTGGTCGCTGCGCCCACTGTACGAGCGAACTCGCCCGCGCCGTCGTCGAAGCGAGATCGCCGCGAGCGACGGGCGTCGCGTCGCGGCGGAGACGGCGGGGTCACTTGCCGCCGGGATCTCCGGTGAGCAGTGCGAGTAGGTGATCGGCCGCGCGCCGGAATCGTGCGGGGTCATCGTGCGACCAGGCAAGCAACATCGCGCCTTCGAATCCGCCGACGATCGCCTCGGCGGTCTCGCGCGGACCGCGTTTGGCTCGGATCGACCCGTCGGCGTTGCCGTCGGCAATGGTCTGTTCGAGCCACGCGACGTTGTCGTCGAAGAAGCCGACGATCCCGGCGCGCATTGGCTCGGTGAGTGTCGCAATCTCGGCAGCGAGCATCCCGCACAGACACAACCGGCGCCGCGCGAGCACGTCGAGGTAGAGGTCGCGATAGGCGTCGAGGCGTGTCCGGCCATCGGGTAGCGACGTGCGAATCTCGTCGAGCGCACCACGAAAGCCGCTCACGTAGCGCTGCACAAGTGCCAGACCGAGATCGGCCTTTGTCGCGAAGTGGTAGTGGAGGGCCGCGGGTGTGGTGCCGATCTCGACGGCGACATCGGCGTAGCTGAAGCCGTTGAAACCCCGCGTCTGCACGAGACGCGACGCGACCTCGAGAATCTCCTCCGCAGTATTGGTGCGGGCCGGGCGAGGCATCGTGGGCGCCCCTCGGTTGACATTTACTAACTAGTCAGTAAGTATACGGCGATCCGCGCCAGCCAGGCGCACGCGAAGCCTGGGGCGTGCTGCTCCGGGCGAAGGAGCGAGCACGCAGCAGGAGACCACCCACCGATCGTTCAGCAACCCCGACGAAACCCGGCCCTTCCCCAATGGCCGCGTCGAGATCGTGCGCGTCGGCGCCGACGAGATCGGCCGTCTGGTCCTCGATCCGGGTTGGCGCTGGTCGAACGACGTGAAGCCAATCGCCAACACCGACAGTTGCGAGGCGCCGCACTTCCAGTACCACGTGAGCGGTCGCCTGGCGATCCTCATGGATGACGGAACCGAGTTCATCGCAGAGCCGGGAGACGTCACCTCGTTGCCGAGCGGCCACGACGCCTGGGTGGTCGGCGATGATCCCGTCGTGGTCGTCGACTGGTACGGCGCCAGCAACTACGCCCGCCAGCCCTGACCGTCGCAGCGCGCGCCGCGAACACGCACCCCGACAGGCGAACGGTGCGTCTTCAGGCGAACGGTTGCAGGCTGTCGGCGACGATCCACATGCTGAAGTACTGGGAGTTCGCGCCGTACGCCATCGCCAGCGCAGTCCGAGCTCCCTCGACCTGGATGTCGCCGGCGACGCCGCGCACCTGGTTGGCGGCCTCGGCGAAGCGGAGCAGGCCTGATGCGCCGATCGGGTTCGACGACAGCACACCGCCCGAGCAGTTGATCGGGAACGACCCGCCGATCTCGGTCGAACCGTCGTCGATCATCTTCCAGCCGTCGCCCTCGTCGGCGATGCCGTGCGCCTCGAGCCAGATCGCTTCGTGCCAGGAGAACGGCACGTACAACTCGGCCATGTCGAGTTGCTCGCGTGGGTTGGTGATGCCCGCCTGGCGGTAGACGTCGTCGGCGCACTGGAGGCAGGCAAGCGGGCGGACCGGATCGCGGCCGGGGAAGTTCGGCGGCTCCGAGCGGGACGACGAAGAGAGGATCCACGCCGGTGCCCGGCCTTCCGCCGCCGCTGCATTGCCGCCGGCTTCGTCGGTGAGCACGACCGCGCACGCGCCGTCGGACGACGGGCATGACTCGAGGAAGCGGATCGGATCCCACATCATCGGCGAGTTCTTCACCTGCTCGATCGTGATCCCTTCGATCTTGAGGTGGGCGTACGGGTTTTTCAGCGCGTTGAGCCGGTCCTTGACGGCGACCTTCCAGCCGATGTGCTCGGGTGCTCCGCTGCGATGGATATAGGCGCGGATGAATGGTGCGAACGCGCCACCCGCGCCGAGCGATGCACCGCGGCCGCTGCCGAGCGCGAACTGAGCGTTGCCTTCGGACTGCTTCTCGAACGCGACCGCGAGCACCGTTCGATGTTTGCCGGCGTGGATGTGCGACGCCGCGACGATGCCGGTGGTCCCGCCGACCGAGCCCGCGGTGTGCACCCGGAACATGGGCTTGCCCACGGCGCCGAGCGCGTCGGACAGGTACAACTCGGGCTTCATCACCCCTTCGAAGAGATCCGGTGCCTTGCCGAGGACGATCGCGTCGATGTCGGCCATGGTCATGTGCGCGTCGTCGAGCGCGCGGAACACCGCTTCGCGCACGAGCCCGCCGAACGACACGTCGTGCCGACGGGTCTTGTGGTGGGTCTGGCCGACACCGACGACCGCGCAGGGGATCATGGCCGGTCCTCCAGGATGCACACGAGGTTCTGCTGCAGGCAGGGACCGCTCGTCGAGTGGGCCAGAGAACGGCTGCCCCCGCCGAAGATGTGGTCGGCGGCATGACCGACGCGGCACAGCCCGGTGGCCATGATCGGATTGGCGCGCAGCGCCCCACCCGACGCGTTGACCGTGACCCCGGCGCCGAGCCCGAGTACGTGACGGAGCAGCATTTCTTCGTGCGTGAAGGCGGCCTGCAACTCGGCGACCTCGACGGCGCGTTCACCGAGGCCCGCGGCCGCGGCCGCGATCCGGGTCGACGGCGAGTCGTCGAGGCGGCGGAACGACGGGTTGTGGCACTCGCTGCGATGGTCGAAGCCGGTGATGTACGCGGGGCGCGCCACGAGGGCGCGCGCCCGTGCACCGGTGGCGAGCACCATCGCCGCGGCGCCATCGGTGATCGGAGGGAGATCATGACGGCGCAGCGGTGCGCGCACGTAGTCGGACGCGAGCAGGACAGCGAGGTCGCCCGAGCCGCGCGCCCGGATCGCGACCTCGGCCATCGATTGTTCGTCCGCGATGCCCGCGGCGATCACAGCGCGTGCCTGCAGCGCCGCAAAGGTCAACGGGTCGACACCGAGCGGCGCGAGGAAGAACGGATCCATCTCCATTGGGTAGATCAGCGCGGGGTCGCCGGTCGACGATCGCCCCGAACCGGTGACGACCGCGATTTCGATGTCGCCTTCGTGAAGCCGCAGCCACGCTTCGTACAGCGCCCAGGCCCCGTCCATCTCGACGTGCGAGTCACGCTTGGGCGGCCACGCTCCGATCGCGTCGAGGTTCGAGACAAACGAGAACGCCTGGCCGGTGATGTAGTCGCACGAACCGAGGCAGGTGAAGTCGACATCGGCTCGGGTGAGGCCGAGTGGGGTGAGCGCGTCGCTGATGACGCGCATCAGCATCTGCGTCTCGGTGAGGTCGGTCTGGCGCACCATCGGTGTCTGCGCCCAGCCGATCACGGCGATGTCACGCGAGGTCGCCATCAGAAGATCCGGTTCACGAGGTCGGGGTCGTCGATGTCGGGCTCGCCGCTCGGCATCCAGCCGATCAGGCTGCCGAGGCTCTGGCCCATCCCTCCGCCATCGCTGTCGCCGACCTCGGCGGGAGACGCCCACACTGCTGCGACCCGAAGCCCGACGTGGATGTCGTCGACGGGCAGATCGATGACCGGTTGGTACCCGAGTACGACGTCGTAGCCGTCGAGCAGCACGAACACCCGGGCGAACGGCTCGGTCTCGGTCTGGCCGGGATACTGCACGGGTGTGACCACGACGAAGTTGGTGATGGTGCCGCGGTGGGGGAGGTCGATCTCGGTGTCGGGTCCGAGTTCGATCGCATCGATCGGGCAGTAGCCGCGTCCACCGACGTACACGCGCTCGCAGATCGGGCAACGCAGGCCGAGGAGCCGCTGTTCACGCGACGCGGCGATCGCACGGTCGGCCGCGGGTGGCACCGGGTTCCGGTAGGTGATCGACGCGACGTAATCCATCATCGCCACGGGTCCTGCGACGTCCGCTGCAGGACCATCCGCCTCGGTCGGTTCTTCGCCGTCGACGGTCGGCTCCTCGCCGGGGACGAAGCAGGCGATGTCGGTGATGTGGCCGATGCGTTGTGGCTTCCAACGCGGTGCGACGCGCTGCCCGACTCGCATCCGGTCCGGCGATCCGACATCGACGGCGTGCAGGAGTGGCGTGGTCGCGCCATCCAAGCGGATGAACGCGAACGCGAACGGCCGGTCGAGCGGATGCTGCACGGTCGGCGACCCGACCCATGTCCACGACTCGACGGTTCCCGCCGGACCGACCTCGACCATCTCGCCGCTGAGTTCCGCACCACTCGCCGGATCCCATTCCATCGGGGGTACGAGCACCTCGTCCCCCGACCGCGCGCCGAGGATCCGCCGCTGTGTCAGTGCCGTCATGAACGCTCCGAGCACCGGACCGAGCGACCGCCGGTACGGGAAGGTGATCGTGCTCTCGACATACCGGGTCATCGGTTCCTCTCGTCCGCGGGCGGCATTGGCTCGCGTTCGCAGCATCCTGCGGTCGCGCCGGTCGGGTCAACCCGGCGGCAATCGCGCGGCACCACGACGGCGCAGCCTGCGACCGTAAGGTCGTGTCGGCACGGGCCGGGGCGAGGCGACAACACCTTGAGTACCTTCGTCCTCCGCACCGGCCCGTGATGCGGCTCGGCGGCATCACGCCCGATCCGTGGACGCCGCCGCTGCGTGACGACGCGCAGAACCGGACCATGCGCATCGAGTTGCCGATCCTCGGGGGCCATCTGCTCATGGACGAACGTCGTGGCGGCGACCGCGCCTTCAGTGGTCGAAACCGAGGAGCACTCCGAGCGTGTGATGCGGGTCGGGCGCCAGCGTTTCGGGGACGAGCGTGTACCGAGAGGCGTCGGCGATCGCGAGCGACCGCGCGACGATCGCGACGCCGGCGTTTCCGGAACGGGCGATCTCGAACGTGTCGGCAACCGTCTCGCCGAGCACGAGCCGCGACCGAACAGTGTCGAGGACACCGGCCTGCTCGAGCGGCTGTTCGGCGGCGCGCCCGTACGGCGCATGCGCGGGATTGGCGATCGCGATGCGCGCGTCTGCCGGATCGGCGAGATCGGCGATGCGCTGTGGGAGCGCGCCGTCGTCGGCGGCCCAGAGCGCGATCCGGCCGCGTGCGTACTCGACCACGGTGTCTGGATCGCCGTGCCCGGCCGCTACGACCTCGTCGACGAGACCTGCGTCGGCCGACGCGTGGAGATCGAACGGAGCGCCGTTCAGGATCTGGGTGCGGAGTTGGCCCGACGACCCGAAGCTGAAAGTGACCTGGGTGCCCGTGCTCGCTGTGAACGACTGCGCCAGCGCCTCGAATGCCGGACGAAGATCGCTCGCGGCAGCGACCGTGATGGCGCGCGCGCGGCATTTACCGAGTCCCCGTCGCTACATCCGCCGGCGGGCGGTCGGCGCGAAATCGGGGCAAACGGCCTATGGCGAATTTACGATACTCGGATAGGATTTTGTGGGTATGAATGACATCATCGTCGTGGCACTCGCGGGTTTCTTCGCATCGATGGTCGACGGTGCGCTCGGGATGGGCTTCGGACCCACCTCGTCGAGCATCCTGCTGAGTAGCGGTATCAGTCCGGTCGCGGCGTCAGCGACGGTGAACCTTGCCAAGATCGCGACCGGCTTCGTCGCGGGTGTGTCGCACTGGCGCTTCGGCAACATCGACCGACGGCTCGTCCTACGGCTGGCGATCCCCGGAGCCATCGGGGCGCTCATCGGAACCACCGTGCTCGCAAGCGTCGACGGTGACGACCTTCGTCCGATCCTCGCGGTGCTGCTGATCCTCGTCGGCGTGCGCATCCTCTTCCGCTTCAGCCAGGCGCTGCCGGCGAACCGCGACGCAGAGGCCGACCGCCTGGCCTCGAGCCGCGCGCCCGAATTCGACGAGCGAGGGGTCGAGATAGCCGCCACGGCCGGGGGAGTGACCAACGGCCTCGTCGGGGCCTGGGGGCCGGTCGTCACGCCGTTCCTGCTCCACCGTGGCCTCCCGCCGCGCTACGCAGTCGGTTCGGTGAATACCGCCGAGGTCGCGGTCGCGGTCGTGGCCGCGGGGTCGCTGCTCACCTCGCTCGGCGGCAAAGGTCTCGAGATCGGCATCGTGCTTGCCATGCTCGGCGGCGGTGTGCTCGCCGCGCCGCTCGCCGCGTACGTCGTGCGGTTCCTCCCACCGCGCCTCCTCGGCTTGGCGGTGGCTGGACTCCTGCTGCTGACGCAGAGCCGCGAGCTTGCCAACAACGGCGACCTCCCGGGCAGCCGCTGGATCGCCTACCTGGGGATCCCGGTGGTCGTGGTTCTCGCTGCGTTCCGGCCGCGGCTCGCGCGGGCGCGCCGGCGGCGACGCCAGGCGATTCCCGTCTCCTGATCCGACGCCATCGGCCCCGACGCCCCGGAACTCGGCCCCACGCCATCCGCCCTGGTGCGACGAGTCGGCCTCGACGCCACGAATCAACGCGGCGCCCAGGAATCGGGGTCGTCGACCAGATCGCGAACCCCGGGCGGCAGATCACCGGAGAGCAGGTCGGCGATCGTCACCGACTCCATGACCGATCGCAGTGACGCCCGCAGCCCGATCCAGAGCTCGTGCACGTGCGCGCTCGCTCCCGAGTAGGTGACGTGCTCCGGTCGCTGGCCCTGGACCAACGTCAGCGGACCATCGACCGCACGCGACACCTCCGCGACCGAGATCTCGGTCGCAGGACGCGCCAGCCGGTAGCCGCCGGCCGAGCCGCGCTGGCCGACGACGAGGCCGTTCGTGCGGAGCTGGGTGAGGACCAGCTCGAGGTAGCGCGGCGGAATCGTCTGTGCGGTCGCGAGCTCGTCCCGTGTGAGGCGATCGTGGGGGCGCGCCGCGAGTTCGACGAGGGCGCGGACCGCGTAGTCGACGCGAGCCGTGACCTGCATTCCATCATCTTCGCAGGCCGCTGACCCGCGCGGGCGCGACCCTCAGGTCGCGGGACGGTCGGTCGGGCTCGGCTGTGCGGTGCGCGGCGGGTCCGGGTACAGCACCCGCACCAGGCCGTAAGCGAAGGCGGCGCCGGCGAACTGCATGAGCACGAACATCGGTGCCGAGGCCGGGTCGATGCCCGCGAACGTGTCGGACAACGTGCGCGCGACGGTGATCGCCGGGTTGGCGAAGCTCGTCGACGAGGTGAAGAAGTACGCGCCGCCGATCCACGTGCCAACCGCGAAGGGAAGGACTGCGGCGCGTCCGCCGCGGACGCAGCCTTGGATCACGAGCAGCAGCCCGATGGTCGCGATGATCTCGGACAGCCACAGCGCGCCCGACGAACGCTCTCGCATCGAGAAGTCGACTGTGTCGAGTTCGAACATCAGGTTGGCGAGTATCGTGCCGGTGCAACCGCCGACGACCTGCGCGCCGGCGTAGCCGAGGGCGTCGCGTGTCCTCACCGCTCCGGTGAGGCGTTCGACCAAGGTGACGACAGGGTTGAAGTGCGCGCCCGAGACCGGACCGAACACGAGGATCAGGCCGATCAACGCGGCCGCGGTGGCGGCCGCGTTCTCGAGCAACTGCAGTCCGGTGTCGCCCGGCGAGAGGCGGCTCGCCGCGATCCCTGAACCGACGACCGCGATGGCCAAGAACCCCGTGCCGAGCGCCTCGGCCAGGAGGCGACGCGCCAGTGGGAGCGCGGCGAGGTTCGCAGGCACGTCGTGCACCGTAGCGACGCGCCGAGGTCACCGACGCGATGGCATCATGGGCGCGAACGCGCGCCCGCCCCTTCGACTCTGTTGGTCAAACTCGCGGTCAGGGGCGCGGGTTTTGATGTAGAAGCCGTGGTTGGGGTCGGGGGCGCGGGTTTTGATGTAGGAGCCGTGGTTGGGGTCGGGGGCGGCGGGTTTTGATGTAGGAGCCGTGGTTGGGGTCAGGTGGCGCGGGTTTTGATGTAGGAGCCGTGGTTGGGGTCAGGTGGCGGGTTGCATGTCCTTGAGCAGGGCGCGGGTCCGGGCCTCTTCGTCAGGGTTCGTCGCGAACTCGAGCGCGGAGAAGTCGGTCGTGCCGCTGTCGGCGAAGCGTTCAATCTCCTTGCGCACGCTCGCCTCGTCGCCGACGATCGATACGCCCGCGGGTCCTTCGACACCTTCGATGTCCATGACACCGCGATAGGACGGCAGTTCGTTGTAACCCTCGAGCACCTGGGCGATGATGGCGCGGATCGTGTCGGGCTGATCGGTGACGCACACGGGAACGCTCGCGACGATACGCGGGGTCGACCGGCCCGCGTCGCTCGCCCCGCGCTCGAGCGCCGGGCGGATCACCGTGTCGATCGTGCGCGGCCCGCTCAACCACAGGATCGTGCCGTCAGTGTGTTCGCCGGCGAGGCGCAACATGCGTGGGCCCATCGCCGCGAGCATCACCGAGGGCGTCGACACTCCGGCGGGACCACCGACGTTGTCGGCGTGACCCGAGTAGATGTCGCCGCTGAAGTCGACCTTTCGATCGGCGAGCGCGGGCATGAGCACCGACAGGTAGTCGTCCATCGTCGCGGCCGGTCGCGAGAACGGAATGCCCAACGTCGATTCGATCGACGGCTTGTGCGCAAGCCCGATCCCGACGATCAGACGACCGCCGGCGACTTCGCTGACGGTGAGGGCCTGGCCGGCGAGCATCAGCGGGTGTCGGACCCAGATGGGGATCACTGCGGTCCCGAGTTCGATCGTGCTGGTTGCTTGCCCGGCGAGCGCCAAGACGGTGAGCGCGTCAGGCACGGCGAGTTGTGCGACCCAATAGGTCGAGAAGCCGTCGGCCTCGGCGGCACGCGCGTGCTCGACGATCTCGGTGGTGGGCCGCCCGAGGGCGATGAGCGATGATCCGTTGATCCCGATGCGCATGAACCGCATTCTGGCGCATCGCCGGTACTGCGCGTGTCAGGATCTGGCGTCGGCAGCTCGATCTCGTACCCCGGGCGCCGCCAGTCCTCCAGTGAGGCACGAGGGAGTGCCGATGGCGACGCACGCGGCGAGAGCGAGCCGAACCGAAGATTCGGCTGGAGCAACCTCGGCGCGCATGCTGTGGCTTGCAGGTTGGGTGTTCGCTGCCGGGTCGGCCATCCACGTCGCGGATCATCTGCGGAGGGGCAGTGACAGCATCAGCGAGACGTTGTCGCGCCTCGGCAACGTCGCGCTTGTGATCCAGGTGGTCACGGTCACGCTGGTCCTGACCCGTCACCACCTCGCGCCGATGTTTGCGACGGTCGCGGGCTTCGCGCTCGCGGCCGGCTTCGCCGCCGCTCACTGGCTTCCCGAGTGGAGTTCGCTCAGCGATCCCGTGTGGGAGATCGACTCGCTCGGCGGGCTCTCGCTCTTCGCGTCAGGGCTCGAGATCGCCGGCGCGCTCGCGATCGGGATCGCGGGCGCGCGCTGCCTCGCCGATCCGTCGACGGCCTGAACCTCTACCGCAGCGACGCCCACCGCGTTCACAACCCCCCGCCCTCCCGGCTACCGCCGCCGGTGCGACACAGGCCCGCGCGACTGAGTACGGTGCCGACCTTCGAGCCCGACAGCGGCGCAGCCGCGAACCCGGACGAGGCCGCACGACGACGCGGACGTCCGGCCGACGGCGGTCAGGACGCCAACCGGAGGATGTGACGTGACGGAACGGATCCCCCTCGTCGACTACCTGGTGCTCGGTGACGAGCCGCACCTGTCCGCCCACGAGTGCACGTCGTGTGGTGCGCGCTTCTTCGATCGACGCAACGCCTGCGCGGGTTGCGAAGGCACCGAGTTCAAGGACGTCGGAATCGCGCGCGAGGGCATCCTCAGGGCGTTTACGATCGTGTCGTTCGCGGCGCCGGGTGTTCCGGTCCCGTTCGTCGCCGGTGTGATCGACTGCGACGGTACGAGCGTGCGCGCCAACGTCATCAACGTCGAACCCGACGCTGATCACGTCACGCTCGGGATGCCGGTCCGCTTCGCGACCTACGTCGTGGGGACGGACTCGGCCGGTGTGGAAGCAATCGGCTTCGGTTTCGAGCCCGTCGAAGGGAGCACGCGATGAGCGAGGCGGTCTGGATCCTCGGGATCCACATGACGAAGTTCGGCAAGAACCCCGACAAGGACACCGTCGATCTCGCGGCCGAAGCGACCACGGGCGCGCTCGCCGACGGCGGGGTGCGGATGAAGGACATGCAGATCCTCGCCGCCGGCAATCTGATGGGCGCCGGACTCGGCATCGGCCAGGCGCTCCAGAAACAGGTCGGTCAGACCGGCATCCCGGTCTACAACGTCTCCAACGCGTGCGCGACCGGCGCGACGGCGTTGCGCACTGCGATCATGGCGGTCAAGGCGGGTGAGGCCGACATGGGTCTCGCGGTCGGGGTCGAGAAACTCGCCGGTGCCGGACTCCTCGCCGGCGGCTCGCGCTCGGGCGACAAGGACACGTGGACTCCGTCCGGTCGATACGGCGCGGTGGCGCCGGTCGACGGCCGCATCGGCACCGAGACGATGCCCGGCGTGTTCGCCCAGATCGGTATGGAGTACGGCCACAAGTACGGCGGTACCAGCTTCGAATTGTTCGCCCGTATCAGCGAGAAGAACCACGCGCACTCCACGCTCAACCCACTCGCCGCCTATCAGAAGCGGATGAGCGTCGAAGACATCATGAACGACGTGATGATCGCCTACCCCAACACCCGGCCGATGTGTTCGGCGAACTGCGACGGCGCGGCCGCCGCGGTGGTGGTGAGCGATTCGAAGCTGAAGACGCTGTCGCGCGAGCAACAAGCGCGTGCGGTCAAGGTCGCGGCATCGGTCCTCACGACCGATCCGTGGCAGGAGTCGTGCCAGGTGCTCCCCGACGTCAACACGCTCACCCGCAACGCCGCGACCCAGGCGTACGAACAGGCGGGGGTCGGCCCGGCCGACCTCGATCTGGTCGAGTTGCATGACTGCTTCGCGACCGCGGAGTTGGTGCACTACGACAACCTGATGCTCTGCGAACCCGGTGGCGCGGTGGCGTTCTTCGAGAGCGGCGCACCGTGGCGCGACGGCAGCACGCCGGTCAACGTGTCGGGCGGGCTCCAGTCCAAGGGTCACCCGATCGCCGCGACCGGCATTGCCAACGTGTGGGAGGTCTGCCATCACCTGCGGGGCGAAGCGGGCGACCGTCAGATCGAAGGTGCGCGGGTCGGACTGGCACACGTGATCGGACTCGGTTCTGCGTGCGGCGTCCACATCCTGGAACGCGCGGCCTGATCGGGCGAGTCTGGCCGAACCAGTCTGACCGAACCAGTCTGACCGAACCAGTGTGATCGAACCAGTCTGATCACGGCCGTGGCCGCGCGCGTCTACTCGCTCGTTGGCCCGTCGAAGCGCGGCTCGCGTTTGTCGACGTGCGCCGCGAGTCCCTCACGCGCGTCGGGTCCGCCGAAGCCGTAGAACTCATAGGCCAGCGAAGCGTCGAACAGCGCGGACTGCGACCGATACCAGTGATTCAGCGTGTGTTTCGTCCAGCGGATTGCGGACTGAGCTCCGGTCGCGAGTCGTTCCGCGACCGCGAGCGCCGTTGCGTGTACCGCGTCGTCGTCGACGCACAGCGATACGAGCCCGATCCGCTCGGCCTCCTCGCCGGTCATCGTCTCGCAGGTGAGCAGGTAGTACTTCGCCTTCGCCATCCCGCAGAGCAGCGGCCAGCAGATCGCCGCGTGATCACCCGCGGCGACGCCGAGGCGCGTGTGCCCGTCGATGATGCGTGTCGTCCGCGCGACGATCGACACGTCCGCGAGCAGCGCGGCCGCGAGACCCGCGCCGACGGCGGGCCCGTGAATGGCCGACACGATCGGCTTCGAACAGTTGACGATGTTGACGACGAGATCGCGCGCCTCGCGCAGTACGCGTGTGCGAACCGCGTAGTCGGCGATCGTCGATTCGATCAGGTCGAAGCTGCCGCCCGCGGAGAAGGCGCGACCCGCCCCCTGCAGTAGCGCGACGCGGGTCTCGGGATCGCGGTCGACCGTGAGCCACACGTCGGCGAGTTCGCGGTGGACCGCCGGGCTCACCGCGTTCAGCCCGGGGCCGTCGAGCGTGATGCGCAGCACGCCGTCGGCGGGACGATCGAACGACAGGTTCGGGAACGGGGCGTAGCGCTCGTCGTGGTCGGTCGTCATCGGGGACTCCTGTACCTCGAAGGTGCTGGGCGATGGTGACCCAGCGCGTCGATCCGACCCTATTGTCGGCTCGCCGGGATGCATCGACTCGGTCGCGCGTCGGCGTCCGCGGCCTGCGCGAGGTGCGAGGTGGGCGAGGAGCACGTCATGGGGAGCCCGGCGTGATGAGAACTCGACTTGTCGTGGTCGCGGCCGCGTCGCTCGCGAGCATGTCGCTCGCCGCGTGTTCGGACGACCCGCGAACGACGGGCTCGACGTCGAGCGCCGCATCGATTTCGGCGCCCACAACGGCGACGACAGCTGAGCCCGACGTCGTTGTGCGCGCCGTGACACTCAATGTCCTCCACGGCATCTTCTGCGCCGCGGACACCGACTTCTGCCAGGCGACCGACCGTGCGGTGATGGTCGCCGGCGGCATCGCCGCGTCCGGCTGCCCGGAGTTGGTCGGCTTCCAGGAGATCGGCCCCGCGCAGGCCACTGCGTTTCCCGAGGCGATGGCCGGAGTGTGCGAAGGTCGCTATGAACTCGCGTGGGAGGCGATCGACAGTCCGGATCGGGCGATGATCTTCACGACGCTCCCGATCGTCGATCGTGGTTACCTCGATCTCGCCGCGTTCCCGTGGGAGGCGTACCGCGTGCGAGTCGCGACCGAAGCCGGGCCGGTCGACTTCCTGACGACGCACTTTGCGAGCAGCGTCAACAACCCCGACTGCACCGCCGAGATCTGCCCGCCGGTGTGTTCGATCGGGATCCCGACCAACGAATGCAACGCCCACGAGGTCGTGGCCGCGATGGACGCCCTCGACGGCGCGGCGATCCAGATCGTGTCGGGTGACCTGAACGCGACACCCGGCAGTCCGACGGTCACGCTGCTCGCCGATGCCGGCTTCGCCGACGGCTGGCTCGCAAGTGGGCTCGCCGAGTGCGATCCGACGACGGGTGCGGGCTGTACCGGCGACCGGCCGCGACCCGAGAATGCGCTCGACGGCCTCGACGTGACAACTGGCCGCTACACCGAACGCATCGACTACATCCTGATCCGACCGGCGACGAGGTGCGACGTCGTCTCGAAGCCGATGTTCGCCGAACCGCTCGAAACTCCCATTGCTGGCCTCTATTGGGCGAGCGACCACGCAGGCGTCTCCACCGAGTTCACCTGCACGCCGTCCTGACCCGTCGCGAACGGCTCAGAGCACATACTCCTCGCCTGATGCGCGCACGGTGATGTCGCTGATCGACACGCCCCACGGCTGGTCGATCACGTACACGATCTGTTCGGCGAGTTGCTCCGGCGAGATGGTCCAGTAGCGGATGCTGTCGGCGTCGGCGAGGTCGTCGGGCAGTTCACCGCTCACATAGGCCATCAGGTTCGTCATGTAGCTCGGCGCGTGATGGCCGACGATTCCGATGATCGCCTCGGGGTTGACGACGCCGGCGCCAAGCCCCGTGGCCGGCACACCGGTTGGTTTGACGACCGTCACCTTGATCCGGCCCTGCGACTCGACGCGCAGCGCCTCGGACAAGATGGTGACCGCGGCCTTGGTTGCGGTGTAGACCGCGGCACCGGCGTTCGGGAAGTTGCCGTAGATCGACGAGATGTTCACGACGTGCCCTCGACCCTGGGCGATCATCTGGTCGTACACGGCGGTGATGCCGTTCAGCACGCCCTTGAGGTTGATGTCGATGCAACGGTCCCATGCGCTCGACGCGGTCGCGTGGTCGGCGAAGAACGCCAACGGCATGATCCCCGCATTGTTGACCATCACATCGATCGCCCCGTACTGCTCGACTGCGAAGCCGGCGAGTGCATCCATGTCCGGCTTGCTCGTCACGTCGGCGCGGCGGAACACCATCGCACCGCCCGCGGCGCGCACGCCCGCTGCGGTCGTCTCCCCGGCGATCTCGTCGATGTCGGCCCCGACGACCTTGGCACCGCGTGCCGTCGTCATCTCCGACACCAGCCGGCCGAAACCGCTGGCCGCGCCGGTGATCACGATGACCTTGCCGGCGAGGTGATCGACTCGTTGAAGCGGCTCGGGCTGCGAGGTGATCATGGTGCCGATCCTGCCGACCTCGCCGCTCCGCTCGCAAGCGCCGTGCCGAGGCGAGTCAGCGGTCGATGTAGTTCGCTGCGAACTGCTCGATCCACACCAGAGACGCCGGGTACACCGCAGACGGGCCTGCGACGATGATCCAGTCGACGCCGATCGTCGCGAGTCGCGCGAACTCGCCGCGGTGGCGCGCCGCATCCTGCTCAGGCTGGGCGATCGACGGGTCGGTGTAGGCGACCGCCACGTCGATCTCGCGGCGCTCGGCGTGTGCCGCGCTGCGAACCTCGGCGATGCGAGCCGCTAGCTCGTCGCCCAGGTCGAGGTGCGGCGTGCGCACCGTCGCGGAGATGTCGACGTGACTCGTCAGTGGCAGCCAACCCTGCGCGCGGGTCGCGGCCCGGCGGCGCGACAGCGCGCTGTTGCCGCCGATCCAGATCGGGATCGGACGCTGCGTCGGCCGCGGCAGCGCCCGGGTCTCCTTGGCGACGAAATCGTGGCCCTCGTAGCTGAAGGGTTGTCCGCTCCAGTGCAGCGACAGGACGTCGAGCGCTTCGTCGAAGCGCGCGTTGCGCCTCGCGAAGTCGACGCCGAGCGCTCGGAACTCGCCCTGGAGGTAGCCGGTGCCGACACCGAGGATCAGGCGACCGTTCGAGAGGCGATCCACGCTCGCGGCCGCCTTCGCGAGGAGCGACGGGTTGCGGTACGGAACGACCGCGAGGTTCGTCAGCAGCCGGATCCGGTGGGTTACCGCGGCGACGTGACCCAAGGCGACGAACGGATCGAGCGTCTGGTGCCCACCGGATTCGAGCCAGCGCGCGCCGGGCGCAGGATGTTCGGTGAAGGCGACGCCGCTCCAGCCCGACGCCTCGACCGCGACTGCGATATCGGCGGGCGCCCCGGCATCGAGCATGTCGGCCGCCGATCCGCTCGTCTCGGGGAACTGGTAGATGAACCGCATCCGGCGGAGCACGCTATCGGCGACGTGCAAGGATGCCGGGGTGGGCGAACCCCGGACCGAACCCGGCGCGACACACGAACGCGAACTGATCGCCGCCGTCGACCTGTGCACCGCGGGGAGCGAGCAACTCAATGCGCTCGCCTGCGGTTGGTCGCGCCACCCGCTCCACCGCGCCAACCTCGACGGTGCGCTCGGTCGCAACAAGCGCTGGGACTACTGGGCGATTCTCGCGGGCGACACGATCGTGTCGTGGGTCTACGCCGACATCGATGTGTTGGGTCTCGCCGACGTGTGGTGGGCGGACCTGCGCCGCGGCGAGTCGGGCGGTCACGCGATCGTGGTGCCGCCGGATGGCGGCGTGCGGCTCCCCGAGGTTCCGGCGACCGCGCCGTTACAGGTCGATCGCGACGGGCTGTGTCTGCGAATCACCGATGCGCCGGCCGGCAGCGTGCCGGGCTGGACGCGCGTCGAAGCGCGATGGACCGAGCGCGACGGACGCGCTGGCCGCTTGGACGCGACCATCGACCTTCCGGTGGGACACGAGTCGCTCAACGTGGTGATCCCGTGGAGCGACGAGTTGTTCAACTACACGTCGAAGCACCAGGCCCGACCGGCGCGCGGCGAACTCCGCGTCGGTGACACGCTCCACGCGATCGGTGACGACAGCGATGCCTGGGGAGTGCTCGACGTGGGACGTGGACGCTGGCCGGCGCGCATCGACTGGAACTGGGGGGGTGGAGCAGGGCGCGGACGTGACCGCGACGGCGCGTCGCACGTGGTCGGGATCCAGATCGGCGGCAAGTGGACGGGCGGGACGGGCTTCACCGAGAACGGCGTGATCATCGACGGGCGCCTCACCAAGATCGGTCGCGAGCTGGAGTGGGAGTACGACTGGAAGGCGCCGCTGCGCCCCTGGCTCGTGCGCGACCCCGGTGGGCAACTCGAACTCGCGCTCGCTCCGCGCTACGACAAGCACAGCCAGACCGGTGACGACGACTTCGGCAGCGAGACCCACCAGGTGTTCGGGACGTGGTCGGGACACGTCGTCGACGATCGCGGCCGTCGTATCGACGTCGACGGGATCCAAGGTTTTGCCGAGGAGGCCCGTCAGCGCTGGTGAGGAGCCCGTCGACCTTGTTGAGGTGGGGTCGCTCGCCGGGCGGGTCAGCCGGGCCGAATCAGCCTTGCGGTTGGCCGAAGGCGCCGGCCCGGTAGTCGGCGAAGGCCTGCTCGAGTTCGGCCTGCGTGTTCATCACGAACGGGCCGTAGCGCGCGACCGGTTCGCCGATCGGCAGTCCGGTGAGCACGATGATCTCCGACGACTGGGCGGTGCCCACGAGTTCGAGGTCCGATCCCGGACCCATGATCGCGAGCGTCGACTGGCCGACCTCGGTCGCGCCCGTCCGGAACGCACCGGCCATGGGATACGCAAGCACCGTGTGCCCCGCGGGCAGATCGGTACGCACGGCCGCGTCGCGGACGAGCGTGACGTGCGCGCACGAGATCGGCGTCCGGGTCGCGCCGGGTCCCTCGAGGTCGAACAAGCGACCAGCGATGACCCGGATCGTGGCGCCGGGAACCTCGCAGCGCGCCACCGCGGAGGCGCGCAGATCTTGATAGGCAGGCGCGGTCATCTTCGCGGCCGCAGGGAGGTTGACCCACAACTGCAGCCCGTGCATCCGCCCGCCGATCTCGTTGGCGGCAGCCGATGGGCCTTCTTGGTGGAGCACGCCCGATCCTGCAGTCATCCACTGCGTGTCGCCCGGGCCGAGGTGGCCGTGGTTGCCCATCGAGTCGCGGTGCTCGGCGTCGCCTTCGAGGACGTAGGTGACGGTCTCGAACCCGCGGTGTGGGTGCCACGACGTGCCGACACCCTGGCCCGGCCCGAACTCGGTCGGGCCCATCTGGTCGAACAGCAGGAACGGGTCGACGTACGACAGCTGCGGGGTGGGGAAGGGTCGCTGCACGACGAAGCCGTCGCCCTCGACCGCCCGCTGCGCGCGAACCAGACGCGCCACGGCAGCGGGACCGGTGGCCGCGCCCGCTCCGGTCCCACCCGCCGCCGGCGCACCGTCCACGCCCTCGTTCGTCTCGGGTCCCACGAGTCGTTCTCTAGCACGGCTCGCTTCGCGGACGAAGCGCTAGCTGGCCTGGTGGCGCTTCGCCGTACGCGCCGATGAGCCGACACGGCAATGTGTGTCCCGGCGGGCGGGATTCAGTTGTCAAGGGGCTGGGTCGCGCGCCGGTTCGCGCGTGGGGGTGCTCGAAGGGTGGCGGCCGCGGGTCAGGCGGCGTGGTTGAGTGGTGGGCCGAGCCCGCGTTTTCGGGTGCCGGGGTGGCGGGGGCCGAGGCGCCATCCGCCGGTTTTGAGTCGGTGGTGGTGGGCGCAGAGCCAGCCGAGGTTGACGAGCGCGGTCGGGTTGTGGTCGGCGTGGTCGTGTTCGTGGTCGATCTCGAGGTAGCCGCGCGCACCGCAGCCGGTGATGTCGCACTCGCGGCCTTGGACCAACAGCGCGGTACGCAAGGTGGCGTTGATGTGTCTGCCGAAGTGCGCGACGGTGTGGATGTCGACGCCTTTGGCGATGACTGCGGTGAGGAATGCTTCGCCGAGCAGTGATCGCGCCCATTCGACGCTGACGGGTCCGACGCCGGGGATCTCGCATCGTTCGCCGGGGAGCACGATCCCGCGGACCAACGCACCGTGATCGATCACGACGTGCAGGTTGGGTGCGACACGATGCCGGTGCTCATGCCATCGTGCCTCGACCACGCGCCAACAAGAGGGGCACACCCCATTCGGACGGACCGTGTCGTCACCCGCGATCTCGGTGTCGGCGGGGTCGGTGTCGGCGCTGGCCTGGAAGTCGGTGGACGTCGTGGGGTCGGCGTCGGTCGCTGCGATGTCCGTGTCGATGTCGGCGTCGATGTCGGTCGCAGCGATGTCGGTGTCGAGAGCGATGTCGGTGGTGTTGATGTACGGGGTGGGGCCGAGGATCAACTCAGCGAGTTCGTCGGCTGCGTAGGCCTCGAGGGGTTCGGGTTGGTCGGCTGCGCGTGCGGCGCGCAGGCGTCGGCTGGTACCCGCGTCGAGCAGGGCCTTGATCTGGGCGCCGATCTCGGGCGTGAGTCGGAATCGGCCACAGAACAAGCCGTCGATGTCGGTCCAGGTTCCCAATGCCCGCGCGGCGCGTTGACGGCGGGCCCGCGCGTCGGGATCTTCGGCCTGGGCACGAGCACGAAGGCATGCCTCGCGCAGTTCGCGCGGGCGCCAGATCGCGGTGAGGACCAGTTCGTCGAGCGTGTCGGGCGCATGTTGGAGGGTCGCGCCGATCAGCACGACGGCGCGGGGGCGGATCTGTCCGTCGCTCAATGCCCTCGCGAGGCGTGGGTGCTCAGCGGCGGCCTTGGCTGCGGCGAGCAACTCTTGGCCTTCGTAGCGGCTGGTACCCAAGGCGGTGGCGGTGGTGTCGGCGGCCGATCGGTCGCCGCGACCGCGGTGGGCCTCGCTGGTCTCGACTCGAGCGCTGGCCGAGACCACCAGGGCATCGACCACTCGTCGGATCCTGCCCAACTCGCCGAGCGCCCGTACCGCCGCGTCACCGCTGAGCCCGCTTGGCGCATCTCGCTCGGCGAGGGCACTCAGTTCGGTTCGGACACGATCGAGGGTAGCGAACATCAGTTCGCATCCTAGCCAACCTCTACGACATCACCAAGAGATCCCACAAGAAATCCCGAACAAAAGCCGACCCAGCAACGACCACCCGACACGCGGCAATCGTCGGCGTCGGCGGGAGCGACTCCTGGGCAGCAAGGCGCCGAGGAGGGTCGATCGTCGAGTGAGGCGCTGACCGGTGGCGCCCCCAACGGAGCACGGTCTGGCCGCGGCGGGCTCGGATACGATTCGCCGACTGCCTGCCTGCCCCGCAGGCTTCTCCAGGGGGAATGCAATGAAGCTTGAACGGTGGTGCGCGGCTGCGCTGGTCGCGATGGTGCTCGGCGCCGCGTGTGGCAGCGACTCCGAAGAAGGCGACGGCACGACATCGACGACCCAAGAGGTATCGGGGTCGACCAACGATTCGACCGCGACCACTGGCGGCGGTGGATCCGCATCCGTGGCGGACCTCGCGAACCTCGACGGTGCCGAGTTGCGGGCTGCCCAGGGCGAGATCGTCGCGGCGATCGCCGAGAACCCCTTCACCTGTCAGGAACCACCCGCGGACGCCGAACTCGGCGAGACCGACACCGGCGTGACCGCCGACGCGATCAAGGTCGGGTTCATCGAGGCCGACCTCGAGGCGATCCTGCCGCTCGGCCTGGCCGTTGACCTGGGTGACGAGGGCGGCAACTTCTCGGCCATCGCCGACATCATCAACGAGTGCGGAGGCATCAACGGCCGCACGCTTGACGTGACGGTGTACGAGTACGCGGTCGCCGACGTGAACGAGGGTCGGCAGCGTTGTACCGAGGCGACCGAGCAGGACGGCAACTTCGTCGTCGTCACACGAGTCTTCATCCAGGATCTGCCGCTGTGCATCACCGAAACCAACGAGACGCCGCTCATCATCAACTTCAGCGGTACCGACGAGTTCTACGAGCGCAGCGAAGGCCGCATGATCACCGTCAACGCGTCCGAGGCCCGCATCGCCGAGGCGGCGGTGAAGGTCTACGTCGACGAGGGGATCATCACCCCGGATTCGGTCGTGGGTCTGGTCTGGGGCGACGTCGTCGACCAGAACATCCTCGTCGAGAACACGCTGCGTGACGCGCTCGGAGCCGTCGCGGCGAAGGTCGTCGAGACGCCCGTCCAACAGCCGACTCCGCTCGCGTGTTCGGGCCACACGACGGCTGTGCAGAAGATGGTGTCCGAAGACGTCGATGTCGTCCTCGGGATCTTCGGCGGCCCCTGCTACGGCGACTTCGTGATCGAGGCCGCGAACCAGGGCTTCTTCCCGCAGTACCTCACGATCGACAAGGGCGGCATGACGAGCGACGTCGGCACGTCGAAGATGCCGCAGGCCGGCGATGCGTTCGAGGGTGCATACGGCGTGACGATGACGCCGGGCGAACTGGGCGTGAAGGATCAGGCCGAGGTGCCGTACGCGTGGGACCGTCGCTGCAACGAGATCCTCGCCGAGCGCACGGGCACCGCACTCGAGTTCCCGACGGACCCGTATGCGGCAGCGAACGGTCCCTGCACGTCTGCCTATCTGCTCGTCGAGGCGCTGAAGCTCGCCGGCACCGACCTCACCCACGAGTCGTTCCTCGACGCCATCGGCAAGGTCGAGGTCGTACCCGCCTCGGGCGACATCGCCTTCACGGGCTACGGCAAGGGCCTGCCCGAGGGACCCGACAACGTCGCCTACCTGATCCAGTGGAGCCTCGACTGTCAGTGTTGGGCGACCGTGAGCGATCCCAAGCGCCTCGGCTGATCGTGCCGTGACGTCGAGCGCCGACTCGCGGTCGGGTCGCGACCCGGCCGCGCTGGCGGCCACGATCCTCGAAGAAGAGGCGCGACGCCAAGAGGAGCAGCAGCGTCGCGACGACGTCACGGTGTTGCCCGACGACCGGCTTCCGGGCGTCGGTGGCGAGGCGATGCCGCTGCGTGACGCACTGCGGACTGGTGGCGCGTCGATGCTCACTGTCCTGTTCCTCATCCAAGTCTTCGACGAGTTCGACCGGGCCGCGTTCTCGGTCCTCGCGCCGCGGATCCAGGAGACGTTCGCGGTGAGCGACACGGTGATCGCGGCGATCGGCGGCGCGTCCGGCGCGCTGTTCGTACTGGGCGCGGTGCCGATCGGCGCCCTTGCCGACCGGGTCTCGCGCACGAAGCTCGCGGGCGTCGCAACTGCACTCTGGGGCGGATTCGTGTTCCTCACCGGTTTCGTCCGCAGCGCGTTCGCACTCTTTGTCACGCGCGCGCTCACCGGTATCGGCCAGGCGAACGTGTTGCCGGTCAACAATGCGCTGATCGCCGATCAGTACCCGCTCGAAGCCCGCTCGCGCCTGTTCGGTCTGCTTGGCGCGGCGACGCCGCTCGGGCGCTTCGCGGCACCATTCGCCGTCGGCGCGATCGCTTCGATCGCCGGCGGTTCGGACGGTTGGCGATGGGCGTTCTGGCTGGTGGCGATCCCGCCGGCGTTCCTCGCAGTCGCGGTGGGGGTGCAGCGCGACCCGAAGCGAGGTCGCTATGAACAGCGCCTCGTACTCGGCGAGGAACTGGACGAGGACGCGGATGTCCCGCGGATCTCGATGGGCGCCGCGTTTCAACGCCTGAAGAAGATCCGCACCTTCTACTTCATCCTCGTCGGCGTCGGCGCGCTCGGTTTCGCCCTGTTCTCTATCCCGCTGTTCCTGTCGCTCTACCTCGAGGAGCGCTTCGGCTACGACGAGTGGGGGAGAGGGGTGTTTCTCGGCCTCGTGCAGGTTGGCCCGCTCCTCGGAGCGCCGCTCGCCGGCTACTTCGCCGATCGCCTCTTCCGGCGCAGCCCGGTCCAGCTGTTGTTGCTCACGGCGGCGATGGTCGGCAGCTACGGGATCTTCGTCGTGCTCGGCCTCTACTTCTCGAACATCGTGCTGCTGTGGCTGTTCGTGACGATCGGGTTCACCGGCGCGTTCGCGGGGTTCGTGACGCTGCCGCCGACCACGTCCGCGATCGTGCCCTACCGCCTGCGCTCACAGGGCTTCGCGATGGTCGGCGTCTACATCTTCCTGCTTGGCGCGTTCGGTGGCGCGATCCTCACGGGTTGGTTGAGCGACAGCTTCGGTGAGCGCACCGCGCTATTGACTGTTGCGCCAATCTCGACGGTCGTCGGCGGATCGCTCATCGCCTTTGGCGCCCGCCATGTCCGGCGCGACATCTCCCTCGTCGTCGAGGAACTTCGTGAGGAACAAGAGGAGATGCTGCGCGCTCGGGCGAACCCCGACGACGTCCCGGTGCTCCAGGTCCGAAACCTCGACTACAGCTACGGGCGGGTGCAAGTGCTGTTCGACGTCTCGCTCGAGGTCCGCCGTGGCGAGACGCTCGCGCTGCTCGGCACGAACGGCGCGGGCAAGTCGACCGTGCTCCGTGCGGTGAGCGGCCTCGGCATCCCCGATCGCGGAGCGGTACGGCTCAACGGGCGCACGATCACCTACACCGACGCCGAGGTGCGGGTGGAGATGGGCGTCGTGCAGGTCGCCGGGGGTAAGGCGACGTTCGCGCCGCTCACCGTCGAGGAGAACCTTCGCGTCGGCGCGTTCACGAAGCGCGACGACGTCGACGCGCGCATGGCGAGAGTGTTCGACCTGTTCCCGGTGCTCGCGGAACGTCGCGACCAACCGGCCGCTTCGCTGTCGGGTGGTCAACAGCAGATGCTCGCACTCGGCAAGGCGTTGATGCTCGACCCCGAGGTGTTGCTCATCGACGAACTTTCGCTCGGGCTCGCGCCGATCGTCGTGCAGGAACTCATGGTCGTCGTCGAGAACCTGCGCGCGGCCGGCGTGACGATGATCATCGTCGAGCAGTCGCTGAACATCGCCCTCGCCCTGGCCGACCGCGCGGTGTTCATGGAGAAGGGCCAGGTTCGCTTCACAGGCCCGACGGCCGAACTCGCCGAACGTGACGACCTCGTGCGGGCAGTGTTCCTCGGAGCCGAAGGCGGATGACCGGCGCGTTCTTCGCGTTCGATGCAGGCGCAGCCTTCACGGGCTTTGCGTCGGGGATGATGATCGGCCTGCTCGCGGTCGGCATTGTGCTCGTCTACCGCTCGAGCCGTGTCATCAACTTTGCCTACGGCGAGGTGGGCGTGTTCGGCGCGGTGTTGTTGTCGCTGTTTGTCGTGCAGTACCACTGGAACTACTGGCTCGCGCTGCCGGTGTGCCTTGTCGCTGGCGCGCTGTTGTCGCTCGTCATCGAGCTCGCGGTCGTGCGCCGCCTCTTCGACGCCCCGCGTGTCGTGCTGTTCGTCGCCACGCTCGGGGTCGCGCTGCTCGTACGCGTCTTGACGATCGCGCTTCCCGACATCGACCTGGCGAACGCGCGCGGGGGCTTCCCCACGCCGTTCTTCACGCCGCCGAGCCGCAAGAACCCTGACGCGTCATATTCGCTGTTCGGTCTTGACCTCCCGTTCAAGGTCGGCGAGGTCCGTGTCGAGGGGCGGCACGTCGTGGCGTTGGTGATCGTTCCGATCGTCACGCTGGCGTTGGTGCTGTTCCTGACTCGGACGCTTTACGGCCTGTGCATCCAAGCCTCGGCCGCCAACGCCGACGCGGCTCGGCTGGCGGGAGTCAGGCCGCGGCGCATGTCGTCGATCGTGTGGTGCGTTGCCGGGGGATTGGCGGTGCTCACGGTCGTGCTGATCATGCCGCTCCAGGCGATCACACCGGGCCCCCTGGTCGAGGTCGTCGGGCCGGACATCTTGTTGCGTGCACTCGCTGCCGCGCTGGTGGGTCGAATGATCTCGATGCCGCGAGCGTTCATCGCGGGGATCGTGCTCGGTGTGGTCGAGGAGTTGATCGGCTACAACGTCGCCGCCGACCGGCTGTTGCTCGACACGCCAGGTTTCGCGTTCGTCGTGCTGTTCGCGATCGTGCTCGTCGTCGTGCTCAGCCAAGGCGGGGGAGTGCGCACTGGGCGCGAAGGCACCTTTTCGTTCGCGCCGAAATCCCGCCCCGTGCCCGACGCAGTGCGCGACCTGTTCGTCGTCCGCCACGCGGCGCGCGGCATCGGCCTGATCGCGCTGGCGATCGCGCTCACGCTCCCTGCTCAGCTCACCGTCTCGCGGCTCAACATCGTCACGACGGCGCTGGCAATCGCCTTGATCGGACTGTCCGTCACGATCCTCACCGGCTGGGCCGGTCAACTCTCGCTCGGGCAGTTCTCCATCGCCGGGGTCGGTGCGTTGACGACCGCGACACTCTCCGGACGCGGACTTCCGACCGGCGGTGCGCGGGTGTTCGCCGATGGGATGCCCTTCGCGGTTGCGGCGCTCGTCGCCACCGCCGTGTGCGTGATCCTCGCGGTCGTGGTCGGCGCGCCCGCGCTGCGCGTCCAGGGTCTGTTCCTTGCCGTGACCACGCTGGCGTTCGCGGTGCTCTGCGACCAGTGGCTCTACCGGCGCGAGTTGTTCATGCCCGCCGGTCAGCAGTCGGTACCCATCGAGCGTGGCTCGCTCGGACCCCTCGACCTCGACTCGGCGACGACGTACTACTTCGTGTGTCTCGCCGTGCTGGTGGCGGCCGTCTCGTTGACCGCGCGCCTGCGTCGCGGCGGTGTCGGCCGCTCGTTGATCGCGGTCCGAGACAACGAAGGTGCCGCCGCTGCGTACACCGTGACGCCCGCGCGCGCAAAGGTCACCGCGTTCGCGCTCGCCGGGGCACTTGCCGGTCTTGCCGGCGCGCTGCTCGGTGGCCTCAACGAGAACGTGAATCCCGAAACGTTCAATGTCACCGAGAGCCTCGACGTGGTGGCGATGACGATCGTGGGCGGGGTCGGGACGGTTGCGGGTCCGATCATCGGTGCGCTGTGGGTGCATGCCCTCCCGGCGTTCGTGAACTTCTCCGACCAGGCCAACCTCGTCCGTGGTGGACTCGGCCTGCTGCTCATCCTGATGTATTTCCCGCGCGGCGTCGTCCAGATCGGGTACTGGCTGCGTGATGCATGGTTCGCTCGCCTCGCCGGCGATCGCATGGGCAGCGCTCGCGACCGACCCGTACTCGTGCGATCGGCTTATGCTCCGTCGGGCACGCCACGTGATGCGATCGCGCTGGCGGCCCGCGACGTGTCTGTGCGCTTCGGTGGCCGCAATGCCGTCGACGACGTTTCGATCGAGGTGCGCGCGGGCGAGGTTGTCGGCCTCATCGGCGCCAACGGAGCCGGGAAGTCGACGCTCATGAATGCGGTCGGTGGCTTCGTACCCGCGACCGGCGAAATCGATCTGCTCGGCCGGCGCATCGACCGGTGGTCGCCCGCGCGCAGAGCGTCCGCCGGTCTCGGACGCACGTTCCAGAGCGCCGAGCTGTTCCAAGACCTCACCGTGCGCGAGACGATCCAGGTCGCGCTCGAAGCTCGCGAACGCACGAACCTGACGGCGGCCCTCGTCGCCTGGCCCACGAACCGGGGGCGCGAGCGTCGCAAGACCGCCGAGGCCGACGAACTGATCGCTTTCTTGGGGCTCGGCCGCTACGCCGACGCGTTCATCTCGAACCTGTCGACCGGGACGCGCCGCATCTGCGAAGTCGCCTGCCTGCTCGCGCTCGACGCGCAGGTCCTGTGCCTCGACGAGCCGACCGCGGGCGTCGCTCAGCGCGAGACCGAGGCGTTCGGGCCGTTGCTGCTGCGCGTCCGCGAGGAACTGGGAGCCGCGATGCTGGTGATCGAACACGACATGCCGCTCATCATGTCGATCAGCGATCGTGTCTACTGTCTCGAGGCGGGCCGGCTCATCGCCGAGGGCTCACCGCAAGCGGTACGCAACGATCCGCTGGTCGTGGCGAGCTATCTGGGCACCGACGTCAGAGCGATCGAGAGGAGCAACTCGTGACCGCACTTACGACCCTGCCGCGGGGGATGCGGATCGACGTTCGGGGTTTGACGAAGACGGTCGGCCAGGGCGAAGCCGCGCACCGTGTGCTCGACGACGTCACGTTCACCGTCGAGCCGGGCGAACTCGTCGCAATCGTCGGCGGCAGCGGCGCAGGCAAGACGACGTTGCTCGAGGCGCTCGCGGGGGTGCGCCCGGCCGATGCCGGAAGCGTGCGTTTCGACGGCCGTGACGTGAGCAAGGACCGGGAGCTGTTGCGTCGCAGGCTCGGCTACGTGCCGCAGGACGACATCATCCACGCCGAACTACCGCTCGAATCGACGCTGCGCTACGCCGCGCGCCTGCGACTTCCGTCGGGGACCGCGCGCGACGAGATCGAAAATCGGATCGCTGCCGCGCTGCGCGATCTCGATCTTGCGGCGCGCGCAGAGGTGCGCGTGGGCGCGTTGAGCGGGGGACAGCGCAAGCGGGCGAGCATCGCTGTCGAACTGCTGACCCATCCGCGGGTGTTCTTCCTCGACGAACCAACGTCCGGTCTCGACCCCGCGACCAGCGCAGGCCTCCTCGCCAACCTCCGCCGTCTGGCCGACCACGGGGCAACGATCGTGCTCGCGACGCACGCGGTCCAGGACCTGCAGGCATGCGACCGAGTGCTCTTCCTCGCCTCCGGTGGCCGTCTTGCCTTCGCCGGCTCGCTCGACGACGCGCTGGCATGGTTCGCGGTCGACTCGGTCGAGGGGATCTACGTCGCGCTGGCCGAACGCGCGACCCCCGACGAATGGGCGGCGCGCTGGCGCGCGGAGCGACCCAACGACGGGGACCTCGAGCCCGTGGCCGGCGCGGTCGATGCATCCGTGCGGCCCGGGCCGGGCGTGTTCCGCCAGTTCGCCACACTCACCGCCCGCACGACTGACACGCTGGTGCGCAACCGCCTGACCCTGGCGATCCTGCTCGGGTCGCCGGCGATGGTCGTGGCGATGTTCGCAGTGCTGTTCCGCTCCGGTGCCTTCGACTTCGCCGATCCCAATCCGAGTTCGATCATCATGATCGTGTTCTGGATCGCCTTCGGCGGCTTCTTCTTCGGCCTCACCTACGGGTTGCTCCAGATCTGCACCGAGATGCCGATCGTGCGCCGCGAGCGACTCGTCGGCCTCGACCTGTCGGCGTACCTCGTCCCGAAGATCGCGGTGCTCCTGCCGTTCCTGCTGTTGGTCGATCTGGTGATGCTCGGCGTGCTGCGGGTCCTCGATCGGCTGCCCGCACTCGACGCGACGACCTTCGTCTCGCTGTCGTTCACGCTGCTGTTGGACGCGACCGCAGCGCTCGCGCTCGGACTCGTCACGTCGGCCGCGGTCGGCAACCCTGCCCAGGCGACGCTGGCGCTGCCGATGTTGTGCTTCCCCGCGGTGTTGTTCTCGGGCGCGATCTTGCCGCTCGATGCGATGGCATCGGCCGGTCGCGCGATCAGCGCGATCATGCCCGACCGTTGGGCGTTCGAGGCGATCGGCCACGACCTCGGATTGCGGCGCCTCTTCGCCGAGGGTGGGTCCGACCTCGGACCGCCCTTGCTCGAGCAGTACGGCAGCGCGGGGACTCGCAGCACCGGCTACTACTGGGTCGTGCTCGCCGTGTTCACGGTCGTCCTGCTCGCCGCGGCCCGGATCGCGCTCGAGTTCCGCAGCCGCCCGTCCCGCCGCTGACGTCGCCGCGTCCGAGACACCGCGGGCCGACGAACGACGATCACGCGATGGTGCACACCAGGGCGTCGACGCCACGGAAGGGACCGCGTTGGTGCCAGCGCACGGCGTCGGAAGCGCTGTCGGCGAGACGCAGATCGGGCCAGGCCGTCGCGACCGCGGCGAGCAGCACCTCGATCTCGGCCCGGGCGAGGCTCGCGCCGAGGCAGTAATGCGCGCCGTGCGCGAACGACAGCGCCGGAGGTCCGCCGCGACCAGGCCGGAAGGCATCGGGGTCGTCGTAGTGCAGCGGATCGCGGTTCGCGGCCGCGAGGAAGATCATCGCGACATCGCCCGGCGCGATCTCGACGCCACCGACCCGCGTGGGTAGCGCCGCGATGCGCGCCACGAACATCGTCGGTGTCTGATGGCGCAGGATCTCGGTCGCGACCTCGGGTACCTCCCATGCGCCGTGAGCGAAGGGAAGCCAGAGTTCGTCGCGATGCAGCAGCATCCACGCGACCCCGTTTGTGAACGCATCGCGGGTCGTGCGGTGACCGGCCGAGTAGAGCGTGGCTGCGAGCGACAGCAACTCCGGGCGTGACAGTCGCTCGCCCGCTTCCTCGACGAGGACGAGCGCGCTCAACAGATCGGCCCCTGGTCCGTCGCGTCGTTCGTCGAGGAGCGCGCCGAGGTAGGCATGGAACTGCTCGGCCGCCTCGATCGCCCGCTGAATCTCGTCGGCCGTCGGAGCGGTCCCGAGGAGCGGGCTCACCTGATCGCTCCACCCGGTGAGTCGGGAGCGATCGGAGAGCGGGATGCCGAGCAGTTCGGAGATGACGAGCGACGGAAGTTGGTGACCGACGTCGCGCAGCAGGTCGAACGGATGTGACGTGTCGACTTCGCTGACGAGCGCGACCGCGGTCGCCTCCATCCACGGTCTGAGGTCCGTGATCCGCCGCGGCGTGAACGCCTTGGCGACGAGCGATCGCACGCGTGGATGGTCGGGCGGATCCAGGAAGTTGATGCGGAGCCGCATCTCGTCACGCGCCGCGCCTTCGGGGAGGCGCGCCTCGAACCCTGCGCCGAGCGGTGACGAGATGAAGTCGGGGCTGTGCATCACGGCGACCGCTTCGTCGTAGCCGGTCACGGCCCAGAAGCCGTCGCCCATTGCCTGGACGGGACCGCCGGCACGGGCCTCACCCAGCCAGGCGATCGGATCCGGCGCCGTCGCGAGCGCTGCGAGATCAAACGGGGCGGGGGACATCGCGAGGATTCTCGCGTACCTCGCCGGCAGCTGGCTTGGTCGGAATCAGTGCGGTCGAACGGCAGATCGGCGATCGGAAAGGAACGCTCGGGGTCCGCGGCAATGAGGCCGAAGCGGCGAACGGTCAGGCGACGCGTTGCCGAAGATCGTGAACCTCGAGCACCCAATGAGTGGTACGGTCGCCTCGCCGTGCAGTTCGTGTGGCGAGGGGGGGTCCGCTATGCGTCGAGGCTTCGTACTACTCGCGCTGGCGCTGGGCATGACAATCCTGCCCGTCGACGTCCGACTTTCTGGAAACCGCGTTGTGGCTATCCGTGATCCGCACGCCCTGGCTGGTGCGACGGCAAACCCGCCGGGCACGTCGCTCTGGACGAAACGATACAACCGACCTGTCAACGCTACAGACGTGCCACGTTCCCTGGCCATCAGCCCGGATGGCGCAAGGGTGATCGTGACGGGCGAGAGCAACAACGGATTAGGCACTAGTTTCTCGATAGTAGCGTACGACACCTCGACCGGCGCAAAGCTCTGGACGAGTGCTGACCTTGGCGGTAGTTTCTTCGACATAGCGATCACCCCGGATGGCACGAAGGCAATTGTCACGGGTGTGAGCGGTGAGGACTTTCTGACCGTCGCATACAGGCTCTACGCGGCCAAGCGTGGTTGGTGGGTTCGTAGTCGTGCGGTTGGGCGAGTATGCCAGTTGATGCCGCCGGCGGCGAGGAGGAGTCGGAGCCTGTAGTTGTCGATGTTGCG
>Ga0233425_10000613_pt1 | contig 90581 bp, 80 predicted proteins | sample Watercolumn_Towu_2_FD_181712 | JGI IMG/M metagenome (GOLD analysis project Ga0233425, IMG submission 181712) | Freshwater microbial communities from Lake Towuti, South Sulawesi, Indonesia - Watercolumn_Towuti2014_140_MG | ecosystem: Environmental > Aquatic > Freshwater > Lake | place... | reverse complement strand
ATGCGGTTTCGAAGATCCTTCAGCGAGGGCATATCGTTTTTGCCTGTCTCAGTTTCGATTCCCTCTCCCCGCTTGCGGGGAGAGGGCTAGGGTGAGGGGCCGGGGCGCGCAGCGCGAACGTCCCCAAACCCCTCACCCCGACCCTCTCCCCATTTCATGGGGAGAGGGAGAAGCGTTAAGCGAAGGATTTCGCGAAGCTCTCGACGACGTTCTTGAGTTTCGCCGCGGTCTCGTCGGTCAGATCCTTCGTCGTGCGAATGCTCTCGAGAATGTCGCCATGCTGCGAACGCAGCACGGCAAGCAAGCCGTCCTCGAAGGCGCGCACGCGACCCACCGGCAGCGGATCGAGATAGCCGTTGACGCCGGCATAGATCACGCAGGTCTGCTCTTCCATCTTCAGCGGCGAGAACTGCGGCTGCTTCAAGAGTTCGGTCAGCCGCGCGCCGCGATTGAGAAGTCGCTGCGTCACCGCGTCGAGGTCGGAGCCGAACTGCGCGAAGGCCGCCATTTCGCGATATTGCGCGAGTTCGCCCTTGATCTTGCCGGCGACCTTCTTCGTCGCCTTTGTCTGCGCCGACGAGCCGACGCGCGAGACCGAGAGACCAACGTTCACCGCGGGACGGATGCCCTGATAGAAGAGATCGGTCTCGAGGAAGATCTGGCCGTCGGTGATCGAAATGACGTTCGTCGGAATATAGGCCGACACGTCGTTCGCCTGTGTCTCGATGACCGGCAATGCGGTCAGCGACCCGGCGCCGCGATCGTCGGAAAGTTTCGCCGCGCGCTCGAGCAAACGCGAATGCAGATAGAAGACGTCGCCGGGATAAGCTTCGCGGCCCGGCGGGCGGCGCAGCAGCAGCGACATCTGGCGATAAGCGACGGCCTGCTTCGACAGATCGTCGTAGATGATGACCGCGTGCATGCCGTTATCGCGGAAATATTCGCCCATCGCGCAGCCGGAGAAGGGCGCAAGGAACTGCATCGGCGCCGGATCGGAAGCCGTCGCGGCGACGACGATCGAATAGTCGAGCGCGCCGCGCTCTTCGAGCACCTTGACGAATTGCGCGACCGTCGAGCGCTTCTGACCGATGGCGACATAGACGCAGTAGAGCTTCGCCTTCTCGTCGTCGCCGTCGTTCAAGGACTTCTGATTGAGGATCGTGTCGAGCGCGATTGCGGTCTTGCCGGTCTGGCGGTCGCCAATGATGAGCTCGCGCTGGCCGCGGCCGATCGGGATCAGCGCGTCGACGGCTTTCAATCCCGTCGCCATCGGCTCATGCACCGATTTGCGCGGAATGATGCCCGGCGCCTTGACGTCGACGCGCGCGCGGGTCGCGGTCTTGATCGGCCCTTTGCCGTCGATCGGATTGCCGAGCGCGTCGACGACGCGGCCCAGAAGCTCCTTGCCGACCGGCACGTCGACAATCGCGCCGGTGCGCTTGACCGTCTGGCCTTCCTTAATGTCGCGGTCGGAGCCGAAAATAACGATGCCGACATTGTCGGTTTCGAGATTGAGCGCCATGCCGCGCACGCCATTCTCGAATTCGACCGTTTCGCCGGCCTGCACATTGTCGAGTCCATAGACGCGCGCGATGCCGTCGCCGACGGAGAGAACCTGGCCGACCTCGGTGACCTCGGCCTCGGCGCCAAAGTTGGCGATCTCATTCTTGAGGATCGCGGAAATTTCTGCGGCGCGGATATCCATCAGCCGACCTCTTTCATGCGTGTGCGGATTGAGTTGAGCTTGGTGCGAACGGAAGCGTCGACCATGCGCGAACCGAGTTTGACGATTAAGCCGCCGATGATCGACGGATCTGTCTTGACGTTGAGATCGACGGTCTTGCCGCCGGTCACTCCAGCGAGCGCCTCGCGCAGCGCCGTCTCATGATCGGGCTTCAGCGGCCCGGCGACCGTCACGTCGGCGCGCACCAGCCCCTTCGCCTTGTCGTTGAGACGGCGGTAGGCGGCGATCATGTCGCAGATGACGAAGAGACGGCGCTTCGAGGCGACGAGCCGCAAGAAATTCGCGGCGACGCCGTAGATTTGCGCCTTCTGAAGAATGGGGTCGAGCGCCTTGATCTGCTCCTGCGCGGTGAACACCGGGCTTCTCACCAGACGCTTCAAATCGTCGCTGCCGTCGATGAGAGACTGGAACCTGTCGAGCGCTCCGGCGACCTCGTCGGCGACGTGTTTTTCCGTCGCCAAATCATAGAGGGCGGTGGCGTAGCGACCTGCAACGCCGGATAGAGAATCTCCGTCTTGAGCCACCTGGTTTCGCTCGTCAATCTACGTCGTTGACGCCGCCAGCAGTGCAAAATCGCACGGTCGCGACGATAAGCGGTTAGCCTCAAACGACGGATGCTGTAGGAAAAGGAACGAGGGCGGCTGCGCCCCAGTTCCAAGGCGAGGGTCCCCTAACACAGGCGTTTTGGGGGCGCAACCCTGTCACATTGCCGCGATTTTCGGCGCCGGCGCTCGCCGGCTAAGCAACAGCCGAGTAACCAGCCAAACAAGGAGACTTCATTCATGACCAAAGCGGTTGTCGGAATAATCGGCGGCTCAGGCGTTTATCAACTGCCCGGCCTGACCAACGTTCGCCGCGAGCGCGTGACGACGCCCTGGGGCGAGCCTTCCGACGAACTGTGCTTCGGCGAACTGGGCGCGACGGAAGCGGTCTTTTTGCCGCGGCACGGGCGCGGTCATCGGCTGTCGCCTTCGACGATCAACTATCGCGCCAATATCGATGCGATGAAGCGCGCGGGAGTCACCGATCTGATTTCGGTCTCAGCCTGCGGCTCGTTCAAATCGGAGCTTTTTCCCGGTCTCTTCGTGCTCGTCGATCAATTCGTCGATCGCACCTTCGCGCGGCAATCGTCATTCTTCGGCGATGGCTGCGTCGCGCATGTGTCGATGGCGCATCCGATCGCGCCGCTGCTTTCCGCGCGCATCGGCGCGGCGGCGAAAGCCGAGAACATCGAGCATGTCGCCGGCGGAACTTATGTCTGCATGGAAGGGCCGCAGTTTTCGTCCTACGCCGAATCGCTCACCTATAAGGGCGCCGGCTACGACGTGATCGGCATGACGGCGATGCCGGAGGCGAAGCTCGCGCGCGAAGCCGAAATTTCCTACGCGACTGTCGCCATGGTGACGGATTTCGATTGCTGGCATCCCGAGCACGACAATGTCGACGTCGCCGCGGTGATCGCGATCGTGCAAAAAAACTCGGCGACCGTCGCGCGGCTGCTGGCGCGCGTATTGGCTGACTTTCCGCTCGAACACGAGCCCTGCCCGATCGGCTCCGACCGCGCGCTCGACAACGCGATTCTCACCGCGCCCGACGCCCGCGATCCTGAACTGTTGAAGAAGCTCGACGCGGTGATGGGGCGGGTGAATGGGGGATAGACGGCGCGAAGCGTCGCCGAAAGGTTTCCGAGAGGACGAAGACACAAGCCGAATTCGCGCGGTGGTTTAACATCTCGCGGAGCAGGAGAGATTCTATGGAGCCGGTATTTGACTACGATGTAGCGTTTTCCTTTCTTGCGAAAGACGAAAACATCGCTTTTCAGCTTAACGACGCATTGAACGGAAGCTTGAAAACATTTCTCTATTCCGAGCAGCAGAAGCGACTTGCAGGCACAGACGGGGAAGTCACCTTTGCTTCTGTTTTTGGGCAGAAAAGCCGCTCCGTGGTCATTCTCTACAGACAGGATTGGGGGACGACTCCTTGGACACGTATAGAAGAAACTTCAATAAGAAACCGCGCATATGAAAGCGGTTACGATTTCGCTTTGTTGATGCCCTTGGAAAAGCCACCTACGAAGCCAACTTGGTTCCCGCAAAATCGACTTTGGATAGGCTTTGAAAGGTGGGGCATCAAAGGTGCAGCGGCTGTGATCGAAGCTCGCGTGCAAGAGTTGGGCGGCACGCCTCACAGGGAGACCTTAGAGGAAAGGGCGGCGCGCCATGAGCGCGAAACCAGGTTCAACCAGGAAAGAGAAGCTGCTCTAAATTCGTACGAGGGAGTAGTGGCTTTCCATCAAGCAATTGAAAGAACTCGTGTTGCAATACGGGATGGCGTTAAGCGTATAAATAACGGACGTGAGCTCCACCGCCTGACCTACGAGTGTATGCCGCAACCAAGCGGACCGTGCGCTGTTACCGGCCTTCATCACGCCTTGATGGTTCAGGGAAGGGCAAGATATTCGAACACGCTCGAAGGCGCGAGTTCAGAAGCCACGATTTGGAAAAATGGCCTCCCTTGGCCAGGGACTATGAGTTTTGATGAACCTCAAAAATATCGCACTCTGAAGTTCGATTTAGACTACCTACCCACCCAAGCTTATGCGTTGCGAACGCTCGATCAAGACGGAGCCTTCACGCCCGAAGAACTGGCCGAAGAAATTCTTAAATGGTATCTCGACAACGGCGGTGATCCGGCCTGACGAACGCTGCCATCGCTGCTAATTGCAATAGGAGAGCTTGCGCAGTGTAGCCTCGCAAGCGAACCATTTTCCAAGACAGTTTCATATATATTCACTTGCGTTTCCCCTTGTACGCGCTCGTTGCGCGCACAGGGCAATCAGCGAAGTCTGGGCGTTTGCGAATCCCTCCCCTTTACGGGGAGGGTGGCCCCGCGAAGCGGGGTCGGGTGGGGTAAACTCACCTCAGAGGGCGCGATGAAACCCCCACCCGGCGGTCTTCGACCGCCGACCTCCCCGCAAGGGGGAGGTATTTCCCGCGAGCTGCTCAAGATCATTGCTCACCCGATTGCCCGCCCCCATTTGCGCCCCGCCCCGCCATGCGTGTATCTCTCTCAAGCTGTGGCGGTTTCGCCATGACCCTCCACGCGCGGCGATCTCGCCGCCGATCCGAAGGCCGCATTCATGCCCCTCGCCGACGCCATTCGCACCATTCCGGATTATCCCAAGAAGGGAATCCTCTTTCGCGACATCACCACGCTGCTCGGCGACGCCAAGGCGTTTCGCAAGGCGGTCGACGAACTCGTGCAGCCCTGGGCCGGAACGAAAATCGACAAGGTCGCCGGCATGGAGGCGCGCGGCTTCATTCTCGGCGGCGCCGTGGCGCATCAGCTCTCCGCCGGCTTCATCCCGATCCGCAAGAAGGGCAAGCTGCCGCATCGCGTCGTCTCGGTCGCCTATGAGCTCGAATATGGCGTCGACGAAATGGAGATGCATGAAGACGCGGTCAGCGCCGGCGAGCGCGTGATCCTCGTCGACGATCTCATCGCCACCGGCGGCACCGCCGAGGGGGCGGTGAAGCTCTTGCGCCAGGCGGGCGCAGACGTCGTCGCCGCCTGTTTCGTGATCGACCTTCCGGACCTTGCCGGCGTGAAGCGGCTCGAGGCGCTCGGCGTGCCGGTGCGCACGCTCGTCGCCTTCGAAGGCCACTAATCCGCCTTTTTTCATGTCTTTGCTCAGTCCAGGCTCGACCAGAGCGCGCCGCGAAAAAGTGGAATCCGGTTTTTCGCAGAGCGCGCGCTCTCAATTTTTGAGATCGATCGCGTCATCTGCAATTAGGCGATTTTGCCCAAATGCAGCGTGATCTTAAGAGAGGCTGTACAGGCGCATGACGCCGCGACAGACCCATTTGGCGCTGGCGGCGCTCGCTGTCGCGGCGCTGGCCGGCGGGTTCGTGGCCCTCCGCTACATGCCTGATTCCGACAACCAATCCGCCGTCCGCAGCAATACGTTGCGCGCGTCCTGGAGCGGCGCGCTGGCGCCCGGACTGCGGGTGGCGATGCGCGTGCAGCACGGCGCCTTTCCCCCTGCGCCGCCCGCCGAGCCGGCGCCCGTGGCTTCCGCGGGAGCGGCGCTGCAGGCATTGCCTCAACTCGCGGCCCTGCCTACGGGCGGCGGCGTCGAAGGATCGATCTCCTTCCCGCAAGCTGAGCCGTCGCCGGCGCCGCCCGAGCGGGCCACGCCCCTGCCCCCATCGAGGCCGGGCGATCTTGCCGATCTTGCGGCGCGCTCCGCTGAGACGGCTGCGACTGCCGAGCAGACACAAGCGCGGCCGCAGGAAACTTCGGCGAGAGCCGCGTTGGAGACATCCTCGGCGACGCCGACAGAACCGGCGCCGCCCACTCAGCTTGCGCGCGCCGTCGAGCCGGCGCTACGGCCAGCGCCAGACGACGCCTTTCAGCAGGAAGCGCCCATGCGCTTTGGCATGGGGGATCAGGTTTTCGTCCGGATCTTCAAGCAGGAAGGCCAGCTCGAACTCTGGCTTAGGAAAGGCGGCAGCCGCTTCTCGCTCTATAAAACCTTCCCGATCTGCAAATGGTCGGGCAGGCTCGGGCCCAAGGTCAAGGAAGCCGACTACCAGTCGCCGGAAGGTTTCTACAGCGTCTCGGCGAAGCAGCTTCATCCCAATTCGAATTACCACCGCGCCTTCAACGTCGGCTATCCGAACGCCTTCGACCGTCAAAATGGCCGCACCGGCGGTCTCGTCATGGTTCATGGCGCGTGCAAATCGGTCGGCTGTTTCGCGATGACCGACCACGGCATCGAGGAAATCTACGCCTTCGTCGAGGCGGCGCTGCGCGCCGGCCAGCGCGAAGTGCAGGTGCATATTTTCCCCTTCCGCATGACCGAGCAGACGATTGCGCGCGAAACCGGAGCAAGCTGGCTGGCCTACGTCGGCGTCCACGGCAGCTATGAGCAATGGAGCGCGTTCTGGCGCAATCTGAAGGAAGGCTACGACCTGTTCGAGCAGACGGGCGAGCCGCCGGCAGCCTTCGCCTGCGGCGATCACTATGCCTTTGGCGCTGGCGACGCCTCCTGCCGGCGCATCGCCGGCTGGTAATTTTTCCGTGCTTAAGCCAAGGCCGTTCAGCTTGGTTTAAGCCGCGCTAAGTCAAGATCACAGAGCAATCGGCGCCGGGGGGCGCAATCAAGGAAGCGCCCATATGCGCCTCGTGAGCTTATCTGTTGTCGGCGCCGCCTGCGCGGCCGCCCTGCTCGCTTCGCCTTCAGCGAAATCGGCCAATGTGCCGCTCTGCCTCGCGATCGCGCAAAACTACAATAATTGCGTCCGCCAGCATCAACGCGGTCCCCATGGACCGGGCTACGGCAATCCCGGCGGCGGCTATGGGGATGATGAGGGGTACGGCGGCTACCGCCGCCGCGGCCATGGCCAGGATTATGGCGGCTACGACGACCATGACGGCGGCGGCTATGGGCCCGGATACGGCGGTCGCGGCGGCTATGGCGACTACGGCGGCGGCTATCGCCGCCATGGCCGCGGCCGCGCCGAGGGGGCCTGCGCCGTGTGGTTCGTCCAGATGCAGGCCAGCGGCTGCTTCAACTAACGGCGAAGAAAGGACGTGATTTTCGGTTGCGTCACGCCCCCCAAGCGACGCTCACCTATAGGGTTTTGGACAGGCGCCATCCGACTTTTTCGCGACCTTCGCGGCCTGACGCGTGCAGTCATTGCCGTAGGTCTTATCGTCGCAGCCGCAAACGGGGCGATACTCTTTCGTGCAGATCTTTGGAACCTCGATGCATTTCCCGGCGATGTCAGCGCCGGTGCAGTGGCCCGGTTCGGGATCGCACCACAAGCCCTTATCGCAAGGAATGCCGGCGATGCCTCCGCACATTTCGCCGACCTTGGCGGCCGAGGCAGGCGCTGAAACAAAGAGCGAGAGCGCCAGGGCGAATGTGAATCTCCAAAACGTCTTTGTCATATCGAAGTCCTCCAAAATTACGTTGACGTAGCTGTGCCCGGGCGCGTTCCGCCTGAGCGATGACCTAAAAGGACCACGCCGTCGCACGCCGCCAAAGCTGCGCGCACGGCTTCACTTGACCGCTAGTGGCGGTGAGGCTTGCACGGGCCCTCGTGCTTTTTGCAGGGGCCATCGTGTTTTTTATTGACCATGGCGGCTCGGCGCGCGCAGTCATTGCCGTAGGTGCGGCCGTTACATCCGCAAACCGGCTTGTAAATGAGGTGACAAAATTTGGGCTTTTGCGCGCAATGGCCAATGCCGGCGCGACAGCCCGGGGACATCTCGCACCACAGGCCCTTTGCGCACTTTTTGCCGACGAAGCCGCCGCATGTCGCGCCAACCCCGCCGGGGCCCGCGACCGCCGGCAACGGCGTCGCCATGAAAAGCATAAGCAGTGCGACAGACAACAGCGCCCAAAGGCGCAAACCAAGGCGTAAGTACATAACAATGCTCCATAAAATGGTATAGCAACGACGGGATAACGCTCAAGGCGCGCGAGCGTTCCACACCGCGCCGAAAAGGCTTTGCCAATCATGAATTTGCGGGGGCTGGCAGGCGCGAACGCCAATTTCGCGGTCGACGCCTTTCAAAACTGAGCCCGCTCAATTAGGGTGTTTGCACATGGGGATGGAGCTCCCCGGAACCGCCTCACCGAAGGCTGATGGCTCCTGCCGCAAGGGCGCAGACGTGCGCCGGCGTCAGGGGCGAGTCTCAACTCCGCCGTCGCCGCACGTTTGCGTCCGCCTGCTCAACAGGAGGACGTCATGGGCTTTTTGATTGTGTTTCTCGGCGGCGGATTGGGCGCGGCCGCGCGTCACGCGGTCAATCTTGTTATTGGCCGATTGATCGGCGCGCCGTTCGGAACGTTGACGATAAACGTCCTGGGTTCATTCGTGATGGGCGCGATCATTGGCTATCTGGCCTTCAAAGGCGGGGCGTCCCAGCAGTGGCGATTGTTCCTCACCACGGGGATTTTCGGCGGGTTCACCACTTTTTCGGCCTTCTCGCTGGAAACGGTTTTGCTTTACGAACGCGGCCAGCTCGCGATGGCCACACTTTACGTCGTGGCGTCGGTCGGCCTTGCCGTCGCCGGCCTCTTCGCCGGAATGTCCCTGCTGCGGCATTTTTCGTGAAGGGGCTTTGCGTCCAGTCTCTGCCCCCCATTAGTTGCCCGCCGAGTCGACGATGAATGGCCGCTTCTGACCCATTGCGGCCATTCAGAAGATGAAAACGTCATTAAAATTTTGGCCCGTCAAAAATGTCGTGCAGGGGGCGTCACGATTGACGCGCGTAGGCCTGTCAGAAATGGCGCACGATGTAGCATGTCATTGATCTACCATGCATAGGCGAACAGAACGCAGATACTACGCAGGGCCCCGCGTCAAAAATGACGTCCCGCCAAAGGGCTCTCTAGTCTTGTAGCTTCAAAAAGGCACGCGCATATTCGCGTGTATGACCAAGGCCCCGACACAACAAACCGCCGAAATTATCGCACTTCCGGTGTCTCCTAGAGACAAGAGGCGTGCCGAGGACAGGTTCGGGAAGAAAATTCTTGCCCACGGCTACACCATCGTGCCGCGCCTATTGCTTCACGCGCAAGCGAGACTCGGGGTTAGCCCAACAGAATTCAATGTAATCCTTCACCTGCTAGAGCACTGGTGGGAAGCCGATAAAGCCCCGCATCCGAAAATAGAGACCATTGCCCGCAGGATGGATAAAAGCCCACGCATGGTGCTGCGTTATTTAGGCGGTCTCGAAAAGCGCGGGCTTATTAAAAGAATACACCGTTATAGAGGACAAAAAGCGCAAACGAGTAGCTATTACAATTTAGAAGGCCTCGTCGCAAAACTCGAATCACTCGAACCTGAATTCAAAAAGGCAAAGGAACATCGCAACAAGCGTCTTCAAAAAGCCGAAGCGGCTGCCTCTGGCGCTGCATAGCTTCGCGACGTAGCTCAATGGATAGAGCGCCCGCCGACTGCTGAAATCTGGCCTCGACAACCGGAGAGTAAGGGCGGGGAGATGCGGGTTCAAGTCCCGCCGTCGTGCCCAACCTTTGTCTGTCATGGTCAGGAAGACGCCGTTGCGCTAATCTTTTAAGAGTGACTGATTTTCGGCCTCAAATTGTTATTCCGAAATCCTTGAGGTTTGCACGACAAGAGGGCGGGACGTGCAACGCACTGGGAAACATATGAGCGCCGCGGAAGGCTTCGATTACGCGGAGCTAAAAGGGACGCGACGTGGAAGAACCAAAAGAGCCGCAAGAATACATAGTCTTCCCTGAGGAGGCCATCAAATATTTGCCCGAAGAATGGCAGAAACACATCTGTGGACTCAGAGAAGAGGCGCAAGGCGTTCTGGAGGAGGCCGACGATGATCTCAAGAATTTGAACCGCCTCGTCCACGCGTTCCCTACTATGACTAGCCTTCGCTACATCCAGCATCGGCTTGCCTCCACCAAGTTCGAAGAAACGATGGAGTGGGCACTTGAAAATGACATGCTGACCTTGGCGTTCGTAACGACATACGTTCGTCTCATCGACGGAGGCTTCGGTAGTGGCGTTTCCCGCAGCGCGTTACCCGCCGAGCTTCGGCCTGTGCACGACAACATCATTGAACTTCGCAATAAACGCTACGCTCACAACGCCGGCCACGACTCAATAACCGAACATCTCGAGATCGGTTTCGAAGGCGGGAAGTTCGACATCAACGTCAATTTCAGCTTTGGATGCCATGTAGGAGGTGCGCCCGAATGGGAGCCTCTCGTTGTATTTCTTGACAACGAAATGATCCGTCGGCTTCACGCCCTTCTTGAGAAATTGAAAGTGAAAACGGGTCGCGAATGGACGGTCCCCACCGGTTCGCCGCCAAAATGGGTTTCGTCTGATCCATTGCCGATCGCGTAAGGCCCATTATGGAACCCGAACGAAATGGCGCAAAGCAGCCATCCCGCCTGCCAGCCATAAGTTTCTGTTTTTCACCCAAAGCTGAAATTCAAAACTGAGCTGCTGCCCAATCGCCGCGCATATTGACAGTCGCCGTATATGAAGAGTAGATGAAAGCCGCTTCGGCGCGGCGGTTTCGCCGCGTTTTTCGTTTGCGCCTTGTCGCGCGATCGAATTTGCGCCTTGGCGCGAGACCGAAGCGGAACAAACCAACTGCAAAGAAGCCGGCCGGCGTAAACGCCAGAGCCGGAACGAACACAGGACAAAAAGATGTTCGCAGTCATCAAAACAGGCGGCAAGCAATATAGCGTCGCCGCAGGAGACGTGATCACCGTCATGGCGCTCGACGGCGCGCCGGGCGACGCGGTCACCTTCGACGAAGTGCTCATGCTTGGCGGCGACAGCCCCAAGATCGGCGCGCCGACCGTCGCAGGCGCGAAAGTCTCGGGCGAGATCGCCGAGCAGACCCGCAGCCCTAAGTCGATCGCCTTCAAGAAGCGCCGGCGGCAGAATTCAAAGCGCAAGCGCGGTCATCGGCAGGACCTGACGCTTGTCAGAATCACCGCGATCGAGAGCTGACCGCTCTCTCGCGATACGGAACAAAGCGGCCTTTGCGCCGCACAGGACAATCGGAGCGGAACAATGGCTCACAAGAAGGCAGGCGGCTCTTCGCGCAACGGCCGCGATTCGGACGGCCGGCGCCTCGGCGTCAAGAAATTCGGCGGGGAATCCGTCGTCGGCGGCAATATCATTGTGCGCCAACGCGGCACCAAATGGCATCCAGGCCGCAATGTCGGCATGGGCAAGGACCACACGCTTTTTGCGCTGGTCGAGGGCGTTGTCGAATTTAAATCCAGCGGCGGACGTTCTAGCGTATCGGTAACGCCGACGCCGGCCGCAGAGTAAGGCGGTAGGGACGACCCTCCGCCGACCAACCGGCGGATTACGGTCGTCTCGACCCGCTTGCTGGCGATCCAGGCGGGAAACGTTCCAGGCGAGATGTCCGGAAAAGCCGTAACGAGCCGACAGGAGAACGCTCTCCTTAACGGCTTTAGGCCAAAATTTCCGAATATCGCTTGGAGCATTGAATGTTTCCCGAAATCACGCACGACGACGTTTTCCGACTCGAAACCGAGCGATTGTGGCTTCGCTGGCCGCGCGCGGCGGACGCCGACGAGATTCGCCGGCATGTCGCCGATCCCGACGTCGCGCTGATGACCGCGAGCGTGCCTCACCCCTATGAGCCGCGCGACGCCGACGCCTTCATCAAATCGGCGCGCGAGGAGAACGCCGCCGGCGGCGGTCTCCATCTGGTCGTCACCCCGAAGAATCGCCCAAACGAGCCTATTGGCCTTGTGAGCCTGCACGGCGCAGACCGCCGCGGCGCGGCGACGCTCGGTTTCTGGCTCGGCAAACCCTATTGGGGGCAAGGCTTCACAACCGAAGCGGCGCGGGCGCTGATCGACCTCGCCTTCGGAATCACGTCGTTGGACCGGATCGTCTCCTCCGCGCGGCCGGACAATCCGTCTTCCTTGCACGTCCATGACAAGCTCGGGTTTCGACACATCGGGCGCGGCGCGCTGCTGGCGCCGGCGCGCGGCGGCGAAGTGGAAGTGGAGCTGTTCGAATTAAAACGCGGCGAGGCGCATACGCTGTTCGGCGCGCGCCGGCCGCGCTTTCCTTCGTCATGAGCGAACTATGAAATTCCTCGATCAAGCGCGCGTTTATGTCCGCTCCGGCGACGGCGGGGCCGGATGCGTCTCGTTCCGGCGCGAGAAATTCATTGAATTCGGCGGCCCGGACGGCGGCGACGGCGGACGCGGCGGCGACGTCGTCGCCGAATGCGTCGAGGGGCTGAACACGCTGATCGACTATCGCTATCAGCAGCATTTCAAAGCCAAGACCGGCGGCCACGGCATGGGCAAGAACCGCGCCGGCGGGCGCGGCGCCGACGCCGTGCTGAAAGCGCCGGTCGGCACACAGATTTTTGAAGAGGACGAGGAGACGCTCATCGCTGACCTGACGGAGGTCGGGCAGCGCGTCGTCATCTGCAAAGGCGGCAATGGCGGCTTCGGCAACGCCCATTTCACCACATCGATCAATCGCGCGCCCCGGCGCGCCAATCCGGGCCAGGAAGGCGAAGAGCGCACCATCGTTTTGCGGCTGAAACTCATCGCCGACGCCGGGCTGATCGGCCTGCCGAACGCCGGCAAGTCGACATTCCTCGCCACGGTGAGCGCGGCGAAGCCCAAGATCGCCGATTATCCCTTCACGACGCTTCACCCCGGACTGGGCGTCGTGCGCAGCGACGACAGGGAATTCGTGCTTGCCGACATCCCCGGTCTGATTGAGGGCGCACACGAGGGCCACGGGCTTGGCGACCGCTTTCTGGGCCATATCGAGCGCTGCCGGGCGCTGCTGCATCTCATCGACGCGACCGGCGAACATGCCGGCAAGGATTACAAGATCGTCCGAGGCGAACTCGCCGCCTATGGCGCTGGTCTTGCCGAAAAACCTGAAATCGTTGCGCTTTCGAAGATCGATGCGGTCGACTCGGATCACCTTAAAAAGCAGCGGGAGCGGTTGAAACGGGCGGTCTCTTCGGCCGGGCCTGAGAGTGGACGCCAAACGGGGCCCATGCTCATTTCGTCGACGAGCGGAGCCGGCGTGAAGGAAGTCCTTCGCGCGCTGTATGAGACGATCGAGGCGCAAAAGGCGCTCGAACGCGCCCCCGAAGAAGCGCGGCCGTGGAGCCCGTGACAGTGCGCCGCCATTGACCTTAACAGGATCAATGAATAGCTTTGACTGGCTATGGGCGCGCGCGGCGAAGTCAGGACATGGCAGTGCGGATCGACGGCAGTCACCCTGCTCGTCGCCTATCTGCTTGTTTTGCAGGGCTTCGCAATTGGCGTTTCGTTCAGCGGGCGCACGTCGGGCCTCTTCGCCAACGCGATCTGCTTTAGCAAGGCTTCCGGACCGCTCTCCGGCGACCCCGCGACGCCGGCGCGCCCGGCCCGGCACGGCGACGTCTGCTGCGTCGTGCATTGCGCCGGCCTTGGCGGGGCGACGGCGGTCTCGGCCTTCGTCGGCGAAACGCCTCCGCCGGCGTCCTATGCGACGATCAACCTCGCCTTCGACGATGAATCCCTAAGTCCGGAAGCGGCGACCCCGCCGCTCGGCTCCCGCGCGCCTCCCGTCCTGATCTGACGCTTGCCGCAACTGCGGCGTCACGCCCGGAGACGTCGGCAAGCCGACGCCGGGAGGTTCAGATCAGCGTATCCGTCGTTTGTCAGCGTGCGTCGTAAAGCGAGCACGCGCCGTTCAGTCCTCAGACTGGCGGCTGCGACGAGCCATCGGACCGCCAGCGACTTGGGACAATGGAACAGAAAACTCATTTGGCGCCGCGCCTCGTTAAGAGGACGCGTCGCGCCGCATCAGGAGAGCGGCGCTGCTCCCATAAGGGGAAGCTCGCCGCCGTAAGCGAAGGGGGCATCCGCATTGCGCCCGAAGCGATCGCCGACCCTGCGCCGAGCCGCGGCCGGGTAGAAGTCGTCGAGACCTATTTCGACCATGAGGGGCGGCCGATGAAGCGCAAGAGCCTGGGCGCCGCCCGGGTCGCGCGCTTCTATGACGCCAACGGCAATCAGGTCGAAGAGGCCTATTTCAACGCCGAAGGGAAGCCGACCGTCCGCAAGGACCTTGGCGCGGCGCGCATCTCCTGGCGTTATGACGATAGCGGCAATCAGGTCGAGGCCGCCTTGTACGGCGCCGACGGCGCGCCTCTGCCCCGCAAGCGGCGCGGCGTGAAAGGCGCGTTCGAAAGCGTTTAAGGCCTCCGATCGAGTGGCTCATCTGACGCGCGCGATCAAAAAACCGTCCCATCCCTTGGCGCCGACGGTCTGCATCGCCGTCGCCTCGACCCGCCCTTCAGCGGCGACGGCGTCAAATAGGGCGCGCGCGCCAAGCGCGCCGCCGTCGGTCTGGGAAGGATCGGCGACCGCGCCCTCCCGCACGACATTGTCGACGATGATCAGCGCGCCGGGGCGCGACAGCTTCAGCGCATAAGCAAAATAGGCGGCGTTATTGGGCTTGTCGGCGTCGATGAAGGCGAAATCGAAAGATCCCGCCCGCTCCGCTTCGAGCTGCGGCAACATGTCGAGCGCAGGGCCGACGCGCAGATCGACGCGCGCGCTCATGCCATCGCGCGCAATATTGGCGCGCGCAACCTCAGCGTGCCGCGGATCGACTTCGAAGGTGACAACCTTGCCGCCATCGCCCACCGCCCGCGCGAGCCAGATCGTCGAATAGCCGCCAAGCGTGCCGATTTCGAGAATGCGCCTGGCGCCAATGGCGCTTGCGAGCAGATGCAGCAATTTGCCTTGCGGCGGCGATACATCGATCGCAGGCAGATTTTCGCGCGCATTTTTGGCGAGCGTTTCTTCCTGCGCTTCGTCCTTTGAGATCAGCGCCGCAGCAATATAGTCGTCCACGCGACGCCAGTCTTCTTCCGCCATGTGGCGCTTGCCTTTCTCTAAATAATTGACGCCGGTTCAATCGAATTTATTTGACATTGCGCGGCGTTTCACGCGTTGTCACCCCACTCGCGCTTTGAACGCGAGAAGCCGAAGGGCTGGATTGGCCGCATTCACGAGCCTCAGTCGGCGCTGCGGCGGATAATGCCGCCCATCGTTAACTGTGGGAGCATCAAGAATGATCAAGATTGCTTTGACGACGACCGCGATCGGTTTGGCGATGTGCGTCGCCGCCGCCGCCGAGACCACGAAATGGAGCGTGACCGAAACCAACGCGGTCGGCATCAAGGTCGCATCGGGGACCTGGACTCTCAATAATGAGGGCGGCAAGCTTTCCGGATCCGCCAACATGCAGTTCGATAGCGGCAAGACGCTCGACTACAAACTCGAGGGAACCGTTGAAGGCGAGACGTATACGGTCAACCTCGTCGACCGTACCGATGAAAAGAAGGATTGCGTCTGGACCGGCAAGCCCGCCGCCACCGCCAGCGGACGCGTGCTCACCGGCGATGCCAAATGCGGCAGCTCGAAATTTACGATTCGCGCCGGTATGCAATAAGCGACGCGCGCAAAAGAAAACGCCGGCTTCGAGCCGGCGTTTTTTATTGCGTAGCTGAGGGCGACGTTGAAGAACGCGAAAAAACTACGCCTCCATCGCCTCCAGCTCCGCAATCAATCCTTCGATCATTTCGAGGCCGATGTTCCAGAAAGCCGGATCGCGAGCGTCGAGCCCGAACGGCTTGAGCAATTCGTCGTATGGCTTAGCGCCGCCAACTTCAAGCAAAGCGAAATAGCGATCGGCGAATCCTTCGTGCGCCTTCTGATAAACGCCATACAGTGAATTCACCAGGCAATCGCCGAAGGCGTATGCATAGACGTAGAACGGCGAATGGATGAAATGCGGGATATAGGCCCAGAAGGTCTCATATCCCGGACCCAGGCGGATGGAAGGCCCTAGGCTTTCGCCCTGCACGCTCATCCATAATTCGCAGATCTGATCTGCTGTCAGCTCGCCTTCGCGCCGGGCGTTATGCACCTTTCGTTCGAACGCGTAGAACGCCATCTGCCGCACGACGGTATTGAGCATGTCCTCAACTTTTGACGCCAGCAGCGCGCGCTTTTGCGCCTTGTCCGACGCCTGCGCGATGAGCGCGCGAAAGGTGAGCATTTCGCCGAAGACCGAGGCGGTTTCTGCGAGAGTCAGCGGCGTCGGGGCCATCAAAGCCCCCTGCCGCGCCGCAAGCACCTGATGCACGCCGTGGCCGAGTTCATGCGCCAGCGTCATCACGTCGCGCGTTTTTCCCTGAAAATTCAGCAGCACATAAGGATGCGCGGAAGGCACCGTGGGATGGGAGAAAGCGCCCGGCGCCTTGCCCGGGCGCACGGGCGCGTCGATCCAGTTCTTGTCAAAAAAGCGCCCGGCAATTTCCGCCATGCGCGGCGCAAATCCGTTGTAGGCCTCGAGCACGATCTCACGCGCTTCAGGCCAGGAATAGCGCTTGGCGGGCGTCGCCGGCAGCGGCGCGCTGCGGTCCCAATAGTCGAGCGCATCCTTGCCGAACCATTTCGCCTTGAGCCTGTAGTACCGATGCGAGAGGCGAGGATGCGCCGCCTCCACCGCCTGCCCGAGCGCCTCAACAACCTCTCGCTCGACGCGATTCGAGAGATGGCGGGAATCGGCGACGTCCTGGAATCCGCGCCAGCGATCCGCGATTTCCTTGTCCTTCGCGAGCGTATTGGTGATGAGCGAGAAGGTGCGCAGATTGTTTTTCAGCGTCGCGCCGATCGCCTGCGCCGCTTCGCGACGCGTCTCTTCACGCGAATCCTGCATGAGATTGAGAACGGGCTCGATCGCAAGCTCCGCGTCCCCGACTTTGAAGCGCAGCGAAGCGATAGTTTCGTCGAAAAGGCGGTTCCAGGCGGCTGCGCCGGAAATGTATTTTTCGTGGAACAGCTCTTCGAGCTTATCCTCGAGTTCGTAAGGCTTTTCCTTGCGGATATCTTCGAGCCAAGGCTTCCAGCGCGCGAGCGGTTCCTTGCTGGCCGCGGCCATCAGGGTAGCGTCGTCCAGCCGATTGAGTTCCAGCTGAAAGAAAAGAAGCTGAGCCGAGGCGTTGGTGACTTTCTCCTGTACGTCGCCATAGAATTTGGCCCGCGCGGGATCGGTCGTATCGCCGCTATAGAGCAGGCCGGCGAAGGACATGAGCCGGCCGAGCAAGTCCTGCAGCGCCTCATATCGCTTAACCGCTTCGCCAAGCTTGGCGCTGGCGTCCACGCTCTCTGCAAGCGACTGCAGACGGCCGCGATAGTCCTTGCCGAATTGCGCGACATCCTGCGCCGCCTTGGCAAGATCGGCGGCGACCTGCGGAGAATTGGGTCCAGGATAGAGATCGGCGAGATTCCATTCCGGCAGCCGTTCGACTGCTTGAGCGGGCGCAACGGTTTCGGCGATCGAATGGAATGTCGAACGGGCGCTGAACATGGCGGGGAACCACAATATGGGCGGCTCCAGCAAGCGGAGGCGCGAGGATCGGGACAAGCCTAATATGGCAAGAGGCCAAAGGGGATCAACCTGAGGCAAGGGTCGGCGCCCGGGCGCGTTGCGGCTATAACAATATGGCAGCGAGAGAATCAGCTGAGGTGCGCAATGGCGGGTGAGACCGATTTTTTCAGTTCGCTCACGTCGCGTTACGCCACGGCGCGCGGCCTCTTTACGCGCGTCTCAACTTTCCTCAACAAGGCGACCTTCAAGATCAAACGCGGCGCGCCGATTGAGACGGTCGACGAGATCGCAAAGCGATTCAAGACCGACGACTATGATCGTCTGACGCTGAAGGAGCTTGCCGAGAACAAGAAAGGCGCGGCTTTCATCGACGAGAAGACGCAAGACATCAATCGCGCGAGCTTTCATCGCTCCGCCTTCGCGCTTAACGCGTTCACGCAACTCTTTTTCGTCGACCTCGCCGCGCAACTGTCCTTCTCATTGCTCACGCTAAAATTCGCTTTTGCGCTGGCCAATGTCATTCTCGCGCTGCTCGCGCATTCTTCCGTGCGTCAAAGCTATCGCGCCCTGCTCGCGGGACCTAACGCGCTGCCGCCCAAACGGCGATTCTGGGGCATGTCTGCAAATCCCGCCTACAACCGCGCGGTGAAAAAGAGCTCGCGCAGCTACGCGCAAAGCGCCTGGGAGGAGAAATCGCTGTTTCGGCCGGCCTATTTCATCAACGCCGCGGTGATCTTTCTCGGCGCGCAATTCATCATTCCGCCGGATCGGCTGATCTTTCCCTTCAGCTTCATCGTCGGGAAAATATCCGCACTGTTCACGACGCTGGTCATGGCGTTCGACGTCTGGCGCGGCTTTCGCGCCGGCGACGCGGCGCGAATCGCGCGCGAACGGGAAGTTTCCGTCTACCGCGATCTCGACATCTGAACCCTTTATGCGACGCCGTGAAATAGCTGAATCGATCACGGGAGTTTCAGCGAGCCAGGAGGCTCGCGATCCAAGGGCGGCGCGTCCTGGACCGCGAGCCTGCTGGCTCGCATGGTTGCGACAAAGTCGGAGCTGGCGCATTTAATTCGCGGCGCCGACTTAGCGGCCGCGCAGCCGCGCGAGAACTTCTTTCGTCGCAAAGCCGTCGGCGGGCTGTATGCCTTCGCTCAATTGGAAGGCATGGATGGCGTTGCGGCTTGCGCGGCCGAGCTTGCCGTCAAATGTTCCGTGGTAGAAGCCGCGTTCGGTCAAGAGTTGCTGCATCGCCTTGACGTCCGCAGTCGACAGCGGCGCGACCTTCGGCCAAGGCTTAAGTGGAATGTCGCGTCCGGCGATGCGATCGGCGAGCAGCGCGACGGACATCGCATAGGCGTCGGACGTGTTGTATTGGCGGATGACTTCGAAATTGTCAGTGATGAGAAAGGCCGGGCCGCTCGCGCCTGCCGGTAGATACAGGCTGGCGGCGCCCGATGCCGGGAGCGCGCCGCCATCGGCGCGCGTCACGCCAAGCTGGCGCCAGCGCGCGAAGTCGAGATCGAAGGCGCCGTAGTCGAAACCGTCGGGCAATCGAATTTCGACGACGGCGGGCAATCCCGCGATCCATCCGGATTTCGCCAGGAAGTTGGCGATGGAGGCGACGGCGTCGGCGCGCGAGCGCCAGATGTCCGGCGCGCCGCCGCTCTCGTCGCTTTCCGCATATTTGAGATAGGCGGAGGGCATGAATTGCGGCTGCCCCATCGCGCCCGCCCAGGAGCCGCGCAATTGCGCGCGCGTCGCATAGCCCTTTTCGAGCATTATGAGCGCAGCGACGAATTCATCGACAAAAGTCTCGGCGCGGTGGCCCTGCCAGGCGAGCGTCGCCAGCACGCGCAGCGCGTCGGCGCCGCCGGCCGCCGTTCCGAAATTGCTTTCGACGCCCAGAATGGCGACGATGATCTCGCTCGGAACGCCGTGCCGCGCCTGGGCGCGGCCGAGCGGTCCGGCAAGCTCCGCAGCGACCGCCCGACCGCGCGCGACGCGACTATTCGTCACAGCCCCGGCGAGATAGGCGGGGATCGAGACGATGAACTCCGCCTGGGCGCGAGGCTTTGCGAGAACCGAAGGGTCCGGCTCAAGCCCCGCTATCGCAGCGTCGAACGTCTCGCGCGAGACGCCCGCCGCTTGAGCCGAAGGCCACAGCCCCTGCAAAAACGCCTCGAACGTGTCGGCTTTGGCGCGAACCTTGGCAAACAAAGCGAAGCTGAGCGCGCAGGCAGAAGCGCTAAGAATTCGGCGCCGAGCGATCGGCGCGCTAAGTATTGGCGCAAGGCGCCTTGTCATGAGCCAATCCTTTGCTGCTTCTTTGGAAATATTACACCTTCCGCCATTTCGTTTGACAGGGGCATGGCGCTGCCTTCTACTGAAAAAAGCTATTACAGGAATAGGGAGCGAGTGATGCTCGCCTGTCGCGAAGAATGACTCATCAACCTTCGACTACCAGTTTCGACCGTTCGATCAAACTGCGCGATCAATCCCCTGAGAGCGCGACGAAGATATCGGATCTCAAAGCGCGGCTGCGCGGCGCGGGTCTGCGTCCAACCGTTCAGCGACTCGCTCTGAGCCGGCTGCTGTACGGCAACGGCGACCGGCATGTGAGCGCCGAGGCGTTGCACGCCGAGGCGCGCGAAGCCGGTCTAACAATGTCGCTCTCCACGGTCTACAACACGCTCAACCAATTCGCCGAAGCGGGTCTGTTGCGCGAGATCGCCGTGCAGGGCCCCCGCACCTACTTCCATACGCGCACCTCGCCGCATCACCATTTCATGGATGAGGCGACGGGCCGCATGTTCGACGCGGCCGACGGCTCAGTCGAGTTTGCGCGACTGCCGGCGCCGCCGGAAGGGATGGAAGTCGTTGGCTGCGACGTGATCATCCGCATTCGCCCGAAGAGAGGGTGAGCGACGGCCCGCCGCAAGACGGGCGATGGCGTTTTCTGCGCGTCGCATGGCGCGCCTATGCGATAGCGACTGTCGCTCTTTCGATCGCCGCTCTCGCGATCTATGTCACAGCCTACGACGATTACGATCTGTCGGAGCGTTTGCGCGCCACTGGGCGCTTCACGCGCCAAGCGATGCGCGCAGTCTCCTTTCCGCTCGGAGCGCCAACCGGATGGCTCCTCAATCCTCCGCTCGAAAAGAGCTTCGGCTGCGGCGACGAAAACGAGCCCTGCGCAATGTTCGTCGACTGGAACACGCATTTCGCCGCGTTGCTGGCGCAGATTGTTTTTCTGCGCTGGCTCATTGCACGACGGTGATTGGGCGCGCAGCTCACTTCGCTTGCGAGTCGCGCCACTGCTTCACGACGGCAAGCGCATTCTGAATATGCTTCGTCGCGCCGGAATCCTCGACGACCGAGAGAATCTTTCCATCTGGCGCGATGACATAGGAGATGCGGTTGGCGAACATCGCGCCGGCGACCGGAACCTTGAAGGCGGCGTCATAGGCGTTGATGACCTTGAAGTCGGGATCGGCGCCGACGGGAAATTTATCCCTGCACTCTGTTGATGAGAATTCGCGCTGCGTGGCGATCTTGTCGCTCGATACGCCGATGACGCTCGCGCCCATGGCGGCGAACTGTTCCATAGCTTCGGCGAATTCATGCGCTTCGACGGTGCAGACGCTCGTGAACGACTTCGGATAGAAATAGAGAACGACCGGACCTTTTTTGAACGCCTGGCTAAGCGAGAAGGAAAAATCCTTGCCGCCTTGCGCCGCCTGAACCGTGAAATCGGGCGCCACGTCCCCAGGCTTGAGAGCGGCGAGCGCGGCGCTGGAAACAAGCGTCAATAAGGCGGCGGCGATGGCTCCGATGCCTCTCACAGCGATCTCCTAACCAGTCGGGTTTCCTTCACAAGGAAATGGTAGCGCTTGGTTTCCCGGCCAAGCCGGCGAAAGCCTCTGCCATGTTGCAGCGCAGCATTATCCTAAATATGATCAGAATCCATCGAACGCCCGGCTTAAAGGAAGCTGATGACGACCCACGCCAATATTGCGCAATCCAACCAGCCGCGCGCAGAGCAGACATCCTCAGCTCCGCTCAAATCCGGCGCTATCCACAGCTTTCCGCCGCTGGCGTCGAAAGCCTTTGTCGAGGCTTGGCCGAGCGCCTTTCTTGCCGCGGAGCGCGCTACCGACAGGGATTCGTACGGCTCCGCCGCGCTAAGCGACGTGATCGACCGCTCGCTTCACGCGAGCGTCGCCCATCTGACTGGCGGCCTTTCGCCCGCCGCTATGGCCGACGCCTATTGGGACTGGGCGGTGCATCTTGCATCGTCGCCAGGAAAACAGATGCTGCTGGCCGAAAAGGCGATGCGCAAAACTTGGCGCTTCGCCAATTACACCTGGCGCTGCTCTTTGCAGCCGAACGCCGCGCCCTGCATCGAGCCGCTGCCGCAGGACAAAAGATTTTCCGGCGAAGCATGGCGGCGATGGCCTTACGCCCTGCTCTACCAAGCCTTTCTGCTCAATCAGCAGTGGTGGCACAACGCCACGACGGGCATCGGCGGCGTCACCAAGCAGCATGAAAATGTCGTCGAATTCGCCTCGCGGCAATTGCTCGACATGCTCTCGCCGTCGAACTTTCTGCTGACAAATCCCGAGGCGCTGCAGCGAACGCTGGAGACAGGAGGCGTCAATCTCGTCTACGGCCTGCAAAATTTTCTCGAAGACATGGAGCGGCGCGTCGGCGGCAAGCGGCCTGTGGGCGCAGAAGCCTTCGTCCCTGGCAAGAATGTCGCGATAACGCCAGGGAAAGTGATCTATCGAAATCGCCTGATCGAGCTCATCCAATACGCGCCGTCGACGGAAAAGGTGCGGCCCGAGCCGGTGCTGATCACGCCGGCCTGGATCATGAAATATTATATCCTTGATCTCTCGCCGCATAATTCGCTGGTTAGGTATCTGACCGAGCAAGGCTTCACGGTGTTTATGATCTCTTGGCGTAATCCGGGCGCCAAAGATCGTGATCTCACCATGGAGGCTTATCGCAGGCTCGGCGTCATGGCCGCGCTCGACGTGATCTCCAGCCTCATGCCTGACCGAAAGATTCACGCGGCCGGCTATTGCCTGGGCGGGACGTTGCTCGCGATCGCCGCCGCGGCCATGGCGCGAGACAATGACGAGCGCCTCAAGAGCGTAACGCTGCTCGCGGCGCAAACCGATTTTACCGAAGCGGGAGAACTGACGCTCTTCGTCAACGAGAGCCAGCTCGACTTCCTTGAAGATCTGATGTGGGAGCATGGTTTTCTCGACTCCAAGGAGATGGCTGGCGCGTTCCAGCTCCTGCGCTCCAACGATCTTGTCTGGTCCTATGCGCTTAAATCCTATCTCATGGGCGAGCGCGAGCCGATGACGGACATGATGGCCTGGAACGCCGACACGACACGCATGCCCTACAAGATGCACTCCGAATATCTCCGGATGCTCTTCCTCAACAATGATCTTGCCGAGGGCCGGCTTCACGCCAACGGGGGCGCCGTCGCGCTCAACGACATACGCGCGCCGATCTTCGCTGTCGGCACGGAGCGCGATCATGTCGCGCCCTGGCGTTCGGTTTACAAGATTCACTTGCTCGCCGACGTCGAAATCACCTTCCTGCTGACGAGCGGCGGCCATAACGTTGGCATCGTCTCCGAACCCGCGAAGAAGCGGGGCGGCTACCGCTTCACAAGCAGAGTGGACGGCGAACATTACGCCGACCCCGATGAGTGGCTGAAAATTGCGACTGTGAGGGAAGGCTCATGGTGGCCGGAATGGACCGCCTGGCTCGCCGCCCACTCTGGCTCGCCGGTTGCGCCGCCTGTGATGGGCGCAGCGCTTTGCGACGCGCCGGGAACCTATGTGCTGCAGAGCTGAGGCGCTGGGACGCGTCGCCCATACGCCTTCGCACAAAATCGTTCGCCTGACGTTGTCATCCCCGACGCGCGCAAGCGCGATCGGGGATCCAGAGCGAAATCGAAGACAATTTTTTGAGTCCGGATTCCCGATCGCGCGCCGGAGCGTGCGTCGAGAATGACATGCCCGTCATTGCGAGCCGGAGGCGAAGCAATCCAGAATCCGCCCCGCTACTCTGGATTGCTTCGTCGCTGCGCTCCTCGCAATGACGAGCGAATGTCGTCCGCGTCCGCCTCAAACGTGAATCGCGCGGCCGAAGGCGGCGAGCACGCTCTCATGCATCGTTTCCGACAGCGTCGGATGCGGAAAGATCGTGCGGATCAGCTCTTCTTCAGTGGTCTCGAGATTCATCGCGATGACGAAGCCCTGGATCAGTTCGGTCGCTTCGACCCCAAAGATATGCGCGCCGAGCAACCGTCCGCTCTTGGCGTCAAAGATCGTCTTCACCATGCCTTCGAGCTCGCCAAGAGCGATGGCCTTGCCGTTAGCAAGATAAGGAAAGCGGCCAATCTTGACGTCGACCCCCTGCTCCTTCGCCTTCGCCTCGGTCAGACCCACCGACGCGACCTGCGGATGACAATAAGTGCAGCCCGGCACGCGCGATCTGTCGAGGGCGTGAGCGTTCAATCCGGCGATCGCTTCCACGCAGGAAACGCCCTCATGCTCCGCCTTATGCGCGAGCATCGGACCGCCGGCGACGTCGCCGATCGCGAAAATTCCTTCGACATTGGTGCGCCCCAAGCCGTCGATCTTGATGACGCCGCGCTCGAGTGCGACGCCGAGCGCCTCCAAGCCGAGATTTTCGACATTGGCGACGACGCCGATCGCCGAAAGCGCGCGTTCGACTTCGAGCGTCTGAGTTTCGCCATCCGCGCCTTTCAGCGCGACGATGAGGCTGTCGGACTTTTTCTCGACGCTTGTGACTGTCGTCGCGACGCGAATGTCGATTCCCTGCTTCTTGAACGATCGATGCGCCAACGCCGCGATCTCTTCGTCCTCGCTTGGGAGAATATGCGGCAGCGCTTCGACGAGAATGACCTCGACGCCAAACGCCCGATAGAACGACGCGAATTCGACGCCGATCGCGCCGGCGCCGACAATTAGCAGCGACCTCGGAAATCGCTCCGGCTTCATCGCCTCGAAATAGGTCCAGACCAGCCGTCCATCGGGCTCAAGGCCCGGCAGAACGCGCGGCCGCGCGCCGGTCGCGACGATGATGTGTTTCGCGCGATAGACGCCTTCGCCGAGCGTCGTTTTCGGCGCCGGCAATTGCGGCAGCATCGGCGGCTTCGTCGGCGCGCAGACCCGGACCTCGCCCTTTGCTGCGATCGTCGCCTCCCCCCAGATCACGTCGATCTTGTTCTTCTTTAGAAGAAAGGCGACGCCGCCATTGAGCCGCGTGGCCGCTTCGCGCGAATGCGCCACGATACGCGCGACGTCAGCGTTCAGCGCGCCTTCGGAAACGCCAAACTTCTCGCCTTCCTTGGCGAGGCGATAGACCTCGGCCGAACGCAGCAGCGCCTTCGTCGGGATGCAGCCCCAGTTCAGGCAAATGCCGCCGAGATGTTCGCGCTCGACGACCGCGGTCTTTAGCCCTAACTGCGCGGCGCGGATCGCGGCGACATAGCCGCCAGGCCCGCCGCCAATGACGATAAGATCATATGTGTCAGCCATGCTGCGTCCTAGCTTCCCCGGTGGACCAATATTTGCGGCGTCGCAAAAAGCATATATTGTTTAAGCGATTGCAGTCACGTGACCATAAGGGGGCTTTCAATGAGCGCCCGTTTTGCATCGACAACCGCCGCGTTGCGTTCGCTTTTCGTCAAAATCCTAACTGGCCTGCGTCGGGGAACACATTTCCTCCGGCGGACAGCAATAAATATTGTGCGTCTTTTGCTCCTGGCCTTTCTAGCGGTCCTTTTAACGTCGTGGGCCGTATCCACGCCAAAGGATCAAGCCTATCGCGTTCTTGATCCCGCGTCGGCCGATTGCAACATGCAGGCCGACGAACGAGGAAACTACAGCTCCCCCGCATGGAACATTCTTGCCGCCTACGGCAACGACGAAAACGTCGCGGCGGAAGAAGACGAAGCTGGTCATTGGGACAAGCGATTTCAATGCGCGATACAGCGTCACGAAATCCCTTATTCCGGCGCCGATGACAATAATCGGTCGCCGCTGGGCTACACGCTGGCTTTTCTGGAATTCAAGGAAGATGGCGAGCCTCACGAGCTGATCAAGGACACTCATCAACTGTTCACAATGAGCGAATTGACGGATCGCGTGAGCTATATCGAGCGCAGCCAATGGAAGCCGATCACGCAGCTTGGGGCTTTAGGCGCACATCTTAGATCAGTTCAAAAACGCGCCCACACCGATGAATTTGGGAATGTCGTCAATCACAGCAATTATGTCATCGCTTTCATTCATGGCTGGCGAAACGACGCATCAATCGGAAACGGCAATGTCACCGATCTTCGCGCTTATGCGGCGCATGTCGCGCGATTCCTTCGCGATCGCTGCAACGCCGGCGAGCGCGAACATTGCGGGCGCGAGGTAACGGCGGTTTACATCGGATGGCGGGGCGCACGTCTGAACGAGAAGAGCCTCCATCTTCCCTTTATCGCCCTCGGAAATACTGTCGGCGCGCTGCTGGACGGCGACGCTTCGACGTGCTCGAACGGCGTTCTGCCGAGCGACAGGCCTCTGTGCTGGAAGAACTGGATCAATTCCTGGGGAGATACGCTCGCTTCTGGCGTGGCGACGCTGACCTTGTTCGACCGCAAACCGGTCAGCGAATATATCGCGCCACACGCCCTCATGGCGCTCAGGAAAATCGAGCAGGTCCTTAATAAACAGCCGGGCACGAAGGCCGAGCAGCGCGCCAATCCAAATAAGATGATCGTGATCGGCCACAGCCTTGGCGGCAACATGCTGGCCACGGCTTTGAAAGACTCTCTGATCAAAGCCGTCCGCAACCATCCAGGCGACAACGCCTATTTTTATCCGCCGCTCGGCGATCTGGTGGTGCTGATTAACCCCGCCGCCGAAGCCTCCAAATGGACTGACGTTCAGCGCGCAGTCTGGGAGAGGATCGCCTTCTTTGAAGGCGAGGGGAACCTCGTGGCGGGCCACCGCTTTTTTCCGGCTCACCAAAGTCCTGTCGTGATTTCTGTCACCTCTGCCTTTTCCTGGCCTCCTGGAGGGATCCGGCCAGAAGACTGCGCCATAGCCATGCACGACAAATTGAATTTGCTTGGCCAGGATATGGCTTCGCCCGACGAGGTTTGCGAGAGATACCAGCAGTTCATGGAGACCAAAAAGCCGGAGGAATTCATCTTCCATGACGAGACGCTGAGCCCTGACCGCGCATGCGGGGCGCTGAGAACGCCGTTTAAGCTCGACCAAGCAGTGGAAGATATCGATCGGAAAAAGAAGATAGGCATAAAATCGGACCTCGCGACCTATCTTGCCTTCCCGCTTTTTCGCGGCGACTTCCGACCTCTCGGCGCGATGATCGCCGGCGTCGCGCGAGATTGGCGCGCAGCCTGCGAAAGCTTTGGGATGCCCGCAAATCGATTGGAGCAGCGGGCGCAGAACTTTTGGCGGAGGATGGGAGAATTCGTGAGCGATCTTCCCTTCCAGAATACGGATATCGAGTCTTCGCGCACGATCGGCCATCTCGATCCGCCGCGATCGTCGGTGAGTCTCGTCGATACTTATCGCATGCCGGCGCGCCAGCTCGGCACGACGCATGAGGTTCGCAGCATTGGTTGGGCGCCGCCTAACCAGGTTGACTACAAAAATATCCCCGCCAATCCGTCTTTGAACTGTCCCATCAGTCACGATTGGCTAACGCGAGCTCGAAGGGAGCAAATGAACGGCACTCAGTGGGACAGCGAGTTGCTGGCCCCGTCGCTCGATCCAGACCCTGCTCAACCAGGGGGCGGCGGCCGCAATCCGGCGGTCGAGATGACTCACGGCTTCAAGCTCGCAGGAATGCTCCCGATCACCCGCGCTAACGATCCGTTCTGGAACATGCGCGCCTATGATGATGTGCTCATGAGCCATGGCGGCTTCATGTTCAGTTCGTTCATTTGCGCGATCAACCAATTCGTCATGGACCGGCCGACACGATGGCCGTCGCCGCCGGCGCCAGTCGAATTACAGCCTGCGCCTGCGCAACAAGAGCCGGCTCGCCCCACCGCGGGCGCCGTCCGCACTCGGCGGCAAGCAAGATGAAACAACGATCCAAAAAGCAAAGCCTCCCGCAGCGGACTGCGGGAGGCTCAAATTCGTTCGCGATATATGTCTTACGCTGCCTTCGGCAGCGCAGACTTCGCCTGCGCCACGATGGCTTTGAAAGCCTCAGGCTGATGGATGGCAAGTTCGGACAGGACCTTGCGATCGACCTCGATGCCCGCCTTGGCAAGCCCATCGATGAAGCGCGAATAGGTCAGACCGTGCTCGCGGACGGCGGCGTTGAGCCGCTGAATCCACAGCGCGCGGAATACGCGCTTCTTCGCCTTGCGATCGCGAGTCGCATATTGCATCGAGCGATCGACCGCGGCCTTCGCGGCGCGAATCGTGTTCTTGCGACGGCCATAGAATCCTTTGGCGGCCTTGAGGGTCTTCTTGTGTTTGGCGTGAGCGGTGACGCCGCGCTTGACGCGAGCCATGACGAAACTCCTTTGCGGAAAAATGTGCTGCGGGATCAGCCGTTCGGCAGGAAGTATTTCTTGACGTTGTCGCCGTCAGTTTTGAACAAGACGTTCGTGCCGCGCAGATTTCTGATCTGCTTGTTCGTCCGCTTGATCATGCCGTGGCGCTTGCCCTGCTGGGCGTAGACCACTTTCCCGGTTCCGGTGATCTTGAAGCGCTTTTTCGCGCCCGATTTCGTCTTCAGCTTGGGCATTTTGCTCTCCTGGCCTCGTGGCCTGTGTTGTTCGCGCTCAAATGGACGAGTCCATCGGCGCTTATTCGCGCGAGCGAAAGAACCGCCACGGCAGCCCATCACTGGCCGGGCGGTTCTGTAGAGCGCGGTTTATTGCCCAATGCGGGGGAAAACGCAAGTCGCCCAAGCTCTAGGGAGCGCCCGGAGTAGACTGCGCCGCCTCAAGGCGACATAGTTCGCCTGCCGAGGAAAGCTTGAGTCGAGAACAAAGCGAGTAAGACCTGAGCAGGCGCAACATTAAACTCTAAAATATAATGTAGTTTTTCCCTCGGCTTGAAGAACAGTTCAAAAGCGCTAGAAGTCTCTCGCTGGAAACGATCCGGGGCGCATTATGAATATGCATGCATCTATGGGAACCGCGATTGCCGCGGAATGTCCGGTCAATTCTCACAATGAATGGGATCCCTTGGAGGAGATCATCGTCGGGCGACTCGAAGGCTCGACAATTCCTTCCGACCATCCGGTCGTCACCTGCAACATCCCCGGCATGGCCGCGCGCGCCCAATCGCTCGCCGCAGGATTCCGTTTTCCGAAATTCATGATCGAGCCGGCGCAGCAGGAGCTCGACGGTTTTGTTGCTCTGCTCGAATCGCTGGGCGTTACGGTGACGCGGCCGGACGCTGTCAATCACAAGGCGAAGTTCTCGACGCCGCACTGGTCGTCGCGCGGCTTCTGCAATTCCTGTCCGCGCGATTCGATGCTCGTGTTCGGCAACGAGATTCTCGAAACGCCGATGGCCTGGCCATGCCGCTATTTCGAGACGCATTCCTATCGCGAAATCCTCAAAGACTATTTCCGGCGCGGCGCGCGCTGGACCTCGGCGCCAAAGCCGCAGCTCACCGACGAACTCTTCGATCCCAATTTCACGCTGCCCGAAAAGGGCGAGGAAATTCGTTACATCCTCACCGAATTCGAGCCGGTGTTCGACGCCGCCGACTTCTTCCGCTGCGGCCGCGATATTTTCGTGACCCGCTCCAATGTCACCAATGCGATGGGAATCGACTGGCTGCGCCGCCATCTTGGCGAGGGCTATCGCATTCACGAGATCAAGAGCCGCTGCCCCAATCCGATGCATATCGACACGACGATCCTGCCGCTGGGGCCGGGTCGCCTGCTCATCAATCCGGAATATATCAATCCGGATGAGTTGCCCGACATTCTGAAGAAGTGGGACATTCTTGTCGCGCCCGAGCCCGATCCAATCAACGACCGCATTCTCGCGATCACCTCGATGTGCGGCAAATGGTTGAGCATGAACATTCTGATGATCGACGAGAAGCGCGTCATCGTCGATCCGCATCATTCAAATATGATGCGGCAGATGGAGAAATGGGGCTACGAGCCGATCCCCTGCTCTTTCCTGCACTATGCGGCGTTCGGCGGCGCGTTCCACTGCGCCACGCTCGACGTGCGGCGGCGCGGAACGCTCGAGAGCTATTTCTAGATTCGCGCGGCCGCGCCAACCTTTGTCATTCCCGACGCGCTTTGCGCGCTGTCGGGCAACTTTGCTTAATTATCGTGGCCGCTTCAAATCGTCATTGCGAGGAGCGCAGCGACGAAGCAATCCAGAGTTGCGGGGCAAGCTTCCGGATTGCTTCGCCTTCCGGCTCGCAATGACGACTCACCTTGCGCGTCCTTTCCCCACAGGCTGCAGTCTGCCGGGAATAAAGCGGTTTGCGCTCTAAGGATCGACGCCGCCAAGCCGCAGGCCGATGATGCCCAGAACGATCAGGCCGATAGATCCTAGTCGCAACACGGTCGTTGGTTCGTTGAAGAGATAGACGCCCACGAGCGTCGCCGCGGCGATGCTCGTGCCGGTCCATGCCGCGTAAGCCGTGCCGGCGGGGATGGTTTTTACCGCGAGGCCCAGGCATCCAACGCTCGCCGTCATGAAAAACAACATCACGAGCGAAGGCCAAAGCCGCGTGAATCCATCCGAATATTTCATTCCGACGAGCCAGCCGACCTCGCAGATGCTGCCGATAAAGAGGATGATCCAGTCCATCTAACCGTCCTTGCTGCTGACGTCGTCGCCATTTGCCGCGCTGGCGACTTGTGGATTTTGCAGCCCCGTCAGTCAAGGACTGCGTTCCAGGCGACAATTTGCATTTCGCTCGATGCCGCCCACATAGGCCGCAAGGAGCCTTCGTCATGAGAAAAATTATCGGCGTTTACCCCGCCCCCGACTCGATGCACTGGGTCGGCGACGGCTTTCCCGTACGTTCGCTTTTTTCGCACCACGCACATGGCCCGCAGGTGAGCCCCTTTTTGCTGTTCGACTACGCTGGGCCTTTTGACTTTCCTCCCACCGCGAAGCGCCGCGGCGTCGGCGCTCATCCGCATCGCGGCTTCGAGACGGTGACGATCGTCTTGGACGGCGAAGTCGCGCATCGCGATTCGACGGGCGCCGGCAGTCTTATCGGCCCCGGCGACGTGCAATGGATGCGCGCCGCCTCGGGCGTCGTTCATGAGGAATATCATTCCGAAAGCTTCGCCAAATCAGGCGGACGCTTCGAGGTCGTGCAGCTTTGGGTCAATCTGCCGGCGCGCGAGAAGATGAGCGCGCCGCGCTATCAGACGCTGCTCGACAAGGATATTCCGCGTGTTGATCTGCCGGACGACGCCGGGATCGTGCGCGTCATCGCCGGCGAATTCGACGGCCATCGCGGGCCGGCGCAAACGGCGACGCCGATTGATCTTTGGGATGTGCGGATCGACGCTGGAAAAAGCGCCCGCTTTACGCTCCCCGAGGGGCATACAATCGTTGCCGCGATTCTCGAAGGCACGGTCGAAGTCAATGGCGAAAGAATTGCGCGCGCGACGGACGTCGTCGTGTTCGATGAGGAAGGCGGAGAAATCGTCTTTGAGGCGAACAATGACGCGAAGCTCATCATCATGAGCGGCGAACCGATCGACGAGCCCGTGGCGCAGCAAGGGCCCTTCGTGATGAACACGCAGGACGAATTGCGTCAGGCCTTCGTCGATTATCAATCGGGACGCTTCGGCGCTATTGCGCCGCAGGGCGGCTGATAAGAAGCGCCGCGTTCGTTATGCCCTGCGCGACGCCAGTCTCAGCTCTTCGATCGTCGCCGCGAGAGAAGAGAACTCCACCGGCTTGGTAAGAAAAGCGTCGACTCCGGCGGCGCGGGCGGCGCGTTCGTCTTCCTCGCGCGCGCTCGCCGTCAGCACCAATATGGGCGTGCGCGGCGCGCCGGCGCGCGCCTCAGCCTCGCGAATCCGAAGGCTCGCCTCGCGCCCATCGAAATCCGGCATGAAGAGATCCATGACGATCACATCGTAAGGCGCGCCGGCGCCCTCGATCGCCTCGCGGGCGCGCTCAAGCGCCAGCGCGCCGCTTTCCGCTCGAGTCACCTTCGCGCCAAGCTTGGCGAGGTGACGCGTGAGAATGAGCGCGTTGATCTCATTGTCTTCGGCGACAAGCGCGTTGACCCCGGCAAGGGCCTGCGAGGGCGCGCCTTTGGCAGGCGCGGGCGCCTTGTCGGTCTCTTGTGAAAGCCGGGCAATGAGCGAAGCGATCCGCACCGGCTTCACCAGCCAGCCGTCGAAGTCGCACAGCGCGTCTTCGCCGAAGGCCCGCCGTTCAAGCGGCGAGAAGAGAAGGAACAACCGTCTCGCATGCGCGGCGCGAGCGATTTTCGCGAGCTCGGCGGTCCGATGCGGCCCAAGGGCGCAATCGACGATGACAACTTCGAAGGGTTTCTCGCAGCGACCCAGCAACGTTCGCGCCGCGTCTTCGGCCGCAACGATCTCCGCCTGCGCGCCGGCATATTGCATGCTCTCCGCGAGATAGGGCGCCTCAAATACGCTTTGAGCGACGATCAGCGCGGTCAGTCCGGAAAGGGGGGCCTGCGCGGGCTCTTCACTTGTTGGGGGCGCAGGCAGCGTGAAGGCGAAAACCGATCCCTTGTCCGACGATTCCACAAGCGCGAGCGCTCCGCCCATCTTGGCGACGAGGCGTCTGGAGATGGCAAGGCCGAGACCCGCGCCCGCCTGCGGGTGGTTCTCGGAAGGATCGGCCTGTTCGAATTCCTCGAAGATCGCTTCGCGCGCAGCGTCAGGCACGCCAGGCCCGGTGTCGCGCACGGCGAAGCGCAGCCTGGCGCCTTCGCGCATGACGCGCACGCCGACGCCGCCGCGCTCGGTAAATTTCATCGCATTGCCGATAAGATTGACGAGCACCTGCCGAAGGCGAGCGGGATCGCCCACGATTTCTCGGGGCGCATCAGGCGAGATGACGCTCGCGAGCTCAAGCCCTTTCGCCATCGCGCGCGGCGCTAGCAATTCGACAACGCTTTCAACAAAAGGCGCGAGCGCGAAGGTCTCACAGCGTAGCTCAAATTTGCCGGCTTCGATCTTGGAGAAATCGAGAATATCGTCGATGAGTTGCGAGAGCGAGCGACTCGAATCTCCGATCGCTTCGACATAGCTCGCCTGTTCGGCAGTGAGTCTGGTCATGGCGAGCAGTTGCGCGAGCCCCATGACGCCATTGAGCGGCGTGCGGAACTCGTGGCTGACTGCGGCCAGAAAGCGGGACTTCGCTAGGCTTGCAGCCTCTGCTCGGTCGCGAGCCGCGGCGGCGGCGCGCAGCTCCCAGATTTCATCTCGCAGCGATTCAAGCTCGGCTTCGATCTGTTTTCGGCCGCGTCGGCGCAAGGCAATAAAAATCGACGCGGCAAGCAGCAGGAGGGCAAGCTGCGCCGCGGCCAAAATCGCAATATGGTTTAAGGACATGCGCCTTATATCAGGCCGCAAGACGCCCCAATGCAAGCCCCGCGCGATAGGAAAGCGCCTCGGCAAGGTGCGGCCTGCCGACGGATTCGGCGCCGTCGAGATCGGCGATCGTGCGCGCGAGCTTCAAGACGCGATGGAATCCGCGCGCAGTAAGGGCAAAACGCTCTGACGCGTCGCGGATCAGCGCGGTCCCTGCGCTGTCGAGTTTCGCCACGCGTTCGATGACAGCCGCAGGCGCGGCGGCGTTAGCGGCGACGCTTGGCAGGGAAAGGGCGTCATAGCGGGCGCGCTGAATCTCGCGGGCGCGCGCAACGCGGGTGGCGACCTGCCGCGAACCTTCGCTCGGCGGCGGCAGCACGAGATCGGCGGCCGTCACGGCCGGCACTTCGATCTGCAAATCGAAACGGTCAAGCAGCGGACCCGAGAGCCGCGCCTGATATTGCGCGACACACCGCTCATTAGGCTGGCGCCTGCACGCGTAGCCGGGGTCCATCGCGTGACCGCAGCGGCAAGGATTCATCGCCGCGACGAGCTGGAAGCGCGCGGGATAGACGGCGCGATGATTGGCGCGCGAAATCGCAATCTCGCCGGTTTCGAGCGGCTGACGAAGGCTGTCGAGAACTTGCGGCTGGAACTCCGGCAGTTCATCGAGAAAGAGCACGCCGTGATGCGCGAGCGAAATTTCGCCGGGACGGGCATGAACGCCGCCGCCGACGAGCGCGGGCATCGAGGCGGAATGGTGAGGCGCGCGAAAGGGCCGCCGGTCGGTGAGTTCGCCGCCAGCGATCTGTCCCGCCACCGAATGTATCATTGAGACTTCGAGCAATTCGCGCGGCGTCAGCGGCGGCAGGATCGAGGGCAACCGCGCGGCGAGCATCGATTTTCCCGCGCCCGGCGGACCGCTCATGAGCAGATTGTGCCCGCCAGCGGCGGCGATCTCGAGCGCACGCTTGGCGCTCTCCTGACCCTTGATGTCTGAGAGATCGGGCTGATCGACGGCGAGCTTGCGCACCGCCGGCTGAGGCCGCGCCAAAACTTGCGCGCCCTTGACGTGATTGACCAATTGGATGAGCGAGCGCGGCGCGATCACCTCCATATCGCTTGACGCCCAGGCCGCCTCCGGCCCGCATTCGCTCGGACAGATGAGCCCCAATCCACGCGCGTTGGCGGCGACGGCCGCCGGCAGGACGCCCGCGGTCGGCGTCAACGTTCCGTCGAGCGCAAGTTCGCCGAGCACGACGAATCCTTCGAGCGCGTCAGAAGGAATGGCGCCGATCGCCGCCATGACGCCGAGCGCGATCGGCACGTCGTAATGGCTGCCCTCCTTCGGCATGTCGGCGGGCGCGAGATTGACGGTAATGCGCTTGGCGGGCAGCGCGAGACCCGAGGCGATCAGCGCGGCGCGCACACGCTCGCGCGATTCCGCTACGGCCTTGTCGGCGAGCCCGACGACATTGAACACGACCGCGCCGCTCGAGATTTGCACCTGAACGTCGACGGGACGGGCCTCGACGCCTTCGAAAGCGACCGTCGCCACCCTCACCGCCATGACTCGCCCCCGAGCATTGCTTTCAGAGATATGCGGGAAAGCTTAGCTGGCGCTAAGGCGACAAGCAAGAACAATATGTGAACATTTCCATCGCCAATAACCTAGTTTCAGGTTGGCAATTGTCAGGCCCAGGGTTGAACCCAGATATTGGGAGGCGCGAACCATGCCAGTATGCGCGGTCGCGCCAGGGAAGAAGGAGATCCGGAATGAAATTGAGATCAGGTCTCGCGCTCATTTTTGCGGCGGCTTTGGCCGCGCCGGCTTATGCGGCCATGCCGGTGGCGCCAAGTGGCTCGGCGGGCGCGCCGATCGTGCAGGTTTATGGCGGCTGCGGCCCTTACGGCCATCGCGGCCCGTATGGCGGCTGCCGCTGGGGCGGACAGTGGGGCGGCTACGGCGTTGGTCGCGCCTGCCCGCCAGGGTTCCATCTCGGCCCTTACGGCCGCCGCTGCTGGCCGAATTAACGCCTAATAAAAAAGCCGAGACGGTGAACCGTCTCGGCGCCCCTGCCCTGCAACCAGCCGGTCGGCGGCGAGCTTAGCCCCGCGGCGCGACCGTGGACGGGGCGTAGGGCAACTGCAGCGTCAGACATTTCGCGGCGCCGCCCGCCCTCATGAATTCGGTAAGCGGCGTGACGACCGGCGTAAAGCCGGCGTCAGTCAGGCGCGAGCGAAGATCGTCGGAACAGGCGTTGAGGAAAACACGCCCGGCGACTTCGACGGCGTTGCAGGCGAATGCAAGCGCGTCTTTTTCGCCGACTTCGATCCGCTTCTCCGGCGGCACGATCGCTCGAATCGCCTCTTGTGACGCGATGTCGAACGCTGCCGGATAATACATCATCCAGCCGCCGCTCAGCGGGCAGAAGCATGTATCGAGATGGTAGAAGCGCGCATCGACGAGCTCCAGCGCGATCACTGGCCGCCTGAATACTTTTTCCAGTTGCTTGGGCGCATCTTCGCCCGAGCGCCAACCGTAGCCGCACCAGACAATGCCTCGCGCGTGATCGATGAGCGCGTCGCCGGCGCCTTCAAAAGGAACGTTCTCCGGCCAGTCCGCAATCGAATAGCCTTGCGCTTCGAACCATTCGCAAAACAGACGTTCTTCCGGCCGCCGCTCCTTGGCGCGAAATCGGCTCACCACAGCCTTGTCGCCAATCGCAAGACCTGCATTGGCGGTGAAAACCATGTCCGGCAGGCCCGGCGTCGGCGCGACGAAAGCGATGTCGCTATGGGCCGCCAGATTGCGGCGCAAGTTCTCCCATTGCGCCTGGGCGCGCGGCAACGTCGCCTGCCCGACTTGGTTCTCCATCCAGGGATTGATGACGTAATCGACGCCGAAATGATCCGGCGCGCACATGAGGATAGCGCCGCGCGCGGGCCGCCGCGCCGCGTGATCTCGCGAGCGCTCATGCGGCGCGTATTCCGCCACAGCGACGTCAGCGTCGAAGTCCGCCGGCGAATTTCCTTGTCCTAAGCGATTGTCCATCACGCAGCCTGTCCAGCCTTTACGAGAGTTGGAGAAGACCTAAGACGCGGCGCCGCTAATCAAAATCTCCAGAAGTTATCAAAATGTCTGCAGTCTTGTGAGAATTGCCATAAATATTGATCATTTCGCTAGAACGCCAAGCCATGAACCCAAGCCATCAACCCAAGCCATGGACGACCTTGACCATAGATTGATCGCCTTGCTGCGCACAGACGCGCGCGCCTCGCTCTCTCAGCTCGCCAAGGCGCTTGGCGTCTCGCGCGGAACAGTTCAGAACCGGCTCGACAAGCTGATTGCTTCCGACGTAATCCTGGGCTTTACCGTTCGGCTGAAGAATGCCGCCACGCCGGATCGAATCCGCGCGATCATGATGGTTGAAGTCTCCGGCAAGAACTCACGTCGCGTTGCGCATGAGTTGCGCGGGCTCCCTCAGATCCATGCGCTATACAGCACCAATGGTCCTTTCGACCTCATCGCTGAAATCGAATGCGGCAATCTTGAGGAATTCGATCGCCTGCTGTCGAGCGTGAGAACGATCGAGGGAATCGCTCGAAGCGAAACCAGCCTGTTGCTTGCGCCCGCCTGAATTTTTAAAAATGCGCTTAAGCCGCCGCTTTGGACTCGGCCTGGCCAAGTTGTTCATCGCCTTCCGTCGCGCGCGGCAGCAAAACGCGCGCGATCAGGCCATGGGGATGTCGGTCCAGCAACGACACGGACCCGCCGTGATTCTCAACAAGCGAGCGCACGATCGATAGCCCGAGTCCAAAGCCGCTGTGCTGGTCGAGCGTTCTTCCCGGCTGTCCGCGAACGAAAGGTTCAAAGGCGGATTTCTTACTCTCCGCCGAAATCCCTGGCCCGTCGTCCACGACGTCGATCTGAAGAAGTTTCTCCGGACGTTCCGCCAAAAAAATGTCCACGGTCTTCGCGTGATGCGTCGCGTTTTCGACGAGATTAGTGAAGATGCGCTGAATGTCGCTGAGCGACCCGAAAATCATTTGTCGCCCGCCTCCGTGGTAGGTCACATGATGTCCAAGGTCTGAGAACTCGTCGGCGACGGCGACGCCAAGGCCGGCTACCACTACACCTTGGCGGCGATCGTGTGCGCCAGCGTCATCCAGACGCTGATGGGGCTGATGAAGGCCGGCAAGATGAGCGCCTTTTTCCCGTCCTCCGCCGTGCATGGCATGCTGGCGGCGATCGGCATCATCATCATGGCCAAGCAGATTCACGTCATGCTCGGCGTTAAGCCCGACGCGCAGAGTCTGTTTGCGACGATCGGCGCGATCCCGGCCAGCTTTCGCGACATGAATCCGGAGGTCGCGATCATTGGCGGCCTTGGAATGCTCATTCTGATCGCCTGGTCGGTTGTGAAGAACCGCCGCTTGAAAATGATTCCGGCGCCGATCGTCGTCGTGATCGTCGGCATGGCGCTCGCGCAATATTTCGATCTCGATGACGAGCATATCTATCTCTTCCTGCCGGATTATCCGTTCCTGCCGCATCACGAATTCACGATCGGTCCGAAATTTCTGGTCTCCATCCCACAGAACTTTCTGTCTGGCTTCGCCTTCCCTGATTTCTCGCTGATCGGCCATAGCGTCTTCTGGCAGCAGGTCTTCGCCATCTGTCTCGTTGGGAGCCTTGAAAGCCTGCTCAGCGCGGCGGCGGTCGACAAGCTCGATCCTTACAAGCGCACGTCCGATCTCAACCGCGACGTCGCGGCGGTCGGCGTTAGCAACATCATCTGCGGTTTGATTGGCGGTATGCCGATGATCGCGGAAATCGTCCGCAGCTCGGCCAACGTGAATAATGGCGCGCGCACGGGGTGGGCGAATTTCTTCCACGGACTGTTCCTGCTGATCTTCGTCGCGCTTTTCCCGAGGGTCATTCACGAGATCCAGCTGGCTTCGCTCGCGGCGCTGCTGGTGTTCACCGGCTATCGTCTTGCTTCTCCGCTGGAGTTCAAGAAGACGCTGGCGATCGGCTGGGACCAGCTCAGCGTGTTCGTGATCACTATCGTTGGCGTGCTCGCAACCGATCTCTTGATCGGCGTCGCCATCGGCATCGTCGCGGAGTTCCTGTTCCACATGTGGCGCAGCATCAATTGGAGACAGGTCTTCAAGCTGCATCACGAAGTCGTGGAGAGCAGGCCCGGCGTCTACCACGTCAAAATCGGCGGCGCGGCCTTCTTCGCCAACTACCTGGCGCTCAAGAGCGATCTCGCGGAACTGCCAAAGGGCAAGACGATCATCTTCGATCTCTCTGAGTCCTCATGCATTGACCATACGGTGATGGACAACCTCCATCACTTCTGCGAGGATTATGAAGCCAACGGCGGGCGCGCAGAGATTCGCGGACTCGATCAACACGTCGCGACATCCAACCATCCTCTCGCGCCCCGCAAGCGCGCCGCTTAGTTCCTAAATTCGCGCACGCGTGTCCGACGACCATCACGTCGACTCGAAGGTGAAAGCATGCCGCTCTACTTAGCGCTGATCTGCGTCGGCGCGCTGCTTGCCGTCAGCGTTTACGCCATCGTCCAAAGGCGAAACCCTGACATCAGCCGCAACGTCTACCGTCTGTGCATCGCTTTGTGCGGCATCCTTTTCCTCGCGGCGGTCATGCCGAGAGGCGCCCACGTCGTTTCAACCGCTTTGCCGCTCGGCCTACCCTGGATCGGCATGCATTTTCGCATCGACGTGCTGAGCGCCTTTTTTCTTGCCGTCGTCAATCTCGGCGGCGCGGCGGCAAGCGCCTATGCGATCGGCTACGGCGCGCACGAGAAAGATCCTATGCGCGTTCTGCCGTTCTATCCTGCGTTTCTCGCAGGCATGAACGTCGTGGTGCTTGCAGATGACGCCTTCGCCTTTCTCGTCGCTTGGGAGTTCATGTCGCTCACGTCATGGGCGCTCGTGCTGACGCATCACCACGAAGCGGAAAACAGGCGCGCCGGCTTCGTCTATCTGTTGATGGCGAGCTTCGGCGGCTTCGCGCTGCTGATGGCCTTCGGCGTTCTCGGAGGAGTCGGAGGCGCATACGACTTCGCGTCCATCCGCGAGTCCACGAAAGAAGGGTGGAAAGCCGGCCTGGTTTTGGCCCTCGCGCTTGTTGGAATGGGTTCTAAAGCCGGACTCGCGCCGCTACACATCTGGCTGCCGCTCGCGCATCCCGCGGCGCCGAGCCACGTCTCGGCGCTAATGAGCGGCGTCATGACGAAGGTCGCCATCTACGGCTTCATTCGCGTTGTATTAGATCTACTCGGGCCGCCGGCCTTCTGGTGGTCGGTCGAGCCGATGACTTTCGGAGCGGCGAGTGCGCTCATCGGCGTTCTCTTCGCGACGATCCAGAGCGATCTGAAAAAGATTCTCGCTTACAGCACGATTGAAAATATCGGGATCATCTTCATCGCGCTTGGACTGGCGTTAGCGTTCAAAGCGAATGGCCTTGCGCTTCCGGCCGCGCTCGCCTTCACCGCGGCGCTGTTTCACGTTTTTAATCACTCGCTGTTTAAAAGCCTCCTGTTCTTCGGCGCCGGCGCCGTATTGGGCGCGAGCGGCGAAAGAAGCATCGAGCGGCTCGGCGGCCTCATCCACTCCATGCCGAAAACTGCGTTTCTGTTTCTCGGCGGCTGCGTCGCCATCTCCGCCTTGCCGCCGCTGAACGGCTTCGTTTCGGAATGGCTGGTGTTTCAAGCGATCCTGCTCAGCCCGTCGCTGCCGCAATGGACCGTAAAGCTTCTCGTTCCCGCTATCGGCGTGACGCTGGCGCTGAGCGCGGCGCTTGGCGCGGGCTGTTATATCCGCGCCTATGGCGTCGCTTTCCTTGGCCGCCCGCGCAGCGAAGCCGCGCGCGTGGCGCAAGACCCTGATCGCTGGTCCCTTGGGACGATGGCGGTCTTGCTGACGCTGTGCCTCATGGCCGGTTTGCTGCCCAGCCTTCTCATCGACACGATTTCACCGGCGGCGAGAGACTTCGTTGGCGGCCGCATGCCCGCGCAGGCGGAGCTTGCGTGGCTCTCGATCGCGCCTGTCGCGCAAAGCCGCAGTTCCTATAATGGACTTCTAGTCTTCGTCTTCATTCTCTTTTCGGCCTATTCGGCGAAATGGGTCATCCACAAATTCGGTTCATCACGCTCGCGGCGCGCCCCGGCTTGGGACTGCGGTTACATCGAAACGAGCCCCGCCACGCAATATACAGGCAGCAGCTTTGCGCAGCCGATTCGGCGCACACTCGGGGTCATCGCCTTTTCGGTGAACGAACGTCTCGACATGCCGGCGCCAGGAGATATGCGCGCCGCGCGCCTGAGCGTCGACGTTAAAGACCGAATCTTCGACTATCTCTACGCGCCGCTCACGCGGGCGGTCGAGACCTGCGCTTCCGGATTGAACATCCTCGGTCTTCTGTCGATCCAGGAATATCTCGCGCTCGTCTTCGGCGCCCTCGTCTTCCTGCTGGTCCTGGTGGCGATATGACCTTTCTCTTCGATCTCATGGCGCAGGGCGTCCAAATGCTTTTGGCGCTTGCGCTTGCGCCGCTGCTCATCGGCTTGATTAGAAAGTTGAAGGCGCGGCTCCTGCGCCGCAAAGGGCCGCCGATCATCCAGCCCTGGCGCGACCTCATCCGGCTGCTGCGTAAAGAGGTGATCCTCGCCGAGAACGCGTCCTGGCTGTACCGCGCGGCGCCCTATCTGATTTTCGCAGCGACCTGGGTCGCGGCGTCGCTCGTGCCGACGTTCGCCACGGGATTGATGTTCAGCTGGTCGGCCGATCTCATCGCCATTATCGCCTTGCTTGGCAGCGCCCGCTTTTTCCTTGCGCTCGCCGGCATGGACATCGGAACGAGTTTCGGCGGGATTGGCTCGAGCCGCGAGGCGATGTTCGGTTCGCTGGCGGAGCCGGCGACGATCATGATCGTCTTCACCGTCTCCTACATCGCCGGAACGACGCAGCTCTCAGAAATCGCCGCCTATATGGCTGGCAATTTGGAATTGCGCGCTTCAGTCGGCATGGCGCTCGTTGGTCTGCTCATCGTCGCCATCGCCGAGAATGGTCGCGTGCCCGTCGACAATCCAGCCACCCATCTGGAGCTGACGATGGTGCATGAAGCGATGGTTCTCGAATATTCGGGACGCTATCTCGCGCTCATTGAACTCGCTTCAGCGCTCAAGCTGCTCCTTTATTTCTCGTTGATCGCCTGCGTCTTCTTCCCTGTCGGCCTCGCCAGGCATGATGCGGGCGTCGCGGCGATGTTGATCGGCTTTTGCGCCTACGTCCTGAAGCTGACGATCGGTGGCGGCGCACTCGCGCTGTTCGAGACTTCGACAGCCAAGATGCGCGTCTTCCGCGTGCCAGACTTTCTCGGCGCGGGGCTGATGCTCGGCCTCCTGGCGACGCTGCTCGTTTTTGTGACACGGAGTCTCTGATGGAGCATCTGACCACCGACATCGCCCATGTGCTCGCCGGCGCGCTGGTGCTGACGAGCTTCATGCTGCTCTACCAGGACCGACTATCCGGGCTCATCAATATCTACACCCTGCACGCCGTCATTCTATCGCTGTCGGTCGCCTGGCAGGCCTATTATCAGGATGCGCCGCACCTCTATGTAACGGCGGGGATTGCGGTGATTTTCAAGGCGGTAATGATCCCCTTCAGCCTTCGCCGCATCATCGAACGACTGCGCATACATCGTACCGTTGAAGTCGTCGGCGGCGTCGGCGTCACCATGCTCATCGGCATATTCCTCATGGCGCTGTCTCTGGTCGTCATGCTGCCGGCCACGGCCTCTGCGGATCCGCTGGCGCGGGAAGATATCGCTTTCGCTCTGGCGATCGTGCTGCTGGGTCTGTTGATGATGGTGACGCGACGTAACGCGGTCAGCCAGATCATCGGCTTCATGTCGCTCGAAAACGGGTTGATTCTTGCCGCCGCTGGCGCGCATGGCATGCCGCTCGTCGTCGAGATCAGCGTCGCTTTCTCGATCCTGATCGCCTTCATCGTGATCGGCATCTTCCTGTTCCGCATTCGCGAACGCTTTGACAACGTCGATCTTTTCGAACTCGATCGCGTGCGCGGAGGGCGCTTATGAGCTCCAATCTCTTTATGGTCTCGAACGCGCTTATTGGCATTCCCGCCGCAGCGGCCATTGCGGTCGCGCTCGAACCGGAATACCGCCGATCGGCGATCATCAATGTCTGCGCCTCCGGCGCGACGTTTCTTTTCGCGCTTGTTCTTTTAATTGTTGAGTTTGAGGGCGGCGATTATCTCTTCGTCGACGATCTCAACATCGTCTTCGTCGTTCTCTCGACCTTCATTGGCTTCACCACGAGCGTTTATAGTGCGAGCTATATCGACCACGAGATTGAAACTGGTCGGCTGACTTCCACGAACGTGCGCTTTTATCACGCGATGTATCAGTCGCTGATGTGCGCGATGAATCTGGCGTTGCTTGCGAGCAACATCGGCCTCATGTGGGTCGCGGTCGAAGTCGCGACGCTGACCACCGTATTGATGGTCGGCATCTACCGCACGCCGCATGCGCTTGAAGCCGCCTGGAAATATTTCATCCTCGGCAGCGTTGGCATTGCGCTGGCGCTCTTCGGAACAATCCTCATTTACATGGCGGCTGAGCCCGTGCTGGGTCAGGGCTACGACGCCATGGTTTGGAAGACGCTGATGCAACAGGCGTCGCGGTTCGATCCCCGTATGCTCAACGTCGCCTTCGTCTTCTTGATGCTCGGCTACGGCACCAAAGTCGGTCTTGCGCCGATGCACGCCTGGCTTCCTGATGCGCATGCCGAAGGCCCGACTCCGATATCAGCGGTCTTGTCCGGCCTACTTCTCAATGTGGCGCTCTATGCGGTGCTGCGATTCAAGATGCTGCTGACGGCTAATGCGGCCGCCATCGCGCCCGGTCCGCTGATGATCACCCTTGGCCTTGCGTCGCTCATCATGGCGGCTTTCATGCTTTACCGCCGTAAAGACATCAAACGGCTGTTCGCCTATTCCTCCATTGAGCACATGGGCATCATCGCCTTCGCCTTCGGCATGGGCGGCCCGCTCGCCAATTTCGCTGGCCTGCTGCATATGACCATGCACAGCCTGACCAAATCCGCGATCTTTTTTTCGGTCGGCCACATTGCGCAGGCCAAAGGCACGCAAAAGATCGCCGACATCCGGGGACTGACGCAAAGCCATCCGGCGCTCGGCTGGAGTCTCGTTGCCGGCGTCGTGGCGATCATCGGCCTGCCACCCCTCGGCATCTTCATGAGCGAATTTCTGGTCGTGAGTTCGACCTTCGCGCGCCAGCCGCTGCTCGCGATTCCCCTGGTTTTCGGTCTCCTTCTCGCCTTCGGCGCCTTGCTGCTGCGACTCACCGGAATGGCGTTCGGCGAGCCAAGCAGGGATGAAGGCGAGGTGAAAGCTTCAATGTTGCCGCTCTATGCGCATCTTTCGCTCGTGCTGCTCGCCGGTCTCTATCTGCCGTCTCATCTGGTGACCTGGTTCCAGAACGTCGCGCGCCTCTTGGGTTGAGCACGAAGGATGAAGAAATGAACTTCGCCATTAAACAAACGGCGCCTCAGTCGTCGCAGCCAACCTGCCTGCCCTGGCCGCGCGAGATTGTCGATAGAACGGGCTGGCTCGCCTTTGCAGAGAGTCTCGCGACGGGCGAACGCGAGCTGCTCAGTCTTTGGGGCGAAGCTTCGAGCGTTCATATGGCCGTGCTCGAACAACGAGAGCCGCGCCTGCGCATTGTCAGCTTGCAATGTCCGGACGGCGCTTTTCCTTCGGTCGCACGACTTCATATCCCGGCGTCGAGGCTAGAACGCGCAATATGCGATCTCTACGGTTTAAAGTCCGAAGGCGCGCCCGACCATCGTCCTTGGCTCGACCACGGGCGCTGGGGAATTCGTCAACCCTGCGGCGCGCGGAAAGAAATCGATTCCACCTGTGATCCATACGAATTTCTTCCGGTAGAAGGCGAACCTTTTCACCAGATACCGGTCGGGCCCGTGCACGCCGGCATTATCGAGCCGGGCCATTTCCGCTTCTCCGCGAACGGCGAAACTGTGATTCGTCTCGAGGAGCGGCTCGGCTTCGTGCACAAGGGCATAGACCGGTTGATGAGCGGCGCCTCGATCGAGCGTGCTGCGCAGATCGCCGCGCGCGTTTCTGGCGACAGCACGGTGGCCTACAGCCTCGCCTTTGCGCAGGCGGTTGAGGCCGCCTTTGACGTCAATGTTCCGCCGCGCGCCGCCTATCTGCGCGCCTTGATGGCTGAACTCGAACGGCTCGCCAATCATTTCGGCGATGTCGGCGCCATATGCAACGACGCGGCCTTCGCATTGATGCATGCGCAATGCGGCCTCGTGCGCGAACGTATTTTGAGAGAAGCGGCAGGCTGTTTCGGACACCGGTTGATGATGGATCGCATCGCGCCTGGCGGCGTCGTCGTTGATTTGGAGCGAGAAAAAGTCCCGGGACTTTACGCGCTCATCGAGTGGATAGAGCTGATGACTCCGCGGCTGATCGCGCTCTTTGGCGACACGACGTCGCTGCAGGATCGCACCGTCGGAACTGGCGTCGTCAGTGAGGCCCTCGCAAAACAATATGCCTGCGGCGGCTATGTCGGACGCGCCTCAGGCCGGGAGTTCGACGCGCGCAGGGCGATCGGTTACGCCCCCTATCCGCAGCTCGCGTTTGAGATCGGCGCCTCAAAGGAGTGCGATGTTGACGCTCGCGTTTGGGTCCGTTTCGACGAGATCAGAGCGTCACTGCAAATCGTCAGGCAGATTCTCGACGGAGCGCCGGAAGGTCCGATCATCGCCGCTTGGGCGCTTCCGGAGGACTGGACGCGCGAAGGCGCCGCTCTCGTCGAAGGATTCCGTGGCGATATTTTTGTCTGGCTTCGCATCCGTGCAGATGGCGTGGTGCAGCGCTGTCACTTGCGCGATCCGTCTTGGTTCCAATGGCCGCTGCTCGAAGCGGCGATCAAGGACAACATCGTCGCCGACTTCCCGCTCTGCAATAAATCCTTCAACTGTTCCTACTCCGGGCACGACCTCTAGGACGAGCGATGCAGAAATTCTTGCTCCAGGGCTTGCTACGAAGCGCATTGACCGAACAGGCTCCCACGCCCGATGCGGCGTCGGCGGCGGAGCTTGGCGACACGCTTTGGCGGACGGCGCGACAGAAACTCGGACGCAGCCTCTCCATTCGCGAAGTCGATGCGGGCTCCTGCAATGGTTGCGAGCTCGAAATTCATGCGCTCAATAATGCCTATTATGATCTCGAAAGATTTGGCATGCGTTTCGTGGCGTCGCCGCGTCATGCCGACGTGTTGCTTGTCACCGGTCCGGTGACGAAGAACATGCGCGAAGCGCTTGAGCGCACTTACGCCGCGACGCCCGATCCGAAATGGGTGATCGCCGTCGGCGATTGCGCCTTCGACGGCGGGGTTTTTTGTGAGAGCTACGCATGCGTTGGCGCGGTTGCGAGCGTCGTTCCAGTCGATCTCCATATCCGTGGGTGCCCGCCCGATCCGACGACGCTGCTGAAAGGGCTGATCGCCTTCGTTGAAAATATGGAATGAATGATTCGGCGAGGACGTTGAGCAAATAATGGCGGCGCGCTGCTTCGAACATAGCGCCGGCGCCGGCGCTCTGCCAGGATGGACGGCCGCTGCTGCAGCGCACTGCGTCAATAACGTCGAATCTTTCGGCGTAGAACTCTCCGCGGCCCACGGACCATTCTCGCTGCAGGCGGAATATTTGGGTCAGCAGGTCAACCGCAACTCGACGAACATCGCGCTCGCGCGCCTCGCAGGCGTTTTCGCGCCGGGCGGCGCCTCGCATTATTTCAGCGGCTTTTACGTCTATGGCCAATGGTATTTGACCGGCGAGGAACGCGCAGCCGCATATGACGCGACGAACAAACTCGGAGCGAATTTCAATCAGATCGCAATCAAAAATCCGGTAAGCACGGGGGGCTTCGGCGCCGTGGGCCTTGCGGCGCGCTACAGCGCGCTCAATCTCAACAGCGGGCCTTATTCCGGCTCAGGCCTCTACAACATGCTCGCCTATACGACGCTCATCGCGCCTACTCCCTTCGCGGCTTCCTATATCGCCAATGCGGGCGTCGTCGGCGGACGCCAGCAGAACGTCACTTTGGGAATTAATTGGTATCCTGAAAATGGATTCCACTTTCAGTTCAATTGGATCCATGTGCTGCAAGCCTCTGCGCCGCTCAATGACTATGCGCTCTTCGCCACCGGCGTTCCTGCGCGACAGGGCCCCTATCTCAATGGCGCTCATCCCGATCTCTTCGAGGCGCGCGCGCAGGTCTACTGGTAAGACATCGCCAACCAACATGTGTCGCGCCGCACAGCAGCGGCGCGACAAATTTGCAACGCTCGCCGAAATTCGTCGACGAAGATCGGAACAGAGCTTGATTTTAGGTGTTGTTAGGATGACGCTTGCGAACGGTTGTTCGGTGGTCCGTCTCTAAAGAGGAGATTCAAAATGACCACGAGAAAACTTCAGCGAAGAAGGCACGCCATCAGGACGCTTCTTCAGAATCTCGACACCCGGCCTTTCTGTGAGGACGCGCTGCCCTACTCTGGCGGCTGGTTAACCCATCCACGTCCGCGACTCTCGCGCAACTCGGTCACCGCCGCCGCGAGCCAAAGCGAACGCCGGTAGCATACGAAAGCTGTAGCGCTTCGAGAAATTGCGCGGGCCCCACACGAAGCGGGAGCCCGAGCCGGAACAGCAGCAGGCTACGCGTTCAGGCTGTCGAAACTTACCTAAGCCGCGTGGGGCTCTGGATGCGCATGGGGTTCTCGACGCCCTCCTCTCTGGAGCGCCGGCTCCTGCGTGTTTCGGTTTCCAGTTCGGAACGTGCTTCTGTGGCGATGTCTCCAATCGCTCGGCGAACGCCCGCATAGGCCTCGTCATAAAGTGCGATGCCGGTCTTGATGACTCCCTTGGCGACAGGGCGCAGACCGCGTTAGCTTAACCGACCCGACGCGTTTCATCTGGCGTGTAGAAGTTCGATCGAGTCAGCCCAATGACCGAAATCCAAAAGGTGGCCGGCACCGCTTTTGTCGTCGCCGAGTTCCGCAACGACGAAAACCAGGAAGCCCATCCGCTCTATCGCGATCCTTTCGTCCCCCTGTTCCTTGATCTTGAATCGAAAAAAGCCGCGGATCGCATCTCCCGCTCATTTCCGCCGGTAAGGAATAATGTGCGGCTGAGAACCCGCTATTTCGATGACCAGCTTCGTCTGCAGATCGAGCGAGGGCGCCGGCAGATACTCATTCTTGGCGCCGGCCTCGACACAAGGCCGCAACGTTTTCCTGACCGTGACGTCGCCTATTTCGAAATCGACGCGCCGACTACTCAAGCCTTCAAGAAAGCGAGACTTGAAGAAAACAATATCGACCCCAACACGACATATATCGGGGCCGATTATGTGACGGATGGAATGCTCGATCTCCTAAAACGGAACGGATTTGATTTTGGCCTTCCTACACATGTCATATGGGAGGGAAATACGATGTATCTGGATGATGCGGCCGTCTGCCACATTCTGTCAGACCTGATGGGCAGGATCGCGAGCTGCTCGACGTCCTTCGACTATTTCGCCGACAAGGTGATCAGAAACGAAACCGGCGACCCCGAAATCACCGATGTCGTCGGAAGATTCGCCGCGATGGGGGCGCCTTGGACCTACGGCATCGACAATCTTGCAGAACTTGCCGCTCGATGCGGCGCGAAGGTGCTGGATTGCGTCACCATCGCCGATCTCCATCGAACCTTCTGGCCGGGTCAGCCTTTGGCGTCTCCTCTTTATGATTATTATTCGCTTTGCACGGTTCACAACGCCGCTTCGTACTGCTGCCGCAGGAGGACAGCAGGGATCGTCGCGAAAGCTCCCAGCGCTACATCAATAACAAACGCATTGGTTAGGAGACGCTCTATGCCCCAGGGCATTCAATTTACCGGCGACTATGAAGTCACCGCGTTGCAGGCGCTTATTCCGGGAGGTTGGTATATTGGGTTCGCGTGCAAACGGTGCCGCCAGCACTTCGCTATTTTAAGTGACCCCACAGAGACAGGAGCTCTGGAATTATCTGGGGCCGCAACATTCAGCGTGACGTGCCCGAACTGCGAGACAAGAAGCCAATATTCAGCGCGGGAGCTCGTACAATTTCAGGCCGCCCAAGGCGGCCCTTCCTCAACTGCTTAAAAGAGGCTGATTGACTCGCCCGGGCTTCTAGCTCGCTCAGGCGTTGGCCTCTTCGTAATGCGCGGTAAAATGTCTCAAGAACGGCGCTTGTTCGGTAATCCGGTAAGCTTTGATTGACGCGCGCTGGCGCCAAATGACGTCGAGCACTTCGATCAGATAGTCGAAATGACTTTGCGTATAGACGCGCCGAGGGAACGCCAACCGCACCAATTCGTGCGGCGCTGCGACTTCCCTGCCGCCGTCCGGCGCAGGTCTTCCGAACATCACACTGCCGAGCTCGACGGCGCGCACGCCGCCCTCGAGATAGAGCGCGTTGACGAGCCCGATGCCGGGATAGTCGCTTGCGCTGAGGTGCGGGCAGAATGCGGCCGCGTCGATGAATATGGCGTGACCACCCGCCGGACGGACGATCGGTATGCCACGAGCGATGAGTGCTGACGCCAAATATTCGACGGTCGCGTGACGATAGCGCTGATAGTCATGCTCTAACGCCTCCATAAGGCCGACGGAGATCGCTTCGAGATCACGGCCGGCGAGACCGCCGTAAGTGGGAAATCCTTCGGTCAAGATAAGCAGGTTACGGAAGTCGTCAGCCCAACGGTCATTGTTGCAGGCGAGAAAGCCTCCGATATTCGCCAGACCATCCTTCTTCGCGCTCATCGTCGCGCCATCGGCGAATGAAAACATCTCCTGCGCAATTTCGAGGAGAGTGCGATCGGCGAAGCTTTGCTCGCGCTCCTTTATGAAGAATGCGTTTTCCGCAAAACGGCATGCGTCGATGATCAGCGGAATATTATGGGCCTTCAGCAGTTCCTTGACGCGCCGAATATTTTCCATCGAGACCGGTTGGCCTCCGCCGGTGTTGTTCGTCACCGTAATCATGCAAAACGGAATGTTCGCGGCGCCTTCGCCTTTGATCAATTGCGCCAAACTGTCGAGGTCCATGTTCCCCTTGAACAGCTTCTCGGAATGCAGATCGCGCGCTGCGGTCGAGGGCAAATCCGTCGCAACGGCGCCTACATATTCGATGTTTGCCCGCGTCGTGTCGAAATGGCCGTTGTTCGGCACGACGTTCCCCTTTTTCAGACGCGTCGCAGCCAAAATGCGCTCCGCCGCTCGGCCCTGATGCGTCGGGAAAATATGTTTGAAACCGGTGATCTCACGCACGGTCTGCTCGAAGCGGCGCCAGGAGCGACTGCCCGCATAGCTTTCGTCGCCAAGCATCAGAGCCGCCCATTGGCGGTCGGACATCGCGCCCGTGCCGCTGTCGGTCAGCAAGTCGATGGTGACGTGGTCGGCGTCGAGAAGGAAGACGTTGTTAAATGCTTTAGCGAGGAACGCTTCACGCGCGCCGCGCGTGGTGATCGGCAACGCCTCGGTCATCTTGATGCGAAACGGCTCGATAATCGTTCTCACGGGAATGCTCGCGTTGAGGCCGTGTAAAGGCCCGACGCTTACTCAAATGGGTAACGTGGCGCGACGGGTCCAATTGAGCCTTTGATGATTCATTGCACGAGAGTCTGTGCGCCTCGCCCCTTCCACGAACGATGGCTCTACATCAGTGATTGAGAATTTACTGCCCAAGCCGTCCGAAAAATCGGCGAACAGAATTTGCGGTTCGCTTCAGAAAAGCGGAAAAATCATTGGCCTTCTGCGGAGGGTGACGGCCCGCGACGCTTTTTTCCTTCGATTTCTCGCCGACGTTCGTTTGGACGGCCCGCGGCTTCGAGTCAGGAGCGCTTTGCTCTTGCTCAGGGCGAACCTGCCCAGTCGATTTTTCCGGGCCGACAGACGCAGGCTCCGCATTCAGATTTTTTTCTGACTTCGGGGGCGACGCCGGTTCTGCTGCGGTCGGTTGAACAGGCGCGGGCGCAGGAGCCGCGGGCGCGGCCTGATTTTGTAGGGGAGGCTTGCCCTGTTCAAGCGCGGGCGAACCAGTCTTACTTTGGTCCTGAACGTTGGGCGCAGCGGCGTTCGGCTTAGAGACCTCCGATGGGACCTTCTGCTTTGTTTCGCCCTCGCCAGCCCTTACTGGCGCGCTCGGCGTATTTGTCCTCGAGTCCTTTAGTTTGCGCGCTGGCGGCGCGCCCGGCGCATCTCCTCGACCAATGGGCTTGGGCGCGCTCGCCGGGCTCCAAAGCGCTGTTTTCAGGCCGATAATTGAGAAGAGACCGCCAACGATAAGCACGGCGGCAACGAGGACTATCCAAGCGCGGCTCGACCCTTTCTTCGGGGCCATCGCGCCGCTGCGACTGACGAGAGCAACTGAACTTAAAACCAAAGCGCCATCATGAGCGCCCGATGCTTCGCTTTCGTTCGAGCGTTCAGCGTCCTGGAATTTGCCGACTTGCTCAACGGCGTGATCATCCGCAGCAGAAATGACTTCGACGGTAAGCGCGCCGCCTTCGTCCGGTTTCGCGATGATTTCCTTTCGCCGTTCGTCTTCCTGGTGACGTTTGAATCCCTCGATGAGCCAATTGTCGACGGGGGTTTCTTTGCTCGCCGAAGGCGCGCGCTCGCCGCCGGCCGATTGTTGGCGCGCTCTTTTGCGCTCTTCGTCTTGTCGTCGCCGGAATGCCTCGGCAATCCAATTGTCGCCCGATAAGTCGCGAACGCCACGTGTTGCAGCGCCTTCGACGCCGTCTGGCGACGACGCGCGCTCGCGCTTCAGCCGCTCCTCCTCGCGACGTTTAATGGCGCCAAGCGTCCAATCGCTTTCGAGAATCTCTCCCAAACGCATCCCCACTCACCGGGTTCTTTCGTCCGCGTATTGATGGCGCAGTTCCTCGCCGAAAACTCATGAGGTTTTGAAACCGGAACGATGCTAGCCGACTGACGCCATTCGTCAACGACGGCCCAAAATTGAGATTCGGAAACGACATGCGCGCCATGGCGCAACGCGGATGGGGACGCTTGAGGCTTCACTCGATGGTGGCGCGGAAACGCCGCTTCGGGGTAAGCTCACGCTAAAACGAATAGATGAGAGGATTTGAAACGCCGCAAAGCCAAAGCCTGATCGAAGTCCCTCATTGGCGTAAGGTGGCAGGCTCGTGGCGGCGCGTTCAAAAAATGAAAAAGGGGAAAACAGCTATGCGGACTGCCCTTAAAGTTTCGCTTTCGCTCGCGCTCGTTGGAATTACGCATGCGGCGATCGCCGCCCAATGCGGACGCTCGGCGGCGGGTTTTGAGAATTGGAAGCAGGAATTTGCACAAGAGGCACGCGCCCAAGGCATAGGTCAGGCCGGCATCAGCGCCTTGATGGGCACGCATTACAACGCCCCGACAATTTCTGCCGATCGCGGCCAAAAAAGCTTCCATTTATCGCTCGACCAGTTCTTGGCTAAACGCGGGGGCCCGGCCATCGTGGCGCGAGGCCGCACGCTCAAGCGGTCCTATGGGGGTCTCTTCGCCCAGATCGAGCAGCGCTACGGCGTGCCGCCGGGACCGCTGCTCGCGATTTGGGGCATGGAGACGGGCTTTGGCGCCGTGCATGGCAATCAGCACGCGCTGTCGGCTGTGGCCACGCTCGCTTATGACTGTCGCCGCTCCGACTATTTCACCGATCAGCTTTATGCCGCGCTCACCTTGGTCGATCGCGGCGCGCTATCGCCGAATGCTCGCGGCTCGATGCATGGCGAAATCGGCCATACCCAGTTTCTCCCAAGAAACATCCTCAACTACGCCGGCGGGGGCAATCTCGACAACTCAGCCGCGGCGCTCAACGCAACGGCGAACTTCCTTCACGCCCATGGCTGGCGCGCCGGCGGCGGCTATCAGCCGGGCGAAAGCAATTTTGGCGCGATCCAGGCGTGGAACGCCGCCACGGTTTATCAACGCGCGATTGCGCAGATCGGTCGCCAGATTGACGGCGGCGGCGCGGCGGCCGAGCAGTGAGAACCGGCGCGACAGCAAAAACGCCGGCGCGATTCACGCCGGCGCATGATGTAAGCGGCGCGACGTGCGCTCAGCCTATTCTGCCGGAGTCGCCTCCGGCCCGTGATCTTCGTCGGGCGTGGTCGGCGGCGGAGGCGGAGGCGGCGGCTTGTGAGCTTTGACCGCGGCCGTCTCTCGACGGCGATGGACGAGATAGATCACGAAAGCGGCAACCGTCCCGAGCCCGAGCGTCAGATAAATCGGCAGGTCGCGCATGAAGCTCTTTCCCACCGAGAAGGGAAAGCGCGAGACCCAGCGCTCGCCATGATCTCCGGTGACCGTGACGATGCCGACGAAATAGCCCGGCTCGTCGAAAGTATGCTCAAAGTTGATCGTGCCGGTTGGGTAGCTCTTGGGCTCTCGGTAAGCGACGGTGACAGCCTGGAGATTCTCGTTCTCTTTCTCTTCGCCCCCGACATCCTTGACGATGCGCAGTTCGATCTTCATGTCGCGCAGCTCGTCCTGCTCCGCGTCGAGCACCATGATCATGGGCCCCGTCGCCGGGATGTCCTCGCAGAACTCGTTTTTGGACGCTTCCGGCAAATAGCCGGTGAAGTTCATGATATCTGGGCCAATGAAGAGCCGGCACCGGCCTTCCGCCGCGCCCAGACGTCCATGCGCCTCAGCGGGTACGGGCGCGCCGACGGCGAAAGCCGCGATCACGGCCGCGGCAGAAAGCAGAGCAAGGCGAAGGCCTTTGGCCAAGCGGCGAAAATCTCCCAAACCGAAGCGGTCTTCTCCCGCCCGCGGCGTGGGATGCGCGTCCGGGTTTCCATCATCACGCATGATGACCTCCTGGGTCTTCGTGTGACAAGAACACGCGACTCTCAGAATATTGCTTTGCGCCGCACAAAGCACGCCAGTCAAGCTTACGCTTGAGAAAGACGTCTTGATGACGTTGAGACTTGATGTTAGCGGATTCCAATCGGTCAGCAAGGGTGCGACGATCAGTCGCTATGCCGCGCTGCGCAATATTGAGGCGCGTCCTGAGCGCGGAAACTCTGGAGCGCCATAAGCCGCAAAAGCCTGAACGCCGACGATGAGATTTTGCAGCGCGCAATGGACTTGATCAAGATCAGAAAAAATGTCCTTCGAAAGGACCCGATCGCCCGTGAGCTCACCTTAACAAGAGTTCATTCGCGGCCAACTTGCCACCCAATTGAGGCGGAGCCATATTCACCGCGAGGCTGGAGAGCGCGCAGATTTATCTAAGGCGCGAGCCAGCCACCCAGACCTAAGAGGATCACATGTCCAACTTCGACCGCAACACCAGCTTCGGCTACGGGCGCGGGGTCGCGCGGCCGACAACGGCTGAGATCGACCAAGGCCTGCGCGCCTATATGCTTGGCGTCTACAATTATATGACGCTTGGCCTGGGCGTGACGGGACTCGTCGCGCTCGGCACCTACATGCTCGCGGTGGCCAAGACGGCTCCGGGGGCCATCGCGCTGACCCCCTTCGGCCAGATGCTTTACACGACGCCCTTGCGCTGGGTGGTGATTCTGTCGCCGCTGGCGTTCGTTTTCTTCATCGGCGCCCGCGCGAACACGATTTCGGCCGCGACGGCCCGCAATCTTTTCATCGCGTTTGCGGCGGTGATGGGCTTGTCGATGTCGTCGCTTCTGCTCGTCTTCACCGGCGCTTCAGTCGCGCGCATTTTCTTTATCACTGCGGCCGCATTCGGCGGGCTGAGCCTTTATGGCTACATGACCCAGCGCGATCTTTCGGCCTTCGGCTCATTCCTCGTGATGGGCGTCTGGGGCCTGGTGATCGCCGGCCTCGTCAATCTGTTCCTGCAGTCGACCGGTCTGCAGTTCGCGCTGTCGATCATTGCGGTGCTGGTCTTCGCCGGCCTGACCGCCTGGGACACGCAGAACATCAAGGACATGTATTACGAGAGCGACGGCTATGAAGTCGCCCAGAAGAAGAGCGTATTTGGCGCGCTCTCCCTCTATCTGGACTTCATCAACATGTTCCAGTCGCTCCTGTTCCTGTTCGGCCAGCGCAACAACTAAAAGTCCGCGAAATCGAAGAAAAGCCCCGCTGCGGCGGGGCTTTTTCTTGTCCGCGAATCTTTGCGCGCCGACTCGCCTGTGGCACAAGGCTGCAAGCGATACGGCTGAGGACCCTTGATGACGAACGTGACATTCCCGGCGGCTGCGGCGGCGGGACTACTGTCTTTCCTCTCTCCTTGCGTGCTGCCTTTGGTGCCGCCCTATCTGACCTATCTCGCCGGCGTCAGCATGGAGGATCTCGAAATCGAAACGCGCTCTGCGGCGCGGCGCGACATTCTGCTGTCGTCCATCCTGTTCGTTTTCGGCTTCACCACCGTATTCGTCGCTCTCGGCGCGACGGCCAGCGCCTTCGGCGCCGTGCTGCGCGCCAATCTGCATATTCTGTCCTGGGTCGCCGGCGCGATCATCATTTTGATGGGGCTGCACTTCATCGGCCTGCTGAAAGTCAGCCTGCTCTACCGCGAGAAACGCGCCGAGATCACGAAGCCGATGGGGCTTTTCGGCTCCTATGTCATGGGACTCGCTTTCGCCTTCGGCTGGACGCCGTGCATCGGGCCGATCCTCGCCGCGATCCTTGCAGTCGCGGGAACGCAGGAGACCGTGTCGCTGGGGGCCGCCCTGCTTGCGACCTATTCGCTCGGATTGGGTCTTCCCTTCATCGGCGCCGGACTGGCGCTCGGCCGTTTCCTCGCCTTCGTCGCGCGTTTCAGGCGTCATTTCGGCAAAGTCGAAAAAGTCGTCGGCGCGCTGCTCGTCTTCACCGGCGTCGCATTCCTCACGGGCGGCGTGCAGGAGATGTCCTATTGGCTACTGGAGCTGTTTCCGGGCCTCGCCAAGCTCGGATAGAAACGCCGCAAAACCCGCTCTATGACGAGCATCGGCTGCCGGAGATCGATCGGCTGCGCGGACTCGTCATGGTTCTCATGGCGCTCGACCACATGCGCGATTTCTTCGACGCAGACGCAATACGCTTCTCGCCGACAGATCTTGATCACACCTATCCCTTTCTCTTCTTCACGCGCTTCATCACGCATTTTTGCGCGCCGACTTTCACCCTGCTTGCCGGCGTGGGCGCCTACCTCTATGGCGTGAAAGTCAAAGACGCCGCGGCGCTTTCGCGATTCCTCGCCGCTCGGGGCTTGTGGCTCGTCTTTCTGGATGTCGCCGTCGTAAGCCCGATTTGGAGCATGGGCTCTGGCAAAATCGAACTGGGCACGCTTTGGGCGATTGGCTGCGGCCTGCTGGCGCTCTCGGCGTTTTCGCGCCTTTCGCAACGGACCGTGCTTCTCATCGGCGTCGCGATCGTTTTCGGCCACAACATGCTTGATGGAATTCACGCCGCCGACCTCGGCGCGCTCGGTCCGTGGTGGAATCTTTTGCACGAGCAAGGCAAGCTGCCATTTGATGCGCCAGGCGGCGTTATCTATCCAGCGCTTCCCTGGATCGGAGTCGCCGCGCTCGGTTACGGAATTGGTCCGTTGTTCCTCAAGCCGGCGCCACGGCGCGATCGCACGCTCTTTTTTGTCGGCGGCGCCGCGCTGGCGCTTTTCGTCTTGTTGCGTCTCTCGAACCTCTACGGCGATCCGCATCCTTGGAGCGTCCAGCGCGATGCGGTTTTCACCTTGCTCTCTTTCCTCAACGTCACAAAATATCCGCCTTCGCTTCTCTATCTCCTCGTGACGCTCGGCGGCGCCGCGCTGGCGTTGCCGGCGCTCGAGTGGGTGAGGGGATGGATTGGCGCCGCGCTGACGATCTTCGGTCGCACGCCGCTCTTTTTCTATGTCCTGCATCTCTATGTTGGCGTTGCAGCGGCGCTGGCCTTCGCAATCTGGCGGGGCTATTCGCTAGCGGACATCGGCAGCTTCGCGAAAGCCGGAGGCCCTCCACCCGACTTCGGCGCGGGGCTCGCAGGCGCATACGCCGCTTGGGCCTTGATTGTATTGGCGCTTTACCCACTTTGTCGCTGGTTCGCGCGCATTAAGCGCCGGCGTCGCGATCTCTGGTGGCTGAGCTATCTTTGACCGCCGTCGCGGCATATTGCCGCATGAGGTCACGATTAAGGTTTCAGCGTCAGCCGCCTTGGTGGTCGCGCGGCGCGCTTGTATAGAGGATGCCGACCGAAGAGCGCCGGTTCCCGCGCATATGAGGTCTGTCGCCAAAGGCGGGAAAAACGGAATGCTCGAAAAGCTGGTCGCCCTGTGTCTCCGCTGGCCGTGGACAGTGGTTCTGCTCACTCTTGGTCTGATGGCGGGTGGCGTATATTTCACCGTCGAGCGATTCGCGATCAATACCGAGACCGGCGATCTTTTCTCGCCGGATATCGCATGGCGCAAGAACGAGGCGGCGCTTTACAAAGCTTTTCCTGAACTTCTCGACGTTATCGTCGTCGTCATCGACGCCAAAACGGGCGAAGAGGCGGACGACGCCGCAAGACGTCTCAACGACGCCTTGCAAGGCCAGCCGCTCTTCTCGCGCGTTTGGCGCCCGGACGAACACGAATATTTCCGCAAGAACGGTCTGCTGTTCCTGCCCGTCTCGGACATTGAAAAACATGTCGGCGTGATGATCGGACAACGCGACGTTCTGCAGCCGCTTGCCGAAGATCCAAGTTTGCGCGGCCTGTCGAACGTGCTCGTCGGCAACTTCAAGTCCGCCTCCGGCAGCGAACGCGCCATGAAAATGTACATTGGCGGCGTCGAAGATTTTTCCGCGGCGATTGAGCAGGCGCTTGCGGGTAAAAAGGCTGAGATCGACTGGGGCAAGCTTCTGGCCTCAGGTGGAAGCGCGCCTGCGACGCCGGAACTCGACAAACGCCGTATCGTGATCGCCAAGCCGATCGTCGACTATTCCGACCTGCAGCCAGGTGGCGATGCGATAAAGCTGGTGCGAAAGACGGCGGCGGATCTGCATCTCGATGAAGAGCACGGAATCAAGCTACGCCTGACCGGTCAGATCCCGCTCGCCGACGACGAATTCGCCACCATCTCGGAAAACATGGCGTTGAACACCACGGGCACGCTCGCCGTGGTCACGCTCATTCTGTTCGCCGCATTACGTTCGCCTAAGCTCATTCTCGCCGTTCTCATCACCCTGCTCGCCGGTCTCGCCATTACGTCGGGGCTTGGCGTTTTGATGATCGGCCGTTTCAATCTGATCTCGGTCGCCTTCGCCGCGCTGTTCATTGGGCTCGGCGTGGACTTCGGCATTCAGTTCGCGACTCGCTATCGCGAAGAACGGCACAATGACGACGACCTCGAGCGCTCGCTGCTCTCGGCGACCCGCGGCATTGGAGGCTCGCTTACTCTCGCCGCCGTGTCTCTGCTTGCGGGCTTCTTCTGCTTTCTGCCGACGTCGTTCAGCGGCGTGTCCGAACTCGGATTGATCGCGGGCGTCGGCATGATCGTCGCCTATATCGCGACTCTCACTTTTCTTCCGGCGGCGATCAAATTGCTGCGCCCCCGCGCCGAACATGTGCCCGTCGCGACCGCCTCGCTCGCCTCAGTCGACCATTGGATCGCGCATCACCGTGCATTCGTGCTGATCGCGACGGCAATCGTCGTGCTTGCCGGCATGCCTGCGCTGATGCATCTGACCTTCGATTCCAATCCAATGAATCTGCGCGATCAAAAGGTCGAATCGGTCGCGACCTTCCTCGATCTCTCCAAGGACCCGAAGACCGCGCCGAATAAGATCGAGGTGCTGGCGCCGTCTCTCGACGCTGCGCGCGAACTGGAAAAGAAGATCGCGTCGCTGCCTGAAGTCGATCACGTCGACTCAATCGATTCCTTGATCCCCAAGGAGCAGGACGACAAGCTTCCTCTCGTGGATATGGCCGTGTCGCAATTGCGCGGCGTAATAGACCCCAAGATAAAACCGCCGCCGAGCGACGCCGAGACCGTGAAAGCGCTGACCAATGCCGCTAAGGCGCTGCGCCGGGCGACGGCAAAGAAGCCAATTCCGGCTGTGACGCGCTTCGCCAATGATCTCGATGCGCTCGCGAAAGCGAGCCCGGAGACGCGCGCAGAAGCCCGGCAGGCGGTGTTCGGCGGATTTGACAAAATGCTCGTCGAAATCCGTCAGGCGCTGCAGGCGCAGCGCGTGACGATCGACACTCTGCCGGCGGATTTGCGCCGTGACTGGATTTCCGACACCGGCATGGTGCGAGTCGAGGTGACGCCGAAAGGCGACAGCAACGATCGCGTGATCATGACCAAATTCGCCGAGGCGATCCAAGCGATCGCGCCGGACGCCAGCGGTCCGCCGGTCATCGTGTCGGAAGCGCAAAAGACCATCACGCGCGCTTTTCTCGAAGCCGGACTCTACGCCTTCATCGCCATCTTCATCATCTTGGCGGTGGCGCTGCGCAATCCGATCGACGTCGCGCTTACCCTCGGGCCACTTGTGCTTGCAGGCATCATGAGCCTGCAGGCCGCCGACTTGCTCGGCATGTCGCTCAACTTCGCCAACATCATTGCGCTGCCGCTGATGTTCGGCGTCGGCGTCGCCTTCCACATCTATTACGTCATCGCGTGGCGGAAAGGCGTCGTCGACATGTTGGCGTCGAGTCTGACCCGCGCGATCTTTTTCAGTTCGCTGACGACGGGCACCGCCTTCGGCAGCTTGATTTTATCGAGTCATCCTGGAACGGCGAGCATGGGACAACTTCTCGCCATCTCTCTGTTCTTCACATTGCTCGCCGCGTTCATTATCGTGCCGGCGTTTCTTGGACCGCCGCGCGCGCCGGTAGAAGAAGATACGCGCGAACCGCTAGGGGACGCTCACGACATGGCTTGACGGAGTCGGCGTTCCGCCCTTCGCTAGCCTGAGCGAATCGCATTCATCGAACCGAATAGAGGTCCGGCGTCATGAGAAAAGCACTTCTACGCACCGCTATGGCGACGGCTCTCTTCGTCCCGACGGCGGCGAACGCCGTCGACGCCATTTACGGCGTATGGGTTCGCGAAGGGCATCCAGACGACAAGCTCGAATACTATGATTGCTCGGGCAAGCTTTGCGCCAAAGGAATCCTTCCGATGCCGGACGGCTCACCGCCCCCGGAAGTCTTAAAGAACGCCGCCAAGACGACCAACAACAATTGGGAAGGCGAGATCATCGACCCGGAAAGCGGCAAATCCTACATCGGGAAGATCAAGCTTGATAATCCCACGTCTCTGACAATGACGGGTTGCCTCGTGGCCTTCCTGTGTCAAAGCGAGACCTGGACGAAGGTCTCCGGACCAACCAAACCTGCGGCTGACGCCAAGCCCCCGGGGCAAGAGCCCACGACCAAGACGACCGCCCCTCCGGCTAAGGAGCCAGCCGCTAAGACGGCGGCGCCAGAGACCAAAGAGCCCGCGGCCCATGAACCGGCGGCTAAGGAGGCGCCAAAGCCAGTCGCAAAGCCCGCAAAGCCGGCGAAAGCGAAGCCCGTCACGCCTCCTGCCGAGCCCGAATAAGGGCAACGATTCGGCCGAGCTTGAGCGTGGGCCTTAACGATACGTAACTTGACCCCCGCGCCGCTACGCGCGAGCTTGAATTCACAGCTTTTCGCGCGTTGACGGCCAGCGCGCGTCTCCCCGCTGCGCTCTGGAACGCCTGCGACTCCACGCTTTCGCGTCGGACAGGCTTCAGTGAGCCGCAGAGACGAGGGCGACGGGCCTTCCAGGGCTCGCTCTCGGCGCTTAAGGAAGGGACGCTGGGGCCGTCGCGCGGCCCTCCGGAGACGTCCGTTACTTGACCGCCGCTCTGCCTCGCTCTTCTCGCCCGGCTCTGGCGGCCGCGATGCTCGCGGCGGCGCTCGCTGGCTGCGACCTCGAGTGGGATAAGCCCGATCTATCGGCGCCGCCGCCAAAGCGCTTCATCGAGGCAAAACCGCATCCGCAGCCTCCTATTTCGGGGGGGCGGGACTTCGCCGTCAAATTCGGCTCCACGGAGCTGACCCAGCTGGTCGAACGAGCGCTCGACGACAACCAAGACCTTGCGGCCGCGATCGGCCGCATCACCGAGGCGGACGCTCAAGCGCGCATTTCGAGCTCGGCGCTCTTCCCAACAATCAATATGACCGATATCGCCCGCTCGACGCGGGTTCCTGGCACGACGCTCAACGTTGGATCCTCAAGCACCGGCTTTAATCCTTCGACGTCGAGCACGGGCTCGACGTCGAACTTCGGATCCCAGGCCTTCGACGCGCGCACTTTTGGTTTCTTCCAACTTGCGCTGACGGCAAGCTACGAGATCGATTTTTGGGGCAAGAACGAGGACGCCTCAAAAGCCGCGCGCATACTCGCAAACGTTTCCCGCTTTGATCGAGACGTCGTCGAAATCTCGACCGTCGCCGCGGTAATGAATTCCTATTTTCAGGTGCTCACGGCGCAGGACCGGCTACGCATCGCCCGCCAGAACGTCGCGATCGCGCAGCAGGTCATGGACGCCATCAATGCGCGGCTGGAGGTCGGAACGGCCACCGTGCTCGACACCTCACAGCAGGAAACGATACTTGCTCAACAACGCGCGACAATTCCTCCGCTCGAACAAACCCTGCGCCAAACGCGCAATACGCTCGCGGTGCTCCTTGGCCAGACGCCGGAAAGCATGACCATAAAGGGCGGGTCGCTGACCCGTCTAACGTTTCCCCATATTGCCCCGGGCCTGCCGTCCGAGGTGCTTTTGCGGCGCCCGGACGTAGCCGAGGCGGAAGCGCGACTGGCGTCTCAGGAATTTTCGGTTTTGCAGGCGCGGGCGGCTTTCTTCCCGTCGATTACCTTGACAGGGCTTTACGGCTTTCAAAGCGCGCTGCTGTCGACGCTTATTTTGAGACCCGACGCCATCGCCTGGCAGATCGCCGGACAGCTCACGCAGCCGCTGTTCGACGGCTGGAACCTGCAAGGCCAGTATGACTGGCAGAAGGGCAGATATTCGGAACTCGCGGCGCTTTACCGCAAACAGATCCTCACTGCTCTGTCCGATACTGAGAACGCGCTGATTGCAATACGCGAAACGGACCGCCAAATGAAGCTCTTAGCCGTCGCCGTGTCCGCAGCTCGGCGCGCCTTGGACGCTGCAGAGATTCGTATGCGGGAAGGGACATTTGACATCGTGCAGCTGGCGCAGACGCAAACCAGTTACTTCCAGACGCAGGACCAGCTTGCCGTTGCGCGTCTGTCCCATTTTCAGGCGGCGACGAGCCTTTATCAGGCGCTCGGCGGCGGCTGGTCGCCCACGACCCGTGAAATCGAGATCGCCCGCTCCAACGCCGCCTATGAAGCCGACAGAGGACCATGGCCATGACCGGTGCCAACCGAAGAGTGGTTCTTGCAGTGGGCGCGCTCGCGCTTGTCGGCGCCTTGGCCTGGGCCTATCAGGCGGGCAAGATTCCCGGCTTTGGCGCCAAGAACCAGGGCCCTGGCATAGCGCGTCCCAACGGGCCGGGCGGCGGCCAGGCCGTTACGGTGACCGCGGCAAAGGTGCGCCTCGATGACGTGCCAGTGACCATCGACGCGGTCGGCACGGTTCAGGCGCTCAATACGGTGACGATTCGAACGCAGGTGGATGGGCGGCTGCTACGCCTCGCCTTCACCGAAGGCCAGGACGTTCGCAAGGGCGACATATTGGCTGAAATCGATCCGGCTCTCTATCAGGCCCAATATGATCAGGCCGTGGCCAAGAGGGCGCAGGACGAGGCCAATCTCGCCAACGCCCGCGTTGATCTTGCGCGCTACGAGAAACTCGTCATCGGCAACTTCGCCTCGAAGCAGCAGCACGCTACGCAGAAGGCGACTGTCGCTCAACTCGAAGCGCTGGTGCGCGCTGATCAGGCCGCGATTGAAAACACCAAGACGACGCTCGACTACGCGACGATCCGCTCGCCTATCGACGGCCGCGTCGGCATTCGTCTCGTAGATGTCGGGAACATTCTGCACACGTCCGATGCAACCGGCATTGTCGTCATTACGCAACTCAAGCCGATCTATGTGGTGTTCACCTTGCCCCAGCAGGCGTTGCCCGCGGTGCAGAAGGCGCAGGCTCAGGGAAAGGCTAAGGTCTCGGCGCTCGGTCCTGACAACGCCACCCCCATTGAAACCGGAGAGCTAAGCGTTATCGACAACCAGATCGATCAGCAAACGGGCACGGTGCGCCTGAAGGCGACTTTTGCAAATCCCAAGCTGTCGCTTTGGCCAGGCCAATTCGTCAATGTGCGGCTGATGCTCGATACGCTGAAGAACGTTGTCGTCGCGCCGAGTCCCGCCGTCCAGCGCGGACCGAGCGGCGCCTTCGTCTATGTGCTGGGGCCGGATGACATTGCAACAATGCGTGAGGTGACGACAGGCCGACAGGATGAGAAAATCGCGGTCATCACTTCGGGGCTCAAGCCTGGCGAAGTGGTCGTCACGAGCGGCTTCTCGCGTCTGTCGGACGGCGCAAAGGCGAAAGTTATGAATACGCCGACGGCTGCAGGCGCTGAGAATGCTGGCGCCAGCGGGGGCGAAGAAGAGCGTCGCGAACGCGGCGCGCGAAGCGGCGACGCGCGTGCGAGGTGATCGAACGTAAAGATGAACGTATCTGCGCCCTTCATCCGCCGGCCGGTGGCGACGTCGCTTTTGGCGTTCGCCGTACTGTTGTTTGGCGTGATGGGCTATTTGCGGCTTCCTGTCTCGCCGCTGCCGCAAGTCGATTTTCCGACCATCCAGGTGACGACGCAGCTCCCTGGCGCCAATCCGGATACAATCGCCTCGCTGGTGACGGCGTCGCTCGAACGGCAGTTCGGACAAATTCCGTCGCTGACCAGCATGTCGTCGCAAAGCTCCTTCGGGCTATCGCAGATCACGCTGCAATTCGATCTCGACCGCGACATCGACGCTGCCGCGCAAGACGTGCAGGCGGCGATCAACGCCGCAGCCTCGACGCTGCCGCGCAACCTTCCTTATCCGCCGGTCTACGCCAAGGTTAACCCCGCCGACACGCCGATCCTGACGCTGACGCTGCGCTCCAAGACGGCGACGCTGCGCGATTTGAGCGATCGCGCCGACACGCTGATCGCGCCGCAACTCTCGCAGATCTCTGGGGTGGGCCGCGTGTCGGTGCAAGGCGGCGTGCGTCCGGCCGTGCGTATTCAAGCCGACCTCGCCCGGCTAGCGGCCAATCGCATCGGCATGGAGGATCTGCGTCTCGCGATCGCATCGGCGAATATCGCCGGCGCGAAGGGCTCACTCGATGGCAGGCGGCAGTCGTACACCCTTGACGCCAACGACCAGATCCTGCGCGCCCGTCAATACAACGACATCATCGTCGCCTGGCGCAATGGCGCGCCGGTGATGCTTCGAGATGTTGCGCAGGTCATCGACGGGCTTGAGAACGCCCGCGTCGGCGGCTGGCATAATGGCGAGCAGACGGTGGTGCTCGACGTGTTGCGCCAGCCCGGCGCAAACATCATCAACACCGTCGAGTTGGTGAAGAACGAGCTGCCGCAGATTCAGCGGGCGCTTCCCGCCGGCATGTCGCTCGAGATCGTCAATGACCGCACGGTAACGATCCGCGCCTCGATCTTCGAGGTGCAGTTGACGCTCGTCATCGCCGCGGCGCTGGTCGTGCTCGTGGTGCTGATGTTCCTGCGCAGCTGGCGCGCGACCGTCATCGCGGGCGTCAGCCTGCCGCTCTCCATCATCGCGACCTTTTCGACCATGTGGGCCGCAGGCTTCTCGCTCGACAATCTATCATTGATGGCGCTGACCATCGGCACGGGCTTCATCGTCGACGACGCAATCGTGATGATTGAGAACATCGTGCGCAACATCGAAGATGGGAAAGCCCCGCGTCAGGCGGCGCTCGACGGCGCGCGCCAAATCGGCTTCACCGTCGTGTCGCTGACCGTCTCGCTCATCGCCGTGTTCATCCCCCTCTTGTTCATGACCGGCATCGTCGGACGCATGTTCCGCGAGTTCGCGCTGACGTTAACGATGGCCGTCGTTGTTTCGGCGGCGATCTCGCTGACGCTAACGCCAATGCTTTGCGCCGTGCTGCTGAGGTTTGCGCCGCCGCGAGGACAATCGCGATGGGAGCAGCTTTCGCTCGCGATTGATCGCGCCTATCACGTCTCGCTCGATTGGGCCCTCAAGCGCGAGAGATTCATGCTGGCGCTGACAGTGGCGACGCTCGCGCTCACCGTCGTGCTCTATATCATCATTCCCAAAGGCTTCCTGCCCCGGCAGGACACTGGCGTGCTCTCGGTTGTGCTGGAGGCTTCTCCAGACGCGTCCTTCGACAAGATGACGGCGCTCCAAGCGAAGATTTCCGAAGAGTTTCGCCGAGATCCGGACGTCAAAGGCGTGACGTCGGTGCTGGGCGTCGGGCCGCTCAACGCGACGACAAATGTCGCGCGGCTCACGGCGACGCTTCGCCCACATAGCGAGCGGCGCGAGAACGCCGAAAGGATTGCCGACCGGCTGAAAGAAGCGGGGGAAAAAATCCCCGGCGTCACGCTTTACGTGCAGCCGATTCAAGATATCCAGATCACGACGCGGCCGAGCCGCTCGCAATATCAATATACGTTGACCGCCGCCGACGGCGGGGAATTGCTCACCTGGTCCAACCAACTGCTCGATCGTCTGCGGACGACGCCAGGGTTGCGCAACGTCGCCGCCGAAACACAGGACGGCGGTCTGCGCACGCTTATGCATATTGACCGCGAGAAAATGGGCCGGCTCGGCATCACCGCGCAGAATGTCGACGACGTGCTCAACGACGCCTTCGGCCAGCGTCAGATCTCGACGATCTATACGCAGTCGAACCAGTATCGCGTCATTCTCGAAGCCGCCCCGCAATATCTGCGCGATCCAAAGGCTTTGGAAAAGCTTTATGTCGCGCCGCTCGGCGGCGGACCTCAGACGCCGCTCGGGACTTTCGTGCGCCTCGAAAATCTCTCTGCGCCGCTGTCCGTTGCGCATCAGGATCAATTTCCGGCTTCGACAATCAGCTTCGATCTTGCCGAGGGATATTCGCTTGGAGACGCTGTCAAAATAATTGCCGACGCAGAGGCCGCGATCGGCATGCCGTCGTCGATAATGGGCGTATTCAGCGCCGACGCCGCCGAATTCAACAAGTCGCTGGCGAGCGAACCCTGGCTCATTCTCGCGGCGATCGTGTCGATCTATATCGTGCTCGGCGTGCTCTATGAGAGCTTCGCCCATCCGTTCACCGTTCTGACGACGCTGCCGTCGGCGGGCGTCGGCGCGCTGCTCGCGCTGCTCGCTCTCCACATCGAAATGTCGGTCATCGCGCTGATCGGCATCGTTCTGCTGATGGGCATCGTCAAAAAGAATGCGATCATGATGATCGACTTCGCGCTGGACGCCGAGCGCGATGACGGACTCTCGGCGCATGACGCGATCGTGCGCGCCTGCCATCTGCGTTTCCGGCCAATCATGATGACGACGCTCGCGGCGCTCTTCGGCGCGCTGCCGCTCGCGCTCTCACATGGGCCGGGAAGCGAACTGCGCATTCCGCTCGGCGTCGCGATCATCGGCGGTCTGCTCCTGTCGCAGGCGCTGACGCTCTACACGACGCCGGTCATCTATCTCGCGGTGGAACGGCTGCGCGTCCGGCTGTCGCCGCCGGCAGAACCGCAGTTCCCAGAAGAAGAGATCGCCGAGCTGCCCAAGCCGCCAACGCGGGAAGCGGCCGAGTGAACGTCTCCGCGCCCTTCATCAAGCGGCCAGTCGCAACGACGCTGCTTGCTGGCGCGCTGTTCCTCATCGGCGCCGTCGCTTATTTTTTCCTGCCTGTAGCGAGTCTGCCGTCTGTCGACTTCCCGATCATCGGCATCTCCGCGACGCGGCCCGGCGCCGATCCGCAAACGATGGCGGCCTCTGTCGCCGCGCCGCTCGAACGGCGCCTGTCCAGCATCGCCGGCCTGAACGAGTTGACCTCGGCGAATTCGCTCGGTTCGACGCAGATCATCGCCCAATTCGACATCTCGCGGCCACTCGACGCCGCCGCGCGCGACGTGCAGGCGGCGATCAACGCCTCCATCACCGACTTGCCGACCGATTTGCCGACGGCGCCGATTTATCGAAAGGCGAGCCAGTCGAGCATGCCCGTGCTCGTGCTGGCGATGACCTCCGAAACTCTGCCGACGAGCGCGATTTTCGACGCGGCGGACTCCGTTATCGCGCAACGTATTTCGCAGGTTTCGGGCGTGGCCGAAGCGCGCCTCGCGGGCGCTGAACAGCCGGCGATCCGCGTCCAGGTCGACAGCGCGCGTCTCGCCGCCATGGGGCTTGGCGTCGACGCCGTCGCCAATGCGCTTAACGCCGCCAACGCCCATTCCGCCGTGGGCGCGCTCGGCGGCGATGCGAGAGAGATCACGCTTGCGACGACCGATCAGCTTTCGACGCCAGAGGATTATCGCAACATCGTCATTGCGTCGCGCAACGGAGCGGTCGTCAAGCTCGGCGACGTCGCCAAGGTCGAACTCGGCGTAAGAAACCGCAACTCCGCAGGCTGGTTCAACGGCAAGCCGGCCGTGCTCATTATCGTCACGAAGCAGCCCAATGCGAATGTGATCGAGACCGTCGATCAGATTAAGGCGCTGCTGCCGCGTCTGAAGGAATGGATTCCGAGCGGCGTCCAGATCCACGTGCTTGCCGACCGAACGCAAACGATCCGCGCCAGCATTCATGACATTCAACGCACGCTGGCGATCTCCGTCTTGCTGGTGATGATCGTCGTTTTTGTGTTTTTGCGCCGCTCCACGCCTGTCATAGCGGCCGGCATTACGGTGCCCCTCTCTCTGGTCGGCACCTGCGCGGCGATGTGGGCCGCCGGTTTCTCGATCGACAATCTATCGTTGATGGCGTTGACGGTCTCGGTCGGCTTCGTTGTCGACGACGCTATCGTCATGATCGAAAACATCCAAACCAATGCCGAACGCGGTTTGAGTCGCATTGAAGCGGCGCTGGTGGGTTCGAAGCAGATTGGCTTCACCGTCGTTTCGATCAGCCTGTCGCTCGTCGCTGTTTTTATTCCGCTCCTTTTTATGGAAGGCGTAATGGGCCGTCTGCTGCGCGAATTCGCCTGGACGCTGACCTTCGCCATAGCGATTTCGACGGTCATCTCGCTTACCGTGACGCCGATGATCTGCGCGCGCCTGCCCGCGCAGCGGGAGAAGCCGCCATCACGCTTCGATCGGATCGTCGAAGGCGCTCTCGCCCGCGTCGTCAATTTTTACGCGCGCAGCCTGCGGCCGGTGATCGACCATCCATGGGCAACCCTCATCGTCGTCGTCATCTCGATCGCCTGGACGGTCCACCTCTATGAGACGATCCCCAAGGGCACGCTGCCGCAAGACGATATCGGCCTGATCAATGGGACAACCGAGGCGTCCGGCGACGTGTCTTTCACGGAGATGGCGCGTTTGCAGCGGCGCGCCTCCGAAACGCTGCTCGCCGATCCAGATGTGCTCAATGTCGGCTCGTTTATCGGCGCCTCAAACCTGACGGCCTCCATGAATCAGGGCCGGTTGTTCGTCGCTTTGAAGCCGGCCGACGATCGACGCGCCTCGAGCAAGGAGGTCATCGCGCGCCTGCGCGGCGAATTCGCTAAAATCCCCGGTCTTAGCGTGTTCATGGTGCCCTCTCAGGATTTGCGATCGGGCGGACGGCTGAGCAAGGCGCAATATCAGTTCACGCTATCGAGCCCGTCGGTCGAAATTCTCGAGACGTGGCGCGATAAGGTGCTGGAGCGCCTAAAGCAGGCGCCAGAACTCATCGACGTGACCTCCGACCAAGAGAGAGGCGGGCTTCGCGCCAATGTCATCATCGATCGCAACGCAGCCTCGCGCATGAATGTGCAGATCGCCGCCATCGACGCGGCGCTGAACAGCGCCTTCGGCCAGCGGCAGGACGCAATCATCTACACTCAGCGCAACCAGTATCGCGTGATCTATGAGACGCCGCCGGAACGGCAGCGGGACATTCGCGACCTCGCCGGAATTTATGTCTCCTCATTGACCGGCGAACAGGTTCCGCTGACTGCGCTTGCGCATATCGAGCGCAGCTCGACGCCCCTTGTCGTTCACCATCAGGGCGTAATGCCGGCCACGACCATTTCCTACAATGTCGCGCCAGGCTACAGTCTCGACGCGACGGTCACGGCGATCGAAAAGGCAATCGCCGAACTTAATCCGCCTGGCGGGCTGCGCGCGGAATTCGCAGGCGACGTGGCGGATTTCCGCAAGGTCGCGGCCGGGATGGCAGGGCTCATCCTCGCCGCTCTGCTCTCGGTGTACATCATTCTCGGCATTCTTTACGAAAGCCTCATCCATCCAATCACGATCATTTCGACCCTGCCCTCCGCTGGGCTTGGCGCGCTACTGTCGCTTGAGCTGTTTGGCGTCGAATTCACCATCATCGCATTCATCGGCATTTTGCTGCTGATTGGCATCGTCAAGAAGAACGGCATCATGCTCGTCGACTTTGCCTTGCAGGCCGAAAGAGAAGGCGGCATGTCGGTGCGTGACGCCGCGCTTGAGGCGGCGCGCGAACGCTTCCGGCCCATTCTAATGACGACGCTGGCGGCAATTTTCGGCGCGCTTCCCCTCGCCTTCGCGACCGGCATCGGAGCCGAGTTGCGGCGACCGCTTGGCATCACCATCGTCGGCGGGTTGGTGCTCAGCCAGGCGCTGACGCTCTATACGACGCCAGTGATCTATTTGCTGATGAGCAAGCTGAGGCGCAAGAAGACCGCCGCGCCTTCGCACGAGCGGATCACGCCGTTAAAAGTCCGCGGCGCTTGAGGTCAGTGGGCCGGCGTTCGCGGCGTCTCGAAGAAGAAGCGCAGCACCTGCGCAGCGCCGCAATCCTCGATCGGCACATGCCAGAACTTTGAATCGAGATCGGGGAAGCGCTCCATCGGCAATTGGATTTGCGTGAGCCGCGCATGATTGTCGAAACCACGCAGCATGGCGCGCTCGAACAATTTCAGCAGCTGCTCCTCGCAGTCTGGCACTTCGGTAACGGTAAGAATGGTGTTGTTGGCGAGCGGGAAAACTTTCTCGAAGAGCTGTTCCAAATTGACCGGCGCCATGTTCGCGTCTCCGACGCCCCCAAATGGAGCTTCGATTATCCGGCGATTCCTAACGGTCCAACCTATCACGCCCACGCCTAGGAGGCTTGCACGCTCATGGGTTATTTCCAGGAGTCCACAGGAAAGCCGGAGTCAGCCTTTCAATTATTTAAGGCGGAGTTGTGGACGCGGCCAGTTTTCCCCAACTGTCCTCGAAGATCAGATTTTCCAGGGGGAGACGCGACGCCCAGCGTTTGACCTCGAGTTCAGGCGCCTTGTAGGCCTGCGCGACATAGCCCACGCAAAGATAGGCGACTACGGCTATCTCCTTGGGAATATTGAATATGTTACGCAATTCAGCTTCCTTAAGGATGCTCACCCATCCGACGCCGACGCCTTCGGCGCGGGCCGCGAGCCAAAGATTCTGAACGGCGCAGGCGGTGCTAAGAATGTCCGTGTCAGGTTGCTGGGTGCGCCCGAGCCCGGTCGCGCCAAACCGGGCGCGATCGCATGTGACGCAAATATTGAGCGGCGCCTTGATGATGCCTTGCAGTTTCAAGCTCCGGTAGAGCGAACGCTGCTCCGGCTCCAGAGCCTGTTCCTCGGCCTCGCATGCGCGCTGGAAGGCGGAGTAGGCCGCGCGCCGTTTCTCAATGTCCCTGATGATAATGAAATTCCATGGCTGCATGAAGCCAACGGAGGGCGCGTGATGCGCCGCGTCGAGAATGCGCAGCAGGACCTCGCGCGGCACGTCGTCGGGCAGGAATTCGTCGCGAACGTCGCGGCGCGCGTGAATGACGCGATAGATCGCCATCCGCTCGGTCTCGCCGAATGCCTCAGCGGGAGCCAGATGGTCCTCCGACCCATCCCTTTTTTCTGGCGCCTTAACCGCCATCGCAACCCTCTAACGCGTTGGCGAACCGCCCCCAGGCATCGTTATTTGCCGGCAGGCCGAACCGCAACCAGTCCGGTTTTTCGGCGAACGCGCGCGTCAATAAGCCGCGAGAGGCGAGATGCGAATGCCAGCGATCGGCCTGCGAATGCGCCGCCAACCGAAACAATGTCGTTCCGCCCGCGATTTGAAAACCCGCCTGCGTCAGCAGCGCGTCGAGACGCGCCGCGTCCTGCGCGCTGGCGTGTGCGGCGCTCGTGCGCCAAGCGTCGTCTGCGAGCGCGCGGGCGCCAATCGCGAGCGCCGGCCCCGACACGGCCCAAGGTCCGAGCGCGGCGCGAAGCTTCGCTGCGCGTCTATGCGAGCAGAGCGCGAAGCCGAGCCGCAATCCGGGGTGCCCATAGGCCTTTCCAAAGGAGCGCAGCACGATGAGGCTTTGGTCATGCACGAAACGCGCGACGCTGCGTTCGGGCGTAAAATCCATGAAAGATTCATCGACGATCAACAGACGATCACGCTGCGCCATCTGCCCGGCTGTCGTCAAAATTTGCTCGGGCTCGACGACCCGTCCGTCCGGATTATTGGGACTGACGATCACGCCGACGTCGGCGTTTGCGAGCGCGTCCAGAGTTTCGACAGCACCTACCTGCGCGCCCGACGCTGCCCAGCAGGCAGTGTGTTCCGCATAGGTGAAGCCGAGGATCGCGACGCGTCTCGCCGGAAAAACTCGGGGAAGCATTTGAATGAAGGCTTGCACGCCGGCGCCTGCGACGATGTCGACCCCAGCGGGCGCGCCATAGGCCTTACGCGCCGCGCTGTCGAGCGCGGCGAAAGCGTCATCGTCGGGAAGCCGCGTAAAAACCTCGTCTGCAAGCTTTGGCAACGGATAGGCGCGCGGATTGACGCCGGTCGACAAATCGATCCATGGCTGTGGCGCCTCGGGATAGAGTCGGCGCGCGGCGTCGAGACGGCCGCCATGCGCCACAGACGGCGGCGCGCCGATGGCGGAATGCGCCGTCATCGCGCCATCTCCCACAGCGCGTCGAGATCGATATGGCGGGCGCAATGCGCCGCAAGCGCATCGAGCGTCTCTTCGATCGACTCTTCGTAACGCAGCGAAGACGGCGGCGCGCCGAGCATGCGCAACAGCGACGCGCGCAAGGAATCGTCCGCGAAGATCCCATGCGCATAAGCGCCCGCGACGCGTCCATCGCGCGACGTCGCGCCATCGATGCGCCCATCTGCAAGTCGCAGCGCCGGCCGCGCGCAGTCGGGACCGAAAGTTTCTCCGACATGCATTTCGTAGCCGCAGAAAGGCGCGTCGAAAATCAGCGCCTGGCCGCTGACTGGCGTCAGCGTCTTTTCGCCGGTCAAAGCGGTCTCAATGTCGAGAAGACCCAATCCCTGCGCCTCTCCGGCGGCGCCTTCAACGCCGAGCGGATCGCGAATGACGCGCCCCAGCATCTGATAGCCGCCGCAAATGCCGAAGACGCGCCCGCCGCGGCGCACATGTGCGAGAATGTCGGTATCCCAGCCATAAGCGCGCAGCGCCGCGAGATCGGCGATGGTCGCTTTCGATCCCGGGAGGATCACCAGTTGCGCCTCCGGCGGCAGCGGCTCCCCATCTTTAAGGAAGATCACGCGCGCGCCGGGTTCGGCCTTCAGCGGATCGAGATCATCGAAATTAGCGATATGCGGCAAGAACGGAACGGCGATCAAGATTCCGTCGCGCTGATCGTGGCCTCGCGCACGCAAACCGAAGGCGTCTTCAGCCGGGAGGCGCACGGCGGCGTCAAAATAAGGCACGAGGCCAAGCGAGCGCCAACCCGTCTGCGTTTCAACGATACGCAAGCCATCGTCGAACAGCGAAGCGTCACCGCGAAATTTGTTGACGATGAACCCTTCGATCATCGCCGCGTCGTCATCGTCGAGCGCCGCCTTGCATCCGACGAGTTGGGCGATGACGCCGCCCCGGTCGATGTCGCCGACAATGACCACGGGGGCGTCGACTTCGCGCGCGAAGCCCATGTTCGCGATGTCGTTCTTGCGCAGATTGACCTCGGCGGCGCTGCCGGCGCCTTCGACGATGACAATGTCCGTTTCCGCTCTAAGGCGGGCGTAGCTCTCAAGCACAGGCTGCATCAGGCGTGGCTTCAATTCCTGATAGTCGCGCGCCTTCGCCTGTCCGGCGACGCGACCCTGCACGATGATCTGCGCGCCAGAAGCGCCTTGTGGTTTGAGAAGCACCGGATTCATGTCGATACGAGGCGTAAGACGCGCGGCGCGCGCCTGCAAGGCCTGGGCGCGGCCGATCTCGCCGCCATCGACAGTCACCGCGGCGTTGTTCGACATGTTCTGCGGCTTGAAGGGCGCGACTCTGACGCCGCGATTGGCGAAGGCGCGCGCGAGGCCCGCGACGAGCAGCGATTTGCCGACATCGGAGCCCGTGCCCTGAATCATCAGCGTGCGGCTCATGAAGCGAGGAAGGCCATCGCCGCATCGATGCTATGCGTGGCGGCGGCGGCGCCGCTCGCTGGACGCGCGATCATGACGACATCAAGCTTCAGCGTCCGCGCCGCCTCGATCTTCGCGTAGGCGAGCGCGCCGCCGCTGTTTTTGGTGACGACGATCTCGATGCGCCTGTCGCGCATCAGCGCGACTTCGTCTTCGAGCGCGAAGGGACCGCGGCCGAAGATCACCTCGCAGGATGGCGGCAGATCGTCGACGTTCGGCGGTTCGATCACACGCAAGACGTAATCATGCTGCGGCGCGACGCGAAAATCGGAAACGCCCTGGCGGCCGATCGCAAGAAAGACCCGGCGGGGCGCGGCGCCGAGCGCCTGCGCCGCCGCGGCATTGTCTTCGACTTCGATCCAGCGGTCGCCTTGCGCAGGGGCCCATGGCGGACGCGTCAGCACAAGCAGCGGCACGCCGGCAGCCATGCAGGCGGCGCGGGCATTGGCGGAAATGCGCGCCGCGAAGGGATGCGTCGCGTCAACGACATGAGTGATGCGCTCATCAAGGAGATAGCGCGTCAGCCCTTCAATGCCGCCAAATCCGCCCACGCGAGTCGGCAGATCATACGCCTGCGGCGCGCTGGTGCGTCCGGCAAGCGAAATGACGCCTTCGAGATGCGGGTTGGCGGCGATGCGCGCCGTAAGCATGCGCGCTTCGCTCGAGCCGCCGAGCACGAGCGCGCGGCGGCAGGGCGCTAGCGCGGCACACGAAAGAAGAGATGACGAAAGCGAATCTGTCACGCCAACTTCCACCGATCCTTTCATGACCGCTTCGCCCATGTCATTCCCGACGCGCGGAGCGCGATCGGGAATCCAGGACAAATCCGAGCCTCGTCATGTAGCTCTGGATTCCCGATCAGGCCTTCGGCCTGTCGGGAATGACAGCTCTAAGGCGCCGGCCAACGGCTTTATATCATGGCTGGTCCGGCGCGGGACTCACTCGGCGGCGAGTTTCACCGCGGCCGGGTGCCGATATTCAGCCATGAGCCGCTCGCGCTCAGCGTCTACGGCGGCGATATGGCGCGCCTTGATATGGCCGAAGCCGCGAATGTGCTCCGGCAAACGCGCGAGCGCGACGGCGCTCGCGTGATTTTCCGGCGTGAGCGAAATGGAAAATTCATCGAGCAGCGCTTCGTAGTCCCCGAGCAATCTTCGCTCCACCACGCGGTCATGATCGAAGCGGAAGACATCAAGCCATGTGTTGCGCAAGCTCTTCATTTTCGCCAATACGCGCAGCACATTGAACATCCAAGGTCCAAATGTGAACTTGCGCGAACCGCCGAAGTCAGTCTTGCGCTGCAGCGAAGGAAGACTGGGCGCAAGATGCAACTCGAGACGCAGGTCGCCCTCGAAGGTTTCGTCGAGTTGGCGCTGAAAGGCGCCGTCCGTGTATAGCCGCGCGACCTCGTAATAGTCCTTCGCCGCCATCAGCTTGAAAAGATAGCGCGCGACCGCTTCGGTCACTTCGCGCGAACCCGGCGCGCGAAGGGCTTCGAGCTTGGCGATCTTCTCGACATGGGCGCGGTAGCGGGCGGCGTAGGCTTCATTCTGGTAGTCCGCGAGAAAAGCCGCGCGACGTTCGATGATCTCTTCGAGAGTCTTGGATTTCTCTCGATTGCGATTGGGCTGGCGCAGCGTCTCGACGACGGCGAGCACGCTATTCAGATCATGAGCGGCGCGTCTGCCCCAGAGAAAAGCCGAATGGTTCATCGGCACGGATTCGCCGTTCAACTCAATGGCGCGCAGGATCGCCGCGTCTGACAAAGGCAAATAGCCCTTCTGCCAGGCGTAGCCGAGGATGAAAATATTCGCGGCGATGGAATCGCCGAGCAGCGCCTGCGCAAGCGCCGTGGTGTCGATGAAGGTCGACTCCGGACCGCCCGCGCGGCGGATCGCCTGCTTGATCTCTTCCGACGGCAAAATGAAATCGGGATTGCGCTCGATATCTCCGGGGAAGACTTCGGCGCAGTTAACCAGCACCGCCGTCTTGCCTTGCTCGACGGCGGCAAGCACCTGCTTTGCGCCGGCGACCACAAGATCGCAGCCCAACATCAGATCGGCTTCGCCGGCCGCAATGCGGATGGCGTGAACGTCCGCCGGGGTCTGGCCGATCTTCACATGGCAATAAACCGCCCCGCCCTTCTGCGCGAGGCCGGCCATATCGATGACGCCGACCCCTTTGCCCTCAAGGTGCGCAGCCATGCCGAGAATGGCGGAGACGGTGATGACGCCGGTGCCGCCAAGTCCCGCGATGAGGACGCCATAGGGTAAGGCGCCGATCTCGGCGATGCGCGGCGCCGGCAATGCAGGCTGGCCGCTTGCGTCTTCCTTCGAGGGCAGCGGCGCCTTCTTCATGCGCCCGCCATGGACTGTGACGAAGCTCGGGCAGAAGCCTTCAAGGCAAGAAAAGTCTTTGTTGCAGGCGGACTGATCGATGCGCCGCTTGCGGCCGAACTCGGTTTCGAGGGGCTGCACCGCGACGCAGTTCGACGCCGTGCCGCAGTCGCCGCATCCTTCGCAGACGAGTTCGTTGATGATGACGCGCGAATCCGGATCTGGCATCAGCCCGCGCTTGCGCAAACGACGTTTCTCGGTCGCGCAGGTCTGATCGTAGATGAGGACGGTTACGCCCTCGGTCTGCGCCAATTCGCGCTGCACCTCATTGAGGACATTGCGGTGATGAATCGTCAGGCCCGGCGGCCAGTCAATCGTCGCCGCATATTTGCCCGGCTCGTCAGTGACGAGCGCGATTTTCTTCACGCCTTCGGCCGCGACCTGCTGGGCGATCGTTTCAACCGTCAATTCGCCTTCATGCTTCTGGCCGCCAGTCATGGCGACGACGCCATTAAAGAGAATTTTGAAGGTGATATTGGTGTTGGTCGCGACAGCAAAGCGGATGGCGAGCGAGCCCGAATGGTTGTAGGTGCCGTCGCCGAGGTTTTGGAACATATGCTTGCGCGTCGAGAACGGCGCTTCGCCGATCCAGTTCGCGCCTTCGCCGCCCATATGGGTGTAGCCTTCGGTCGAGCGGCCCATCCATTGCGCCATGTAATGACAACCAATGCCGGTATAGGCGCGCGAGCCCTCCGGCACATGGGTCGAGGTCGAATGCGGGCAGCCGGCGCAGAAATGCGGCACGCGAACGGTGACGTCGGTTATCGTGCGGCGGCGATCCTGCAGTCTCTCGAGGCGGCGCACGCGCGCTTCAAGCTCCTCGATGGGATGATATTTCAAAAGACGGCGGCCGATGGCGATGGCGACGTCGTTGGCGTCGAGCGCGCCCTTAACTGGAAACAGCCACTCGCCACGCTCGTCCTTCTTGCCGATGCAGAGCGGCTGATGCGGCGCGCCGTATAATTCTTCGCGCAGTTGCACTTCGATCAGCGAACGTTTTTCTTCGACGACGATGATGAGGTCGAGTCCGCGTGCGAATTCGCGCAAGCCCTGCGGCTCTAGGGGCCAGGGCGCCGCGATCTTGTAGAGCCGCAGACCGAGATCATTCGCCTTGACTTCGTCGAGGCCGAGATCGTCCATCGCCTGACGCACGTCGAGGTATGACTTGCCGACCGTAATGACGCCGATCTTCGGATTGGCGCCGCCCGACGTAATGATGCGGTTCAAGCGATTGGCGCGAATGAAGGCGAGCATCGCGTCGCGCTTGCTCTCCTGCATACGCTCTTCCTGAGCAAGAACTGGATCGCCGGGGCGAATATTGAGGCCGCCCGAGGGCATGAAGAAGTCCGGCGGCAGGGTCGGACGGATACGATCGGGCGAACCGTCAATCGAAGCCGTCGACTCAACCGTATCCTTGAGAAGCTTCAAGCCGACCCATACGCCCGCAAAGCGCGACAGGGCGAAACCATAGAGCCCATAGTCGAGAATTTCCTGCACGCCGGCGGGCGACAGGATCGGAATCATCACGTCGACGAAATGGTAGTCCGACTGATGCGCGGTGGTGGAGGATTCCGCCGTATGATCGTCGCCCATGAGCGCCAGCGCGCCGCCGTAGCGCGATGTGCCGGCGAGATTGACGTGACGGAAGGCGTCGCCGCTGCGGTCGACGCCGGGACCTTTGCCATACCAGAGCGAAAAGACGCCGTCATATTTGCCTTCGCCCCGCATCTCAGCCTGCTGAGCGCCCCAGATGGCGGTCGCCGCGAGATCTTCGTTGAGTCCCGGCATGTATAGGATATCATTGGCGTCGAAGAGCGCCTTGGCCTTGTGCATTTGCGCGTCGACGCCGCCCAGCGGCGAGCCGCGATAGCCGGTGACGAAGCCCGCGGTGTTCAGCCCCGCGCGGCGGTCAGCCTCCTTCTGCATGAGGAGCAGACGAACGATCGCCTGAGTGCCAGTGATCAGCACGCGCGATTTATCGAGGTCAAATCGATCTGAGAGCGACGCCTCGGCGAAGGCGGAGCCGGTCACTGCGTCGCCGGCGGCAATTTCCGCCATTACTGCTCTCCTGCGCGAATTCGGCGAAGCGCGCTTGGGACTCTTGCGCTCACACGCTAAAAGACAAGGATCAACCCGTGAACGAATCCGGTTTAACGACCCAGCCGGTTGCGGCATCCCGCCGCGCAGCGCTCTGCCGGCGCCGACTCTACATCCGCCACCTTATGCCACAGGAAAGCGCCTTTTCAAGGAGGGATCTCCTAGCATGCACAGGCTCAAAGGGCGAGCCTGCGCCGCGTTTTTGCCGCCTTCGCCGCCTAAGCGCGAGACTCGCATGAATCTGAAAATCAACTCGATTCTTATCCTTTTCACGACGGTGATGGGAATTGGGACGGCATCCGCCCACCCCCATGTCTGGGTCGTGGTGCGAAGCGAAGTGGTTTTTGCCCCAGACGGCAAAATTGCCGGCCTTCAGCATGCTTGGGAATTCGACGAAATGTATTCGGCCTATGCCGTGCAAGGGCTCGGCAAGGAGGGAAAACCGCCTACCCGCGAAGAACTCGCGCCGCTCGCCAAAACGAACGTCGAGTCGCTGGCGGAATTCGATTTTTTCACCTTCGCCAAGCAGAACAACGCCAAGCTCGCGTTCAAGCAGCCCGAAAACGTGACGCTTGAAGCCAACGACAAGAAGATTGTCACAATGCGCTTTTTCCTGCCGCTGGAGACCCCGGTCGCGGCCAAAAAGCCCTTCTCCTTTCAGGTTTATGACCCGACATATTTCGTATCCTTTGGACTGGAGAAAAAAGATGCCGTGACGCTCTCGAGAGCGCCCTCAGGGTGCTCGCTCAGTCTCGCCGAACCCGCGCCGCTTCTAGCGACGGACAATCAGAAGCTGAGTGAGGCGTTCTTCCAAAACATGTCGCCGGGCGCCGATTTCGGCGTGAAGCTGGCGACGCGCGCGATCGTGGCCTGTCCGTGAGGATTGGACAAAGGGTCTTCTGGGTCGGCGTAACTGCGGCGGCGATCGTCGCCATTGCGGCTTCGTCTTCCTGGAGCGCGCCGCGCCATCCCTTTGCCGTCGGGGCGCAAGAATCGGTTGGCGCCGCAACAGGCTTCGCCGGGCTCATTTTGGCATGGCAAAGCAAGTTCCAAACTGAACTGCAAGCAGCCGTGCGGGCGCTTAAGACCGATCCTTCGGCTTTCCTCGCGCTCGCGGCGGCGAGTTTCGCTTATGGCGCATTTCATGCCGCGGGGCCGGGTCACGGCAAGGCGGTGCTTGCATCTTATATGCTCGCCAATGAAACGGCGCTGAAGCGCGGCCTGCTGCTCGCGGCGCTCGCCGCTCTGCTGCAGGGATTGGTCGCCATCGCCGTCGTCGGCGCCGCCGCGGCGGTTTTTCGCGCGACGGCGCGTGAGATGAGCGACGCGACGCGCTTGATCGAGCTTGCAAGCTACGCGGCCGTGGCCGCGGTCGGCGCGCGTCTCGCCTGGGTGAAGGGACGCGCGCTGTCAGCCGCCCTTGGCGCGCCAGCGACCGCTTCCACGACGCGCGGCTTTATCTGCGAGGCGATCGACGATCCGACCCATGTACATGACGAGAACTGCCGCCACGCGCCGGACCCCTCGACATTAATCGGACCGAAGTTCCGCCTCGCCGACGCTGCGGCGACTGTCGTCGCCGCCGGCCTGCGTCCCTGTTCGGGGGCCATTCTCATTCTGGCCTTCACCCTGTCGCAAGGGCTGTTCGCCGCCGGCGCCGGAGCCGTCGTCGCCATGTCCGCTGGAACAGCGATTACGACCGGAGCCCTCGCAGCGACCGCCGTCTATGCGAAGAGCGCTGCGGTGCGGCTTGGCGCAAAGGATTCGCGACGCGCGGTCATCATCGCGCGCAGCGGCGAATTCATCGCCGCAATCCTCGTCCTCGCGCTCGGCGTTACGCTGCTCCTCGGCCTCGCGCCGGCCGCCACAGGCGCCGCGTGACGCGGCTCGCGATGCAACATAATGATTGCGACGGGAATAACCTCATTTCGTCCTAGACGCGCTATCTTGAACAGAAGCAGATAGGCGGAGCCGACGATTCGCAATGCGGATCGACGCCGACTCGCGGAGGTCCAAGGACGACAATGACCAGCGTGGAACAACGAGAGGACCCCTACGCGAGGCGGCCGTGGCTTTCTTCCTACCCCGCGGGCGTTCCAGCGGATATCGATCCGTCGTCCTATTCGACGCTCGTCGAAATTTTCAACGCCAGCGTTACGGAATTCGCCGACAGAGCCGCGATGGAAAGTTTCGGCGCAACGCTCACCTTCGAAGAGCTCGGCCGCGCCTCCGTCGCCGTCGCCGCCTGGCTGCAGACCCGCGGACTGAGAAAGGGCGATCGGGTGGCGATCATGTCGCCGAACGTCTTGGCTTATCCCGCGATCCTCTTTGGCGTCTTGCTCGCCGGCGGCGTCGTTGTGAACGTCAATCCGCTGTATACGCCGCATGAGCTCGAACATCAGATGAATGACTCGGGCGCGCGTTTTTTGTTCGTGTTCGAAAACTTCGCGCATACAGCCGCCGCCGCGTGGTCTGAAATGAAACTCGAGCGGGCGATCATTGTGAAGCCCGGCGATCTGATGGGGCTGCGCGGATCAATCGTCAATTTCGTCTCGCGCTGGGTCAAGCGCATGGTCCCCGCCTATAAGCTGCCGGGCTGCGTCGGCTTCGCGCAGGTGTTGCAGGCGGGCGCCGAGGAGCCGTTCAGGCCGGCGTCAGTCGGACCCGACGACATCGCTTTTCTGCAATATACCGGCGGCACCACTGGCGTCGCCAAGGGCGCCATGCTGCTGCATCGCAACGTCGCCGCCAATGTCGAGCAGTCCTGGGCCTGGCTGAAGCCCTATCTTGCAGATAAGCCGTTGATCATAGTGACGGCGCTGCCGCTCTATCACATCTTCGGTCTCACCGCCTGCCTGATGCTTATCGTGAAGACCGGCGGTTGCTGTCTGCTCATCGCCAATCCGCGCGACATCAAGGGCCTGATCGCGACGTTGAAGAAATCGACGTTCACGTTGTTCTCCGGCGTCAACACGCTCTATGCGGCGATCGCCGATCACTCAACGGCGAAGTCCGTCGATTATTCCAATCTTATCCTTACGATCTCCGGCGGCATGTCGACGCAGGAGGTCGTGGCGCAAAAGTGGAAGGCCTTAACCGGCAAGCCGATCGTCGAAGGCTATGGACTGACCGAGACGTCGCCGATCGTCACGATCAACAAACTAACGATACCGGAATTCACCGGCGCGATCGGTTATCCGGTGCCGTCGACGGAAGTCTCGGTGCGCTCGCAGGAAGGCGAACCGGTTCCCATCGGCGAGCGCGGCGAACTTTGCGTCAAGGGACCGCAATTGATGGCAGGCTATTGGCGCAGACCGGATGAAACCGCGAAAGCCCTTACTCCAGACGGATTTCTCAAGACAGGCGACGTCGCCGTGATGGCGCCGGACGGGCTGATCAAGATCGTCGATCGACTGAAGGACATGATCCTCGTCTCAGGCTTCAACGTCTATCCGAACGAAGTCGAATCCGTTCTGGTCGAACACCCCAAAGTGAAGGAAGCCGCGGTCATCGGCGTGCCGCATGAACATTCCGGCGAGGCGCCGATGGCGTTTGTCGTGGCGCGTGACGCGAGCCTCACGCGCGAGGAGTTGCGCGCTTTCGCGCATGAGCAGCTGACGAGCTACAAGATTCCGCGCTACTTCGAATTTCGCGAGAGCCTGCCCAAGACAAACGTCGGAAAGATCTTGCGACGCGCGCTGAAGGAAGAATTTCTCGAGCGCAAAAAAAACTTTCCCGATGAGGGACGCGGCAAGAGCGTGCGCACCGAATTCAAGCGCTAGAGCGCGGCTCGCGAAAAAGTGGAACCCGGTTTTTCGCGTGGAGCGCGCTCTAAACTTTTAAGATCGATCACGTTGTCCGCATTTTGCGGCGACATCACCCAAATGCAGCGTGATCTATCGCCCGCTGAAACGGTCCGCCGCCTCGCTGATCGCGTCGTAAACAAGGTCGAGTTCCGCTTCCTTGACGCAGTAAGGCGGCAAGACATAAATCGTCGGACCAAGCGGGCGCAGCACAAGTCCCCGCTCGTTGAAGAAATGCATCAGATCGAGCGCGATCGTCGCAAGGTAGCCGCCCTGCGCGACATTGAGATCGAGCGCCGTGATAATTCCCATCTGACGGGCGTTGGAGAAACGCGCATCGTCCGCAAATCGCGCTATGCGCGTCGCCTGCATCTCACCCAACTCCGCAACGCGCGCGGCGGGAACGCCCGTCGCCCAGACGTCAAGATTGGCGAGAGCCGCCGCGCAGGCGATCGGATTGGCCGTGTAAGAGCTTGAGTGGAAAAAGGCGCGCGCGCGCTCTTGCGATAAATGCGCCTCGAAAATCTCGCGCTTGCACATTGTGACGGCGAGCGGCAGCGCGCCGCCGGTAAGGCCCTTGGCGTAGCAGGCGATGTCCGGCACAATGCCCGCCTGCTCACACGCGAAAAGCGTTCCCGTGCGGCCAAAGCCCGTCATCACTTCATCGGCGATGAACAACACGCCATATTGCGAACAAATGCGCTTCATCTCCGCAAGCGTATCGGCGCCGTAGATGCGCATGCCGCCGGCGCCCAGAACGAGCGGCTCGACGAGGAAGGCTGCCGGCTTCTCGCGACAAGCGCGCTCCAGAGCGTCGAGCGTCTCCTGCTCGCGTCCGCGCGATGGGAAGGGAATGCGCGACACCTCATAGAGCAGCGGCTCGTAAGGCGCGTTGAAGGGCGAGCGCGCGCCGGCTGACATCGTCCCGATCGTGTCGCCGTGATAGCCGTGCTCAAGCGCGACGATACGCGTGACCGCTTCTCCGCGATTGCGCCAAAACCCGAGCGACATCTTGATCGCCACTTCGACGCAAGTCGAGCCGCTATCGGAATAAAAGACATAGTCGAGGCCTGGCGGCGTCAGCGTGACGAGACGCCGCGCGAGCGCTTCCGCCGGCTCATGAGTGAACCCCGCGAAAATGATCTGATCGAGCCGCTCGGTTTCTTCGCGGATCGCCTGCATGATCGCCGGATGGCGATGGCCGTGGGTGATTACCCACCAGGACGAAATGGCGTCGAGAAAGCGCCTGCCGTCTTCGGCTTCGAGCCAGGCGCCTTCGGCGCGCGCGATCTTGAAGGCGCCGGGCTGCAGCGCGTGCTGCGTGAACGGCCGCCAGATTGGAGAGTCGGTGACGAAGCTCACGCGCCGCTCCCGAAGGCGTCGCGCGCGATTGCGGCCCTGAACGCCGCGCTGAGCGTTTTCTGATTCAAAGGATCAAGTCTAGGGAGACGGCCGAGAATGCGCGCGCCCCCAATCGTCTCGATAGCGCGCTGAGCGTCGGGGTCGGCGTCGCCGACGAAAATGATTCCCTTTATCGGGACGCCGCGTCTGCGCAGCGCTTCAAGCGTCAGCAGGCTGTGATTGATTGTGCCGAGGCTCGTGCGTGCGACGAGAATGACGGGCATATGCCAGCGTTCAAGCACATCGATTGTCAGCGCGCGATCGCTGAGCGGCGTCATCACGCCGCCGGCCGTCTCTATGACGAGAGGACCGTCGCACGATAGCGGATTCAACGCGCCAGCGTCAATTTCCACGCCTTCGTCACGTGCGGCGAGGTGCGGCGACGCCGCTCGACGCAGCCGCCAGGCCTCGGGAAGAATGTGATCGGCCGGCGCGCCGGAAAGGCGCGCGACGGTCTGCGAGTCGGTCTCGCCGTCGAGGCCCGCCTGCACCGGCTTCCAGTAATAAGCGTTAAGCGCGCCGACGATCGCGGCGGAGACGACGGTCTTGCCGACGCCTGTATCCGTTCCGACGATCACGAATCGGCGGTTCATGGTTCGAGCCTCGCCAGCTCTTCGCCGAGATGCGCGATCATGCGCGCAACATCTTCTTTGCTCGTATTGAGCGTCAACGCAATGCGCAACCGAGCGGAGCCGTCCGGCACGGTTGGCGGACGAATGGCGCGAATGTCGTGGCCATGCGCCTGCATGCACGACGCAAGAGTCGTGGCGCGAACATCAGAACCGACGATGATCGGCTGAATTTGGCTTCCCGAAGGTTCGACGGCGCAAAGCCGCCGTAGCTCGGCGCCGGCGAAGTCGATCCGGGACATAAGCTCAGTCCGCCGATCGTCGGCCGCCTCGATGATTTTGAGCGCCGCGCGCACGCAAGCGGCGATGACGGGCGAAGGCGCGGTCGCGAAGATGAACGGCCGGCAGCGGTTGATCATGAAGTCGCGCAAGACGCGCGGCAAACAGAGCAAACCGCCCGCGACTCCCATCGCCTTGCCGCAGGTGTGCAAGGCGATGACGTTTTCATTGCCTTCAAAGCTTGGAGCGAGTCCTCGGCCGCCGGGACCATAAACGCCTGTGGCATGCGCTTCATCGATCAGCAGAAAGGCGTCGTTTTTCGCGGCAAGCATGAACAGATCGTCGAGCGGCGCCTTATCGCCATCCATGCTGTAAAGGCTCTCGACCACGATCCACGCTTTTCCGCGTCCCCCTTTCTCGCGCCAGGCGCGGATCGCGTCCTCCGCTGCGTTAACGTCATTATGCGGAAACTTCGCATTCTGCGCGCGCGCCAATCGCATGCCCTCATGAGCGCTGGCATGGGCGAGAGCGTCATAAAGGATGAGATCCTCGCGCTGAGGCGCGGTAGAGAGCAGCGCCTCATTCGCGGTAAAGCCGGCGCTGAAGTAGAGCGCGCTTTCGGCGCCAAAGAATCGCGCCGCGTCCTCTTCCAATGCTTCATGCTCCGGATGATTGCCGCGCAAAAGCCTTGAGCCGCCGGCGCCGACAGGAACGCCGCGCGCAAGCGCCGCGCTCACCGCCGCCGCCAGTTCCGGCGACTCAGCCAGCGCCAGATAATCATTAGAAGCGAAATCGAGTCCCACACGCGGCGCGAGCGCGCGCAATCTACCGCGCGCGGCGAGGTTCGCGAGATCGCGCGTATAGCGCTCCATCAATGATCGTTCCCGGATCAGGAGAACCGCTCCCAGGCTGCCTGTCGGGATACCCCCAGGGCCTTGCCGATCGCGGTCCAGCTGACCTCGCGTTTGCGAAGCGCCGCGACTTGCGTGTGGATGAGAGAATGCAGAGCCGCGACGCTGGACTCGCTCGCCTTGATCGAGGCCAGCAACTGCTCGTCGGTGAGATCGTCCCAGCTTTTGAATGGGGAGGGCGCAGCGTCAAGGATCTTATTGCAAACGCCGACGCAGTCTTCGCAAATATAGCCGCCTGCGGCGCCGCCGATGAGCCGCGAGACCTGCGTCTCCGACTTTTTGCAAAATGAGCAGCGCAGTTTACGTTTGGGCAAAACGATCATCGCGAGCGCCTCCGTCAAGCCATTCCTGACAGACCGCCAGGCTGGCGTCAAGTTATCCTTGACATCCACTTGAAACCGCTACGCTGAAATGCGATTTACATGTGAGAGCTACCCACGGAGCAGCCGCAATGAATGCGCCGACAAGCGCCCATGCGTCGCATTCCCGCTATCCCTGGCCGCCGATCTTGATGGCGCTGACGCTCGCCGCCGGGCTTGCGCTCGACGCCGCGACTGGGGCTTCGCTCATCGATCGCGCTTCTTCCTCTCTGCCGCAGGTCGCCGGGGTAGCCATCGTCATCCTGGCGCTCGCTAATGACGTCTGGTGCTTTCGCATTCTCTCGCGCCATCAGACAACGATCCTGCCACATCGCGCCGCGTCCTATCTCGTGACCGAGGGGCCGTTCCGCTTTTCGCGCAATCCGATCTATGTGTCTCACGTCGCCCTGATTTTCGGACTGGGGCTATTCCTTGGCTCGCCGTTTACGCTGTTGTTGACGCCAGTTCTGGCTTTTGGCCTGACAAAGCTCGCCATTGAGCCGGAAGAACAGCATCTTCTTGAGAAATTTGGCGGCGACTATCGGTCCTATATGGCGCGCACCCGGCGGTGGCTCTAAACTGCGCGGCGCGGAAAGAGGCGGCATAAATATGGACGCGACTGCGGCGGACGAGCGCATCGACTTCACCGTGCGAGGCATGACTTGCGCCTCCTGCGTATCGCATGTCGAGAAGGCCCTTGCGCACACGCCCGGCGTGAAATCGGCGCATGTCAATCTCGCCACTGAAAGGGCGGAAGTTTCGCTCGCGCCGGACACAAATCTTACGCAGCTCGTCAAATCCGTCTCCGACGCCGGCTATGAGCCGGTCGTCGAGACGATAGAGATGGGCGTCGGCGGCATGACCTGCGCCTCCTGCGTCGCTCATGTCGAGAAGGCGCTGAGCGCCGTTCCGGGCGTCATCGAGGCGAAAGTCAATCTCGCGACCGAGCGCGCATCCGTGCGTGCGCTCGCCGGCCCTGGCCTCACTGACCGCCTGCGCCGCGCCATTTCGCAGGCCGGCTATGAGCCTCGACAGATCGAGACCGATTCAGGCGGCGCCGATCGCGAGCGGGCGCGACGGGAAAAGGAGATGCGCGCGCTGCGCTTCCGATTCGTCGTCGCCGCCATTTTAACGGCGCCGATCTTCGTGGTCGAAATGGGCGGGCACCTCATCCCAGCGGTCCACCACTGGGCCATGACTACGATTGGCGAGGCGAGGATCCGCGAGATTTCCTTCCTGCTCGCCAGCGTCGTGCTGTTCGGCCCCGGCCTGGTGTTCTTCCTCAAGGGAATTCCGTCGCTTTTGCGGCGCCAGCCGGACATGAACGCGCTCGTCGCCACGGGCACGCTCAGCGCCTATCTCTATTCCGTCGTCGCGACTTTTGCGCCTAGCGCGCTGCCGGCGGAATCAGTGCACGTCTACTACGAAGCGGCAGTCGTCATCGTCACGCTGATCCTATTTGGCCGCTATCTCGAAGCGCGCGCCAAAGGCCGCACGTCGGAGGCGATCCGCGCTTTGGCGCGGCTTCAGCCGAAGACCGCGCACGTCGAGCGCGACGGGGCGACTGTCGAGGTCGATATCGACGACGTGCGCGTCGGCGATATCGTTCTGGTGCGCCCAGGCGAGCGCATCCCAACCGACGGCGTGGTCACGCAAGGCTCGTCCCACGTCGACGAATCGATGGTGACAGGCGAACCTGCGCCCGCCGCGAAAAGGCCTGGCGCCGCCGTCACCGGCGCGACCGTCAACGGCTCTGGCGCCTTCTCGTTTCGCGCGACCCGCGTCGGCGCTGATACGACGCTCGCCGGCATCATCCGCATGGTCGAGCAGGCGCAAGGCGCTAAGCTGCCGATTCAGGCGATGGTCGATCGCGTCACGGCAGTTTTCGTTCCCGCTGTCTTTGCCGTCGCGACGCTGACCTTCGTTACCTGGATGCTGATCGGACCAGAGCCGCGCCTTACTTATGCGCTGGTCAACGCGGTCGCCGTGCTCATCATCGCCTGCCCCTGCGCCATGGGTCTGGCGACGCCGGCGGCGATCATGACTGGCACCGGCCGCGCGGCGGAGCTCGGCGTGCTCTTTCGCAAGGGCGAGGCGCTGCAGACGCTGCGCGACGTCACCCTCATCGCCTTCGACAAGACCGGCACGCTCACTTACGGCAAGCCGCGGCTCACCGATCTCGTCGCGACACGGGGCAAGAAGGAAACGGACATATTGCGTCTCGCGGCGAGCGTCGAGGCGCAGTCGGAACATCCTGTGGGCGCCGCGCTCGTCGCCGCCGCCAAAGCCGCGGACCTTTCTCTTTCGCCTTGCGCGGACTTTAAGTCAGTCGCCGGCATGGGCGTCACCGGAACCGTTGATCGCAAGACCATCGCCGTCGGCGCCGAGCGCTTCATGACGTCGCTCGGCGTCGACGCCGCGCCCTTCGCTCAGGACGCCGAGAGGCTCGCCGAGGACGGCAAGACGCCGCTCTACGTTGCGGTCGATGGGAAGCTCGCCGCCATTCTCTCCGTCGCCGACGATCTGAAGCCGACGAGCCGCGCCGCCATCGACGCCATTCATTCGATCGGTGTGAAGACAGCGATGATCACCGGCGACGACGAGCGCACGGCGAACGCCATCGCCCGAAGACTGGGAATTGACGTCGTCGTCGCCGGAGTCCTTCCCGATGGAAAGGTGGCGACGCTCAAACGCTTGCGAGAAGCCAACAAAATCGCCTTCGTCGGCGACGGCGTGAACGACGCGCCGGCGCTCGCCGCCGCCGACGCCGGCATCGCCATCGGAACGGGAACCGACATCGCGATCGAAGCCGCCGACGTCGTGTTGATGTCGGGCGATCTCGCCAAGGTGCCGGCGGCGCTCGCGATCTCGCATGCGACGATGCGCAACATCCAGCAGAATCTGTTCTGGGCCTTCGGCTATAACGTCGTGCTCATACCCGTCGCCGCCGGCGCCCTCTATCCGGTCAATGGCATGCTGCTCTCGCCGATGTTCGGCGCCGCGGCTATGGCGTTGTCGAGCGTTTTCGTGCTTACCAATGCCCTGCGCCTGCGACGCTTTGAGCCGCCCGCGGTTATTGCGTCCGCGGAGGCGGCCGCCGGTCAGGCGCCGATGATCGAAACTGAAGCGGCGGATAAAGCAATCAAGGAGGAAGCGATGACGACATTTAACGTGCAAGACATGACCTGCAATATGTGCGTGAAACATGTCACCAAGGCCGTGCAAGCGGTCGAGCCGAACGCCGACGTCAAAGTCGATCTTGCGACAGGCAAGGTCGATGTGACTCCGGCGCCGAAGGATGCGCAGGCGCTCGCCAAGGCGATCACCGAAGCAGGCTATCCCGCTCAGGTCGCCGCGTGAGGCGGCCCGGCATTTCCGTGACGAATGATTGCGCGAGCGCGCCATGACAAACGCATCATGACAGACTCCACGACGCGTTCGCTCTCCGGCAAAACGCTCTTCATCAGCGGCGCGAGCCGCGGCATCGGCCTCGCCATCGCGCTGCGCGCGGCGCGTGACGGCGCGAATATCGTCGTCGCGGCGAAGAGCGTGACGGAAAATCCAAAAATCCCGGGCACGATTTACACTGCCGCGGCCGAGATCGAAGCGGCGGGCGGACAGGCGCTCGCAGTCCCTTGCGACATTCGCTTCGAAGATCAGGTCGAAGCGGCGGTCAATCAGGCCGTCTCCTGCTTTGGCGGGATCGATATTCTCATCAACAATGCGAGCGCCATCGATCTGCGCGGCATCGACACGCTCGAGATGAAGCGCTTCGATCTGATGCAGCAGATCAACGCGCGTGGGACCTATCTGTGCTGCAAGGCGGCGCTGCCGCATCTGCGGAAATCCGCCAACCCGCACATTCTGACGCTATCGCCGCCGATCGATTTGAACCCGAAGTGGTTCTCTCCCAACCTCGCCTACACAATGTCGAAATATGGGATGAGCCTCGTAACTCTTGGTCTTGCAAGGGATCTCGCGCGCGACGGCGTCGCGGCGAATTCACTCTGGCCTGAAACCGCGATCGCGACCGCCGCCGTCAGCAATCTTCTTGGCGGCGACGAATTGCTGCGCCGTTCACGAAAGCCTGAGATCGTCGCCGACGCCGCGCACGCCATCCTTGTTCGACCCGCAAAGAGCTGCAGCGGCAATTTCTTTATAGATGTGCAGGTTTTGACGGAAGAAGGCATGATCGATTTTTCGAACTACGCCGTCGATCCTAGAGTCGACGCAGCGCTCGACTTTTTTCTCGACGAGCCGATTACCTCCAAAGTCGCGAAATTGGCGTTTCACATCGAGAAATAGCTACGCGAGGGCGACCGCTCCCGAGGCGATCGTATAGGCGCCGATGGCGGCGACGATTGCGCCGGAAAAATAGGGCGCGCGCGCCGCGAAGGCCTCGAACCCCGGCCAGCGCGAGGCGGCGTGACGCAGGCCGAGCGCCGCTGCGACCCCGACCAGCACGAGAGTCAGCGCCAGACCGACGCTGAAGCACAGCACGAGCAGCGCGCCCAGTCCGATGCGTCCGACCTGTAGGCACAGAAGGAGCACGGTGATCGAAGCTGGGCATGGAATAAGGCCGCCGGTCAGGCCGAAAAGGATGATCTGGCCCGTCGTCACCCGACGATTGGCGAAACGCCGTTCGATATCCAGCGCGTGTTCGCGCTCATGCGCATCAGCGTAGACGGTCGGATCGACGTCTAGAAGTTCGCTTTCGAATTCCTCTTCCTGGTGACTGTGCGGAATTCCAGCGTCATGCGCGTGAACATGCGCGCCGGCATGCGCGTGGCCGATCGCCAAACGGGCGCCGCCTCCGCCGACTTCTCGCGCCTGTGTGGTTTGGCCCCTGGAGACGGCGATGTCGCGCCAGCTTCGCCAAATCATCCAGAGGGCGACGAGGAGGATCAGAACGCCAGAAACGATCTGCAGATAAGGCTCATTCGCCTCGACGTTGAGTTGCGCGCCGAAATAGAGTCCCGTGAGCGCGATCGCCCAGACAATGGCCGTATGCGAAAGCGTCGCCGCGACGCCGAGCAACACAGCTTGCGCCACAGTGCCGCGGACAGCAACGATGAACGCCGCCATCATTGTCTTCGAGTGGCCGGGTTCAAGCCCGTGCAATGCGCCCAACACCACCGCGCTTGGCGCGAAAATCCAGGCGTTCGTCGCGCCGGCGCGGAAGACTTCAGAAAGGTCCGACATCGAGGCGGCGCAGCCTCCTCAGGCGCTGTATCGAAGCCATGAGATTGGGAGACCGGCTTTGCGGGGTCGAGGGCTCGGCCGGCCTCGGGTGAGCCTTGCCCCGTTAATTTTATAGTGAGCGCCGCGTGGCGAAACAAGCAATAGAGATAGCGCGAGCCAAAGTCGCCGCGTGGAGAGCGAAGCGGGACGCAAGAAATGCGTTTCAACCCGAGATGATTCATCGCGCTGGGGTCGTGCCCGGCGCCGTCAACAAACGCTTCGTATCGTTTCGGCAAAACAAAACCCCCGGCTTTATGGGCCGGGGGCTTTTGTTTTTGGTTTCGTCAGTATCGCTTAGGGCATATCGCCGGCGACGAACTTCGGAATGACTGGACCGCCGATTTCGGCCGCGAAGCGGCGTCCCGACGGCGAGAAGAACATCAGCAGGCCGCCGATCTGGCTATCGGTGTCGTAAGCCAGGTCAGACAGACGCTCGATGTCCCAACGCGCGTCCTGCACCTTCACGGCGATTTCCTTGGTCTCGCCCGGCGCG
>Ga0233425_10000612_pt1 | contig 90611 bp, 95 predicted proteins | sample Watercolumn_Towu_2_FD_181712 | JGI IMG/M metagenome (GOLD analysis project Ga0233425, IMG submission 181712) | Freshwater microbial communities from Lake Towuti, South Sulawesi, Indonesia - Watercolumn_Towuti2014_140_MG | ecosystem: Environmental > Aquatic > Freshwater > Lake | place... | reverse complement strand
ACTTAAAAAAGCAAAGGGAGATATTGTAACTTATATAAACGCAGATGATATATATGAAAACGGGGCATTTGAATCAGTTGTGGGTTATTACCTAGAAAATCCTAATGCACTTTGGTTTGCCGGTAAAAGTATTGTGATTAATGATAATGATGCTGAAATTGCAAAATTTGCAACAATATATAAAAACTTTCTTTTAAAGCTAAATTCAAGAACAAACCTTCTAATTGTAAATTATCTTATGCAACCTTCAGTATTTTTAACAAAAACAGCAATTAAAAAATATGGACAGTTTACAGGAACAAAAAACTTTGTAATGGAATATGACATGTGGTTAAAAATAGGAAAAAATCAAATGCCTGTTGTTATAAATAAGGTGCTATCTAAATTTAGGCTTGAAAAAGATACAAAAACATCAACAATGTTTGATATTTTACTTAAGGAAGATGAAAAAATTATAAAAAAGTATACAAATAATCCACTTGTAATTTTCGCTCACAAGGTTAATAATTTGACAAGAATTTTAATTAAGCAGAAGATATGAACAAAAAAAAGATATTTATTTCAGGTGGAGCGGGTTTTATTGGTTGCAATGTTGCTAATTTTCATTTAAATAAAGGTGATTTTGTTACTGTTTATGATAATCTTTCAAGGTTGGGTACGGAAAAGAATTTAAAATGGTTGAAATCTCATAAAAATAAGCATAATTTTAAATTTATAAAGGGAGATATTAGAGATTTTGCTAGGCTTAAAAAAGTGTTGACAGACTTCGATATTATCTACCATTTGGCAGCACAGGTTGCTGTCACTACCTCTGTATTTGATCCAAGACCAGATTTTGAGATTAACGCATTTGGGACATTTAATATGCTAGAAGCTTTTCGTTTAAAATCGAATAAAGCTATTTTTATATATGCATCAACCAATAAAGTATATGGTAATTTAGAAGATCTTGATTGTGTTGTTAAAAAGGGAAGATATATCTTTGCAAACAAAAAATATGCAAATGGAGTTAGCGAAGAAAGAGGGATTGATTTTCATTCTCCGTACGGTTGTTCAAAAGGAGCAGGAGATCAGTATGTTAGAGATTATGGTAGGGTGTTTGATTTAAATACTGTGGTATTTAGACAATCATGTATTTATGGTCAGAGACAGTTTGGTAATGAAGATCAGGGATGGGTAATTCATTTTGTTAGAACTGTTTTAAATAATAAAACACTTAAAATATTTGGCGATGGTATGCAGGTTAGAGACATATTACATATTGATGACTTGGTTAATGCTTATCAATTAGCGATTAAGAACAATAAATTATCTCGAGGCCAAATATATAATATTGGAGGCGGAATAGAAAATTCCATATCATTACTTGAGTTAATCACTATACTTCAATCAAAAATATCCTATAAAATAAGAATGAAATACTATAATTGGAGAGAAGGGGATCAAAAAATATATATATCAGATAATTCTAAGCTTGAAAAGGAATTAAATTGGAAGCCAGTTATAAATAAATTGAAAGGAATTGATAAATTAGTTAATTGGGCAAAGAGTTTAGATTAAATGAATACCCTTCAATTAAGTATAGTAATACCATGTCTAAATGAAAAAGGTACTATTTTGCAAGTCGTAAAAGATACAAAAGAGAACGCAAGGAAATATTTTCGGGGTAAATTTGAAATTATTATTTCTGATAATGGTAGTACAGATGGCACATTAGCGATTTTAAATAAGGTTGTGGGGGTGAAAATTGTACACGTGCCAGTTAAAGGATATGGTGCAGCATTACATTGGGGGATATTGAATTCCCGCGGAAAATTTGTAATATTTGCCGATGCTGATTGCAGTTATCCCTTTTCAAATTTAAAATATTTCTCAGAAATTATTAATCTTGAATACGATTTGGTTTTAGGGTCGAGGATCAAGGGTAAAATAACAAGAGGTTCAATGCCCGTGTTACATAGGTACTTTGGAACACCCATTTTAACTACATTAATACGAATATTGTATAAAATCCCCACATCTGATTGCAATTCAGGAATGCGAATGGTTAAAAAAAGTTTTTATAAGACGCTTAATATGAAATGTTCAGGCATGGAATGGGCTAGCGAGTTGCTACTTAAGACTGCATTATGTGGTGGGACATATTCTGAAATTCCGATATTGTTCATGAAGGATAAAAGGAATAGAAATCCGCATCTCAATACATGGTCTGATGGTTGGAGACATCTAAAAAGCATAATTTTGTTAAAGCCAGAGACTTTATATTTTGGATTATTATTTCTTGCTGTTATGACAATCGTATTTTTAAAAATTAGTTTTGCTTTTGTTTTTTTGTTTGCGAACTTGTTTGTAGTGTTATCTTTAAGCTTGTTAACATTATACTTATTGGGTTCGATAATTGATAAGAGGGAATCTAAATTTTCTAGGTTCTTACTAAAATTTAGATTAGTTCCGATTACAATGCTAATATCATTGGTCGTAGGGATATTTGTTCTTTTTGTACCTGAAAGTCATTTGGGAATCAAATTGTTTTTAGTAAGTGTTCTGGGAATTATTTTTATGTGGATATTTTTTGTGGAAACAATAAAGACACATTTAGTAAATAGATTACCTGAATTGTAGATGAAAAGTAATATAACTTATTCGGTTGTGATGCCAATTTTAAAAAGAAGGAAAATGGTAACCGAGGCCATAAATTCTATTTTTGAGCAAAACGGAATAAATAACGACAGTTGTGAAATTATATTAGTTGACGATGAAACTAATAAAACTCGTATTGAAAATAATAAGGGATACTATGAGAATATGGGTAAAAATATAAGATATTTTTTAAACAAAAATGAGGAAGGTCCGGGCGGAGGTCGTCAAACTGGGATGGACTTAGCAAAAGGCAAGTATTTATTATTTCTCGATTCTGATGACAGACTGACCTCAAATTACTTGGAAAAAATGAATAATGTTATCTCAGACAGTAATTCTGTTGCGGTTTTATGTTTATCAAAATCAATTTTTGAAAATAATTTTGATTTTGCATTAAAAATTAAAATTGGTGTATTACGTTTTGTACGTGATCTGTTTTTGCTTATTTCGTATATTCTGAATGATAAAAAACTATACTTAGGTGCTTTTTATCTTCCACAATTTTCACATATGCTTTTTAATTATAAATTTATAAAGGATATTAAATTTAATTATGATTATAGACGAGGTGGTGAGGATTGGGATTTTTTTGCTAAATCGTTATTACGAGGGAATGTAAGCATACTTCCAGAAAGGCTATTGTTGTTTAGGTATTCCACGGGTAGTTCTACTAGTAATCGGCTGAATTTACATAAAAAATGGGAATCATACAGACTTTTAGCGAAACGTTTACCTAAAAAATTCAAATCCTCCTTTTTTTATAAGTTGTTTAAAATGTATATTAACTCTTTTTCACATCTGTAATTTTTTTACAGATATATGTTTTACTTGGCTGGATGATATCCCATAACCATCCCGGAGGAGATAGAAATGTGAATAATGGTACGTATACCTTATTTCCTGACTGCACTCTTTTTATTTCAATTACTTTGAAATCATTTATTTTAAGGAATGAAGTCAATTGTTTCTCTGACATAAAATAAGGTAATGGTTTGCCAAGTTGGCTCAACAAATAGAAAGCCGGTGTAAAAAATATTTCTTGAAACATTTTTAATATTGGATTTAAAAAGCATTCGTGAATGATAAAAATTCCGTTATTCTTAAGAACTCTATTGATTTCATTAAATGCTTTGTGGATGTTTGCAATGGTAGCTGATTTTTTGAGTACAGAGAGATGATGTGCTGTGGTTACCATAACTACTGTGTTAAAAGAATCTTTCTTAAATGGCATTGATAAGACATTGGCTGTTACGGATTTCAATTTTCTACTTCTAAACGGTATTAATATATTATTCTTAACATGCTTGGGGTTTGCAATAGTTTCGGAAGCTATATCGGCTATTGTTATTGACTTGGCTCTTTTTGTGTCGTATCCAATTATACCTCCGTTTCCAATATCTAGTAAGTCTCCAGAAATATATTTCTTCGTTATTGCAAAAAATCTTAGGATGCTTTTTAGATGATTTTCTGAATTCTTGTGATAAGTTATTGCTATTTTATTAAAATATTTCTTTTGATGATCAAGGTTTTTCATGTATTATGGTATATTAGATCATTATGAAGAAAAATGAAACATGGCTTTTAGAAGGTAAGGGTACAATAAATAATTTAAAATTAAAAATGGGAAGGCTAGCTTCAGGAGTTCGACTAGATCAATATGGCATTTTTGAAAAATATATAAAAATTAATTCATCACTTAAAGTTTTGGATGTTGGAGCATCTTCGGAAGAAGATATTGTAGGAACAAATTTGTTTGACAAAGTATATCCATTTCCAAACAGACTTACGTTGGCTACTATTGAAAATGCAGAGAAGTTACGTAAGCAATATATTCATTCTAATGTAGTAAAAATTGTTCCAGATTGTAAATTACCGTTTAAGGATAAAGAATTTGACATTGTGGTTTCTTGGGCAACTTTGGAACATGTTGGCGGCTATAAAAAACAAGCTAGATTTATAAATGAATTGTTAAGAGTTGGTAAAAAAATATTTATTACCACACCATATAGAGGTTGTGTTTACGAACCCCACAGTGGAATTTTTATACTTCATTGGTTACCAATCAATTGGTTTAGAAAGATCTGTAAATTACTAGGTAAAGAATTTTGGATGACTGAGGAGAATCTTAATCCATTGTATGTTCATGATCTATTACAGATGAAGCTCAATAAAAGTATTAGTGTACTAATGTATAAGATGTTTAGACTTATACCATCACATTTGATTATAACGAATAAAAAAATATGATACATCTCGGCGATTATTTCTCACCGTTAAACTTAAACAATTTGTTAATATTATTTTCATTTGTATTTTGCTGTGAAGTTGTTGGATACAAACTTGTTAGATTATGTTCAGTTGTCATACCAAAGTTTTTACGTGGCGCAACTTGGTTATTGGGTTTAGGTTCAATAATATTCCTTTATTTTTTAAGTCATTTTTTCCTGCCATATAATAATTATTTATTAATATTTTTCAGTATATTCTTGTTTTTTTTATCACTCCCATTATATATAAAGGAAAAGGCATTGGTAAGTTTGTTGGGATTTTTAAAAGAGAACAAAATTCCATTAGTTATTATGTTAATAATACTTCCGAAGATAATTGTGAAATCATCGCTCCCCCCTTATCTGTGGGATGAAATGGCTTATCATTATGTTTCACCCTATATACTAAATTTTGAGAAAAATTGGCAGATATTGAATAGTTTTTATCAAAATCTTCCTAGGTTGCTCGAAACATTATATATTGCATTATTTTCACTCAGTAAAACCTATGCTATTTCAAGGCTTATCCATTTTATGATTTTTTTAACTTCTATTATGACTTTACATACCTATATTAAGCAGAGATTTGACTCATTCTCAGCTGCTTTATTTTTTTCTGCGGCCTTGTTTTATGGTGAAAATTTTTTGTTATGGTCAACACTTGGGTATGTTGATGTTGGCACGACATCGTTCGTCATGATAGCATTATTTTGTTTTATTGAATCTTATCTTGTAAACAAAAAAGAACTATTATTATTTAGTTTGGTATTTATAGGTATGGCGGTAGGATCAAAATATTCAGCGTTAACTCAATTATTTTCACTTACAATTTTGACTCCCGTAGTTCTGTTTTTTAAGCAAAAACTATACTACTTAAAAAGCAAGATGTTTGTAATCGGATTTGTAATGTCAGTTGTTCTTGGTGGTTACTGGTATTTTAAGAATATGTTGTTTACCGGAAATCCCATATATCCCTTTATGTTTGGGTGTAAATTTGAATCATGCGAAACCGTATCACTTGCTTATACACATGCATTTAATCTTTCGAATTTCAATTTAATCTACAGGTCAATCTTTCTGAAAAATACTTTATTGGAGATATTATTTCCTATAAGTATTTTTTTAACCTTTTTGTTTGGAGATTTAAAAATTAAAAAGATATTACTGCTGTTGTTTGTCTTTATTATTATTGAGATTCTGTGTGTGAGTCCGATATCAGGATATGAATCTAGATATTTTTATCATTGGCAATTAATATCACTTTTCATATTGGTGATGCCGGTGACATTGTTGGTTAAAAGTTATTTGTCTTTTCGTAGTAAACAAAGTCAACATGATTAAACATATGGCTAACAAATTTTTTAATATTTTGGCGATATTGTTTTACTTTGCCGTCACAACTTCTTTGGCCATTTTTATTATTGAATCATTTACATATTCTGGTTTTTTACTAAAGCATATAAATATTGATGTTTATATTTTTCAGTATTTAACTATTATATTCGGGATATTTGCGTTATTATTCAAATCCAATATTAATCTTGCAAAGTATCAATTCTTAATTTTAAAAAAGATATTTTTAATTAATTTAATAATATGTATAACACTTATAACTTTTGAGATATTAATAAATGTTTTAGATTCATTAATTATGTATCCTAATTTCGTGTTTTCAATAATTCATTTACAACCGAAACTTTTTGGTAATGTAGTTTTCGTTTCACTTATTTCGTTAGTTGTTAATACATTTTTCATTTTTAGAGTTGGAGAGACTAAATTAAATTCATTGATTAACAAAATAAAGAATCGATTTAAATCTGTAAGAATATATTTATTTAAGTGGTTTCATATTATTATACCTCGCTTTTCGTTTAGACAATTTAGATATTTTGTTCTTATAATTTATACATTCTCCTTTGTAGGATACCTAGTTTATAGTTCTGTTGATTTTGTTAAAAAGTTTTATAAGGTGGATTTGTTGTATAGACAACAAAACGAACTTAAATATTTTAGTGGTGAAATAAATATATATGATTGGATCAAAGAATTCTTACCTAAAACTAGTGACGTAATTTTATGGTGTGATAGACAAACATCGCCCATAAAACTTGTAACTTTTGATCCAGAAATTATTTGGATGAGTTATGATGCTCTCTCGAGGGTATTTCTTACTAACTGTTATTATGCTAATATCGATCCAGTAAGTAAATCTTATGATTATTTTGATAAAGATGAACTATTATTAGTGTCTGTGTCTAAGTGTGATCCTTACATTGTGGATACGCACCCAGACCCAAAACTTAAGATCATAGAATATTTTAAAATAATTAATAATGAATATATCTGTAAATCTGATGAGATAGTTCCTGGATTATATTTATATAAAAAATGAAAAGTGTAATTATTCAAAAAAAAGAGCAAAAAGATTATAGCGATGCTACATATATTGAGTATTTCAAAAAAGGATGGAAGCGACCATATCCTAAAAGTTTAATTGGTGATTTTATTGACTATCATCAGTTAAACAAAGCAATTTCGATGTTACCTTTTAAAATTAAAGGCCTTAAGGTACTGAGTATTAATTGTGGTGATGGCTTTGAAGCGGAATATCTCTATAAAAAGGGCGCCGAGGTCACAGTTTCGGATATATCTCCTGAGGCCGTGAAGGCTGCTAAAAGAAGATGCAAAGGACTAAAAGGTAGACCTGCTGACTCAGAAAGACTGCCATTTAAAGATAACAATTTTGACTTGGTTTTGGTTCGTGATGGTTTGCATCATTTACCTCATCCATTTAAGGGTATGTTGGAGATGAATAGAGTTGGCAGATTGGGATTTATCATGATTGAAGCTCAGAAGAGTTTTGTAACAAATCTACTGATAAAACTAGGTTTTGCTTTGGAATATGAAGTCTCTGGGAATTATGTATATAGATTTACGCGTGAGGAAATCAAAGATAGGATGAGTAAAATGGGTATTAGCAGATTTAGTATATATACTTTGTGGTGTTACCATATAGACTTTTTGAGTAAATACATTTATCCAATTTTTAACAAAGCGATTTGGTTGTGCTTTTTTTCTTTTATATTCTATTTATTTAATTATATTTTTGGATATTATGGCAATTCAATGATAGTCGTTGCGTTGAAAGATAAATTAAATGACAAATAGTGCAAGCAAGATAAAAATCTACATACCTGTAATAAAATTTGGAAAAAACAGATTCAAATTTTTTTTCGATATAAATTACTCGATTTTTCCAATTTTATGGACAACAACTTTCTTCATCGGTATTTTAGAGAGTTTTACATATTCAGGTTATTCATTTAGGCATCTTTTTTTGCCATTTAAGTTAATGTTTGCACTTACTATTTTTAGTGGAATCATATCACGATTGGGTGCTAACGTTGGTGAAAATGAAAATAAAAATCCTACGCCAAACAAAATAATGTTTACTATTAATAAACTAATAATAGTTCCTTTAGTGGTAAGTTATCTTTTAGTTAATTCGTTAGAACTACAAAATTACCCCAATTATGTTTTTAGTATGATACATCTCCAGCCAAGTTTATATTATTGGCCAATGTTGCTGAGCGTGTATTTGTTTATATTGGGTATTCAACTATCGAGGCATGAGACGATGGTCAGACGCATATTCTTAATCAATGTGGATAAATTTGATTTACTAAAGACTTGTAAAGTTGTCCTTTTAAGGGTAATGATTTTTGCTTTTACGTTAAATATCTTTATGACTAATTTTCCGATTATAACAAGCTGGATGTACGATAGATCAAAATTCATGATAAAGTATCCACTAGCCAGTTATGATGAGAAAATGAGATATGGTTGGGGAGATTTTTATGACTATATGTTGTTTATTAGAAATAACACGCCTGAAGATTCAGTTATAATGTTTCCTCCAATGATTAATCCATGGATGGATGTGGGAGGCGGAGGATTGATTAGATATTTTCTTTATCCTAGAGAGATAGTTCAGGACATGACTGATGTAAATGCACAAATAGACAATAGAGCTACTTATTCTATGCTTGCTTGGGGTTCTGGAATATGTACACCGGAAGAAGGAGAATGCCACGGTTGGCCGAGGCAAAATATAGCAGCTGATTATATTGTTTATAAAAAAAGTAAATCTGTTGATGTAGAGAAAACTCTATATAATGTTACTTACAATTATAGCGATGAAATTAATAAGGGAGCTTGGGGGATTATAAAGATTAATAAAAAATAGAAATATGTTTACAATATTAGGTTTTACATTGACAATGCTTTTTGGCTTGGTTATTAGCTTGCTGGTGGTTCCAAAGATGTTTCCGCTTGAAAGATTAGGGGTGTCGTATGTGCTTGGTTTAGGTTTCCAGACATTCGCGATGTTTATTGGTTACATTTTTGGATTCAACTTTTCACTGGAATTTACACTTCTGTTTTTAATTATCTCGATCTGTATTTTAGGATTCATCGTTAGAAGATCGTTTTTACCATTTATTGCAGAATTAAATAATAAAGTCAGGTTTGGGGAACTTTCTGAATTCGAGAAGACTATATTAATTATTATATTATGTTTTTTTGCATTTAGTATAGTTATGACTTTGTATTGGCCAGTAGGTGCTTGGGATTCATTAGTTTTATATGATTGGCGGGCAAAACTTTTCTATTTAACAGGCAGTATGAGTGAAGGAATTAAAAGAGGTTATTTTTTTGGTGTTCCACTTCTTACCTCTTTGGCTCATACGTGGGTATATTTTTTAGGTGCAAAACAGCCAGAATTTATTTATTCATTATACTTTATTTCATTTATAGCCATGTTTTATGGCTCACTTCGCGAATTTTCAGGACGCGTGATTGCACTTATTACAATTTTTTTATTGGTTACCACTCCCGATGTTTTAATACATTCGACTTTTTCATATACGAATTTCCCATTTACGGTTTATTTTGTTATGAGTACTATTTATATGTATATTTGGATGGTTAAGGGAAAAACCGGATATTTACAACTCTCTGCATTATTATTGGGTTTGAGTACTTGGACCAGAAGCTCCGAACCTTTTTGGATAGTTAATCTTTTAATACTATTAATTTATTGTTTCTACAAAAAAAATTTTGCACAGTTGGTGTTTTATTCTGTATTATTTTTCTTAATTAGACAACCTTGGGTGATTTTTGAAAATAATAATCTAAGTTATAGCACCACTATAACAAGTAAGATTACTGAAGGGGTTTCTGCTCTTTTGGGTAAAGTAAGCATTGATCATTTATTTATTGTTGGAAAGTTTTTGTATGTTAATGTTTTTGAGGGCTTAGCCTTACTTCTTATTGGCTTCTTATTCGTTTTGGTACAGGGTTTTAAATCCTATTTAAAGCAAAAAGACTTCTGGTTATCACTTATTATTATTGGAAATTTAGCGCTAGTTATTGTTGGGACGTATATATTTAGCCTTACTTTTAGCGACTGGAAGATTGGTGGATCTGCTGCTAGAATGACAATGTTTATCCCCCCACTTATTTTATATTTTATAACTATATCAAAAAGTGTAAATAAAACATACGAAAGCTGGTTTATTAAAAAATGAAGAAAACTGCAACAACTCCCATACTGTTTATAATATTTAATCGTCCAGAGACCACAAGTGCTGTTTTTAATAAAATAAAAGAGCTAAAGCCGAAAGATCTTTTTATAGCTGCAGATGGACCAAGAAAAGATAAGATAGGTGAGTTTGAGTTGTGTGAGGCGACAAGAAAAATAACTGAATCAATTGATTGGAAATGTAATGTTCGTAGGTTGTATAGAAAGAATAACTTGGGCTGCGGTAAGGCTGTAAGCGGTGCTATTAACTGGTTTTTTAAGAATGTAGACTGCGGAATAATTTTGGAAGATGATTGCCTTCCCAATGATAGTTTTTATTCATTCGCATCAAACTTACTAGATAAATACAAAGACGATGTGGAAATAATGCACATATCAGGCAATAACTTTTTAAATAACCAAATGCATCTGGACAATGTCTATTATGTGTCAAGTTATCCCCATGTATGGGGTTGGGCAACGTGGAAGCGAGCTTGGGATAGATATGATTATGAAATACGCGATTGGAAGAATAAAAGTCTATGCTATAAGATAAAAAGTGTTAAGGGTGATATTTGGAATAAATTGTTTTGGGTTTCTAAGTTTGATAGTGTTAACTACAAAGTAACTGATACTTGGGATTACCAATGGGTTTTCTGTGTGATGAAATATAATGGGTTATCTTTGTTTTCAGGAACAAATCTCGTTTCAAATATAGGTTTTGGAGTAAAGTCTACTCATACGTCAGGTAATAATAACCGTTATTCAAATTTAAAAACTTCAAGTCTATTAAATAAAATATCGTTATCCTCAAAGAGGAAGGGGCAAATAGATCTTATAGAGGAGCGAGAAGTTTTTAGAACTAAATCACTAACCACGTTAATTCATTTTGCTTACTTTTCAATATTTTGTATGTTATACAATAAGCTATATAAAAAAATATGAAAACCAAAGATGTTTATTACTCTAAAAAGCCAATGGTTGTTTATGATTCCTTAATAAGCAGAATTTTGAATAATTTTTTTAAAAACTACTCTCGCGAAGAAGTGTGCTCCGAGTTTGAAATTGGTGGTGAGGCGTGTCTTGATATAGCTTGTGGTGATGGAGAACTTTCTAATAATTTTTTATCAAATAAATATAGTAAAGTAGACGCAGTTGATATATCGAGAGAATTAATAAAAAATGCTAAATCAAAAAAAAATAAAAATTGTTCATTTAATATAGACGATATAGATAATTTTATTCGAAAGAAGGTAAACGAGGGAAAAAAATACGATTCGGTGTATTTGCTTGCAATATTAGAACACATACAGTGGCCCTCAATTTTTATTAGCGAAGTAAATAAGTTAGTTAAGAAAGGTGGGTATATGGTTGTTGAAGTTCCAAATGTAGCATGGCTACCCCATAGAATAAGTTTATTATGTGGTAAATTTCCCATTACTGCTCCAACGATTGGAGTTATCCCTGGTGTTTTTGATGAACATATAAGGTTTTTTACAATTGAGACTCTTGATTTAATAATGAAAAATTTAGGCTTAAGGAAAGTTAAAACTGACTGCTCGGGCAAGTTTAGATATATCAAAAGAATTTACCTTAGATTATTATCACCAGACATAGTAGCTATTTATAAAAAATGAAAAATTTGTTATTAAAAATATATAAAGATTCAATAAAAAGATTTACCGGCTACGGACTTATAAAGTTATATCCTGTTAGGATGTTGCATAAATTTATCAACTCATTACTAATACCTAAATATGTAATTGTAGATGGTCATAAAATTTTTATTGACAAAGATGATTCTCTAAATCTCGCAGTGGGAAGTAACTACAAACCTATGGAATCAAAAGTCTTGGAAGAAGAAGTAAAGACGAACAATACAGTTTTGGATATTGGTGCCAATATTGGTGACGATACACTTTTGTTGGCTAAAATTGTAGGTTCGAAGGGAAAGATATATGCCTTTGAACCAGATCCAGAGAACTTTAAACTACTTCAGAAGAATATAAAGACTAACAAATATAGAAACGTGGTTTGTATCAATAAAGCAGTATCAGATAAAGATGGAAAGATAAAATTATTTTTATCTGAAAATAATAAAGCTGACCATCGTATTTATGGGTCAGAGTTTGATCGTAAACATATTAAAGTTAACATGGTTTCAATTGACAGTTATTTTAAAAATAAAAATCAAAAAATTGATGTTATAAAGATTGATATTCAAGGTGCTGAGATGTTGGCTTTTGAAGGTATGAAAAACACCCTAAGACGAAATAAGTATCCTAAAATATTATGCGAATTTTGGCCAATTGGCCTTAGACGATGTGGTTCTAGCGCGGGTCTATATTTAAAATTTCTAAGAAAGCTAGGATATACAATTTATTTTATAGACGAGAGTGGTGGCAAAATAATTAAAGTTTCAGATAAATACTTAAAGAATAAATTTACTATTAAAAATGAAAAATTTGCGAATTTGGTTTGTAAAATGAAGCAATAGACCTATTTTTGAGCCTCTATATAAAGACTAGTGTAATATTTTAATTTTAGTGTTTCAAGTTTATTAATGTCGGTTATCTTGCTTTTTCTAAAATCGAATTTCTTAACATTTTTAAAACCGATATCGACAAGTAAATTAGATAATGAGTTGAAATTATACATATGCTTATGTTGTCCTTCCTCGAAAATTCGTAGATTAAATTCACTTGTTGTGGAAATCGGATCATCTTGAATTTTTTTAATATAATTTTCAACTAAAATGTCAATATCCGGAACTACCAGTCGTATTGTTCCATTATCCTTTAGTATTGCATGGCATTTTTTGAGAAATAAAAAGGCGCTTTTCTGTGGAAGATGTTCCAAAAAATGAGAAGCATAAATGATATCGACAGAATTTTTTAAAAAAGGAATTCCCCATCTCATATCCCAAAAGATTATTCCCTTCGGCCATTTTGCCTGATAGATTGATTTGTTTATAATGCCTAATTTAAAAAGTATTTTTTTGAGATTATAGAAGTAGGGTAATTTAGATAGTAATACACTTGGGGATGAGTCAAGAGCAATCCATCCTTTTGGACATATATTACCTGAACCAAAGTTGACCATTTTCATATTTTGTATATGATATATTATATTGAATAAAAATGAAACACAATGAAAAAATAATTGGGATCAATTCTCTCTTTTTAATTCCTGGTAAAGTTGGTGGAACTGAGATATTTTTTAGAAAACAAGTTGAGGGATTTTCTAAATTAAAAACAAAAAATAAATTTATAATATATTCAAACAATGAAAACGCTTCAATTTTTGATAATCTCCCAAATAATTTCTTTATATATAAAACAGGAATTAACGCTACAAATAGGCTGATACGTATATTATATGAACAGATTATCTTACCTATATTACTTATCATTCATAAAGTAGATTTGTTGCATTCGCCTGGTTATACTACACCAATTTTTACACATTGTAAAAAGATCACAACAATATTTGATTTGAACTACTATTTTTATCCAGAAGATTTCAGTTTATTACAAAGGTCGGTTTTTTCTATTCTCATACCCTTAGGGGCAAGATTTTCAAATAAAATAATAGTACATAGTAATCAATCCAAAAAAGAAATGGTCAAAGTGTTAAAACTTACTAAAAATAAAATTGAAGTTGTATATGGTGGAGTACCTGAAGATTTTAAAAAAGATATTTCTTCAAAAGTTGCTATAAAAGTAGTTCGTAAGTATGGTATCGAACCACCATATATTTTAGCTAACGCTTCAAGTCACCCGCATAAAAATTTAAAATCATTATTTTTGTCGTTTGTGGAACTTTCAAAAAATAAAAAATTCGAGCATAAATTAGTGCTATTGGGAATACATGGAAAAGCGCATGAAGGACTTGATGAAATAGTGAAAAAAAATTCATTACAAGAGAGGATAATTTTTACTGGTTGGATTGATCACAGTGATACAAAATACTTTAATAAAGCAGCGGATATATTTGTAATGCCCTCACTTTATGAAGGTTTTGGTTTACCAACAGCCGAAGCAATGGCATGTGGTGTTCCTGTTATTGCTTCAAAATACTCGTGTGTACCAGAAATAGCAGATGGTGGCGCTTTAATCGTTGATGTCAAAAAGCCAAAGGAGATATCATTTGCTATCAAAAAGCTTTTAAAATCAAGCAGGTTTAGAAAAAAACTTACGATTCAAGGTATTCATAGAGGAAAAACATTCTCGTGGACCAAAATGTCAAAAAAGATATATAATTTATATAATGAATATCTCTAATTATCTAAGTTTTTCTGATACAGCAAAATTTGCTTTAATCGCTAAAAAAATTTTAGAAAATGGTCAGTTCACTACAACTTTTAACTTTTGGAATCATAATTTTTTTAATACATCTGGAATACTTCCTATCTACCCATATTTATTAAGCTTATTTTTCAATTTTTTTAGAATCAGAGATATTTCAATATTAATTTCTTCATTTACTTTTTTTGTTTTAGGCTCAATATTTATTTATCTTTTAACATCAAAACTATCAAATAAATTTGTTGGATTACTTTCTTCAATTGTTTTTTTGTTTAGCCCTCAAATGATTGAATTTGCAAAAAATGGTGCAAGTGAGGTTGTATTTATTTTTGAAATTCTTTTAGGTTTATATTTTATTACTCTCAAAAATAAATGGTCTAATATTGGTGCGGTTGTAACAATGATTCTTTTGTATTTTACACGTTCTCAAGCTTTTATATATATATTAGGTTTAATAATTTTTTATTTTTTTAATAATCTAGAAAACAAAAAAGCCATTTTATGCTCTATTTTTACATTTATAGTTTTTATAGTTTTAGATCTTACAATTTTTGCAGGACTTGAAGGTAAATTTTTTATTTACTCAATGTTGTCAAGAGGTGTTGATGTTGCTTCAAATAATTTACCAAACATGGCAGTTTCTGATTCCCTTCGGGGTGTAGTTTCTAATCCTACTGTTTTAGACATATTTAAAAAAGTTTTTTACAATCTTTACAATTTTTACAAAGCTTTACCTGAAATAATAAATCCTTATATGTTTACCCTTTTTGTATTAGGTTTATTCAGCTGGGGTAAAAATAAACTTCTAGATTCTTTTAAAATCGCATCACTTTTTATGATTATTACAACTTTTTTTGTTACTGCTCTAACAATTCCTTTTTATAGATATATACATCCTATTATTCCACTTGTTTATATTATTGCAGTTATAACACTATATGAAATAGTTGAATACCTTGTTTCAAGATATGAAATTATAAAAAATAAGCAAAGCTTGGCCGTCGAAAACGGTAAAAAGATATTTACTGGTATTGTAACTACCTGTCTTGTCTTGTTTTTTGCAGTTGGGCAAACTGTTGGCCACTTTGTTTTAGATAGTAGATTTGAAAGAAAAATTAAAAATGTAGATAAACCACCAATCTATGTTTTAATGTCTTGGAAGTTAAAAGAGATAACAAATAAAGACCAAGTTGTTTTAACTAATCTTGATACATGGGGTAGTTGGTATGGCGAAAGAAAAACTATTTGGTATCCAGTAGAACCTGAAATGATAATACCAGAAGAAAAGAGAATTGATGCTATTTATTTAACTTCATACAAAATGGATGATGAAAACTACTATATGGGTCAAAAATGGAGAGAATTATTTGAAAATCCTGAAAGACAAACAATACTACCTAACTACAAATTTGTAGGAGAGTATGAATTTAGTGCAGACGATAACTATGAAAGAGAAAGCGGGAGATCGATACTTCTGGTAAAAAATTGACAAAATTTTGTGTAGTAAGGGTATTTAGATTTAAATATTAATATTTGCAACTAATATTTGTGGCTCTAATTATTAGGTAATATTTGGCAATCTTACTAATTTAGTACAAAACTTGATACAATAGATTAATGCAGAAAATTATTAACCGAGGTAAAGAATTTTTGTTTTCTTCAACAGCTAAGGATACATATATTTTATTTATAGGCAATATGGTTTCCGCATTTTTAGGTTTTGTATTTACTTTTTTTGTAGCTAAGTATTTAAGTCGAGATGACTTTGGAACTTTCTCTGCAGTTTTAAACTTAGTGGTTATACTGACATCTCTTTCTGATCTTGGTATAACTTCAGGTCTCGTGAATTTTATAGCTAAAGCTGATAGTGAAAAAAACGAAACAGAATCATTGAAATATCAAAAGGCGGGGCTAGTAATCAAAATTGTTATAGTCCTATCACTTTCAATAATAACAATATTATTTGCTCCTCAAATTTCAAAATTACTTCTGAGTAGTAATAACTATATGTTATCTGTTTGGGTAGCTATAATTTCATTTGCACTCTTTGCTCCTATGTATTTCCCTTTTGTGTTGCAGGCTAAAAAGAAATTCTGGCAGTCGATGGTTGTTGATAACGGATATTATTTGTTTAGATTTATAGCCCTACTCGTTTTTGTATATATCGGTGGCTTAACCTTAACAAAATCATTTGTAGCAGTTGTTCCTGCATTTGTCATGAGTGCAATCGCCAGCTTTTACTTTTTGGGAGTAAAATTTTTAGAATCAAAACCTGAAAAAAGTATATATAGGAGTTTGATTAAGTTTTCAGGTTGGGTAGGAGTAAATAGAATAATTTCAGCTATTTCTGGAAAACTTGATATACAAATGCTAGTTATTTTATCAAATTCATATATAACTGCAGGTTATTCAATGGCAAGTAGGATTGCATCGATTGCTATTATTTTCACCTCTAGTTTTTCGGCAGTATTAGCTCCAAGGTTCGCATCAATTGGGGACAAGGAAAAAGAAAAAAAATATTTAGTAAAATCAACTCTAGCTACTGTTCCAATAATTGCGATTCTACTTCTATCATTTCTAGTAATTGGTCCATTTATAAATACTTTTTTTCTTGATTACAAAGATGCAATACTTTTATATAAATTATTGATAATTTCGCTAATCCCATTTGTATTAACTGCCCCAAGTGTTACTGCAATTATATATGGAATGAAAAAAACTGTTTATATTGGTATGTATTCATTTTTTCAACTTATTGCAGTTTTCTTATTAAATTATTACTTCATACCAATACATGGATATTTTGGACCTATTTACACCTTAGGAATTACAAACATACTACTAGTAATTTATACTTGGGTGATTGTAATTAGATACTATTGGTTTCAAAAATAACTTTTTAGCCATAATTCAAACATCAAAATATTCCACTTTTTGTGATGATCATTTAAGTCGATTTTTGATAAATCTATAAAATTATTAAACTGTGACTTTTTGTTGACTATGCTTTCAAAGTATTTTGACAAGTCTCCTTCAAACCAGTCTTCAAGTGATATTGTAAAACCCATTTTTTCTCTGTATAAATTTTCTTTCGGCACAATCGGTTCTAGTGCTTTTTTGAATATATATTTAGATTCACCACCTTTAACTTTAAGTTCAAATGGAATTTTATTTGCCAGTTCAATCATGTTATGGTCTAAAATTGGTGATCTAGCTTCGATTGAGTGATACATCGTAGCAATATCCATTTTGGTTAAAAGTAAGTCAGGCAAAAAATATTTTTGATCAAACATTAGACCTGCATCTTTTAAATCTTCACCTCTAAAATTATCAAAGATATTTTTTTCTAATTTATAATCACTAGTTTCAAAAATTCTATTATAACCAGCAAACTTTTGATATATCGGTTGTTTTGATTTTTTAATAAAATTATCAAATTTTTTAACGCCTGTTCTAAATGGAAATTTATTTATAATATTAATTAAAAAATTTAAATCAACATCTCTTTTTAACCTATTATATCTATTTGGATAGCCTGCAAATAGCTCATCTCCACCATCTCCATTTAAAACAACTTTTACATGTTTGTTCGCTTCATTACAGACCATAAAAGAAACGAGTCCACTATTGTCTGAAAATGGTTCTTCATAAGCTAAAGCAATTTCTGATAGTTTGGAAAAGTCTTCAGGTTTAGCAAGTATTTCAGTATGATCAGTTTTGTATTTTTTAACTATTAGATTTGCATATTTTTCTTCACTCCATTTTTTATTTTTATATGTTACTGTGAAAGTTTTAATTTTTTCTTTCGAGTTTAGCGCCATCATTGCAACAACTGCGCTACTATCAACTCCACCTGACAAAAAAGCACCAATGGGAACATCAGAAATCATTCGAAGCTTTGTCGATTCACTTAGTGTTTCTAGAATTTTTTTAGACCATTCTTTTTCAGAAAGTTTTAATTTTTCTTTAAAACTTACTTGCCAATATTTTTTATTAACAAACTCATGTCTTTTGATATTTATTTTAATATAATGTCCTGGCTCTAGTTTTTTTATATTTTTAAATCCAGTAAGAGGAGATGGTACATAACCATATAAAAAATATTTTTGTACTGCTATGTTGTCGATTTCCTTTTTAACTTCCGATTGCGTAAGTATTGCTTTAAGTTCGGACGCAAAAATAAAGACATTTTCATCAAAATAATACTTGAATGGTTTTTTACCTACTCGATCTCTTGCTAAGAAAAGTGTTTCATCGTGATTGTCATAAATTGCAAAGGCAAACATACCCCTTAAAAAATTTAAACATTTTTCTTTATACTTTGAATAAAGTGCTAGTATTACTTCAGTATCTGTTTTCGAATTAAATTTATAACCCTGTTGAATCAGTTCTTCCCTTAAACTTTGATAATTATATATCTCGCCGTTAAAAGTTATAGTATACCTATCCAAGTATGACATAGGTTGGTTTCCTTTTTTAGACAAATCAATAATAGATAATCTATTGTGCCCAAAACCTAAATTCCTTTTTTCATTTATAAAATAGCCTGTAGCATCTGGTCCTCGGTGAGATAATTTTGAAGTCATCAAAGCTAAATCAGATTTTTTGATTTCGCTACGACTAAAATATACTTTTCCAGAAATTCCGCACATCTTACTGCCATTTTACTGCAAAAGATGTAAAATTAAAGTATGCAGATTTGGGCGCATACGCTATTTAAAAATGAAGAAAGATGGCTTTGGTTTGCAGTAACTTCAATTATAGATCATGTAGACAAACTTCTTCTTTGGGATACAGGCTCAACTGATAGATCTTGGGAGATTGCCAAATTGCTAAAGGAAAAATATAAAGAAAAAATTGATTTAAAACAATGTGGCGAGGTAACACCTGAAACGTTTCCTAGTATTCGCCAACAGATGCTTGATGAAACAAAATCCGATTGGTTTTTAATTGTCGATGCTGATGAAATTTGGTGGGATGAAAGTATCGAAAAATTAATCGACTCAATTAATAATTTGGATAGTAAAATTGAGTCAGTTGTTGTCAGAAATATTAATTTAGTAGGTGATATTTTTCATTTTCTTCCAGAAAAATCTGGAAATTACAAATTTGGTGACTTGAAAGGTAACTTTGCACTGCGAGCAATTAAAAGAAACATTAAAGGTCTTTGTTCAGAAGGGAGACATGGAGTTTGGGGTTGGTCAGATGGAGAGAAACATATTCAAGATCGAAACACCTATAAATTTGTAGATACAAATTACATGCATACAACTTTTTTACCAAGAGGCGAAAAAAGGAGTGATGATCTAAAAGTTCCCAAAAGGTCTAAGAAATTAAAATATGAAATAGGGATAAATTTCCCAAGAGATTATTACTATCCTGAGGTCCTTTTTAAGGACAAACCAGATTTTATTCCAAGTCCTTGGCAAACAATGTCAAAAGAATATAAATTGCGGGCGATAATTGAAACACCACTAAAAAAGATAAAAAGAAAACTAATTAAATCAAAAGTAGGGTATTAAATGAATATTAAAATATTTTTTAGGCAAAAAAATAGGTCGGAGAACTCATTCAAAATGAGATAGCCATTAGCTAAGACCGTCCATTACGATCGGTGGTCACTAAAGCATCCAACCTAAATATATATTATCATATTAATAAAACATGTCAAATTTAGGAATAAACTTCACAGCTTGGCCAGAGATGTTGGCTTGGCCATACCTAATCCTTCAAGGTTGGTTGCCATATCGAGATATTGCAATAGCACATAACCCACTGCTTTTATTGGATCTAGTCGTATTTTTTAAAATTTTTGGTCTTGGAGTGTTGCAGTTAAAAATATATACATGGATATTAATTGTAATCAACATGGGTTTAATGTATTTTGTAGCCGACAAATTTTGGAACAAAAAAAATGCTGTAGTGACTTCAATATTTTATGTTTTACTTTTGATTGTTTTTGAAGGTAATGGATTATGGTTTGATTTGGCTTTAACTCCTTTTGCAATTTTACTTTATTATTTTATTAGACAAAAAAGTTATCTCTGGAGTGGGATAATATTTGCACTTGGATTTTTGACCAAACAGACATTTATATATTTTGCAATTCCAGTTGTTTTTTCTCTAATTAAAGAAAAAAAAGACTTGATTAAAAAGATTGAAAAGTTAACAATTGGATTATTGTTAGTTTTTATACCATTTGTATTAGTAATGCAACTTTTAGGAATGTTAGATGATTATTATAAATGGGCTATAGAATTTGGTATATTTTATTTACCTAACGCAGTTGGACAAGTTAGTTTGCCAACAATCAAACAATTGTTATTCGGTGCTACCCCATTTTTAATTTTCGTATTTAATCCATCACTTTTAATCTGGAGTGTTGTTGGAACGTTAGGTGTATATCCAAGATTTGAGTTTTTTCATTTTCAACCTGCGTTGCCGTTTGTAGCATTAGTCTTTTCAGGTTTTATACTTTCAAACAAAAGCAAATATTTAAAATTTGTAGTTTTGTTAGTTGCAAGCATATTTTTATCAGTTGGTATTAAAAGACAGTTGGGTAACAATACTCGTTTTTATGAATCAGATATGCAAAAAGTTTCTTCACTAATTACTAATCAATATCCACCGATTACTAGTTTATATGTAATTAACTATTGGGATAATTTATATGCACTAACAAATACATTGCCTCCAAAACCTTTAATTCCGTATATACCTTGGTATTTAAATTATAAAGATAATTATGAGGTTATTGTAAATAGTTTAAAATTAAAACAACCTGAAATGATAGTTATAGGTGAAAGGGAAGATAAATATCCCGAAATTTATGAATTTGTAGATAAATACTACACCTGCAATAAGATCGAAAAAAAGGTAGAATTGTGTGGGAAAAATTAATAGTTTATTAATAAATGCAAACAAAATTTATGAAAAAACCACTTGTGAGTATTGTAATAAGAACAAAAAATGAGGAGAAATATATTTCGAAAGTTTTAAATTTACTTTATAAGCAATCATTTAAAGATTTTGAAATAATTATAGTTGATTCAGGTTCAACAGATCGTACTCTTGAAATTGTCAAAAAATTTCCAATTCGCTTGTATAAAATTAAACAAAAAGATTTTACATATGGATATTCGCTTAACTATGGAATAAGTAAAGCGAACGGAAAATACATATGTATTTTAAGTGGCCATTCTATGCCAATGTCAAATAACTGGCTTTCAAATGGTGTTAATGTTTTATCGAAAGATAAAAATCTAGCTGGTCTTAGTGGCTATTATTCAGATTTTATAGTTGGTTACTGGTCAAGGTTTTTAGGAAATATTGTTTTTTTATATTTTCCTTTTTTCAAAAAGCGAGAGAACTATACGCCATGGATATCAAATACTAATTCATTAATTAAAAAGGAATTTTGGCAAAAATACAAATTCGATGAAAGTTTACCAGGATCTGAAGATTACGATTGGGGTAAGGAAATGATTTTTAGGGGGTACAATATTGCAAAGATTAGGAGTTTTAGTGTATTTCATTCACACTTACTCATTAATAGGCCTACATATAGGCAGATGTTGCCGCTATGGGCTAGATGGAATAAGACAGTTGATAACAAAAAAAGAATATATAAATTTAAATAATGAAAATTGCATTTCTTAACAGATATCAAAATAAAGTAAATAGGGGGGCTGAAACTTTTGTTACAGAACTTTCCAAAAGACTTTCAAAAAATCATAAAGTAGATGTTATCTCAAACGTAAATTATTATAAAATCCTTAAAGAAAAGTATGACATTATTATTCCAATAAACGGTAGAGAACAAGCTTTTCTAATTCGTATAATTTCATGGCTGACTGGCACAAAAATGATTATTTCGGGGCAATCTGGAATAGGTTTTGATGATAGACTAAATTTACTCTCTTTTCCTGATTGTTTTGTAGCTTTGACTGATTTTGCTTTACTAGAATCTAAAAAGAGAAATCCATTTGTGAAAGTTGTTAAAATACCAAATGGTGTTGATTTGGAAAAATTTGATCTCATAAAGAATAATGATGGAAACAAATCAAAACAAAATATTATATTATCTGTAGGTGCTTTTACTAAAGATAAAAGACATGATTTAACAATTAGAGCTGTTTCAATTCTAAACAACATAAAACTTATTATTGCTGGTGGAGGAGGAAATTTGAAACAAGAAATACAACAGATGGGAGAAAACTTGTTAGGAACTAATAAATTTGAAATAGTAAGCGTTGGTCATGATAAAATGCCGGGGTACTATAAAAAAGTTAATCTTTTTACATTTCCTACTGTTCCTTGGGAGTCGTTTGGTATTGTGTTACTCGAGGCAATGGCAAGTGGGCTTCCTGTAGTTACAACTGATGATCCTATAAGACGAGAGATAGTTGGCGATGCGGGTTTATTTATTGATCCTACAAATACAGATGAATATGCGGAAGCAATTGAAAAAGCACTAAATACTAATTGGGATGAGAAACCAAGAAAACAGGCAGAAAAATTTAGCTGGGATAGAATCGCAGAAGAATATGAAAAGTTATTTAAAAAATTATGAGCACTAAAACGAAATCAATATTATCAATAGCATCTTTGGTATTTGTTATGTTTATATTTCTATGGAAAGTTTTTATAAAAGGATATATTGCTATGCCCGCCGATCTATTAGTCGGTGCATATTTTCCGTGGCATGAATATAAATGGGGCTATGTTGTTAATGTTCCAATTAAAAATTCTCTAATATCTGACTCGTTTTCACAATTTTTTGTTTGGAAAAAGATAATTTCAGATTCCTATAAAAATTTGGAGTTACCGCTATGGAATCCATATTCTTATTCAGGATATCCACTTATGGCAAATTTTCATTCAGGCGCGTTGTATTTTTTGAATATTGTTTTTTTATTTTTTAACTTCAATTTTGGATGGAACCTTTTTATTTATTTAGGTTTTGTTTTATCTGCCATCTCGATGTATCTATTTATGAAATCAAATGGTTATTCAAATAGAGCATCGATTATAAGTGCAATTAGTTACTCTTTATCTGGCTTTTCAATCTCTTGGTCTCAATTTGCTACTGCAGGTCATTCAATGATTTGGATACCTGTTGTGCTGTTACTTATAAACTTATACTTTGAGAAAAGAAATAAAAATTATCTTGTATTGATTTCAATTGTGTTCTTTGTGTTAAATACCGTAGGACATTTACAAATGTCAATCTATGCGTATTTATTATCTTCAGTATATTTCTTGTTTAAACTACATTCCAAATATGAAGGTAACTTGAAATTTGTTTATTTGAGTCTTTTTTATTTTGTAATTATCAATATCCTAAGTTTTGGACTATCTGCTGTTCAATTAATACCAAGTTTTGACATGGCATCAAACTCTGTTAGGTTTACTGACCATTATGCTGAGGGGGAAAAATTTGGTTTATTGCCTATTCGACACATTATTACATTATTTGCACCTGATTATTTTGGTAATCCAGCAACAGGAAATTACTATGGTTTTTTTAACTACCATGAAACCGTTTTCTATACGGGTATGTTATCAGTTTTTGGATTAATTTGGGCTTTCTTTAATTTTAATAAACTAAAAAGTATTGAAAAATTCTTTTTATTTCTATTACTCGGTTCGTCACTTTTCCTTTTTGATAACTTTGTCAGTAGATCAATATATATTTACAATATTCCTTTATTATCAACTAGTACTGCGGGTAGAGTTGCAGGGATATTAACACTAGCACTTTCTGTACTTGCTGGTGCTTTTGTTTATAATCTTCCAAAATTAGAAACAAAAAAAGTATTTAAAATAGTGGCAACACTTTTTTTGATCATGATTGCTATTTTTTCGTTAAATCTATATTTCAAAAACTTTAATTTATCTTTTAACCCTACAGAACCGTTGCAAACTGAAATTAGTCATATAAATATTTCAATTAGAAATTTAGTATTTCCAATGATTATTGTAATTAGTTTGTCTTCCTTTATATTTTTAAGTAAGTATAAATATTCATATTTATTTATAATTTTATTATTAATAATTGATTTATTTAGATTTGGTTGGAAATATCTTCCAATTGTCGATTCGAAGTTATCATTTCCTGATATTCCTATCATAGATTTTGTAAAATCAAATATTGGTAATTATCGAATTGAAAAAGAGTGGGGACCTCTTTTCCCACCAAACACATGGTCGTATTATGGTTTAATGAGTCCATCTGGCTACGATCCAATGGCACAACTTAATTACACAAAATATTTTTTTGAAAAGATAAATGGAAATAAAAACATTTCGTCAAGATATTCTGAAATAAAAGAATATGATTGCGATATTCTAGGCGGATTTTCAGTTAAATATTTAATGGCAATAAAAAGAGATGATAAAGGTGTGCCACCTGGAGATAATATTTATTATAAAATAGATAAAGATTGTTGGAAAACGGCGTATGAAACAGAGTATGTTACTGTTTTAGAAAATACAAAAGTTAAAGATATTTTTGAAATAGTAGGCAATGAAAACAGTAAATTGATTATTGTTCAGAATAAGGCAGGTAGTTATGAGCTAGAATATGATGTTAAAGAAGATTCGACTTTAATAATCAGAAACTCATGGGATGGCGGATGGAAGGCAAAAATTAATGGAGAAAGGGTAAATATTGAAAAATATAATGATATTTTTCAGAGTCTAAAATTATTAAAAGGAAGTGGTAAAATTTCTTTAATTTATTATCCAGACAGCTTTGATTTGGGACTAAAAATATCTATTATAAGTTTATTTATACTTATAATAATTTATATATTAGATAAAAGAAAATGAAAATATCAGTAATCATACCAACATATAACGAAGAAGGCGTTATTTTAGATTGTTTAAAATCACTTGCCAAACAAACATTAAAAAATTTTGAAGTTATAGTAGTTGATGATGGAAGCACAGATGCAACTTATAAGGTTGCATCAAAATTCCAAATTCCAAATTCCAAATTCCAAATTATTAACTCAAACCATGAAGGCCCAGGTGGGGCTAGAAACAAAGGGGCTAAATCAGTAAAAGGTGACATATTAGTTTTTGTTGATAGTGATATGACATTTGATAGAAATTTTTTAAAAATGTTGGTTAAACCAATAGTTTCTGGAAAAAGCAAAGGTACTTTTAGTAAAGATGAAATTGTAAGCAATTGGGATAAACCATTTGCTAGGTGCTACTCTTTAAATGAAGGTTGGGAAAATAAAAAGAGACACCCAAAAAATTATCCTGATAAGCAAAAAGTATTTAGAGCGATTTTACGAACAGAATTTGAAAGAGTAGGTGGTTTTACTCCTGGTGGGTACAATGATGATTGGAGTTTATCTGAAAAGTTGGGCTATGAAGCAATTGTTGCCCCCAATGCTATTTTTTTCCACAAAAACCCTGACAATATAAAAGAGATTTTTAATCATGCAATTTGGGTGGGAAAAAGAAAATATAAGTTCGGTATATTAGGAGCTGTCATCGCACTAATCAGATCGTCTCTTCTAATATCTTTAGTTATAGGATTATTTAAATCTTTCATTTATTCTTTACCCCAGTTTTTAATTTTCAAAGTTGTATATGATTTAGGAATCTTTGTTGGAATAATTAAATTTTTATTTACAAAATCCGGTTCAAAATGAGAAAAATTATTTCATTCTTAATAATTTTTGTTTTTTGTTTTATATATACCTCCAATTTTAACAACCTAAAAGCGTTTAATAACACTTGTGGTGGTAGATATGTAACACTGATAAATCCTGTAAGAGGAAGAGAACTGTGGATAGATAAAACTAATAATCCAATAATAAATCAATATAATGTTGCTAAAGAAAGCAATTTACCTGTAACTTGGTTACTACAATATGATACTTTTGCAGATGATTCCCTAGTTTCCGAAATTAAAAAATTTGACAGTAAACAAGAACTAGGACTATTTTTGGAAGTTTCTGAAACTTTAGCAAAAAACGCACGAATTGCATATCCAATTAATAGGCCTTGGGCTGGACCTGATGTAATTTTTCTGTCAGGTTATGAAAGAAAAGAAAGGACAAAATTGATTGATACTTTGTTTAAAGATTTTAAAAAAGTGTATGGATATTATCCTAAATCTGTTGGAGCTTGGTGGATTGATTCTTATTCGATAGAGTATATGAAAAACAAATATGGAATAGTCGCTTCAATGATTGTTGCTGATCAAAAAATAACTGATCATTATGGTGTTTGGGGTCAGTGGTGGGGTGTGCCATATTTTCCTAAAAAAGAAAATATTCTGCTTCCGGCTACTACCCAAAATAATGCAGATGTAGTTGTAATGCAGTGGGCGCAAAGACACCCAGATTTGGCACTTGGTGATGGTCATTTATATTCTAACTTTTCATTTCAAGCAAATGATTATATAAGGCAAGGTTTAAATACCAATTTTTTTAAAAGTTTAGTTGATATTTATTTTGATTGTAGGAATAGTTTTGCTCAAATTACTATTGGACTTGAAACTGGAATGGAAGGAGTTGGATATCTAAATGAATATAAAAACCAAATTAAATATTTAACTAGCTATCCAAATATTAGTTTTGTAACTATGTCAGATCTTTATTCAATCTATAAACCAATTTACAAAAAGTTAGATAGTTACAGAATATATGGGGAAAAAACCAATTGGGTGATGACTAAAGATTATCGACAAAATGAGGGATTAGGTGAAAAGATAGATTATAATAACTTTTCAAGCTTTAAAGATTATTTTGTTGAAGATAATGATAGTTTTCTAAATAGAAGATTAGAAGCTCAAAACAAAATAGACAATAACAGTCTATTTTTTTCTATATTTTTAATACTTTGGATTTTTATCGTAGTTATATTGTATAAACGAAATAAGATTCCATTATTAATTACTGCAACTTTATTTCTGACTTTAGCTTTTGGTCTATTATTAAGATCTTCAAAAATATATGGTCACTTTGTTTATTTTGGTCCTGTTGTTAACAATTTAATGTATGTTCAAGCTGTAGTAGTCCTAGTTACATTTTTAATATTTTCAATTCCAGCAATTAAAAAAATATCACATTTTATTATTTTGTCTTTTGGTTTTGATTATCTGATTAGTCTTCCTAGATATACACAAATTGAAGATACTAAATATTTTGGTGTTTTGGTTGATGCTTTTAGATTTGTTGGTTTAAGTATTAACAGTAACTACAATATAAAGTTTGTAAATTCTGATTTTTCTAGTTTCGTAGCTGATTCAATGCTTAAATTTGATTTTAACAAAATATGGGAGAATAATTTATCAAGCCTCTTTATTTATCCACTTGTTCATATCATATTTGGCTACATACTTTATTTACTTATTCCTAGATTTAATAGAAAAATTCGACATTTAATAATGTTACTACTTGCAATCTTTACATTTCTTTTTCTATACACGGTTTTAAATAGTGATCCGGTGGCTGTGGTATGATGAATAAATATATGGAAATATTTATAGTTTTGATTTTATCTCTGTTTTTAAGAATAATCTCACTTAATCAGTCGTTGTGGTTAGATGAAGCAACAACTGCGTTAGTATCTAAAATGGATTTAAAGATGTTTTTTATGCAGTTTATTCCCAATGATTTTCATCCACCACTTTACTATAACATTCTGCAGGCATGGACATATTTATTTGGCACATCAGAAATAGTATTACGAGTACCATCTCTAATATTTGGGATACTAACAGTTTACGTTACCTATTTAATTGCTTCAAGATTTGAAGGAAATAGTCTAGGTAAAATAAAATGGCCAATTGTTCCAGCACTTTTCTTGGCTACTTCTGGACTTCATATTTATTATTCGCAAGAAGCAAGGATGTATGCATTAGCAACACTTCTTGTATCGCTAATATTTTTAAATTACATAGATAAAAAATGGTTGAATTTATCATTACTTTTCGCATTACTGTTTTTAACGGATTATCTTTCAATGATAGTACTTCCTGTTTTGTTTATTCACACATATTTTAAAGACTACAAAAATCTAAAAAAGTTGCTACTAAGTACAATTCCACTAATTGTTATTTTTTTACTCTGGTCGCCAATATTTTTTAGCCAGCTTGATAGCGGCTTAGCACTAAAAACTGAGAATTCTAGTTGGTGGAATGCACTAGGACCTGTAACTGTTAAAAATGTTGCACTTATTCCAACAAAGTTTTTAATTGGTCGTGTTAGTTTTGAAAATAAACTTATTTATGGTGGGGTGATGTCAATTATTTCCTTATTTTTTATTTACATAATAGGTAACGCTAAAAACAAATTATTCTGGAATTGGTTTGGATTAAGTTTATTTCTGGGAATAGTAGTTTCTTTTTTTATACCTACACTAACTTATTTTAGATACTTATTTATACTTCCTGCATTTTACCTATTATTATCAGAGACTAAAAGTAAAATTTTTATTGTACTAATACTGATTGTTAATTTACTTTCATCCTATTTTTATCTTTCGTGGCCAAAATTTCAAAGAGAGAACTGGAGATCAATAAAGCCCGTAGTTGGAACCAACAAAATCATTACTCCATCAACATCTCAGAACGAAGCTTTAGTATATTATGATTTAAAAAATCAGGTTGTTTATTACAAAGAATTTAGTGATACTAAAAATAACAGTGAAGTTTGGCTTTCAAGATATGTTACTGATATTTCAGATCCTAGTAATTTATCTGTAAAATATTTGGAAAACCTAGGGTATAATTGGGTGGAAGAGAAAAACTTTAATGGAGTAGTTTTTTGGAAGTATAAATTATGAAAATAGCAATTGATATATCATCAATATTATATTCAACTGGTGTATCAAAATACACAGAATTGCTAGTTGAAAATTTAATCAAAATTGCACCAAATGATAAATTTATACTTTTTGGTGGATCATTAAGAAGATATAAGGAGTTTGTTAATAAAACTATTAAATTTAATACACCTAATTCGAACTCTAGAATATTGCCACTGCCACCAACATTATTAGATATAATTTGGAACAGAATTCATGTGTTTCCACCAGAAAAACTTTTAGGCAAATTTGATATATTGCACACTTCGGATTGGACTGAACCACCATCGTATGCAAATAAAGTGACAACTGTCCATGATTTATATCATTTTAAGTTTCCTAAAATGGTGCATCCAAAAATTTTAGATGTTCACATCAGAAAAATGAAATGGGTTATAAAAGAATCAAAAGTTATTATTGTACCGTCATTGGTAACAAAAGAAGACTTGGTTGATTTAGGCGTTGAAGAACAACGAATTAAGATAATTCCAGAAGCTCCGCTCCTTCCTATGGTAAGCAAGGAGTATATAGAAACTGTCAAGAAAAAATATAAATTACGAGAGGACTATGTGGTCAGTAATGGAGTTACTGTTCGTAAAAACACATTAAATTTAATAAAGGCATTTAATTTAACTAAACATGGTAGAGATATGAAATTAGTTTTGACAGGCAGACCAGTTGGTATAAAAATACCTGACGAAAGAAATATTAGACTCTTGGGTCATGTTGAAAGCGATAGTGAACTTTCAGCCATTATAGCTGGTTCTCGAGGGATGATTTTTCCATCATTATATGAGGGATTTGGTTTGCCTATACTAGAAGGTTTTAATTTAGGAGTTCCGGTAGTCACTTCAAATATTTCTTCAATGCCTGAAGTGGCTGGAGGGGCTGCGGTTTTAGTTAATCCATATGATGTAAATTCAATTGCGGAAGGTATAGAAGAAGCATTGAGTAAGCCAAAAACGCTGATTGCTAAGGGGCTAAAAGTAGTTAGTAATTACTCTTGGGAAAAAAATGCAAAAGAAACACTAGAAGTTTATAAAAGTCTTCTATGAAAAACAATATAACAATTGCATATATTCTAACATTTGCTAAAAATACTTGGTTTTGGCTTGGTATTTGGGTTTTTTACTATTTAACTTTCACTGACTATGCTGGTATTGGAATAATTGAGACAACTTTGATTATTACGATGACTCTTTTTGAAATTCCTACTGGGGCTGTCGCTGATTTACTTGGTAAAAAGAAAACATTGTTACTTGCTTTTGCTCTTGAATTTTTTGGTGGCTTAATTATGGCTTTTGCTCCAAGTTTTTATTATATTGTTTTGGCTGTTTTTATTATGTGCGTTGGAGGAGCTTTTTACTCAGGCACGTTAGATGCTTTGGTTTTTGATTCGTTAAAAACCGACGGAAAGATAGATAGATTTGATAAGGTAATATCAAATATTACATCAATTTCATTAATAACTCCTGCAATTTGTAGTATTATTGGTGGATATTTGTACGCTGCGAATTTTAGACTTCCGTTTATTCTAAATGCAGTTGGATATCTAATGGGATTAATTGCAACATTTTTTCTAATAGAGCCAAAAATTGATACTGTTAAATTTTCATTTACAAATTATTTAAAACAGACACAACAAGGTTTAAGACAGTTGTTTATAAATTCGAACATTACGAGACAGACAACAATCCTTTTAACAATAGGATTTGTGACAGTTATATCATCAGAAATGGTTGATAGTTTTTTGAGTTTTGAATTTGGCTTTAATGATAAACAAATGGGAATATTATGGTCAATAATATTCGTTTTCACTGCCATTGCTTCACAGTACACAGAAAAATTAAAGAATTTTTTTGGATCTAAAACTTCAATTTATCTAATTGGTGGTTTAATGGGTGTTACATATCTTGTTTCACCATATGTGGGTATAGTGATAGGTGGTGTTTCCATAATCTTACGTTCAATGTCGCAAGGAGTATTTAATAATTTGGCTTCGATCGAGATAAATAATTCAACTGAATCAAAATACCGTGCAACTACAATATCAACATTTAATATGATTAAAAATGTGCCATATGTGTTAACTGCCTATTTTATTGGAGGGCTAGCAGATATAGTTTCTGCTAGAGTTATATCACTGTATCTTGGTATGGGGTTATTAGTTACATTGATGTTCTTTTTAATTTCTACCAAAAAAACAAAATTTTTGGTTAATTAGTACATTGATGCTAAAATTTAATTATGAAAATGATTGTACTTCAGGATAAAGCTACAGAGGAGCAAATAGCTGATGTTTCAGAACACTTTGAAGGCTATATTAAAGTTGTTGTTGATATAAAAAAGAAAATAGCTTGCGCTGGCGCAGATAGACATTTTGATGAAGAGCAAGAACTTATTCGTTTAGGTTCAATACAATCTAACTTATGGGGTGGTGGAATTGATATTCAGACCGGTGAAGTAGATTATAATTCAATGATTAATATTAGGCCGAATCAAAATAATCCCAGTCGCGACATTATGTCACTGGAGATTCGAAAAATATTTGATGAAATTGTAGCAGATATATTTAAATGAATAACACTAAACAAACAATTTTAGATATAGCCATGAATCTTCATAGAATTGGAGGCTGGGTATTAGATGGATATAGTATAAATGAAAATAAAATTAAAGTATTTTTGAAAAATACCGATGTTTATTTAGATTCCCTATCCAATTTACCGGATAAATTCATGCCAACATGGCAATCATTTAGTCGTGTTTATCCAATTCTAGTAAGTGATGTCAAAAATAATGCAGAAAACTTGTTGACTTGGGGAAACATTCTAACACATAGATCAAAATTATTAGATTAGAAATATTTATGAATATCGGAATTGATGGTAATGAGGCAAATATAAAAAACAGGGTAGGGGTTAATGTTTATGCTTTTAAGCTACTGTATGAGCTAAAAAAATTAAACGAAAAAAGAGTTAACCCACATAATCTTATAGTTTATCTTAAAAATGAGCCACTTTCTGACCTTCCGAAAGAAACAAATAACTTTAGATACAAAATAATTTCTGGCGGTGGTCTTTGGATAATTACAAAACTCACTCCGTATCTTTTTAAAAATCCAGAAAAGATACAAATTTTATTTTCTCCAAGCCACTATACAAGTCCACTATTGACAATACCTAAAATAGTTTCCATAATGGATCTTGGATATCTCGAAAATTCGGGACATTTTACAAAAAAAGTGTTTTGGCAGTTAAAGTACTGGACTGCTATTTCTATTTTTGCCTCAAAACAGGTACTAACTATATCAGAAGCTAGCAAAAAGGATATTGTACGACATTATCCTTTTGCTTCAAAAAAAATAAAGGTTACATATCTTTCGCACGACTTAGATGAAAAAGATTTTAAACTATCTGAAAATGATGTGCGACGAGTTAAAAACAAGTATTCTATAGTTGGAGACTATATTCTATATTTAGGAACATTAAAACCTAGTAAAAATGTTGATGGGTTAATTAAAGCCTTTAACATTATTTCTAAAAAGAAAGAGTTTAAAAATATTAAACTTGTAATAGCTGGGAAAAAAGGTTGGTTATTTGAAAGCTTGTTTGAATTAGTAGAAAAACTTAAGTTAAACAATAGAGTTATTTTTACAGATTTCTTTCCAGAAGAAGATAAAACTCCACTTCGGATTGGAGCCAAAGTTTTTGTTCAAGTATCACATACTGAAGGTTTCGGAATCGACACACTATCATGCATGGCCATAGGTACACCAGTAGTTGTTTCAAATGTTGGTAGCCTTCCTGAAGTTGCTGGAGGTGCAGGAGTAGTTGTTGATGAAAAAGATGAGCAGAATATAGCTTGTGGTATAGAAAAAGTTTTAAAATTAGACAAAAACGAATATAATAAGTTAGTTGCAAAAGGAAAAGTGCAGGCGAGTAAGTTTAGTTGGGAAAGATGTGCAAAAGAAACTTTGGAGGTAATTGAAAATGTTATATAAAGAAAACATACATTTTACAAAGAAAGGAATAGTTTTTACTGATAAGCATGGTAACAATTTAGATATAATAGAAGCATTTAGGAGAGCTTTTGTGCGTTTTTATAATTGGTATTTAGATTTCAAATTAGCTTTTTTGCATTTAGTTAGTGAAACACTTCCGTTTCATACTATTAGACAATTATTTTTTAGACTAGGTGGTTTGAAAATTGGAAAAGCTTCTACAATTCACATGGGTGTTAGATTTTTTGATCCAAAAGGTATAACAATAGAAGATGATACTATTGTTGGTTTCAGATCTTTTTTAGATGGAAGAGAAAAGATAAAAATAGGCAGTCACACTGATATTGCATCCGAAGTAATGATTTACAACAGTGAACATAACCTTGAATCCCTTGGTTTTGAAGCAATATCGGCTCCAGTTGAAATAGGTGATTATGTTTTTATTGGCCCAAGAAGTATTATTATGCCTGGAGTTAAAATAGGAAAAGGAGCTGTTGTTGCAGGTGGTGCAGTTGTAACTAAAGATGTTGACGATTTTACAATAGTAGGTGGTGTACCAGCAAAACCAATTGGTGAGCGAAAAAACAAAAATCCAAACTACAGATTAGGAAGGGCCAGACTTTTCCAGTAATGAATAAGATACTAGTAGTCGGTCAAATTGTGATGGAACGTCAATATCTTGTCGATGATGTGGCGTCAGTAAATGAAGTGTCTATCGTAAAAAAAATTAATTCATTAGCAAGCAGTAAGGAATTGAATGCTAGTCGTATTATGTGTACTTTGAATAATCTAGATTATGTAAGTGCGGTTGGGGCAGATGATGACGGTTTAGTTGCTCTTAGATATCTTAAAAGATATGGAATAAGTTATGATCATGTATTAACTTCTAATACGAGTCCTACTGGTCAGGTTGTTGTTATGACAGATAAGAAAGGAGCCTCGGCAATAACAGTATTTTTGGGAGCTAATGACGATTTAGATGTGATAAGTATTGATTACTCTAAATATGACTTTATATATACTTCATCTGCAAATCCACTGGAACTTGTATATAAAGTTATTGACGAAGCAAATATTAAGAACGTACCAATACTGGTCGATTTTCCAAATAAGCAAAAAGAGTTTGATTTAAAGAGACTTAAGGGTATCAGTTTTGTATGCCCAAATAGGCAAGAAGCAGAAAAAATACTTGATAAAAAAATAAACACGATTAAGGATGCACTACTTGCATGCGAGAAATTGAAATCTTTTACTGATGGTTCGGTATTTATAACACTTGATAAAGATGGTTGTGTTGCGTACGAAAAAACATGGAATTTGCCAAGGTATTTCAAGACAGAAAAAGTTAAAGTAAAAGACATGACTGGATCAGGAGATATTTTTAGAGGTGTGTTTAGTAGTTATTATCTAAAAACAAATGATTTTGAGGAGTCAGTTAATAAAGCCCTATACATTGCTACAAAATCTTGTGAATTTGAAGGCGTTGATGATTCTATAAATCAGTCGATAAAACTACTTAAAAATTTATGAAATTATTTTTAGCCTCGAGAGCTGCACATCCAGATACGTTGAATCAAATCAATAAAGAAGTAGGTGGTTTAAAAAATAAGAAAATAGCATATATCGTGACTGCTGGAAATGGTGAAGGTTGGGGTTCATGGAAGAGTAAAACACTCGAGGAAGTTAAAAAAACAGGTGCGACTGTAAATATCATCCAGCTTGAAGATTACTTTAACAAAAATATAAAACATGACTTAGAAGAAAACGAAATTATATGGATGGTTGGTGGTTATGCGGGATACTTGATGTATTGGATTAAGAGAGTCTGCCTTGACTTAATAATGCCAGAATTATTGAAGTCTAGGCTTTATGTCGGTACGTCTGCTGGTGCGTGGATTACCTCAAAAACATTGGATATCGCGGAATTGTATTTGGATGGACCAGAAAGAGGTGCTACATTATTACCTGGTTTGGGTTTTGTAGATTTTGATATATACCCTCACTATGAAGATCATCTATATGATCAGATTAAAAAACTGTATAAAGGTAAAAAGTTGTATTTATTAAAAAATGGTGAAGAAATTATTGTAGACGACGACAAAATAACAGTAATTGGTGAAGAAAGAATAATTACAAATGAATAAGACAATAAATCTTGTTGTTTCTGTTTTTTTTACAATCTTGCTTCTTATTTATGTTTATCCCGAATCGCCTGATTTTCCTAAACAACTTCCTGATTCGGTACAATCTTTTGAACCTGCTGATGTAGAAACTGAACTTCGCCGTGGATATTACACAAATTTAACAAGGGGTGAAGTAATAGAACATTATAAAAAGGAGTTTAACAAAGGTTTTACAATTTTTACTCCTCGCCTTAATTATCCGCCTGAAGAAGCCCAAACAATAATCCGCGATCAAACAAAATCTACTTTTTTAGAAGAAATAGTCCACCCATTTCGTGAATCAATATATATAAATGGATTTGAACCAAAAGAAAAACAATATGCACAATTTTATGAAGGAATTGAATATCGACAAAAGGTTATAGTTAGATATATTCCCACAAGTCAAAGTTTAAGAATAAGTCTAAGTCTAGCAACAGGTTTGGTTTTATATTTAATTCTTGAGTCAATTAGAAAATTAAAAAAATGAAAAAATTAGATTTATCAGTAATAATTATTAACTTTGGAAATACAAAAGAATATACAAAAAATTGTTTAAAATCACTTATTCCTGCTACAAAAAAGTTAGATTCAGAAGTAATACTTATAGATAATATTTCAACAGATGGAACCAAGGAAATGGTTAAAAATGGATTTCCATCAGTTAAATATATCCGCAAAGATAAAGCATATGGTTTTGGTGAAAATAATAATTTTGGTTTAGAAAAGGCAAGCGGTAAATATGTTTTATTCTTAAATAATGATACTAAGATAACGGACAATAATATTTTAAAAGAAATGATTGAGTGGATGGATAAAAATCATCAGGCTGGTGTTTCTTCCTGTGCACTTCTTGATTCTGATGGTAAAACTTATCAAAGATCAGGTGGGTATTTCCCCAACCTTTTAAGAGTTTTACTATGGATGAGTTTTATTGATGATTTACCAATAATCAAGAATCTTATTAGTTCGTACCATCCATCACTTAGTTATTTTGAAAAAGAGCATAATCAAGATTGGGTTACTGGGGCTTTCTATTTAGTACGAAAAGAAATATTAGATAAAGTAGGTGGTTTTGATGTTAATTATTATGGTTATGTCGAAGAAACTGATTTATCTTTTAGAATAAAAAAATTAGGTTTTAAAATTTGGTATTTGCCAAAATGGAGTATTACACACTATGGTAAGATTTCTTACGGTAATGAAAACTCGGTAATTTTTGAAATGAAAAATTTAAAATTATTTTATAAAAAACACTACTCTGCTTGGCAATTACCAATACTTAGCATTATTATTAAAATTGGTTGTTTAATACGCATACCAATTTTTGGAAAAACATATGCAAAAGCTTTTAGAACTATTTAAAAATAAGCACAAGGAGTTATTTACTGCACTTCTTATTGTTATTCCTTTGTTTCCTAAATTTCCTGCGTTAGACATTGCTAATACATATGTAAATATTAGGCTTGAAGATTTTTTGATTCTATTTTCCTTGATTTATTTTTTACCCCTAGTATTTAAAAATATAAAGGTATTATTTAATAACAAAGTAATTCAATCAATGCTGATTTATTTGTTCGTTGGCTTAATTTCACTTATAGCCGGAATATTTTTAACTCAAACCGTAATTTCTAACGTTGGTATGTTGCATTTAGTTAGAAGAATTGAATACTTTAGCCTTTTTGTGATTGGATTTCTATTTATATACATCAATAAAAAAAGGGGGATATTTGAATATATAATCAAAGTATTACTCCTAATAAATTTAGTGATATTTCTATATGGAATCGGACAAAGATATTTTAATTTGCCAGTGATTATTACTCAAAATTCAGAATACTCAAAAGGTATCGCACTTCGTTGGGTTTCTGGAGCACATATTAATTCAACATTTGCAGGTCATTATGATATGGCGTCATATTTAGTTTTAACGCTCCCATTGTTTATAGCAACATTTTTTAAAAAGAATATAAACAAAACAACTAAAATTATAGTAGGGGTATCAATTGCATTTGGGTTTTGGTTGCTTTCCTCTGCAGTTTCTAGAATATCAATTATTTCATTCGGTGTCGCAACTACTGTTACGCTTCTTTTACTTAAAAAATACAAAGAAATTGTAATAATTGGTGCAATTAGTCTCTTGGTTTTTGGATTCTCCCCTGATTTACGAGTTAGATACAAAAGAATATTTGATGTTGTGAGAGAAAAGATATCACAAGTTGTTGTAGTGTATGCTGCTGAATCGGGTGAAAGTAAAGTTGTTGAAGATAGGTCAACTTCAATTAGACTAGTTGTAGAATGGCCAAGAGCGATTAGAGCTTTAGAAAAAAATCCTATTTTAGGTACTGGATATTCATCTATAACACTAGCAACTGACAATGATTATCTTCGTGCATTGGGTGAAACTGGGACGTTAGGTCTTGTATCATTTTTAATGATATTTGTTTGTATTTATTTATATCTCAAAAAGTGTAAGTTTGGTAATGGATACAAATCAATTTTTATAGCAGGATTTGTAGGATCAACGATTGCAATTTCTATAACTGCAATATTTATTGATATTTTTGAATCCTCAAAATTTGCTATATACTATTGGCTAACTGCAGGTATAGTTGTAGGTAGTGTATTGAAAAATAAAAGAAAATAATTTATATGAGTAATTTAATACAACAGGTGAAAAGCATCGTGAAAAGTGAATACTTTATTTTACCAATATTATTAATATTTGGTTTTATAATTAGACTTTACAAAATCGATAATCCAGTTGCTGATTGGCACAGTTGGAGACAAGCAGATACAGCCGCTGTTTCAAGAAATTATGTAAATGATGGAATCAATCTTTTTTATCCCACCTATGATGATATAAGTAGTATCCAATCGGGTTTTGATAATCCAACTGGTATAAGAATGGTAGAGTTTCCAATATATAACGCAGTCCATGCTCTTTTATACAATTTGTACCCTAGTTTTTCTTTGGAAGTTTGGGGAAGACTACTAACTGCATTGATTACATTGCTAACAAGTTTTATGTTATTCCTACTTGGCAAAAAACATTATTCAGTAATGATTGGTTTGTTAACTACTTTTTTCTTTTTGTTTTTACCATTTAATATCTATTTTTCAAGAGTGATACTACCAGATCCACTCGGAGTTTTTTTTGCGGTTAGTGGACTTTATTTTTTTGGAATTAACAATATAGTTTCTTGTATCTTTTTTGCTCTAATGTTTTTACAAAAACCTTATTTTGGAGTATTTCTAATTCCACTAGTTAATGAATTTTTAAATTTTAAAAAACTAAAACAAAATATAACCTTTTTGTTTTTTGCCTTTCTACCATTTGTTCTTTGGAGATTTTGGACAAGTATGCATCCTGAAGGAATACCGTTTTACAAATGGGCATTTAACGGAGACAGAATTAGATTCCATCCTGCATGGTTTAAATGGATATTTGGAGAGAGAATTGGCACTTTGATATTGGGTGTTGGTGGAGTAGTGCCGTTTACAGTCGGTCTAGTTAGAAAGCTAAAAAATAATTTTGCTATTCTTTTTATAATTTCGTCCCTTGCTTATTTAATAATCGTCGCAACTGCAAATGTTAGACATGACTATTATCAGATTATGATTATTCCATCTATCTCAATGATTCTAGCATTAGGAACATCATGGCTATTTAAAAAAAGGAAAATACTATTAATAATTTCACTAATTACAATGTTTATTGTTGCTACAGAAAAAATAAAACCTTTTTATCAAATAAATCATCCAGAACTTATGACTATTGGAAAAATTGTTGACGAAACACTTCCCAAGGATGCAAAGATAGTAATTCCATATATGGGAGATACTGCATTTCTATATCAAACAAAAAGAAAAGGTTGGCCTGCAGTTGATGATTCAATTGATAATATTATAAAAAGGGGTGCAACACATTATGTATCAAATAATCTAGGAAGTGCTGATACTATAGAATTTGAAAAAAGATTTAAAACCATTGCTAAAACAAATGAATATATTATTTTAGATCTGAAATCAGAAATTAAAAATTAATTATGAAAATTTTAATGCTTGTACCATTTTTACCAATTGATCAGATGTCTGGTGGGCAAACAAGATGGTTTCATCTTTTGAAGTTTCTTTCTAAAGAACATGATATCACTGTAATGTCTTTAATCCGAGGTAATAGAGATAAAGAACTTGCATATTTACCACAAATTAAAAAATATTGTAAAAAAGTTTTAGTATTTGATAGACCAAAATCACCTTGGACATTTCGTAATTTATTATTGACTCTAATTAGTTTCAATCCGCTTGTCGTTATTCGTAATTTTTCTTTAGAAGAAAGACAAGCAATTAAAAAAGAATTAGAAGAAAATGACTATGACATAATTCACGCAGAAACTTTCTATGTCATGCCACATATCCCTAAAACTTCTGTTCCGGTTGTTCTAGTTGATCCAACTATTGAATTTTCTGTCTATCAACATTATGTAGACCATGAAGTTCCTTGGATTTTAAGACCTATTTATTTGTTTGATGTAATTAAACTTAAAATTTGGGAAAAAAGATATTGGAAATTAGCTACAAAAGTATTTGCTGTCTCCGAAGAAGATAAAGAAGTAATGGAAAAAGAACTTCCTGGAGTTGAGGTGGGAATTATTCCAAACGGAGTTGATGTAAACTACTTTGAAGCCAAAAGAGTTAAAAGAAAAACTCCACCGAGAGTTTTATATCATGGTGACTACAAATGGATGCAAAATGTGGAGGCCGTAAACATCTTAATTGAAAAAGTTTGGCCGATTATAAAGAAAAAGAATAAAGAAGTTAGGCTCTGGATAACTGGAAGAAATGTTCCTCAAAATATTTTAAATTATGCAAAGAAAGATAATCGAATTGAAATTAGCGAATCTCCAAAAGACAATAGAGATGTGTTTAAATCAGCTTCTGTTATAGTTGCATCAATTATGAGTCCTGGTGGTACAAGGCTTAAGGTTTTTGAGGCTATGGCATCTGATTTGCCTGTTGTTTCAACTCCAATTGGTGTAGCTGGACTTAAAATAAAAAATAAAGTAGAAGCGATGGTTGATGCTAGACCTGAAGTGCTTGCTGAAATGACACTAAAAGTTTTGAACGATGAAAAACTTGCAAATAGTTTGGCTCAAAATGGCAAAAAGTATGTACGAGAAAATTTTAGCTGGGAATCAATAGTTACTGATTTAAATAAAGTTTATCTTTCTTTAATAAATAATAGTAAAATAACAATAAAATGATAAAAAGTAAACCAAAATTGTCGATAATAATCCTTAATCATAATACAAAAGAATTGTTAGAGAATTGCCTTAATTCAATTAAAAAAGTTAAACAAGAAGTACCTATGGAGATTATTGTTTCCGATAATGATTCAAACGATGGAAGTGTTGAAATGATTAAACAAAAATTCCAATGGGTGAAACTTATTCAAGGACCTAACATTGGTTTTTCAAACGGGAACAATAGAGCCAGAAAATATGTGCGTGGTAAATATATATTATTTTTAAACTCAGATACACTTGTTTACAAAGATGTTTTCAGCAAAACTATAAGATACTTTGATAACCATAGTGATATTGGTGCATTAACTTGTAAACTTGTTTTAGAAAATGGAACACTTGATAAAGATGCTAGAAGAAAATTTCCAACTCCATGGACATCTCTAAAACGACTGTTTTTAAATAGTGGTAATAACTATTGGTATAATAATATTGATGAAAATAGAATTCATGAAGTTGAGGCAATTCAAGGCGCCTTTTTTTTAACGACTAAAGAAATATTAGATAAAGTTGGCTGGTTTGATGAGGGCTATCAATGGGCAGGTGAAGACTTAGATCTTTCATTTCAAATAAGTCAACTTGGTTTAAAGATAATATATTACCCAAAAGTTAAGTTATTACATCTTAAGGGTGCGTCTATGGGTAAAATAAAAAGGACAAGTAGAAATGTTGATCCAAAAGTAAAATTAGCAAGAGTTATGCAAGGTGTTGACTCGATGGAATATTTTTATCGTAAAAATATGTGGAGCAAATATCCAGTTGTTTTAAACTATGTAGTGTTACTTGGTATATCACTACTAAGGTTTGCTAGACTTGTAAAATTTAAAGTAAATAATTGATATGAAAATTGTTATTGACGCTCGCTTGTACGGGACAAAGCATACAGGAAATGGTAGATACACGATGAACCTTGTACAAGAACTTATTAAATTTGATAAAAAAAATGAATACTTTATACTATTGCGAAAAGATGATTTTGACAACTTAGTTTTTCCTAAAAAGTGGACAAAAGTTTTGGCTGATTTTAAGCATTATTCTTTTTCTGAGCAATTTAGATTGCCAGTTATTTTATATAAGATAAAACCCGATATCGTTCATTTCCCACATTTTAATATTCCAATATTATATTTTAGAAAATTTGTAGTAACTATACATGACATAATCATGCACCGTAGTAAAGGTGGGGAAGCAACAACACGCCCTTTTCCAATATACCAAATCTGGAGACTTGGATATCATATTTCATTTGCTTTTGCTGTTTATCGTTCAACGAAAATAATAGTGCCGACAAACACTGTTAAAAATGAAATATGTAAATATTACAAAATTAAAAAAAGCAAAGTGATAACTACATACGAGGGAATGGATGCTAGGGAAAAAGAAAAAGATTTTAATGCAAGCAAATTGGGTAAATATTTTTGTTATGTTGGAAATGCTTATCCCCATAAAAATATCCCAAGATTACTTGAGGCCTTTTCATTATTTAATAATGATAGAAAAGAAAAAATAAACTTAGCAATATCAAGTGCAAGAACTGTATTTATTGAACGAATTGCAAATTTAGCTAAAAAGTTAGGAGTTTTGGAAAATGTAAAGTTACTTGGATATGTTCCAGACAATCAACTAATATCATTTTATAGTAAATCAGTTGCATTTATATATCCTACATTAATAGAAGGTTTTGGTTTGCAGGGTCTTGAAGCAATGAAAGCAGAAACATTGGTATATTTGTCAGACATACCGGTTTTAAGAGAAATATATAAGGATAAGGTTGAGTATTTTAATCCGTATGATGTCTTGTCTATTAAGAAAGTTTTAGAAAAAGCCATAAACTGTAGTAACAAGGATCGAAGGAAAATTACAAATAGCTACAAAAATTATCCTGACAACTTTTCTTGGGCCAAATTGGCAAAAGAAACACAAAAAATATATGAAAGTTGCTAATTTAACATTACAAAAAGCAGTAGAATTAGGTGAATATCAGCCTGAATATTTATCAAATTTTAGTGAGTGGAAAAAATTTAGTCGGCATACGCAATTTCAGTTTATTAAAACTGCAATTGAAAATAGAAGAAAACTGCTGCTTCAACAATGGGCAGACATAAGCACGATTCTAGATTTTAGTAAAAAACCGGAACTCTCAGAAGCACTTAAAAACATTGAAAAACAACTTCGCCAAGTTGAAGATGATAGAGAAGAATTGTTGATAGAATATTCAAAATAATATGAAAATAAAAACAAAACCCCGCATTAAACGGGGTCAACTTTCCAAGTAGCTTTTAATGGCTCGGCCACACGGGCCTTTGTTCTTGGGAGTTTGTTAATAAATATATTATATCAAATATGTCAATAAATTTAAAGTTAAAAAAACAAAAAGTTGCAATAGTATATGACAGGGTAAATAAGTTTGGTGGGGCTGAAAGAGTACTTTTGGTACTTCATAAAATGTTTCCAGATGCCCCACTTTATACTTCTGTTTATAACCCCAAAAATGCAAAATGGGCTTTAAGTTTTCCTAAGGTCTATACGTCTTTTTTACAAAATATACCTATTCTAAATAAATATCATGAGCTAATGGGCTGGCTAATGCCTTTGGCCTTTGAGCAATTTAAATTTGACGAATACGATCTTGTAATTTCTGTTACATCTGAGGCTGCAAAAGGAATAATTACGGGGACAAAAACAAAACATGTATGTTTAATGTTAACTCCAACAAGATATCTTTGGAGTGGATATGAATACTATAAAAATAATCCACCAACTATTTTCAGATTTTTTCCGTTTTACAAAATACTATCTTGGCCATTTCTAACATATTTAAAATGGTGGGATATTGTTGCAAGTCAAAGGCCAGATAAAATAATTGCAATATCAACAGATGTAAAAGAAAGAATAAAAAAATATTATAATCGTGAGTCTGAAATAGTGTTTCCTCCTGTTTCTTTAATTGCTAATCACCAATCACCAACCATTAGACCCAACTATTATTTCATCCATGGCAGGTTTGAACCTTACAAAAGACTTGATTTAATAATTGATGCTTTTAATAAAAACAAATTACCACTTATAGTTTCAGGTAGTGGATCTGAATTTTATAAACTTAAAAATAAAGCTAGAAAAAACATAAAATTTATAGAAAAACCAGCAGATGAAGAACTAGTTGATTTGTATTGTAGTGCTAAAGCATTTTTAATGCCCCAGGAAGAAGATTTTGGAATTACAAGTATTGAAGCACAAAGTTTTGGAGTACCAGTAATTGCGTATAAAAAAGGAGGGAGTAAAGATACTGTAATTGATGGAAAAACTGGGATATTTTTTGATGAACAATCAGTGTCTAGCATAAATAGCGCTATTAATCAATTTGACAAAATGAGGTTTGATGCGCAATACTTAAAAACTAATGCAAAAAAGTTTTCAGTTGAAAATTTTAAAAAAGAATTAACTAGTAAAATATGATTCCAATAATAATTTGTGGTGGAGTAGGTACAAAACTTTGGCCCGTGAGCCGTGAGCACAGACCAAAGCATTTTATAAAGCTTTTAGGAGAAAAATCATTATTTGAACTAAATTATGAGGCTCTCTTAACTAGGTTTAAACCAAATGAGATATATGTATCTACAAATATAGACCAAGCAGGTTTTATAAAAAAACAGGCGCCTGAGATACCACTTTCAAATTATATCCTTGAACCTGAAATGAAAAATCATGGCCCAGCAACTGGTTTAATAGCTGCCTTTTTATATAAAAAAGGTCTTCAAGATGAACCTTTTATGGTTGTTCAGGTGGATGACCTCAGAGAACCAGTTGATAAATTTATCGCAATGATGGATGAATGTGATGAGTTGGCTAGAAAAGACACCCGATATATAACTGGTGGTATAAAACCAGAATTCCCTACAATGGGGGTTGATTATTTAATAAAAGGTGAACAGGTAAATAAAGATGTAATTGGAATATATAAAGTATCGAAATTTGTATGGAGAAGCACTAAAGAACAAACAGAAGAACTATTAAAACAAGATAATATTCTGGTGCATACTAACCATACATGTATGACACCAAAAAATATGCTTGAGATGCTTAAGAAGTATAAGCCAGAATGGTATGAACCACTCATGAATTATATTCAAGGTGCTGATTTAGAAATTGAGTATGCGAAAATGCCTGCTGGTCCTTTAGAAGATATTACACAAAAAGTTCATGAAGCAGGTGAATCACTTGTAGTTGAGTTACCGTTTGTTTGGAACGATTTTGGTACATTTGAGGCAATTGATAGATATTTAAAAGTCAAAGGTTTATATAATATTGGTGAAAATATTGTAGACATGAGTGGTTCGAAGAACTTTATTAGGTTAGACGATCCAAATAAAATAGTTGCTTTGGTAGGAGTTGATAATTTGGTAATTATTGACACTGGCGATGTACTTTTGGTTAGTAATAAAAATAGCACAGGACAAATAGGAGAAGTTTTAAAAGAAGTTAAAAAACGAGAATTATCACTTACATAAATTTATGTATTTCGAAATTATTAAAAGAGTAATTGATGTTTTGGGCTCTACCGTTGCTATTATTATCTTTGCTCCAGTTATGATAATGACTGCGGTTATAATAAAGTTATCATCTCATGGTCCAATTTTAGTTGAACCTGAGAATAGTCACATGATAAGACTGGGTAAAAACAACAGGCCGTTTAGACTTTTTAAATTTAGATCAATGTTTGTTAATGCAGATGAAGCTTTAAAAAATGACCCAAAATATAAAAAATTATATAAAGAGTATAAAGATTCTAGTTTTAAATTGCATAAAGATCCAAGAGTTACAAAGGTTGGAAAGTTTATAAGAAAATATTCAATTGATGAGACTCCACAATTTTTTAATGTTTTAAGAGGAGACATGAGTTTGGTAGGACCTCGGCCTTACCACCAAGATGAACTTGTTGAACAACAACAAAAATATCCAGGTACCGAAAAATTCATTAAAGAGATGCATAAAGTAAAACCTGGTATCACTGGCTATTGGCAAGTTGAAGGAAGAAGTGATGTAAATTTTGATAAACGAATTGAAATGGATGCTTATTATGCAAGGAAAAAATCAATTTTATTTGATATTTTGATACTTTTCAAAACCCCTTGGGCTATGATTACTGGAAAAGGTGCTGTATAATTTTTATACGCTCATGGATAATCAACCTGCCATTTTAATACCAAAAATAGAAACAGTTAAGATAGAAAATCAAACTATAAAAATACCAGAAAAGTCTACTGGCGATATTCCTGAACTAATTAAAAGTCCAACCACAAATAGCAAAAGAAATAAAATATTTTTAGGTGTTGGAATATTTATATCATTACTTTTGATTTTTTTAATTCCTTTGGTTATTTTTTTTTCAAAGGCACAAGGTGTATATACAAAACTTTCCCCGATTATTCAACAGGAAGGCTTTGGAAATTTGGACAAGTTAAAATCAGATTTCTACATAGCTAAAAGTGAAATTCAAGGACTAAAAAATGTTTATGGAATTATATCTTGGATGAAACATGTGCCATTTGCAGGTGGTTATATTTCAGATTTAGGGAATGGCCTAAGTGCTTCTATTAAACTTTTTGAAGCGGGGGAAATTGCATTTAATACAGTAGATCCATTTTTGGAAGAGCTTGGATTTAAAGAAAGTCTAGACTCATCTGAAAAATCAGCTCAAGAACGAATAGATTTTGTGGTTAAATCAATACCAGAAATCATACCTCATACCGATGAAATCAGTAAAAAAATTAATCAAGCAGAGGAATATGTATCTAAAATAGATCCAAATAGATATCCTGAAAAATTTCGAGGTATTCAGATCCGTGAAAAAATACAAAAGGCACTTGAGTTATTTAAAGAAGTCTCAAAATATGTTTCAGAGAGTAAACCGCTTTTAGAAAGTGCACCATATTTACTCGGAATGGAAAATGACAGAACTTATCTAGTTCTTTTCCAAAATGATAAAGAGCTAAGGCCAACTGGTGGTTTCTTAACTGCATACTCTATCATGAAAGTGAGTAAAGCAAAATTTGAACCAGTATCATCCGATGATATTTATAACTTAGACTCAAAATACAAACCAGAATTTGAAGCGCCTGCTCCTATTGTTGATCTAATTAAAGGTCCTTACATACTTTCTAAAAACATTAGGCTTCGTGATATGAACTATAGTCCTGATTTTAAACTTGCTATGGATATGTTTACGACTGAAGCTACTAAAGTTGGAATGAAAGATGTCGATGGAATAATTGCTGTTGATACTCATTTACTTGTTAATTTACTTAACGCAATAGGTGAAATTGGAGTTCCTGGTTATGGTAATTTTTCAACAAAGGTAGAACCTAAGTGTAACTGCCCTCAGGTTATATATGAACTTGAAAGTTTTGCAGATGTTGAAGGTCCAATTATTTGGGATCCTGTAACTGGAAAAATAATTTTAAGGCCACCTAATTCTGACAATAGAAAGAAAATAATAGGTCCACTTATGAATTCAATTTTAGCCAATGCAATGGCACAACCGAGGGAAAAAATACCTGGCCTTTTAGACTCAGTTTTCAAATCAGTGACAGAAAAACATATTTTATTTTATTTATTTGACGAAAATGCACAAAAAGCAGTTGAAGGATTTGGAATAGCAGGCAGGATTGAAGATTATGATGGTGATTATCTTCATGTTAGCGATTCAAATCTAGGAGGAAGAAAATCAAATCTATATGTTAAACATGAAGTTTCACAGGAATATAGTTTAGATAAAAATGGAAATATTCAAAAAACTGTAACTTTAACTTATAAAAATCCAGAAAAACATGATGGCTGGTTAAATTCTGTACTTCCGAATTGGGTTAGATTGTATGTTCCAAAAGGATCAACTCTTGTTGATGTTCAAGGCTTAGAAAAGCAATATAATACAACTGAAGAATTAGGTAAGACTGTTTTCTCCGGTTATTTTAGATTAAGACCTGAAGGTGTTTCCAAGGTTGTTTATACTTATACTCTACCATTTAAAAAGCAAGACAATTTAAAATTGTTTATTCAAAAACAACCCGGAACAGACACCCCACTTTATACAATTATTGCTGATAAAGACGAGCAGGAGTTATTGTTAACTACTGATAAAGAGATTAAAGTAAAAATGTGATATTATGGGAATAATGGCATTAACAAAATCAGATTTTAAGAATATAATCCGAGAGGAAATTAAGTTTGCACTTAAAGATGTTGCGTTGCGTAGCGATCTTAAAAATCTTGCAACAACTGATAGCCTTAAAAACCTTGCAACAACTGATAGCCTTAAAAACCTTGCAACAACTGATAGCCTTAAAAATCTTGCAACAACTGATAGCCTTAAAAACCTTGCAACAACTGATAGCCTTAAAAACCTTGCAACAACTGATAGTTTAAAGAATCTTGTAACAAAAGAGGATTTGAAAACAGAAATTTTAAAATCAGAGAAAAGAACTGCATTAAGAATTACAAAGGCCAAAAAAGATCTGGCAGGAAGAATTGCAAATTTGGGTGTAGCTAAAGAAGAAAGAAACGTAGTTGAAAGAATTGAAAGAAGAGTTACAACTCTTGAAAATTTCGTATATGCATGAAACCAAAAACATATTCTTCCGAAGCAGTAGTACTACTTCGTAAAAATTATAAAGAGGCAGATAGAATAATTTCGGTTTTTTCAAAAAAATTTGGGAAAATTACATTACTTGCAAAAGGTGTTAGGAAACTAAAATCAAAAAAAAGAGGGCATATAGAGGTTTTTTCAAATATAAAATTTATAGCTTCAAAAACAAAAACATTTGATATAGTTACAGAAACTGAAACTATAAATGATTTTAGTCAAATTAGAAGTAATTTAAACAAAGTTACTCTTGCTTACTTTTTTTGCGAAGTTGTCGAAAAAATAACTAGAGAAGATGAAGCGCTGCCGAAAATATACGATTTACTTGTAAAATATTTAACTATGCTTGAAATAGAAACTGACTTAAAAAGTCTAAGATTTAAATTTGTTGAAGAAATATTAAAAGATTTAGGATATTTAGATTCAAACACATTTAATAACTTAGATGCACTTTTAGAAGAAGTTTTAGAAAGAAAAGTAAATTCTGTTCGAGTCGGCAAAAAAGTGTTAGAATGATTACATGAATCCATATTCTGCAAACGTAGAAGATTTAACACTTAAAAACTCCTATTTTAGACAGGTTCTTTATACAACAAAGGCAATGCAACTTGTTTTAATGACACTTGCACCAAACGAAGAAATAGGGTTTGAAATTCACATCGAAAACGATCAATTTTTTAGAGTCGAAAAAGGAATAGGTAAAGCGATTATTGAAAATGTTGAATATCCATTATCAGATGGCGTGGTTGTAATCGTTCCAAAAGGAGCTAATCATAATATTATCAACACATCAGCAACTGAAGATCTAAAACTTTATACAATCTATACTCCAGCCCATCACAAAGATAAAACGATACATAAAACAAAAGAAGAAGCATTAAATGATGATGAAGAATTTGATGGCGTTACTTCAGACTAATTGTTTTCGTGGTATTTTTGCAATCAACTCCTCAGCAGATGGTTCAATAAGGTCTGCTTGCATAAGTTGTACGAATGAAGTTAGGACACACTGAGTCATTGGGTTAAAATCGTCTGGTGGCACTGTGTCCTTTTGGCAGTCTCCCTCATGTGGGCATTTTCTACCTTTTATTACTCCTATCTCCTTTAACCTTTCAAAAACTTCGCACATGCCGTATATTATGGGGTACTAACTTAATTAATGCAAATAGGAAAACTTTGATTTATAATTATCTCATGGATTTAAAAGAAAAAATTGTAGCACTTGCAAAAAGACGCGGATTTGTTTTTCCATCCTCTGAAATATACGGAGGGCTTGCAAATACTTGGGATTGGGGACCTGCTGGGACACTTCTAAAAAACAATATTCGTGATTTATGGGTTAAAACATTTGTAACTAGTCAATCAAATATGGCTTTGATTGATGCTGCAACAATTTTAAAACCTGAAGTTTGGCAGGCTAGTGGACATGTTTCGGGTTTTAATGAAGCCCTAATTGACTGCAAAGAATGTAAAAACAGGGCTAGGGCAGATCATTTAATTGAAAATGCTATGCCTGATGCTAAAGTTGAAGGTTTAAGTTTTACAGAGCTTGAAAAGATAATTACAAATAACAAAATAAAATGTCCAAAATGTGGAAATTTAAATTGGACTCCAATTCGTAAATTCAATCAACTAGTTGAAGTAAAGTTGGGTGTTTTAGAAGAAGGCAAGAACCTAGCGTATTTAAGGGGTGAAATAGCCCAGGGGATTTTTCTTAATTTTAAAAATGTTTTGGATTCAACACGGGTAAAAGTCCCATTTGGTATAGCCCAAGTTGGAAAAGCATATAGGAATGAAATTACAATGGGTCAATTTACACATAGAAGTTTTGAGTTTGATTTGATGGAATTTGAGTATTTTATAAATCCTAATGACTGGGAAAATATTTTTGAAGATTTTAGAAATAAAATGTGGCAGTTTGCAACAACACTTGGAATTAAAGAAGATAATTTAAGATGGAGAGAACATGAAGAATTTGAAAGAAGTCATTATTCAAAAAGAACGATGGATATTGAGTATAAATATCCATTTGGCTTTAAAGAAATGTTTGGTATTGCATATAGAACAGATTTTGATTTAAAAAACCATCAAGAGTTTTCAAAGAAAGATCTAACCTACCTTGATCCTAAAACAAACGAAAAATATATTCCACATGTTGTTGAGCCAACATTTGGATTATCAAGGTTAACAGGTATCACGCTTTTTGATGCATATACTGAGATAGAAGGTAGAGTAGTTTTGAAACTTAATCCCAAAATAGCTCCTTATAAGTTAGCTGTTTTTCCACTTCTTGCAAACAAAGAAGAGCTTGTAAATAAAGCAAAAGATTTGTTTAATAATCTAAATCAAAAATTTGTTTGTAGTTTTGATGATAGAGGGAATATTGGTAAAAGATATTTTGCGCAGGATGAAATAGGTACACCTTGGTGTGTTACTGTTGATTTTCAAACTTTAGAAGATAAAACTGTAACAGTTAGAGACAGGGACAGTGCTACACAACAAAGATTACCGATTGACAAATTGGAAGAATATTTTCAAAATAGATTAGATGGAAAATAAAGTAACCGTCTTCGACGTAAAAAAATTTCTCCCACTTATTCTTTTAGGTTTTGGTGTTTTAGTTTTGGTGTTTGTAATTATTTTTGTTAAAAACAGCAAAAAAGAAATAGTAACAGAAGATGAAACTAAACTTGCTGAAATTGATTTTAAAAATAGACCATTTGCATTTTTAACACCCACTTCAGATGGACACTATATAACATTAAGTTTAACAAAACTGACATTACCTAAACTGGCTTCTGTTGATTACGAACTACTTTATGCTTTACCTGATGGTAGAACTCAAGGAGTCCCTGGAACAGTTGATCTTTCTGGCCAAACCAGTTTTGAAAAAAAACTTCTTTTAGGTTCTGAATCTAACGGAAAGTTTAGATATGATGAAGGAGTTGTAGATGGAAGTCTAACAGTTAGGTTTCGTGATTCAAAAGGTAAACTAATGGCCAAATTTGCCACAAAATGGCATTTGCAATCAGATGTAGTTGAATTAACCTCAATTGATCAAAACTTTAAATATGTATTAGACAAAAAACCAAAGGGTATGTTTTTCATAACAATGGAAACATTTGGTTTACCTGAATCTTCATCAGTTTCAGATGTTACTACTGGACCATATGGAGTATTTGCTTCAGAACAACTACCAACAGGAACTGCAGAAGGTTTCCAAAAGATTTCAACAAATCTATTTTATAAGTAACGTAGATAATTTTACTTGATCTCCAACGCCTTAAATCACACTTATATGTTTGATGCATTTTGTTCGGTGAAAACAACCACTTGACAGACTGTGAAAATAGTTTCAAAATGGATAGTAATGGTGAAGAATGGAAAGTTCACCTAAATAAAAACATATGAAACTGCCCATTTCATACATAAAATATGCTACTTGGAACATATTCAGCAAAACTTGCAGAGAATCACAGGACGTTGATTCCATCACCACTTCGAAAAGATCTAGGACAAGAATTAGTAATAGCCAAGTGGTACGAAGAATGTCTGGTTTTAGTGTCTAGAGAGTCGTTAAATGCACTTTTAGAAAGAATTATTGGTAAAAATAAACTTGCAATAAATCCCGTAAGAGGTTCAGAGCATTTTATTTTTACAGGGGCATATGAGATTGAAACAGATGAGCAAGGAAGGATAATAATACCTGAAGTTTTAATTAAATATGGACGTTTAACTAGTGATATTTATTTTTTAGGAGTTGGAGATAGAGTTGAGATTTGGAATAAAGAAACTTGGGATGAAAAAGTTGAGAGAATTATGAAAGATGCACCAAGCTTTATTGAACAACTAGTTAATAAACAATGACAAAATATCACGAATCAGTTTTAGTAAAAGAAGTTTTAGACAGTTTGCACCTTAATACAGGTTCACAGATAATTGATGCAACATTAGGCACAGGAGGCCACAGTGAAGCAATACTTGCTCTCGGAGCTAAAGTTTTAGGAATTGAAATGGATCCTAAAATGATTAGAATTGCTGGTGAAAGATTAGCCAGTAAGAACATAATAATTGTTCAAGGTAATTTTACTGATATAGAAAAAATTGCTAATAACAATAATTTTAGTCATGTAGATGGAATACTTTTCGATTTAGGAGTAAGTAATCTTCATTTAAAAGAAGATGGTCGTGGTTTTTCTTTTGAAAACCCAAACCAAATTCTTGATATGAGGTTAAATACAGAAACTCAAAGTGTCAGAGCTATGGATCTACTTAATATTTTGGGAAAAAAGCAGTTAATAGAGCTTTTTTCTAAAGTAATGAAATATAAAGATGCTAGAAATATGGCATTTGGAGTTTTTAATCATAGGCCAATTGAAACAATTGCTGATCTTGAAAAGGTTGTAACAAGAGAAGATTTAAGTTTTAAATCCAAAAAAATAAATTTAATGACTTTACCTCTTCTCGCCCTTCGAATTGCCGTCAATAGTGAACTTGAAAATTTAGAAGAGGTTTTGCCAAAGGCAATTAGTTTATTAAAAACAAACGGAAAACTTTTGGTAATTACATTTCATTCTGAAGAGGAAAAAATTATTGAGAAAGTTTTAAAAGGTAATTTTGAAATAAAACTACCAAGTAGTAGTGAAATTAAAAAGAATAATAGATCAAGAAGTGCGAAATTATATGTATATGAAAAAAAATAAGATAGTAAATATGAAAAAGTCTAAATTAAGTTTCAAACATTTGTGGTTTGTTAACCTAGTAATGTTTGCTTTTATCGTCTTTTTAGGTATTGAACAGGCAGGAAGAGGCGCTGAAATATCAAGTCTAGAAGATAGAATCGAGGAAAAAATAGTTTACAAAAGAGATCTATCCGAAGAAATTTTTAAAGTAGATAGTGATGAAAAAATAAGTTTGAATGCAACTGAACTGGGATTTATTAAACCTACTAAAGTGCACTATTTCAAAACGGATGAAATATATGCTAGTCTTCTTAAATAATAGATGAGATTTAAGATAGTTTTTATCGTTTTCATATTACTTTTTGCTGCAATAACCGCAAGACTTTTTTATTGGCAAATAGTTAAAGGAAGCGAACTCAAAAATCAGGCAAGCTTACAATATAAAGGTACAAAAATTTTAAAAGCTCCAAGGGGAAATATATTAGCTAAGGATGGAACATGGCTTGCAGTTATGCGTACCAACTGGCTTCTTTTTGCAGAGCTCCCCAAAATAGATAAAAATAAAAATGAAATTGCAAATCTTTTGGCTCCTATTTTTGTCACTCAAGAATTTGAGAAAACTGATGACTACAATAAAGCTATTTTAGAAGAAACAGATAGGATAGAAGCAAATTTAGACAGAAAAGGCGTTGTTTGGGTACCTATAAAGAGGAAAATAACGGATGTACAAAAAGAAAAAGTTGAAGAGCTAAACATTAAAGGTTTGGGTTTTGAGCCAGAAGAAACTAGGTATTACCCAGAGGGCTCAGAGGCAGCCCATCTTTTAGGTTTTGTCGGTAAAAATGAAGAAGGTCAAGATGTAGGTTACTTTGGTCTTGAAGGGTATTATGATTTAGTTTTGACAGGAAAAGACGGTTATTTAAAAAGAGAAAAAGATTTAACAGGAGTACCTATTTTAAATAGTAGTTTAACCGAAGTTAACTCTGTTTCGGGTTCTGATCTGACTACTTATATAGATAAAAGAATTCAAAGCACAGTAGAAGATAAATTAAAATTAGCACTTGAAAAATATGGAGCTAAAGAGGGAACTGTTATCGTTATGGATCCTAAAACAGGAGGAATCTTAGCAATGAGTTCCTATCCAAACTATGACCCGGCTAAATATTCAGAATTTGAACAAAGATTATTTAAAAATCCTGCAATTTCAGACACATTTGAACCTGGCTCAGTTTTTAAAGTAATAGTTATGGCTGCAGGAATTGATAGTAAAGCAGTTGAAAGAGATACAATTTGCGATATATGTAATAGGCCTTTCCAAGTTGATAAGTATTATATTGAAACATGGAATAATAAATATCACCCTGATTCTTCAATGACTGACGTCATAGTCAACTCTGATAATGTGGGAATGACATTTATAGCAAATAGAATGGGAGCAGATAAAATGTACGATTATCTTTCAAAGTTTGGAATTGGAAAACAAACAGGAATCGATCTACAAGGTGAGGCCAACATATCACTACGCAAAAAAGGAAGTTGGAACATTGTTGACCTTGCAACTAGCTCATTCGGACAAGGTGTGTCAACTACGCCTATACAAATAATACGAGGTGTTTCGGTAATCGCAAATGGTGGTTATTTAGTTGAGCCAAAAGTAGTCGATTCAGGAAATGTAAAAAAACAAGAAAGGATAATTTCAAAAGAAGCTGCAGATGATGTTACTCAAATGATGGTTGAAGCAGCCAAAAATGGTGAATCAAAATGGACATCTCTTAAAGGTTTTTCTGTTGCAGGTAAAACTGGAACTGCTCAAATTCCAATTGCAGGTCATTATGACGCAGAAAAAACCATTGCAAGTTTTGTAGGTTTTGCACCTGCAAATAATCCTAAATTTATAATGCTTGTTACTCTAAAAGAACCACAAAGTTCACAGTGGGCCAGTGAAACCGCAGCCCCACTTTGGTATGATATTGCAAAAGATTTATTTAACTATTTTGGTATCCAACCTGAAAATTGACACCAATTGATATAATTAATATTACTTAATGAAGAAAATAGTTTGTATTGGCGGTGGTACGGGAACTTACCAAGTTCTGTCTGGCTTAAAAAAACTTCCTGTCGAGATCACGGCTGTAATATCCATGTGTGATTCAGGTGGTTCAACTGGGAAACTTCGCCAAGAACTTGGAATTTTGCCTCCTGGTGATGTAAGAAGAGCAATTCTTGCGCTATCCGATTTACCATTTGCATATAAAACACTTGAAGAAGTTTTTGAATTTAGATTTAATGGAAAAAATGGAAATATGAAAGGTGGGCTTGCTGGTCATTCGCTTGGTAATATATTACTTGCAGCTTTGGTACAAATTACAGGTAGTATGGATAAAGCTATATCAGAAGCGGCAAGAATTCTAAACGCATCAGGAAAAATATATCCAGTGACTCTAGATAAAACTAATTTAGTCGCAATTCTTGGTGATGGAACTAGAGTATGGGGTGAGACAAACATTGATATGAGAAATTTTAAACTAGATAGTGCCATTAAAAAAGTATTTTTAACTCCTAAAGCAAAAGTATTTAAAGATGCAGCCATGGCAATACAAAATGCAGACTTAATTGTTTTGGGTCCTGGAGATTTATATACAAGCATTATTCCTTCACTTTTAATTTCTGGTGTAAACGAAGCGATTATAAATTCCAATGCGAAACTAATATATGTTACAAATTTAATGACTAAGCGAGGAGAAACAGATAATTTTAAAGCGAGCGATTTCGTTTTTCAGATAGAGAAATATCTAGGAAATGCAAAAGAAAAATTGAGCCACGTTTTAATTAGTAAAAAAGTAGGTGGTAAAAAGAAGGAGATGGATAAATGGTACAAACATTATGGATCAATACCAGTTGTTAATAACCTAGAAAAAAGTAAAAATTATAAAATAATAGAAAAAGATTTTGTTGATTCAACAACTTTTTATAGGCATGATTCAGAAAAGATTTCAAAAACACTAATGAATATTTTAGATGAGTAAGGTGAATATATTTAGTTTGCAATGAAAATATCAATTGACAGTAGAACGATTAAAAAGGGTGAGTATTTTGTTCCATTTAAAGGTGAAAAGTTTGATGGACATGACTTTATAAAACAAGCATTAGAAAATGGTGCTAGGGGAGTAATAGAAGAAGATGATTTATATGAATTGGTTAGGAAAAAATTAGATAAACATAAACCAAAAATTATTGGAGTTGCTGGAAGTATTGGCAAAACAACCTTTAGATCTTATTTATATTCAATACTTAAATCAAAATATAAAGTTTTTGAATCTGATTTAAACACCAAAATTGGTTTTTGTCTAAGGATATTTAATGAGTATAAACATCAACCAATCATTGTGGCTGAAATTGGTATAGACAGAATTGGTGAAATGAAAAGTACTTCAAGTTTTATAAGACCTAGTATTTCAGTTATTACCAAACTAGGCAAAGAGCATATTGAAAGTTTAAAAAGCTTAAAAAATGTAGTTAGAGAAGAATTTGAAATATTTTCTTATACTAAATCAAAAGTAAAATATGTTAACTCTAAAGACTTCAGATATTATAAAAAGTACACAAAAGTCGATAAAAATTATATTTTTTTTGACAAAGTCAGAATAAATAATAATGTTTTAGTTAATATTAAAAAACTACAAGTGCCCAACCATGAGATAGATTATCTAAGGGGAGTTTGTTATCTAGTTAAAAAACACTTTAGATTTACTGACGCAGACTTTTGTAATGCTATTTTACAGTTAAAAAAACCAAAAGGCAGGACAAATATTTTTAACGGCAAAAACGGATCACTAATTGTTGATGACACATATAATGCTGTTTGTGATCAAACAATAATTGAAGGTATTAAGTTTGCAACTAAACTCTCGAAAGCAAAAAAGAGAAAACTTACTGTTGTAATTTCAAACATGGTTGAAAATGGAACAACAACTGAATCACAACACAAGAAAGTTGCTGAGTTTATTAATTCGTCTGGTTTGAGCTTGGTTTATCTAGTAGGCTCTGATATTGATTATTATAAAAAGTATTTAAAAATTGATTTTAAAGAGTATTTGACTGCTGATAAGATATCAATTAATCCAAGTCAAAATGATTTAATATATATTAAGGCAACAAGACGATATAGAGGCCCAGAATTAGTTGGAAAGATAAAGAATTTATAAATGGAAAAGTTATCAACATTTTTTTCTAAAGAAAATATCTGCCATAAACTGGGATATACCTCTCGTATTTATAGATTACCGGTTTTGTCTGATTTGCCAACATGTTTTGTAAATGAAAATATTTCACATATAGGTAGAGATAGGTGGGCTATGGATTTTGATGTTCCTATAGGTGCTGTAGTTTGTTCGCCAGCTAACGGCAGAATTGTTTTAATTGAGCAATATTATGTAATAGCATCACATAATCCATTAGATGGTAACAAAGTTAATCAAATTATAATAAGGACAAACGCAAATGAAACCTGTGAAATTAAACATATTCAAGCAGATAGTTGTGGTTTTAAAATTGGTGAAGAAATCAGGGAGGGTCAGGTATTGGCTACAGTAGGATTAAATGGATATTACGTTGAGGATAGAGGTGTTGAATTCCCTTCTCATCTGCATTTTGCTGTCCATGGTCATCGATCACTTCCTTTAAAAGTTCGATTCCGAGGCTATGAAGTTGTTTATGGATCGAATGGATCTGTAGTATTTACAAAGGGTAATTTTGTTAGTAATTGGTTTTAATCTTAAATGTTTTATTTATAACTTGATGTGTTTTTCTAGATATTTTTATAAAAATACGAGTAAATAATGGATAGTAATACTTATTTGGATTTTTAATTATCTTATATATTACCTTTTTGTTATAAAAGTCTGCCCATCTTTTGTCTCCATATGAAAAATGCCAATACTCATTATCGTGTGGTGCGAAGCCAGCAGAAAGCATTGCTTTATATAATATAAGTCTTAATTTTTGAGCTCTTTTAGTAATTTTTTTGGAATAAAGTTTTTGTTCGTCATAGTACCTTTTGAATGGTTCTGAAAGATTTATTTCTTTACCGTTTAAATCTAAAAGCGATACATCTACCGCACCACCTACTAAGTGTCCAGATGTTTCACTGCCAGGATTTGCAACCAAATCTTTAGCTTTGTTAACACCTAATTCCTTCGTTCTATTGTTCCATAAAATTCTTTGAGTATTTGGAGTTCTATAACCTCCATCAACTTGAAGCTGTAAATTGTTTGGAAGTTGCTCAGCCACGTTAGCCAACATTTTTGCTACCATAGGTCTTACTAATATAGATATATTTGTCTCTATCCTACTATATACTGACAACAACTTAATTTTTTTCGAATATTTATTTACCTTTACTAACTGGTTACTCATAGTTGATATATTAGTATATAATATATACAAAATATGAATAGTAGTTCATTATCACTTGGCCTAGGGCTAATAATTTTTTCATTTTTAATAAATTCTATTTTAATTGTTCCGTTTATTAACTTTCTTTTCAAAGTTAAAATGACTCGTCGTGTTGAAGCAGGTAAAGGCAAAAAGACAACTTTTGACAAACTTCATGACATTAAAGCAGGTACACCAGTTGGAGGTGGTAACTTTATAATTTTAATGACAATTATTTTATTTTCTATTATTTTTCCGATTTCACAAAAAATAGGTATTTTTGTTCAGACTGCCTACAACTTGCGAGGTGAAATATTAGTTATATTTATTACGTTTATAGGCTTTGGTATTTTAGGGCTTTTAGATGATATTGTAAAAATGTTTGGCAAACCAGAAAAAGGCGCAATGGGAATGTGGGTCGGTATGAAAAGAGGACCAAAATTTATGTTACAAATTTTGGTTGCATCTGTTGCAGCTTTAATTATGTACTTTAAACTAGGTATCAGTATTTTATATATTCCACTTATTGGAATAACTTTAAACATGGGTTGGTTATATATTCCATTTGCTGTTTTTGTTATTGTTGCTTTTTCAAACGCCTTTAATATTACAGATGGGCTTGATGGTTTAGCTTCCGGACTTTTACTTATTTGTTTAATTGCTTTTAGTGTTATAGCTGCTGGAAACCTTGATACACCTCTTTCAATATTTTTGGCAATTTGGGTTGGAAGTCTAATTGCATTTTTATACTTTAACGTCTATCCTGCTCGTATTTGGCTAGGGGATGCGGGGGCAATGAGCTTTGGTGCAACACTAGGATTGATTGGGCTTTTAACAGGAAATGTCATAGCCCTTTGTGTAATTGGTGGAATATTTATTGTTGAAGTTATTTCATCAGCAGTACAAATTTATGGTTGGAAGAAACTCGGGAGGCCAATATTGCCCTTAGCACCACTTCACAACACATTTTTAGTTAAAGGCTGGCAAGAACCTAAAATTGTAATGAGGGCTTGGATAACAGGAATAATTCTTGCTATATTTGGATTGTGGCTAGCAACAATTTAGCCTATACTTTATTTTGTGAGAAGAAACAGAATAAAAAACAAACAAAGTGCTAAAGTTAGTAAACCTCCAATTGATAAACAGCTTTTTTATCTTGTTCTTTCATTAACTACAATTGGTCTTATTTTCATAGCTGACATTTCAGCCCCTCAAGCACTAAATTATTTTGGTGATAAATTCCATTTTTTTAGACAACAAGTAGTTTGGGCCATAGGTGGAATTTTAACAATGATAGTTGTCAGTAATATCAACTATAACTTGTGGAAAAAACTCGCAGTTCCTATTTTTTTTATTGCGGTAATATGCTTAATTGCAGTCTTAATACCCGGAATATCATTAAAAGCGTTGGGAGCTAGGCGTTGGATATCTATAGGAAATATTAATTTTCAACCTTCTGAAGTTGTTAAGTTAGGACTAGCTCTTTATATTGCAAAACTAGCTGATAGCAAAATGCAAAAACCCTTAGCATTTTTTTTGCCACTAGCTCTTGTTTGTGGACTTATAATGTTGCAGCCAGATTTAGGTACAACACTTGTTGTAGGGTTTATTGGAATTATCCAAATTTTTGTTTCAGGAGTACCAATTATTTATTTTTTAGGCTCACTACTTGCTGGAATTTTAGGAGTTGTTATTTTAATTTTAGCCTCTCCATATAGAAGAGATAGATTAATGACATTTCTAAAAGTTGGTTCTGATCCACTTGGAAAGGAATATCATATAAGACAAGTACTCTTGGCAATCGGTTCAGGTGGGCTTTTTGGTTTAGGGATTGGGCAATCTAAACAAAAGTATCTATTTTTACCAGAAGCTTCAACTGATTCTATTTTTGCAGCAATTTCTGAAGAAATAGGCTTTATCGGGTCACTTGCTATAATTTTACTCTTTGCCTATTTTGTCTATAGAGCATACAAAATATCAGTTAATGCGCCTGACACTTTCTCGAAAGTTTTAGGTATCGGTATAACTTCATGGATAGGTGGACAAGTAATATTAAACATCTCTGCAATGACAGCCCTAACCCCTCTTACAGGTATTCCCCTTCCATTCTTTTCATACGGCGGTACAAATCTTTTAATGATTTTGGTTGCATGCGGTATAATATTAAATATTAGTCGATATGGAACTAAAAAAATTACTTTTAACAGGTAGCCATGCAGGCTCGACTGCTATTGCTGTTATTGAAGAGATTAAAAAAAGAAATATAAATGTTGAAATTCATTGGATTGGTAAAAAATATGCAGAAGAGGGAAAAGATACAAAAACACTTGAATATAATAATCTAACTAAATATGGAGTAATTTTCCATAACCTTGAAACAGGTAAAATACAAACAAAGTTCACAAAATTTACAATTCCAGCACTTTTAAAAATCCCTAGTGGGTTTATAAAAGGATATAAGCTTATTAAAGAAATTAAACCAGACTTAACTTTTTCTTTTGGAAGTGCAGCTGGAGCAATATCAGTTTTCTGGAGTAGTTTTTTGGGTATTCCAAGTATTATTCATGAGCAAACAGCAACGGCAGGAAGAGCAAATATCATCTCTTCATATTTTGCCAAAAAAGTTTTGATTTCAAGAGAAACTTCAGCTGTATTTTTTAACAAACTAAAAACAGAACTTGTTGGCAATCCAATTAATAGTAACTTTAAGAAATATATTGGAGAAAATAGAAATACTAGGATCAAATCAATTTTAGTTACAGGTGGTTCTCGGGGTTCAACTTGGTTAAATGATGCTATTTTACCTATCATCCCACAACTTTTGGGAAAATATTATCTAATGCATCAGACCGGGGAAAGCAATTTAAACAACATGAAGTCAGAAGTAAAGTTGGGTGAATCAGTAAAAGATAGATATTTAGCTTTTGGACAAATTGATCCAGTTAATATGGCTGAAGTTTTTTCCAAGGCAGATTTGGTAATTGCCAGATCGGGAGCCAATACAACCTCTGAAATTTTAGCTTTAAAAAAACCTTGCATATTAGTTCCAATACCTTGGACATATAATGATGAACAACAAAAAAATGCAGAATATCTAGAAAAGTTAGGACTAGCTACAATTTTGCTACAAAAAGAGTTAACGCCTCAAAAATTACTTTTTGCTATTAACAAAATAGTAGATAATTACCAAAAAATAATTAAATCTACTGAAGATATAGAAAGCCCAGATCTTTTAGCACAAGAAAAAATAGTTGATGAAATTGAAAAATTTATATGAGGAGGAAACAAAATAAAAAAACACATTTTGTTTTCAATTTAAATTTATTTAAATTTCTATCCGTAGTTTTATTTGTGTTGATTTTGTTTTTAACTCCATATTTACTTAAAACTACAATCAAAATTCAAAAAATAGAATGTAGTAGCCAATTTGGAAACTGTCCTGAAGATCTAACTCAGTTTTTAAATAGTTTTACTGACTACAATTTCTATGTTGTCAAGAAAAACATCAGTAAATACTTAGATGATAACTTTTTAGTAGAAAATTATCTATTACAATACAAAATTCCAAATTCTCTAAAAATTGATTTAAATATCAAAAAACCAAAATATTCATTTTTTGTACCAAGTTTAAGTAAATATTTTTTTGTAACTAGTGACGGGATAGTGGTTGAAATAAAAGATAATACAAATTTACCAAATTTAAATGTTTTTTCGGACAAAGGTAATAGGGAATATACATTCGGTGAAAAAATTGATAGCGATATGCTTTTTGCCTTTGATATTTTAAATAATTTAAATTATTTATATTCTATTAAAGAAATAAATTTTGAAGACACCAAATTAGTTGCTAAAACAAATGAAAATATTACTTTAGTTATTCCAAAGCTAGGTGAGGTTGATTTAATTGTTGGTAGTATTCGAATTATATTTTCACGCTTGAATGACGAGTCACAAGGAATTAAAATGAGTGAAGTCAAGGAAATTGATTTAAGGTACAAAAATCCTTTTATTAGAAAGTGGTAGAATATTAAAAATGAATAGAAACAAAATAATTGCTGGAATAGAACTTGGAAGCAGTAAGGTAACAACAGTCATAGCTCAAGTCCAAGAAGATGAAGGATCGTTCGAAAAAAAAGTAAATGTCATAGGGGCTTCAACTACTACTTCAAAGGGTGTTAAAAAAGGACAGATTGTAAATATAGAAGAAGCAGTGGAGGCTACAATTACTTCAATTGAGGGAGCCGAAAGGATGGCAGGTCATAACCTTGATAGCGCCTATGTTGCGCTAGGCGGAGCACATATTCATTCCCAAAACTCACACGGTGTGGTTGCTGTTTCGGGAGCAAATGGTGAAATTGTTGATTCTGACATAGATAGAGTAATTGAAGCAGCCTCTGCAATTTCACTTCCTGCCAGTCGTGAAATTATTCATGTTTTACCTCGTGAATTTGTTGTTGATGGTGAGTCGGGAGTTAAAGACCCGGTTAGCATGAGCGGTGTAAGACTTGAAGTTGATACACATGTAGTTACTGCAAGTAACGCTGCTACAAAAAATCTTTCAAGAACACTACATGAAGCAGGAATTAAAATCGACAATCTAGTATTTTCGGGTCTTGCAGCATCTTGTGCAGTTTTGACTGAAACTGAAAAAGAATTGGGCTGTGTACTTATTGATATCGGAGCAGGTACAACATCAGTTGTTGCCTATGTTGACGGAGCACTTAGCTATTCTGGAGTTATTCCAGTTGGGGCTAAAAATGTTACAAATGATATTGCAATTGGCCTTAGGGTTTCACTTGATACCGCAGAAAAAATAAAAATGGCACTTTCTAGTAGTAAAAAAACAGACAAAGATGCTAAAGATGAAATTGATTTGGGCAGTCTCGGAATAAGTGAAGTTAGTAAGGTTTCAAAGAAAACATTAGTTGAAGGAATAATAAGACCAAGATTAAATGAAATATTCACAATGGTAAGACTTGAACTTGAAAAAGAAAAAATTATAAATAGAATTCCATCAGGTGCAATTATTACAGGTGGCGGTGCTAAAACAATTATGGCAACTGATTCAGCCAAAAGAATGTTATCAGTTCCTGTTAGAATAGGAATCCCAACAGGTGTTTATGGTCTAGTTGACGATATATTAGATCCTACTTATTCAGTTCCATTAGGCCTTCTTCTTTACGGTTCAAAACAAGAAACAGAAGAGCAATCAAGTGGTATCAGGTTTCCTGTAAAATTAAATATACCAGGGAAGGGAACACTACACAAGTTGATTGAAAGTATTAAAGATCTACTGCCTTAAAAATTTAGGTTTTGACAACTGCCCAAAACTAGATATAATGCGATTGTACCTGCCTCAATAGAAAAAATAAGAAATTATGGCTTTAGTAAAACCAGATTCAGCAAGAATTGCTAAAATAAAAGTAATAGGTGTTGGTGGTGGTGGTGGAAATGCAGTTTCTTCAATGGTAGATAACGGACTTATTACTGGTGTCGAATTTGTAGTTTGTAATACAGATTCACAGGTACTGCTTACAAACAAAGCTCCAACTAAAATTCAAATCGGTGAAAAAATTACAAAAGGTTTAGGTGTTGGTGGTAATCCTGAAATAGGAATGCAAGCGGCTGAAGAATCAATTGAAAAATTGAAAGAGTTAATGATTGATACAGATATGGTCTTTGTAACAGCTGGTATGGGTGGTGGAACTGGAACTGGAGCTGCCCCTGTAATTGCAAGACTAGCTAAAGAATCTGGAGCCTTAACGGTTGGTATAGTTACTAAACCATTTGCATTTGAAGGAACAAGAAGAACAGTTGCCGCCGAAGATGGAATTGAAAAACTTAGAGAGGTTGTTGACACCTTAATTGTAATTCCAAACCAAAGACTGATGGATGTTATTGATAGGAAAATGAGTTTAGTTGATGCGTTTAAAGTTGTTGATTCAGTTTTGGAGCAAGGTGTTGGAGGAATAGCAGAAATAATTACAACTCCAGGTCTTGTTAATGTTGATTTTAACGACGTTAAAACAATCATGAGTCAAGCTGGAACAGCTCTACTTGGTATTGGAACAGGTGTTGGAGAAAATAGGGCACAAATGGCTGCTCGTGCTGCTGTATCATCTCCACTTCTTGATCTTTCAATTGAAGGTGCAAGAGGAGTACTTTTCAATATTGCTGGTGGTAAAGACCTAACAATGTTTGAAGTTGACGAAGCAGCAAAAATTATCTCGTCAGCCGCTGACACCGATGCAAACATCATTTTTGGAGCAGTTATTAAAGAAGGGCTATCTGATCAAGTTAGAATTACAGTAATTGCAACAGGTTTTGACGAAACAAGAAGTAGAATTGCCCAAATGAGACCAAGCAACATGAGACCAGTTGTTACAGGTGTTGTATCAGAACCTGTTAAAAGTGAAGAGGTAATAAGTGAAAATCAAGAAATGGAACAAGAAGACATGAGTAGTAACGACAATGATGATACATTTGGGGAAAAATTTGAAATTCCCGCATTCTTGCGAAAAATTCACTGAAAACTATGGAACGTATTGTACAACGAGTACATATAAATACCCATATCGAAAAAACTGCTGGTACTTCGTTGCAGGAATTCTTCACGCGGTTTTATGGACCCCAAAATGCATATATATATAGCTCTGATACTGATACATTAGTAAGAGCTAATAGATTGATAATGAAGGCTAGGACAAACACCTTAGTAGATAGGATTAGATACGTAAGTAAGCAACTAGGATTAACAGCGCTAGCTCATTCAATTGTAATAAATCATTTATCAAATCACAGCGAAAACCATCACTTGAATCAATTGCCAAAAAATTGCCTTTTTATTCATGGCCATTTTGTAGCGGATTATTTTGACAAATTTGGAATAAAGCAATTTAGAACTATTATATTACGTGATCCGCTTGAAAGGACAATCTCTCATTATAAATATTGGAAAGAAGCAAGGGGTGTTACAAACCACAGAGTTCAAATACCATTTGACGAAAGAATGGATTTTAGAGATTTTGCGTTATTAGGACAAATGTGTAATTTTCAGACAACTGCATTTGGTGGTTTAAAAATATACGATTTTGATTTAGTTGGTGTCACTCAAAACATTGAATTATTTACAGATAAATTTTTGAGTAAGTCTCCTCGAAAAGGGCGTTTATCTAAAGATGACGTGAAAAGATTAAATGTATCACCAAAATTGCACAATTTTAGCCAACTCGGTATTGATGACGAGTTCTTAAAAAAGTTTAGATTAGAAAACGATTTAGATTATTCTAATTATCAAATCGCTATGGAAATGAACGGAATTTAGTTTTTATTAAAAACAATATGCTATAATAATTATCAGAAGCAATACAGGACTATCAATCCTGTGCTACAGGAAGAACGTTTTGTTTAAACAAAACTATTAGAACCTAATTAATTAAGAAGCAATAAAGGTGGTACCACGAAGAATCTTCTTCGTCCTTTTGGTAGAATAGAAAAAGGACGAAATATGCAAAAAAAATATTTTGATACAGTTGATCCAAAAATTGATTTTCCAAAGATGGAAAGGGAACTACTGGAGTATTGGTATAAAGAAGGAATAGTTGATAAATACCTAAATAAGAACAAGAATAGCGATAAATATTTTTCATTTCAAGATGGACCAATAACTGCAAATAATCCTATGGGTGTTCATCATGCGTGGGGTAGAACTTATAAAGATTTATGGCCAAGATTTAAAAGTATGCAAGGCTATAAACAAAGACACCAAAATGGATTTGATTGTCAAGGATTATGGGTAGAAGTTGAGGTTGAAAAAGAACAAGGGTTTAAAACTAAAAAAGATATAGAAAAATTTGGTGTAGCTAAATTTGTTGACCTATGTAAAGAAAGAGTTAAAAAATATTCGATGGTTCAAACAGAACAAAGTAAGCGCTTGGGCTATTTTGCAGATTGGGAACATTCCTACTATACACTTTCTGATGATAACAACTACATGATCTGGCACTTTTTGAAAATTGTTAATGAAAATGGTTGGCTATATAAAGGAAATGATTCAGTTCCATGGTGTCCTAGATGTGAAACTGCAATTAGCCAGCATGAGATGCTAACAGAAGACTATAAAGAAGCAACTCATGAGTCTATTTTCATGAGATTTCCGATTGTTGGTAGTGATGAAAATTTGCTTGTTTGGACAACAACACCTTGGACAATACCAGCAAACATTGCAGTAGCTGTTGACAAGAAAATTAATTATTCACTTGTTGGATCTGAAGGTAAAAAATATTGGCTAGCAGAAGATGCTGTTGAAAGAGTATTTAAAGGATTGAATTTTAAAAAGTTAAAAACTGTCAAAGGTTCTGAACTTGTTGGTAAAAAATATAATGGTGCTTTTGATGATTTAGAAGCCGTTAAAAAAGTAGCCATTGATGAAAAATTCCATATAGTAGTTGCAACTGATGATCTTTTAATGCCAATAACCACAACAGACGGAACAGGTCTTGTTCACACTGCAGTTTCGGCTGGAACTGAAGATTTTAACTTAGGTAAAAAATTAGGACTTCCAATGATTCCTGTGATTAATGACGATGCAAGCTATATGGAAGGTCTTGGATTTTTGACAGGTCAAAATGCAAAAGAAAACCCAAGAATTACTCTTGATTACATGGAAGAAAAAGGGTTTGCATTTAAAATTGAAAAATATACTCATAGATATCCTGCTTGTTGGAGATGCAAGCAAGAACTTGTTTGGAAAGTAACTGATGAATGGTATATAAAAATGGACGCTTCATCACCGAAGTCTAAACTAACTCTTAGAGAGAGGATGATAAATACTGCCAAAAAAATCAAGTGGTTGCCTGAATTTGGACTTAAAAGGGAGCTTGATTGGCTTAATAATATGCATGACTGGCTAATAAGTAAAAAGAATAGATATTGGGGTTTGGCATTACCAATTTGGGAATGCTTAGAATGTGGTAGCTTTGAAGTAATTGGCGGTAAAGATGAATTAAAAGAAAAAGCTGTAAGTGGTTTTGATCAAATGGAAGGAAAATCCCCACACAAACCACAAATCGATGCAGTTAAGATTAAATGTACAAAATGTGGTGAGGTTTGTAGTAGGATTGAACCAGTTGGTAACCCTTGGCTTGATGCTGGTATCGTTCAGTTTTCAACAATTTCAGAAAACAATATGGCCAGCAACTTTGAAGTTAATGACACAAAACCTTTGTATCTTACAAACAAAGAAGAGTGGAAAAAGTGGTTTCCAGTTGATTTTATAACAGAAAGTTTTCCTGGACAGTTTAAAAACTGGTTTTATTCAATGATTGCCATGAGTACTGTACTTGAAGATATTAATCCGTTTGAAACTGTTTTAGGTTTTGCTACACAACTAGGTGAAGATGGTAGAGCTATGCATAAGTCGTGGGGTAATGCAATTGAGTTTAATGAAGCTGCCGATAAAATTGGAGCTGATGTTATGAGATGGATGTTTGCAAGGCAGGATCCAAAAGAAAATATGTTATTTGGTTATAAACTTGCAGACGAAACAAGAAGACAATTTCATTTAAAACTCTGGAATATTTATAATTTCTTTGTTACTTATGCTAATTTAGATAGTTGGCAACCTAGTATAAAACAAGAAGAAAGCAAAGACGTTTTAGATCTATGGCTACAATCTAGATTAACAGAAACAGTTAGTGGAGTTACTGAAAAACTAGACAGTTATGATGCTTATAATGCTAGTAGTTTAATTGATAAATTTGTTGATGATTTTTCAGTTTGGTATATAAGAAGATCAAGAGGTAGGAGAGATAATAATTTTTACAACACAACTTTTAATGCACTTATAACTTTGTCGAAAATTTTAGCTCCTTTTAACCCGTTTATTGCAGACACAATTTATAAAAATCTAACAAAAGAAGAGAGTGTACACCTTTCGTCATGGCCAGAAGTAAATTCAAAGTTACAAATTAATAATTCTAATTTATTACAAGAAATGAGTATCGTCAGACAAATAGTTGAAATAGGGCATGGTATAAGAAAAGAGAAAAACGTACCAGTAAGACAACCTTTATTAGAATTAAGAATTAAGAATGAAGAACTAAAAATCAAAGAATTAGAACAGATTTTACTTGATGAACTTAATGTTAAATCAATAAAATATAATGGAAAAGAAAATCAATTTGATTTAAATATAACACCTGAACTAAAAGAAGAGGCAGATACTAGAGATTTAGTTCGTAAAATTCAAAATGCAAGAAAAGAAATGGGAGTTACACTTGATCAAAAAATTACTGTTACAAACAATTGGTATCCTGAAAATAAAAATTTGTTAGAATATTTGAAAACTAAAACATTAGCAGTAGAATTAAAGTCAGGAGAATTTAGTGTAAATGAAGTTTGATGCATTTTTTCATATCCCAATATTTTTACTTTTAGTTTTTAGTGTTTTTATTTTAAATTCAATATCCCCATCGCTTTTTCCTAATTATTATTTATATATAATAGTTGGAATAATTTTGTTTTTACTGTTTTCACTTTTTGATTTTGAAATTGTTTCAGCTTTTTCAAAATATTTTTATATTATCTCAATTTTCCTTCTTTTAATAACCTTGGTAATTGGACAAGTTACAAGAGGCACTGTCAGATGGATTCCAATTGGTTCATTTTCACTCCAGCCATCAGAACTTATTAGACCTTTCTTACTTGTATTTTTTGCAAATATGTTGGGAGAAAGAAAACTAACTTTAAAACAATTATTCCAAATTTTACTACTAATGGCATTTCCATTGTTTTTAATTTTAGTTCAGCCTTCACTAGGAGTTACAGCTCTAACTGCAATAGGTTTCCTAGGACTGTTTTTGGCAGCAGATATGAACAAAAAGACATTTTTGTATTTAGGTTTAATTTCTATTATTTTAATACCAATTGTTTACTTTTTTCTTGCTCCATATCAAAAAACAAGAATAGAAACGTTTTTAAATCCCGAATCAGACCCACTAGGTGTTGGTTATAATGCAATACAGTCAACAATATCAGTAGGTTCTGGAATGTTTCTAGGTAGAGGACTAGGTAAAGGTGTAGGAACACAATTATCGTTCCTACCTGAACGTCACACAGATTTTATATTTGCATCAATTTCAGAAGAATTGGGATTTATTGGTAGTTTTGTAGTTTTGATGTTAACTTGCCTATTACTTTTTAGAATTATTAAATACAGTGAAAATGTAGTTAATATCCCAGCCAGAATTTTTCTTTCAGGGCTTTTCCTAACACTATTTGCACAGGTCTTTGTTCATACTGGTATGAACATGGGTATAATGCCAATCACAGGTGTGCCATTTCCACTTGTTAGTGCAGGTGGTAGTTCCCTGATTGCAACAATGATAGCTCTAGGAATTGCAAATGGTGCAAGAAAACTATAGAATATCCCCACTACGCGCATACGCGTACTTGTTCTTTGACTAACTAGGGATAGTCTTAAAAATTTGTAAACTGGAGGTAATTCGAAATGGCAAATGTAAAGTTAACCCCCGAAATGCGTAAAACGGCGGCAGGCGCGGTAAACGACTTGCTCTCTGGGCGCGGTGAAGCCGGCGCAACATTAGGAGAGGTGAAAAACAAAATCACCTCGGCTTTGCGCATCGCAGTGTTTCCGCAGGCGGACTTTGGCAGGATCTTGTTCTTGGCACGTACCAAGAAAGTCGGTAACAGGTATTTTCTCATGGGCGTTGGTCCAGAAAAGCCCAAGCCAGAAAGACCTGCCAATGACAGCAGCCGAGAAATGACATTTGAAGGCGTAGACGTGGTCGTCACTGGGCCGGGCGGTTTCAAACTGGACGCGAAGAAGGTCAAGAGCGTTACGATTGTTATCGCTTCTCTCTTGCTCGTCCTGGCTGCTCGAATGCTTAGCGGATAGATCGTTAAAACTGACAATAATACTAGAGAGAAATCCCTAGTCTTAATAGTGTTGTTGTCAGTTTCCGTAGTACATGGATAAAATTAAAAGTAAAAAATTAAATTCTATTCTGCCACATGTACTACGAAACAAAAAACTTTAATTCTTGTAATTAAACCTCTTTGGCTTTAAAATACAACATATATGACAAATTTAGATAAATTTGCAGTAATTAGACTACAAGGAAAACAGTATAGAGTATCTGAAGGAGAAGAAATTTCAGTACCTTTAATTTCAGATACTAAAAAAATAGTTGCTGAAGTTTTACTTGTTGCAGATGGTGAAAAGGTTGAAATAGGAACTCCAATTCTTGAAAAAGCTAAAGTTACCTTTAAAGTACTTGCAGAGCTTGAAAAAGGAGAAAAGGTTAGGGTATTTAAATATAAAGCTAAAAGCAGACAACGAAAACTAAAAGGATTTAGGGCACAAACAACAAGACTTCTAGTAGAAAAGATATCAAACTAATATCTTTTGATCTCTTGACAAGCGTGAAAATCTAGTCTATATTGCCATTATGTCAACGCACAAAGCAGCAGGAAAAGCAAAACAACATGTCAGTCCAGCAGGTAAAAGGCTTGGAACAAAAGTTTCAGGTAAACAATCTGTAAATTCAGGTGAGATTTTAGTAAGACAAAGAGGAACAAAAATAGGTGCAGGTAAAAATGTAAAAGTTGGTAGAGACCATACATTATATGCAGTCAAATCAGGGGTTGTTGAATTTACAACGAAACTTGGTAAGAAATTAGTAAATATTGTAAGTAAATAAAAATTAATAATTAAGAATTAAAAATTAAACAATATGGCAGAAGAAGTACTACAGTTTGATATAAACCAGCTTCAACCCAATCCATTACAGCCAAGAGGTGCCATAACTCCAGAAAGTCTTGTAGATTTGGTAGATTCTATTCGCGAACATGGTATTTTAGAACCACTTGTTATTGCTAAAACACCAGCAGGCTATCAAATAATTGCAGGTGAAAGAAGATGGAGAGCTAGTAAGCTTGCAGGGCTTACACATGTACCAGTTATCATCCGTGAAACAACTCCAAAAGGCATGCTTGAAATGGCCATTGTTGAAAATGTCCAAAGAGTTGATTTGAATGCACTAGATAGAGCAAAAGGTTTTGAAAGATTGATGGATGAGTTTGGACTTACAACCTCTGAGGTGGCAGTTAGAATTGGTAAATCAGTTGCCTATGTGAGTAACTCTTTAAGACTATTAACACTCCCCGATGCATTAAAGGACGGACTTCTTTCAGGACTTATTTCAGAAGGCCATGCAAGGGCACTAGCTGCAATTGAGGACACTGAATTAATGGTAGAGGCCTACAAAATAATTCTTCGTGAATCAGGTTCGGTAAGACGAGCTGAAGAACTAGCAAGAAGAATGAAAGCTCAAAGTGATCAAAAACAAAAAGTAAATCTTCCAAAAATGCATATTATTTCAGAAGAAAACGATAAATTAATGAGTAGTTTCCAAAGAGCATTAGGAGATAAACATCAAGTAAAATTAACAAGAAGTAGAAGAGAGACAAGACTAACGTTTATTCTAAAAGGAACACTTGATGAAACAGAAAACACACTTCAACTAATCCACAACGCTATTGCAAGTTAAATAATTAGTAATTAGAAGTTAGTAGTTTGGCGCTTCCACAAAACCAGATAAATTGAATGGATAATAAATTAGCCAGGCTTTTCCTGTAATAACCTTTTTAGTAATTGGTCCCCATGCTCTTGAATCTGAAGAATGTGGTCTATTATCACCAACTACAAAATAATTCCCTTCGGGTACTGTGTATTTTTCACCTTCTGACAGAAAATTACTTGGGTTTGTATCAACTTTAATATAATCTTCTTTTAATTCTTCATTATTTACAAATATTTTGCCATTTAAAACCATAACTGAATCACCAGGGAGACCAATTACTCTTTTTATAAACTCATCCTCTGAAATTGGTGGTTTAAAAACAATAACATCTCCTCTTTTTGGATCATGTCGGTAATAACTTATTTTTTCAGTTAACAAATATTCACCGTCAGGAAAATTTGGGTGCATTGATTGCCCCTTTATTTTATGTGGCCTAAGTATTAGAAGGTAAACGATTAAAAATATACCAACGGCCAATACTATAACTTCAAGGATATCCATAAAAAATGCACCAAGTTTACCTAGCATATATTCATTATATTAGTAAATTTAACTGTTTGTATAGTAGAATATTAAAGAGTATCGGACTTGTAGCTCAGTGGTAGAGCACTTCATTCACATTGAAGTGGTCGTTGGTTCAAATCCAACCAAGTCCACTTAAAGCTATGGAGTTAATAACCATTATTGATTTAATACAAAAATATTTTGGATACAGTGGCTTTATTCTTTTGTTTTTAAATATAATTCTTTTTAAAGTAAACGAAAAAAGAAAGTGGGTTAATGTTTTGGAATATATTACCTTTTTAATTCTTTTTGTCCACCCTGCACTACTAGTTATGCATAAATATCTATATGTTTCAGATCTAGACCCATTTTATTATTTTGTGGATGCTTGTGTTATGTGTCCTGACAGAAGAGAACATTTAATTAATTTTGGAAGAATATCACTTTATTTATTTTCTATTTCGACATTTTTGTATCTATTTAAAAAACAACATTATCTAATTGAAAAATTATTAAAATATAAAATTTTGTTTGTTTATTTAGCATTCTATTTAACATCCATTCATATATCTAATCTAACCTATACAATTGCAAATAACCCAATATACAAATTATTACTTCTAGCTTCACAAATCGTAGTTACTCTAAGACTGATTTTTGATTTAAGAGAGTTTTTTATAAACGGGTAGAAAAGTTGTGCCATTCGATTCTTCTTCAACGGGTATTATAGGTTTAGGAAAAGGTGCAAATGTTTTTTTTAGTGCAGGTCTATTTAGAGTAACTCCGAGATTGATTCTTGAAAGTATTGGTGTTGCATTTTTATCTGATGGTTTTGATCCGTCATTCATAAAAACTTCAATATTTTCTTGTCTTACTACAACCCTCATCCCGGTTCCGAGAAAATCTCTTCCAATTGAATTATCCATAATGTATATATTGTAACACAAAGTCAGCTTTTTTTATCACTTCATAATATATTTGAAGAAATCTTTATACCATTCATGATGTTTATCCTTTTTATCTCCCCCTTTTATCTTATTTTTACCTCCAAAAGTAATTTTAAACTTGTCAACATCATTGCCCGTTAATCTTCCCTCAAATATATTTTTAGTAAGTTTACCTGTGGTTGTATAGAGATAACTATCAAGTTGATAACTACCTTTTGGACCTGCTAGAAACAGCTGATATTTGTCATTTTCAGGTTTTTCAAATAGAACTACTTTTACTGTTTCACCACTTTTTCTATTTTGATTTTTGATACTTTTAATTGGTTCTTCAAGATACGAGATTAGATTAATATCTACTCCGTTTGAATCTTTAACTGCTATATTTACATCATTGTCAACCACAAACATCATATAAGAAAGATCAGAATGTGTTGGTGTAAAGGTGTTAAGTGCTAGAAAACTATTTCCATAACTTTCTAGCGTAGGTCTGTTGTTGTACCCTGGATCGTTTATAAGATAGGTTGTATCAGTTTTTCCAGTTGCAACTATGAAATGTCCATCCTCCCTTAAAATTGCAGGGCGGTTTGAATTTAATTCATTATCTAAATTAACATCCATTGGGTCGATGCGTTTATATTCAAGTGTTGGGGAAGTCAAACTGTCATGAAGTTTTGAATATCTACTAACTGCAAGCCAGTTTATTAATCCATTTCTAATATACCCATCATCTTGACTTTTAAGCCAAGTGTTTAGCGTATCAGGTAAAATGGTGTGCCCATGATACTGTAAAATCATAACCGCAGAAGTTAACGCGCATCCAAATTCTTCAATGGTTCGATTTGTGTGATCATATAGTTTATCTTTCCAAGGAAGACTATATTGTTTTAAAGAAGGAACAGATAAGACAGGTAGTGTAGGTGTTGCTGTTGGTGTGATTGTTGGTAAGACAGTCGGTAGAGGAGTTGGAATATCTGTTGGTAGAAGAGTTGGTATTGGTGTCGCAGTTTCAGTTTGAACAGGCGTGGGAGTTGGAATGGTTAAATTTGAACTGTATACACTATTTAAATACCCATTAGACCAACCGCCAACAATATATAAGCTATTGTTATATATTGTTTGTGAATGGCAACACATAGAGATTGGTAATTTGTTAGCACTGTCGGTCCATGTTAATGTATTTATTGTGTTGTCGACTTCGGTATAATATACATTATTTATTAAGTTAAAACTTGGTGAAATATAGTATCCACCAGAAACTACAATTAAGTTATTATGGTTTGATATTGCTCCTCTATATTGCGATTTAGGTAAAGAAGTTAGTTGTGTCCACGCACCAACATTACCTGTTATTGAATCCAATTGAGCCCTTGATACACTAGAAATGATCTCATTTTGTGAGTTTTTACCACCAATTATGATTAAGTGACCATTAATTTCTGCCATACTAAATCCAAGTAGAGATTCAGGTAAATATCCAGCTATCGTCCAGTTACCAAGAGTCCCATCAATATTTATATCTGCAACATATATTTCACTTTTAGCTTGTGATCCACTCTCTTGGTTTGTAGACCCACCTGCAAAATATATTTTATTGTTGTATATAACTGTGGATCCTAGTGATAAATTTAGAGGCAATGGTGTCGTCTCGGTCCAGCTGCTTATGTCCCCATTTGAGTCAATTGTTCCATAAATAACACTATTTGTATTTATTAAATCACCCCTAGCACCTCCCAGTATGTAGGCATGATTATTATGTTTGGCGCCGCTATGCCAAAGCCTATTTGTTGTCGAAAGTAAATTTATCCAAGTGCCTAGCGTGTTATCTGCGTTTATCTGTGTAAAAACAGCTGATTCAAACGTTGATCCATTAGCTCCACCAATGGAATAAATCTTGTTATTATGGGTAAACAAATAATTACTTGCAATAGATGTTGGTATTGGTGATGTTTCTGAAAATATGCCCAACACACTATTAGCATATGATATATTTGTGAGTAAAACAAAAGCTATAAAAATAGTAATTACTAAAAGTACAATATATAATTGTCTTTTATACTTTATCACTTTTATTAAATATGCGCCATACTGTACATAGTTGTCAAGATTTAGTTGCTAATAATAATACGCCTTCATTTTGGAATAACAAATTATTGAGTAATCGATCCTTAATCGTTCGATCATCAATTTATTTAAAGAAAAATAATTTGGTATTAAAACATCTGAAATATATTAAAGGTAAAGTTTTAAATGTTGGCATTGGGTATGGTTATATTGAAGAATTGATTGTTAAACATAAATTAGAATTAGAAATGTGCGGTATAGATATTTCTAAATTTGCTATAAATAACGCGAAAAAGCGTTTTCTTGGAAGATTCATAGTCTCTAGCGTTAGAAATATACCATTTAAAAAAAATAAATTTGATTGCGTTTTGGCTTTGGATATACTTGAACATTTAAGTAAAGAAAGAATTAATCAAGCATTAAGTGAAATACATAGAGTATTAAAAAGTAATGGTTTATTTATAATTTCTATACCCATGAATGAATCAGTTAAAGATAGATTAGAAAATCGTCATGTTAGAATTTATACCAAAAAAATAATTGAGTCAGAACTTGAAAAGAATTCATTTAAAGTAATAAAAAGTTATGCATTGACTGCATTCGAAAAATTATTTGCAATTAAAAGTATAATTAATCATATTTTTGAAATCAAGAAACCGAACTTGCTAATACTCGTTTGCAAAAAGTTAAATACAAAATAATATGAAAATACTTTTTATATCACACCATAAGTGGCCGAGGATTGGAGGGGTGGAAGTTCATATACGTGAACTTAGCGAAGAATTAAAAAAGAAAAATTACAAAATAACAACAATTTCTGAAGAAGATATAAAACCTCCAAAAATCAAATTGCTAGGGCTTTTATATATTTGGTTTTGGTTTTTAAAAAATATTAAAATTTTTATAAATGCAGATATTGTTCATATCCACGATGTTTTTATTTGGATATTTCCAGTTCGTTTACTTCTTCCGTTTAAAAAAATATATATAACCTTCCATGGTTGGGAAGGCAAATATCCAATACCTGTTTATAACATCTTAAATAAAAAACTAGCTAGCTTATTATGTAACGGTAGTATTGCAGTTGGAAAATATATTGAAAAATATTATGGTATAAAAGCAAACTATATTGTTTATGGTGGAATAAACCCTATTTTGCAAAAAATGCAAGGAATACAAAAAATAAAAAATACGCTTGTTTGGTTAGGTAGAAAAGATGCTGATACAGGATATTTTGAATTTCAAAAATGGTTAACAAAAAACCAACAGTTGAATGTTGCATACTTAACAAATGAACCAAATCCAGAAAAGTTTTTGAAAACAGTAGAATATTGTGTTCCATCTGGTTACCTTTCATATCTAGAAGCAAAAAACTATGGTTGTAAAATAATTACATTTCCAAATAGTCCTTTAAAAATTGACTATTGGAACGAAATCAAAAATTTGAAAACTATTCCTACATGGAATAATATTTCTGACATTTATCTAAAACTATGGAATATTAAATATATTTTATGATAAAATTAACATGATGAAAATTGTTATTCCAGACAAAATAAATTTAGACAGTGAAAGTAGAAAAAAACTTGAATCATTTCCAGACATTAAGATTTACGATGATGTTGTTAATGACCCAGCAACAATAATTGACAGGATAAAAGATGCAGAAGTAGTAACTGCAAATTATATTGATTTAACCAAAGAAATTATTGAAGCTTCTCCAAAACTTAAATATATTATTTCTCCAGCTGTTGGTTATGACTGGATCGATTCAAAAACTGCAACTGAAAAAAATATCAAAATTTTAAATTGTCCTACTTTCAATACCCAAGCAGTTGCAGAACATGCAATAGCTTTAATGTTTGCTGTTAAAAGACAGATATTAAATGCAAACAAATCAATCTTAAATGGAAAGTTTGATTCGATGGAATATACAGGAACTGAAGTTTCAGGAAAAACTTTAGTGTCTGTAGGTAACGGAAATATTGGTTCAAAGATACTAACAATGACAAGAGGGTTAGGAATGGTTACTGAATTTATTGATACTAAAACAACTGATGTTGAATTTAATGACAAAATTTCAAAGGCAGATGTTTTAGTTTTATGTTTTCCTCTAAATGACAAAACAAAAGGGCTGATAAACGAAGAAAAACTATCTCTATTAAAACCAAGTGCAATTATTATAAATGTTGCTAGAGGCTTGGTTATAGATCAAGACGCCTTTTATAAAGTATTGTCTGAAAATAAAATTGCTGGGGCCGGAATTGATGTATTTCCGAAAGATGAAACATTGAATGAAACAAACGTTGAAATAATGAAATTTGCAAAACTGTCAAATGTTGTTGCAACTCCTCACATGGCTTTTAATACCAAAGAGGCAGAAAGCAGGTTAGGGGTAGAACTAATTACAGATATCGAATCGTGTATGAATAATAATCCAATTAATGTGGTAAATTAGCTAGATAGATTTCAGACATGAAAACTTCTGTTTGCATAACTACACATAACGAAAATTTGGAATCTATAAAATCTCTTTTAGATTCTTTAAATAATCAAACGTTAAAACCTGATGAAATAATAATTGTTGACGCAGGTCAACACAATTCTAAATTACAAACTCTAAATTCTAAATTAGACATAAAATATATACATAAACCAAATATTTCAAGGGCAGAGGGAAGAAATGAGGCTATAAAAATGGCAAAAAATGAAATAATTGCTATTACTGATGTTGGTTGTATTCCTAACAAGGATTGGTTAGAAAAGATAACAAAGAAACTTTTTGAAAAAAAGGCGGATGTAGTTGCTGGTGGTTATAAAATGACTTTCGAAAATAACTTACAAAAAACCATGTCAGTATTTTTGGGAGTTAGTCAAAAAGATATGGGTAAAAACTTCATGCCATCTGCAAGGTCTATGGCTCTAACAAAAACAATTTGGAAAAAAACAGGAGGTTTTCCTGAAGACTTAAACGATACAGCAGAAGATACTGTTTTTAACATTAATCTAATAAAAGCAGGTGCAAAGTTTGTAACTACAAAAGAAGCTATTGTTACTTGGCAAATGCCAAATACAATTGTTGACTTTGCAAAAAAGATTTATAAATATGCAAAAGGTGATGCTATTTCAGCTATATGGTGGCATCCTGTTAAAAAACTAAAAACTCATAATTTAAAAGTAGCAACTATATTCCTGCGATATCTTTTTGCATTTATCATTTTAGCAATTAATTTTAAACTGTTTTTACTATACGCTTTTCTCTATACGTTATACGCTTTTTATAAAGCAGGCTATTGGGGTATTCCACTACAATTTGTTTCAGATTTTGCGTGTATAATTGGATTTAGCCATGGGATATTTTCAAACTACTTTAAAAGGTCTTAGTTGGATGGGACTCCTTCGTGGAGTCACAAGATCTTTAGCTTTTGTAAAAATTGCAATTTTAGCTCGTATTTTTACACCTGCCCAGTTTGGTATCTATGGTATTGCCTCACTTGTTCTGGGTTTTCTTGAAATACTTACAGAAACAGGTATCAATATCTTCCTGATTCAAAAAAGTGAAAAGATAGATAACTATGTTAACTCCGCTTGGGTTGTTTCAATTTTTAGGGGAATAGTAATTAGTATTTTAATATTTTTAACCGCTCCACTAATTGCCACATATTTTAAAAACGAAGAAGCTTCATTAATTATTAGACTTATAAGCATAGTTCCACTTATTCGTGGTTTTATAAATCCATCATGTGTTAAATATCAAAAAAACTTGGAATTTAATAAACAATTCTACTATGACAGTACAATATTTTTTGTTGACGCATTAATTGCAGTAGTTTTAGGTGTTATCACAAAATCTGAAAATAGTTTAGTTTATGCAATGATAGGTTCTACTATTTTGGAATTAGTTTTATCTTTCCTGTTATTTAAACCAACTCCAAATTTTGTTTTTGAAAAAGAAAAAGCGTTAGAAGTTATAAACCGTGGAAAATGGATAACTGGGGCTGGTATTTTTAATTACCTTTTCCAAAACTTAGACGATATTTTAGTAGGTAGAATGTTAGGTAGTAATAGCCTAGGTGTTTACCAACTTTCATATAAAGTATCAACACTTCCTGTCTCTGAAGTTGGTGAGGTGTTTAATAAAGTAACATTTCCGATATACTCTAAACTTGATGGCGATACACAAAGAATCAAAAAAGCATTTTTGAAAACACTTCTAATTATTATATGTTTTGTTGTCCCTTTTGGTCTAATTGTTTTCTATTTTCCAGAACAAATAATCAAAATAATACTAGGTGAAAAATGGTTAGTTGCAGTTCCTGTTCTACAAGTTTTAGCAATTTTTGGTAGTCTTAAAGCTATCACAAATTCATTTTTCTCATTATTTTTAGGAATTAAAAAGCAAGAAGTAGTAACCTTTGTAACTTTATTTAGTACTATTATTCTAGCAGCATTACTTTACCCATTAATTAAAATATTTGGGATTTTAGGAGCAGGTTTTGCAACAATAATTGCAACAATTTCAACAATTCCACTTTTTATTTATTTCTTTTTTAAATATTTTAAATAATGAATATAACTACTTTGACACTAAACAAAAGTAATATTAAAGATTTTGCATTTGAAAGAAATGAACTATTAAAGAAATCTAAAACAGAATGGAACTTGTTTTTGGATAACGATGAAAAGATACAAAACGATGAATTTATCCTTACTTGTAGTGAAATTGAAAGCTATATTATTAGTAGAAAAAATTATTTTTTAGATCAGTATGTTGGTGAAGATAGAATAATTAGATTAGTAAAAAGGGGAACAGGAAAATTTGTTCGTGCAGTTCATGAAATTTGGAAACCTGACAACATAAAAAATGTTGGAAAGATAAACAATAATTATATTATTCATAACACTGCTAATAATTTAAAGGATTACATAAACAAAATAAATAAATATTCAACGCTTCATGCAAAAGAAAATAATAAAGAAAAAAAGAAAGTAAATTTATCAAAAATAATTTTTTATCCAACTTTTAAGTTTATTGTTGAACTTATAAAATCTAAAAATATTGTATTTAGTATAATACAATCGTTTCATTCATTTCTAGCATGGTCAAAAATTTATTTGAAATCATATTAATCATTTTTCCATTTGGGCAGTTGTTTAGGTGGGGAATATTCAATTTATTTGATGGGCTAGTTTTAGGCTTGGCGATTTTTACCTTTCTAAAAACAAAAAAATATCCAGACTGGTACAAATATTTTCTATATTTTATGGTGTCTTGCGTGTTTGGTTTATTTCTTAACTATTCTTTTTTAACTCTTAATTCTATTTTGTATCTGGTTCGCTTTTGGTCATATTCAATGATCGCAATTTACTTAAATGGTATAGATAGCAAAAAAAATAAAATATATAACAAATTATTACTTGTTGCTGTTTGTTCTGCATTTTTTGGATTTGCTCAATATTTTCTTTTTCCTGACTTGACCTTTTTAAAATATTTTAATTGGGACGACCATCTGCTTCGTATGACAGGTACATTTCTTGACCCAACTTTTTTGGGAATTATATTAGCATTAGGTGTTAATTTGGCACTTAACAACAATAAAAATATAATTGCTTATCTTCTGTCTTTTTCTATAATGTTTACTTATTCTCGTGCAACATTTCTCGTTTTGTTTGTAGTATTTATATTTGATTTTTTTAAAAATAAAAATTCTTTTAAATTCTTAATCCTTAATTCTATATTCCTAATTCTATTTTTGATACCTAAAAATATAGGAGAGGGCACAAATCTTTTTCGAACCGCTAGCGCAGAGTATAAAGTGATAAATTTTCAGCAATCTATCCAATTAATAAAAACAAATCCATTATTTGGCTTTGGGTTTAATAATATCTGTAAAGCAAAACAGAGAATACTAACTACATTTGTAGATCCGAATTCACATTCATGTTCTGGTCTTGATTCATCTATCTTATTTTTAATAGCAACAACAGGAATGGTTGGATTAATTTTACTAACGTCTAGCATACAGCGTATAGCGTATAGTTATCAAAATTCCAAAGATTATGAACTATTAACCTCAAGTTTTGTCATAGTTTTGGTTCATTCTATATTTACTAACACGCTTTTCTACCCTCATGTAATGTTTTGGCTATTTAGTTTAGTTGGAAGTTTAAAAACTAAAATTGACAGTAATTGAAGTCTCTGTTTCGTTTCCGGCTGGATCAACTGCTTTAATTTTAAATTCATTACTACCTTCATTTAAGCTAGTGTTAAAAACAAACGAATTATCATCTTTAAGTGCAACAAATCTATCATTGATTGTTATTTCAGCAACCCCATCTACTGTTCCTTTTAAGTTTAACTGTTTTTGACTTGAGCCGTAAAAATTATCACCATTACTTGGGGATAATATTTCTATTTTTGGTTCTTCACTGTCAAAAATAATTTTTTGTGTTTGAGTTTGCGTACTTTTGTTGTTAGCTGAGTCAATAGCAATTGCATCAATTGAATTTTCTCCTTTTTTAAGATTAAACATGAAAGTAAAAACACCTTCATTGTTTGCTGTTATTTCATAATCGTTATTGTTAGCTCGAATTCTAACTGTTGCTCCACTTTCGGCTGTTCCAGTTATTTCAATAGATTCGTTGTTTACAAAATCTGGAATATCGTCAAAATGCGGTGGTGCAGGTGGAGTAATATCATTAATTTCAACTGGTTTGTCTGATTTTGCAATATCTCCTACAAATCCTGCAAATTTAACAAGTAGTGGTATTCCAAAAAGAACTAAAAAAACAACAGCTAATATTGAAAGAAAAATATATGAATAAGCTCTTTTAATGTTTTTCTTTTGTTCAACTGATGCAAGTCTTGAATATGATTTCATGTATAATGATATTATATACCATGACTGATAAGTATAAAGCAACTTGGGTTTCACATTCTTCAATCTCTGACTTTTTAGCCTGTCCTAGAAGTTACTATTTAAGGAATGTTTACAAAGATCCAAAAACAGGCAATAAAATTACAATTACAAATCCCTCGCTTTCACTTGGTTTAATTGTTCATGAAATACTTGAAGAATTATCTGTAATGCCAGTTGGCGATAGGCTAAAAATATCACTTCAAAAAAAGCTTGATGTTTGTTGGAATAAAGTTACAGGTAAACCTGGAGGGTTTAAAGACAAAGCACAAGAAGGTGAGTATAAAGATAGAGGTCGTCAAATGTTAAGAAGAGTAGAAGAAAATCCTGGACCGATATTAAAAAAAGCTATTAAAATACAATCTGATTTTATACCAAATTATTTTTTGTCCGAAGAGGATAATATTATTCTTTGCGGCAAGATAGACTGGTTGGAATATATAGAGGAAACAAATAGTGTGCATATTATTGATTTTAAAACAGGTAAAAATGAAGAAAATGATGAATCGCTCCAACTACCTATCTATCTTCTACTTGCAACTAATTTACAATCCAGAAAGGTAGAAAAAGCATCGTATTGGTATTTGGAGAAAAACGATGATTTAACACCAAAAGAACTTCCAAATCTAGCCGATTCAAAGGATAAAGTGTTAACTGTAGCTAGAAGAATAAAACTTGCAAGACAACTTAATCATTTTGTTTGCCCACACGGAGGTTGTATTAAATGTAAGCCACTTGAAATGATCTTAAGAGGCGAAGGTGAAAAAGTAGGAGTGTCTGATACAAAACAGGATATTTACATTTTAAATTAATAGGTAGTAAGATATGCTAGTTCCTGCCCCTTTTACTATATGGCATCTATTCGTGAACAACTATTACAAACTAGAGGCCACGTATCACCAAGAGGAATTAATGATGTGATTCGTTCCATAAGACATGATGCAGATACTATTTTTAGTATGTTGCCACCTGAAGTGAGAGCAAGAGTGGATAGAGGTTCAAATCCAAATAGAAAGAATAGATTTTTAAGAGGAATACAAGAATTAATTGAAAAGGGACTTACAGATATGCAAATCATAAAAATGGATGGAGAATGCGTAGATAATCGAGGAAGAATTGACGAAAAAAGACTTATAGGAATAATAAACGGGGAATATGATGATTAAAATATGATCAATCAAACATCAAAATTTGATAATAAAAAATATAAATTTCAGTATTTTAATAAAGATAGTTTTTGTAATTTGCGGAAAGAAAAATCTACAACTTAAAATTTACATTAATTCGATTTAGACTCGTCAACCTTTATTTTAGGTAAAATTACTTTTCCATCTTTACCTAAACTTTCTATATTTTGCTTTGCGGCCGTTTTTCCATAACTAATTGGTGTTTTCGGATAATTCATCATCATCGGACAATGTATTCTGTTTTTTTCAAGTTCCCTATGTTTTTTAACTTACAAATGTAGTGGAGCGTCTAGAAAAATTAAAAAACCGATTCAGTCAACATTTTTCTCCTCTTTTAATTTTACCATCAGCTATAATTCCTTCTAATAAATTTCCTGCTTTTATAGCATCTTTATCTGATAGACTTGATGCCATATCTCTAATAAATTTTAACACTCCAGCGTGTCCTGAGTTTATCCTTCTGTCAGTTAATATTCTTGGAAGTGTTCTCCTACTATCATTTAAATTATCAAAGTTTGTTTGTATTTCTGCTTGTATTTCTCTTAATTCACTCATTTTTAAATTTAGAGCCGGTAAGTGTAATCGAAACACTGTCGATGGTTTACGATACCACTGCTCTACCACTGAGCTATACCGGCTTATCAGGTACAAATCAGTGGTCAAACTTGTTTACCACTGAGCTATACGGCTTGACAGTTTGAATTATATCTTAAATTTCCTTTGAAAGCCTAATGAATTCATTTACTTCCTCATTTATCAAATCAACTCCACTCTGCCAAAAATCTGGTTTTGTTATATCAACCCCCATTGATTTGGTAATTTCTTCTGGTGTTTTTGAACCACCTAAACTCAACGCCTTTATGTATCTATCAGCAAAATTTGTACCATCCTTTTTATAAATAGCATAAAGTGACATAGCAAGTAGTTCTCCAAAGGCATAAGTAAAAACATAAAAATTATAGTGATAAAAATGTGAAATTAACGTCCAATAATTTTTGTGATTATCTGTTAATTTAAGGCTACTACCAAACATAGGTTGTAGATATTCTTGATAAAAATTACTAATTTGGTCTTTTGAAAGTTCACCATTTTTAACCCTTTCTTCATATATTCTTTTTTCAAATAAATAAAATGCATTTTGTCTAAATACTGTTGCAAACGAATTTTGAAGCCTGTTGCCTAGTAAATTTAGCTTTACTTTTTTATCTTTTGTTTCTTCATATATTTTGTCAAAAACTAGTGATTCTGCGAATACTGATGCAATTTCTGCTGTTGCAGTTGATGGGTGGTATTCAAATAAATTATTACCTGTTGATAAATATCCATGTATTGCATGTCCCATTTCATGGGCAAGTGTTGTGACATCTGAAATATCTCCAGTTGCATTCATAAAAATATAGGGATGGGTTGTATTTGAAATATATGAGCAGTATGCCCCGCTTTGTTTTCCGATTTTTGTTTTAGCATCTATCCAACTATTATCAAAAAACTTTGATGCAATGCTATGTGTTTTTGGTGAAAAATTATAAAAGCTATCAAGAACTATTTTCTTTGTATCATCCCATGGATAGTTAACTTTTAAATCAGGATAAATAGAATTATATCTATCCCATTCGAAAAGTTTATTTTTTGTTAACACAGATTTTGCCTGATAATATTTTCTACAAATATCATGATTTTTGACAACAACATTCGACATATTAGTTACCATGTCTTTTGTTACTTCATAATTTATAAATGTTGATTGTTCTGGGTATTTAAAACCTCTTAATTTATTTGCAACTTTTCTATCAAGTAGTAGTGTGTTTATGATGTGTGTATAGTTGTCAATATTTTTATCTATTGTTTTAGATATTATTCTGCCCGCTTTTTTCCTGTTATTTCTATTTTTATCATACGAAAACATGGATGATATCTCTGAGTTGGTTTTGCCATCATATTTTTCATTTGAAGTGATTTTTTCATAAAGCTTTATGAATGCATCTTTCCCTGTTTGATTTTTCTCATTAATTATTACTTCATTCTTTTCATCTAATTTGTATTTACTTTGAATAAGTAAATTAGATATAAAGTGTTTATATTCTTTAAGATTCTTGATACCTTTTACTTTTACTAGCTCTAGTTCAAACCAGATTAGTTCACTTGCTATTTCCGTTTCAAATTCAGTCACATTTTGAAAAAACTTTGAAACATCTGTATTGTTTGTGTTAGTTGTGAAGACTAGATGTGAGTATCCAGATAAAATTGATAGTTTGTTTATTATTTCTTCATATAAACCAATTGCTAAGAGTGCATCATTTTTACTAACTTTGCCTTTGTAGTTTTTGATAAAACTTTTTGTTTTTGCTACTACCCATTTTTTATCGGTAGTTATTTTGTGGTCATTAATTGACTTGTATAAATCTGATAAATCCCAACTAGGAACATTTTTCATGTAGTTATTTTACCACGCAGAAACACACTTTTTGTATGAGAAATCTTCTATTTGTCTTCTTTTCGAATTAGTTTCCAATGATATTTGTAAAGAGGGATTCCGACCAAAAGCATAGAAAGTGCAGTGGAAGTTTGCCTTTGCCTATTACGCTTATTTTCTCTATCTTGAAATTCTTCTTGTGCTTTTATGTCAGACTCTTTAGCAGGTATTTCTTTACCATTTGGATCAAACATTGTTGTTGGTGGATAGGTATCAAATTTATCAGCATCCTTAAAAACATAAATCTTCATCCCAAGATCAACTAGTTGAATCGTTCCAATAACACTAACAATTAAACCTATAAAAGAAAAAAGATACAAGTATAATAGCCTAATCGAAAACTTCATTACATTTATTGTAACATATTTGTCAAGATATGTATTGACTTTGTATAATATTCGGAATAGTCTTTAGATATGTCAAATACAATAATATGTAACAAATGTGGAAATGAAATTGAAGTTTCTGAAGCTTTAACCCATCAGATTCAAGAAAAAGTTATTGCTGAAAAAAGTGAAGAATTAAAAAAAGAAGCAATAAAAAAGGCAGAAGTAGAATTTTCACTTAAATTTAAAAAAATTCAAAGTGAAGCAGAAGAAGAAAAGGAAAGAAGCAAAAAACTAATGAGTCAAATAGATGAACTTTTAGACGAACAACGAAAGCTTCGAGTAAAAGATGAAGAAAGAGAAATCGAAATGAAAAAGAAACTACTTGAAAGCGAAGATGTTATTAGAAATGAAGCAAGAAAAAAAGTTGAAGAAGAACACCAACTAAAAGATGTTGAGAAAGAAAAACTAATACAAGACCTTAAAAAGTCGCTTGAAGAAGCACAGAAAAAAGCCAATCAAGGATCACAGCAGACACAAGGTGAAACACTTGAACTTACAATTGAAAACAAATTAAGAGAAGAATTTCCAAGTGATGAAATAGATGAAGTTAAAAAAGGAGTAAGAGGGGCTGACGTAATCCAAACTGTTGTTGATAAACTAGGTAGAAAATGTGGAACAATTATTTGGGAAAGTAAAAACGCAAAATGGAGCGATACTTGGATCTCTAAATTAAAAGAAGATCAAAGGCAAGCTAAAGCAGATCTTGCGGTTCTTGTTTCAGTTAATCTTCCCGAAAGTGTAAATGGTTTTGTATTTAAAAATGGTGTTTGGGTAACATCAGTACCTCACTTTTTATATCTTGCTTTAGCACTCCGATTTAATCTTGTAAACATCTACTATGAAAAACAAAATGCAGTGGGAGTAGATGAAAAAATGAAAGTATTATATGAATATTTAACAGGTAATGAGTTCAAACATAGAGTTGAGGGAATTGTTGAAAGCTTTAGTACACTTCAAGATGATATAGAAAAAGAAAAGAGATGGTTTAGTTCTAAATGGGCAAGACAAGAAAAAGAAATTAGAAAAGTAATCGACCACACACATGGAATGTACGGAGATCTTCAAGGTGTTACAGGTAGAAGTTTACCTGAGATAAAATCACTAGAACTTCCCGGAAATACGGAATAATCTCTTTGTGAGCAGCGGACCGGATTTGAACCGGCGACCTTCTCCTTGGGAAGGAGACATTCTACCACTGAACTACCGCTGCAAATATATTTTAGTGAAATTATATCATTACTTATCTAATGATTTACAACTTCTGCACACGGTTGGATATTGATTAACGTTTTTATTCCTTAAATCTTTTCTTACTTTTACATATGAAGGTTCTTTCCAAATTTCTATAAGTGATGATTTCATAATATTTCCTACGGGATAAGTTAGTGTTGCATCATTGTTACATATCGCTGCAGTACCATCAGGTGTAAATGTTATAGTATATGTAGGTGATACACATCTGGGTGTTTTATCTATAAGTTTTTCACTTGGTATTGCAACTTTTCCACCTCGATTGTGAAATTTTGTTAATGGTTTATTTATACTTATTATATATGGATAAGTATTAGCAATATTAATAATATTTTCATTGAATTTACCGTCGTGTGGTGTTAACACCATTCTATTTAGTCCTGCTCTTATTAATTTGGCTGCGATTGGTGGCGTTAGTAAATCTCCATTTGAAAAAAAAGTAATATAAGAATTGGGTAATTTTTTCCGAACAACTGAAATACGCTCTGATAATTTATTGTCAGTTAGTGGTTCACCAAAGTTACTAAAAGAAACAGTATCTGAAAAGCCTACTCCACCCCTTGTTTTTAGTTGTGTTAGTTCAAAAACAATCTTATTAAAAACATCATCAGGCATATATTTTGTGGGCCTCGACTTCTTAAAATCGTCATCTCCAATTGGACAGTAACGGCATTTTCTTGTACATCTTGAAGTTGTTTCAATAGAAACTGTTAATGGCATATCGCGGTTACCATACATAAATAAGCTTCTAGCAGAAAAAGATGCACAAACTACTTGATCTTTAAAACTACCTTCTGCTATAAATCTTTTTAATCCACTGAACCTTAATTGGTTAAATCCAAAATTCTCCAAGCTCATGTAGAGCTTGTATTTTATGCCTAGTTCAAGTTTATTGCAAATTTATTTTGGTATGACAAGAACATTTCCTGCATGAATTACATTTGGATTATCTAATTTATTTGCTTTTGCAATGCTAACCCATTTGTATCCATCACCGTAAGCTTTCACAGCAATTGACCAAAGTGAATCACCTTTTACTACTGTATAACTACCTACTACTGTTGTTCCATTCGTTTCCATTGGCTCATTAACTGTAATTTTTGTAACATTTTCTAATTCAGGGATTATTAATTCTTGTCCAACTTCAATATTACTGGCATTTGCTAGTTTGTTTTCAGTCGCAATATCTACCCATTTAAAACCATCACCATAGTAACTAACTGCTAATTTCCAAAGGTTTTCACCTTTTGCTACTTTGTGTGTTTTAGCTGATTGTTCAATAGAATTTGTTCCTGATAATAACTCTTCAGGAATACTACCTCTATCCGATTTTAAATAGTTGATTATAAGAGTTCCTACTATTACTAGAACTACAATTCCTAATACTAATGAAATTGAAGACTCCTGAAGTTTAATTGTTTTTAGTAATTTTTTAAGATTAAAGTTTTTAATTTTAATTCACCACCCTTCAAATAATATAGTAGGGCAGTACTAGACATTGCTTAACAATGTAAACTAGATTGGATATGAAGTCAAGATAAGAAACATTAACCCAATACCGGAAATCTTGGAAATTTAACTTGCATATTTTCAGATAATTTAAGTACTAGCATTGGAAATTCTTCTCGATTGATTGCTTCAGTATTCCAATTTATGTTTGGATACTTTTTGATAAACTTTTCTAGTGAGATTGGAAGAAGGTATTCAGCGTGCTCCAATCCTGACTGACAAGACTGGTCTTTTTTAGGTTCAATCAGCTCGATTGCTCTGATCAACTGATTATTATAGGAAATTGGGACTTTAAACTTAAATACTCCAACTCTTCTTCCTCCAACAATCGGCTCTCTTATTAGGGAAGCAATTTGTTCAAATTGTGGTTTTAGTTTGTCATATTCTATTGTACTTGATGTTTGATATGCTATATGATCAATTTTTGCTTCATGAAGACTAATACCTAAGCCTTTGACCTTTTTATTCAATTCATTTAGAAAACTTTTATATTTTAGATCCATGGTTTATTATATCAAAAGTCCCAGTGTTGCAATGAGTATATAAAATTCGATGTAATCTTGAAACTGGTTTTTATTGCTTACTTAGTATAGCAAATGTGAAACACCTAAATCAAAACACGACAGATATTTTAAGATTCTTTTTATGCAAATTATTACCTGAGAATGATTATAATTACGCTACAGAGATAGGATATTGAGGGTTTAAAGATTCAAGTATGTTTGCATATTCTTGATTAATTGCATCACTGATGGCTAAAAAGGCACAAACTTGTATTCTATCGGGCAACATTAAAAAAACTGCATGCGGATCTGCAAATCTTCTGAACTCACGATCATATTAATATGCGTTCATGTTAAATATGGCAAAAGATTATTATTGGTAGCATAAGAGATATTTTTATTGTAAAATTGTAT
>Ga0233425_10000611_pt1 | contig 90632 bp, 63 predicted proteins | sample Watercolumn_Towu_2_FD_181712 | JGI IMG/M metagenome (GOLD analysis project Ga0233425, IMG submission 181712) | Freshwater microbial communities from Lake Towuti, South Sulawesi, Indonesia - Watercolumn_Towuti2014_140_MG | ecosystem: Environmental > Aquatic > Freshwater > Lake | place... | reverse complement strand
TGCGGGACACAGCCCTGGACCGCGCCGCCGACCGGCCGCTGGCCCGAGCCGCGGCGCTTTGGACACTCGGGGGGCTGGGCGGCCTGGACGAACCCACGCTCCTGCGGGCGTTGCGCGATCTCGATCCCCGCGTGCGCGAACAGGCCGTCAAACTCGCCGAGCCGCGCCTCCGGCAGGCCCCGGACCTGGCCCAGACCATTCTGGCGATGGCGCTCACCGAGGATGGAAGGCCCGGGTTCCAGGTGCTGCTGACGCTGGGCGAGTTGCGGGGCTTCGCGAAGACGGCCGCCATGGTCACGCTGCTCCGGCATGTCGCGCTGGACCGTTGGTATTCCTGGGCAGCGCTGAGCGGGCTCGAGGACGAGGGGCTCGCTTTCCTCCAGGACCTCGTGACTCTCGACGCCGCCTGGCTCGAGGAGCCCACCGAAGCCCAGGCCTGGTTCCTCGACCAACTCGGACGCCTCTTCGGCGCGCGCCACCTGGATGAGGAAATGGCCGGCCTCTGGCAAGTCCTTGGCGGCCGTGCGGCGGCGCCAGGCGCCGTGTCGTTGCTGGCCGGCCTGTCGTCTGAATTCGCCGCCCACAGAACACCGCTGCGGCAATGGCTGGCCCAGCCGCCGACCGCGCTCGCGTCGGCCCCGCAGACCGCCGAGCGCATCCTCGACCGTGCGGCGGCCCTGGCCGGCGCGGCCGAGGCCACACTGACGTTGCGCATCCAGGCCGTCCGGCTGCTGGCGCAAGGGGCTCCCGCGTTGGCGGCCCAGCGACTGCCCGCCCTGCTGGGTCCCGGCCATCCCGGGGAACTGCGAGCCGCCGCCGCGCAGGCGCTCCTGGATTCGTCCGACCCCGAGGCGGCGAAGGCGGTCTTTGCGGGCTGGCGCCAGCATCCCACCGCCCTCCGGCGACGGTTGCTGGGCGCGGCCAGCCGCTCGGCGGCAGCCGCGGCGGCACTCCTGGACGCCCTCGAGCAAGGCCGGCTCGAACTGTCGGAAGTGGACCTGCCCTCGCGCCAGGCTCTGCAGCAGCATGGTCAGCCGTTGGTCCGCGACCGGGCTGCGCGGCTGCTCCGCGAGGCGGCCGCCAGCGACCGGGCTCAAGTCGTGAATAGCTACGCGCCAGCCCTCCAGTTGGCGGGCGACCGGCAGCGCGGTGCTGCCACCTTCGCCAGGAACTGTCTCGTCTGCCATTCCGTCCAGAGTTTCGGTGGTCATGTCGGACCCGACTTGTCCGGCATTGGCGAACGCCCAAAGGAGACGCTCTTGACCGACGTCCTCGACCCGAGCCGCCAGGTTTCGTCCGACTTTCTGAACTACTCGGTCGAGACCTCCGCGGGTGACAGTGAGAGCGGGTTGATCGTGGCCGAAACCCCGGTGAGCATCACCCTCCGCCGGGCCAACGCACCAGACCTGACCTTGCTGCGCAGCCAGGTCCTCGAGCTGCGTGCCGGGGGCAAGTCCGTGATGCCGGATGGCTTCGAGCAGGTGCTCGATCACCAGGGCATGGCGGACCTGCTCGGGTTCCTCCAGCAGCCGGACAAAGACCTGCTCCCGGTCGAGAAGTGAGCAGGGCGCTCATAACTCATAACTCGTCTCGCGGCTTTTGGGGTTGCGATTTGGCCCAAAATGCGGTAAGACTCCGCACGGTAAAACTCGTATTGTACGTGCGCCTCAGCTCGATCTCTCTGACGTTGGCAGCGTTCATGGCGTGGGCGGTCACCGCCCGCGCCGCCGAACTGTTTAACTTCGGCGCCACCTGGAAGTACCTGGTCGGCACCAACGAGGCCTCCAGCCCGGACGTCCAGGCCTGGCGGCTGCCGGCGTTCGATGATTCGGCCTGGGCAAGCGGAACCGCCCCCATCGGCTACGCGAACCCGCCCAATCATCCCTCCGAGGAAGCGCTCGTGACCCTGCTGCCCTCGAGCGCCGAGGCGAACTACCTGAGCGTCTTCTTCCGCAAGTCCTTTGTCGTGCCCAACGCGGGGAACATCTCGAACCTCGAGCTCGATGTGAATGTCGATGACGGCTTCGTGGCCTGGATCAACGGCAAGGAAGTGGGCCGCTTCAACGTGCCCGACGGCGAGCTGGCCTACAACAGCACGGCGTCAAGCACGGGCGAACCCACGCTTGTCACCCTTGCCGTGACCAACGGCCTGGGCGCCATCCTGACGTCCGGTGCGAACGTGTTGGCGGTCCAGGTCTTCAATAGCAGCACTTCCAGCAGTGACCTGCTCCTGGATGCCTCCTTGAGCAGCGATGCCGATGTCACGCCCCCCACGGTGCTCGAGGTGGTTCCCGCGCCCGGTTCGACCGTGACCGAGCTGCATCAAATCGAGGTGGTTTTCGACGCGGGCGTGGCGGGAGTCGATGCGTCGGATCTGCTCCTCAACGGCCTGGCCGCCACGAATCTCACCGTCATTTCACCGCGCGATTACGTCTTCGCCTTCGCGCAGCCGTCCGCGGGTCCATGCGCGGTCGCCTGGGCGGCGGGGCATGGCATCACCGACCTGGCGGCCATCCCCAACCCCTTCGCCGGGGGAACGTGGACCTACACCCTCAACCTCGCGCCCCCGGCGAACAACGTGCTGATCTCGGAGTTTCTCGCCGGCAACGAGCACGGGATCAGAGACGACGATTCCGAACGCTCGGATTGGATCGAGCTCCTCAACCCGGGCCCGCTCGAAGTGAATCTCGCCGGCTGGTTCCTGACCGACAACGCCACGAACCTGACCCAGTGGCGGTTCCCGGCCGTGGCCCTCGCCGCGAACCAGTACCTCCTGGTCTGGGCGTCGGAAAAGAACCGAACCAATCCAGCCGCGCCCCTCCACACGAACTTCAAACTTGATAAGAACGGCGAGTTCCTGGCCTTGCTCGACCCGCAAACCAATGTCGTCTCCGCCTTCAGCCCGCGCTACCCGCCGCAACGGGCCGATGTCTCCTATGGCCGCGACCGCAACGAGCCGTCCCTCGAGGGTTACTACCTGGTCCCGACGCCGGGCAAGACCAACACCGTGAGCGGTCCGGGCTTTGCCCCAACACCGGTCGTTTCGCTCGAAACGGGCGTGTTCACCAACGCCAGCCTTTCGGTGACGGTAACGGCCGCCGCCGGCGACATCCGTTACACGCTGGACGGCAACTGGCCCACCAATACCTCGGCCGCCTACACTGGACCCATCGTGATCAGCTACAATTCGGTCCTGAAAGTGCGCGTGTTTCAGGCCGGCTTGCTCCCCAGCGAGATCGTCGCCCGCACGTACATCCTCGCCGACTCGACCACCGCGAACTTTACGTCCAGTCTGCCGTTGATGATCCTGACCACCGCCGGCAAGGGCATCGCCGAGAACGTGGGGCCTGGGCGGCTCCGCACGCCGGGAGCCATCCTGACGATCGAGCCGTTCCGCGGGCGCAGTGCGATCCTCGGCCGCCGCGAGTTCGAGGGCATGTGCGAACTCGAGGTCCGCGGTCAGACCTCGTCCGGTTTCCCCAAGCGCCCCTACAATCTCGAGATCCAGGACGAATACCGCAACGACCTGTCCGTCCCGTTGTTGGGCCTGCCTTCGGAATCTGACTGGGCGCTCTACAACCCGTATAGCGATAAGCCGTTCCTGCAAAACTTCCTCGCTTTCGAGTTGCACGAGAAGATGGGCCACTACGCGGTGCGGCGACGGTTTGTCGAGCTGTTTCTGAACACCGCGAAAGGCAAGCTGACCTACCCACGCGATTATGCTGGCATCTACATGCTCGTCGAGAAAATCAAGCTCGCCAATCACCGCGTCGATCTCGAGAGGCTCGGGCCGGAAGACACGGCCGAGCCGGACATCTCGGGCGGCTACATCTTCAAGAAGGACAAGGACAGCGCGGGCGACAAAGCGTTTTCGACCTCGGGCGGACCCGGCTTTGGCGGCCAGTTGCTCAAGATCCACGAGCCCAAGCCAACCGAAGTCACCGCCGCACAGCTTGCGTGGATTAAGACCTACCTGAATCAGTTCGAACGCGCCCTGTACTCGAGCAATTGGCTCAAGGGCACGGGCACGAACCACTACTCCTGGTACATCGATGCCGACTCGTTTGTCGATAACCATTGGATCGTCGAGTTCAGCAAGCAGATTGACGGCTACCGCCTCAGCAGCTACTTCAGCAAGGACCGCGGCGGCAAGGTCAAGATGGAGCCGATCTGGGATTACAACCTCAGCTTCGGCAACGCCGACTACCTCGAAGGGTTCAGGACCAACGGCTGGTATTACACGCAACTCGGCGACGTTGACCACATCTGGCTACGCCGCCTCATCAATGGCACGACCTCAGGCTTCGGCAAACAGGGCGACCCGGATTTCAATCAGAAAATCATCGACCGCTGGAGCCAGTTGCGCACGAACATCTTTGCCGCCACCAACGTCAACGCCCGCGTGGATGAGCTCGCCGCCACGCTCAACGAGGCCGCCGTGCGCGACTTCGCCAAATGGCCGCGCCTCGGCGCCTACATTTGGCCCAACCCAACCTTCTATGTAACGCCGCGCACCTATGCCGGGATCATCGATTCGATGAAGACTTGGATCAGCGGCCGTTACGCCTGGATCGACACCCAATTCCTGCGCGCGCCGCGGTTCAACCTGGGCGGCGGACCGGTGCCCGCGGGCTTCAACCTGGCGATGACCGCCCCGGGGCTCAAAGTCTATTACACCTTGGATGGCACCGACCCGCGTCTGCCTGGCGGCGCCATTTCGCCCGCGGCCGCGCTCTACGCGGGGCCGGTGCCGTTGACCGCCAACGCGCGCGCCTTCGCCCGCGCCTTCGGCACGAACCTCTGGAGCGGCCCCACCGTGGCGACGTTCGTCACCGAAACCCCGCGCCTGGCGATCACGGAGCTCATGTATCATCCCGCCCAGCCGCCGGCCGGCTCGACCAACACCGCGGGCGACTTCGAGTTCATCGAGTTCGCGAACCTCGGGAGCGGGCCTTTGAACCTGAACGGGTTCCGGCTCAGCGGCGACGTCGAGTTCCTTTTCCCCAGCACGGTGCTCGGGGCGGGCCAGCGCGTGTTGGTGGTGAAAAACCGGGTTGCGTTTGCCACTCGCTACGGCACGGAGCTGCCGGTCGCCGGAGAATTCGCCGGCAGTCTCAGCAACGGGGGAGGACGCTTGCGCCTCGAGGGACCCCGCGGTGAGCCCATCCTCGATTTCTCCTACCGTGATGACTGGCACCCGATCACCGACGGCCCCGGCTTTTCCCTCGTTGTAGCCGACGAGCGCGCTCCCTTCCGCGTCTGGGGCAGCCCGAGTCAATGGCGTCCGAGCCGTGTCGAAGGCGGATCACCCGGCCAGCCCGATCCCCCCCCCCCGACCGCCTTCCCGCGCGTCGTCATCAGCGAGGCGCTCACCCATACCCGCCTGCCCGAGGTCGATGCCGTCGAAATCCAAAACCTTTCTCCCGCCGAGGTGGACCTCAGCGGCTGGTGGCTCACGGACGACCTCGCCACGCCCAGGAAGTACCGCCTCAAACCGGGCGCCAGGCTGCCCGCGGGCGGCTTCAAGGTGCTCACCGAGGATGATTTCAACTCGCCGCTCTCGGCCCTCGTCCCGTTCGCCCTGAGCTCTCTGGGCGACGAGGTCTATCTGTTCTCGGGCGACGCCAACGGGAACCTGACGGGCTACCTGCATGGTTTTGCGTTTGGCGCGCAGCGCAGCGGCGTGACGTTCGGACGCCACGTCTCGAGCACGGGCAAGGAACATTTCGTGGCGCAAGCCGCGCGCACGCTGGGGACGGCCAACTCCGGTCCGCTGATCAGCCCCGTGGTGATCAGCGAGATCAACTACCGGCCGCCGGACGTCATTGTCAACGCCCTCGTCTGGAACAACACCGAGGACGAGTACATCGAACTGTTCAACCGCGGGGACGCGCCGGTCGCGCTCTTCGACCTCGAGCACACCAACAACACCTGGCGGCTCCGGCACGCGGTCGAGTTCGATTTCCCCACCAACCTCACGATTCCGCCCGGCGGCTACCTGCTGGTGGTCAACTTCAATCCCGTCCGCGAGCCGGAGCAACGGGACAGATTCGTGAGCAATGAGGGCGTGCCCGCCGACGTGCCCATCATCGGTCCTTACAAGGGCAACCTTGCCAACGGCGGTGAGCGCCTCTCGCTCTTGATGCCCGACAGCCCGGAGCCCAGCGGCCCGAATGCCGGCGCCACGCCCTACGTGGTCGTCGAGGAAGTGCGCTATTCAAGCGAGCCTCCCTGGCTGGCGGCGCCGGATGGCCTGGGCTATTCGCTCCACCGGCGCGACACGGGCGGCTTTGCGGATGACCCGGCCAATTGGGACGCCTCCGCCCCCACACCCGGACGCGCCTATGTTCCCGGCATTGCGCCCACGATCGACGCCCAACCGCGGGACCTGCGCGTCGCGGTTTCTGAGACGGCCGCCTTCACGCCCTCAGTGAGTGGCGCGGGTCCCTTCCACTACCAGTGGCGGTTCAACGGCAAGAACCTCATCGGCGAGACCAACGCCACGCTGACCCTCACCAACGTGCGACCGGACCAGACCGGCGCCTACACCCTGACCGTCCTGAGCCCCGGCGCGGCCGCCACCACCCGGCCAGCCCTGCTCACCGTCTTGAGCGACGCCGACGGCGATGGGATGGACGATGCCTGGGAGCGCGCACACGGCCTGAACCCGGCGCTGGCTTCCGATGCCGCTTCCGACCTCGACCACGACGGCATCAGCAATCTCGATGAATACCGCTTCGGCACGGACCCCGAGGACCCGCGCAGCGGCCTGCGCCTCTCGAGCATCGTGGTGACAGACCGGGTCAGACTCGGCTTTGTGCTTCCGGCGAACGCCACGTGCTCGCTCGAGTACACGGACTCGCTCCGGCCGCCGCGGTGGCTGAAACTGCGAGACGTCGCGGGCGACCCCGCCGGCGGCGAGGTCGAGGTGGTCGAACCAGTGGTTGGCGTCGAACGCTACTACCGGCTGGCCGCACGGCAGCCACCGTAGGCGTGCGCCCCATGAAGGCGGGACTGGCAGCCTGGCGGCGAAGCGCCGCGGTCCTGCGGACCTTCGCCGCGCGGCACTGGCAGGATTTGCTGGCGTGGCGCGAGCGCTGGCGCGTCAGCGAAGAAACGTTCCACCTCGCGCTCGCTGCGCTGGTCGGGATCGTCGGAGGCCTCGCCAATCTCGGCTTCTACGTCTGCACCGAGTCCCTCAAGTGGCTGGCGTTGCGGCGGCCCGGCGACCTGGTCGAGGTGGCCGAGATGTACGAGCCCTTCTCCCGCTTCGCCATTCCCGCTTTGGGAGGCCTGGCCGCGGGCCTGGTCCTGCATTGGGGTTTGCGCCTGGTGGGAACCGCCGGCTCGACGAACCTGCTCGAGGTCGTGGTGGCGGGCGATGGGCGCCTGCCGCTGCGCTCGGTGTTGATCAAGGTGCTCTCCTCGCTGTTGAGCATCAGCACCGGCGCCTCGATCGGGCGCGAGGGCTCAATCGTCCACCTCGGCGCCACGCTCGCCTCGAAAGGCGGCCAATGGGCGCACTGGCCGCCCTACCGGTTGCGGTTGCTGCTGGCGTGCGGCGCCGCCGCCGGCATGGCGGCCGCCTACAACGCTCCGGTGGCGGGCGCGGTCTTCGCCGCGCAGATTGTCCTGGGGAACTTCTCGATGAACCTCTTTGCGCCGCTGCTGTGCTCGTCAGTGGTGGCCTGCATGGTCTCGCGCACGTTCTTCGGCATCGAGGCCTGGTACCGTGTGCCCGGCTTCGATTTCACCCGCGTCACGCAACTGCCGTGGTTCCTCGTGCTCGGCGCGTGCGCCGGAGCGCTGGGCGCGCTGTTTCTGAAAACCTTGCGGAGCGCCGAGCGGTTCTTCCAGCGCCTTGGCCTGCCGCTTTACGCGCGGCTGACCCTGGCCGGCATGTTGGTCGGCGCCATTGCCGTGGCGTACCCAGAGGTCTGGGGCAACGGCTACAGCGTCACCTCCCGCCTGCTCGATGACCAGTACCAGGCCATCTTTCCCACCCAACTCGGGCTGCTCGGTTTTCTGCTCGGATTGCTCGTCGCCAAGTTGAGCGCCACGGCGTTGTGCGTGGGCGCCGGGACGGTCGGCGGCGTGTTCACCCCTACGCTTTTCCTGGGGGCGGCGTTGGGCAGCATTTTCGGCCACGCGCTCCACGCCCTCGGCCCGGCGCAGGCCCTGCCCACCGGCGCTTTCGCCCTGGTCGGGATGGGCGGCCTGGTGGCCGCCACCACCCATTCGCCCTTGCTGGCCATGATCATGATCTTCGAAATCTCGCTCGATTACTCCGTCATGCCCCCCCTCATGCTCGCCTGTGCGGTTGCCACGCTGGTCGGCCGCCGGCTGTATCCGGCCTCGATCTACACCGAACCGCTGCGCCAAAAGGGCCTCGCCGTCCCGGAAACCGACCAGGTGGGGTCGGCCACCCAACTGACGGTCGGGGACCTCATGAACGCCCCGGTGCCGCCGCTGCGCGAGACGGCGTGCCTGCGCGAGATCGCCGACCGGTTCCTCGTGAGCCCGAACAACTTCCTGCCCGTGGTGGACGCGCAAGAGCGCCTGCTGGGCATGGTGGCCCTGCAGGACCTCAAGGGCTACCTCAACGCCGGACCGGAACTTCGCGCCATTATTGCGGCCGACGTCATGCGTCCGCCACCGCTGTTTCTGACCCCCAACCAGCGGCTGCAGGACGCGCTCCCGGTCCTGCTCGCGAGTGAACTGCGCAACATCCCCGTGGTGAGCGACAAACAGCGTTGCCGGCTCGTGGGCTCGGTCCCGCGGGCCGAAGCGCTCGCCCGGCTCTCCGAGGCCATCGCCCAGCGGACCACCACGGCCGGATAGCCCGGCGGCGGCCCGAGGTTTGGCCTTGTGCCAGGCCCGCGGCCTCGCGATAACAGGGCGCGTCATGGACATCCTGGATGACCTCAAATGGCGCGGGCTAGTGGCGGACTGCACCGATGTGCCGGAGCTGGCCAAGCGGCTGGCCGCCGGTCCCATCGCTCTCTACTGCGGCTTCGATCCCACGGCCGACAGTTTGCACGTGGGCAACCTCGTGCCCCTGCTGGGCCTGCGGCGCTTCCAACTCGATGGCCATCATCCCATCGCCCTCGCCGGGGGGGCCACCGGCAGCATCGGCGACCCCAGCGGCCGCACCCAGGAGCGCGGGCTCCTCTCGAAAGAGACCCTCGCGGCCAACATCGCCTGCGTGAAGGAACAGCTCCGCCGCCTGCTCGATTTCGACGCCCCTTCCAACCCCGCGCGCCTCCTGGACAACGCCGACTGGACCGCGCCGGTTACCTACCTCGATTTCCTCCGCGACGTCGGCAAGCATTTTTCGGTCAACATGATGGTCGCCAAAGAAAGCGTCCGCGCACGCATGGAGGACCGCGAGTCCGGCCTCAGCTACACCGAGTTCAGTTACATGCTGCTCCAGGCCTTCGATTTTTGCCACCTCAGGCGCGCCTTCGAGTGCGAGCTCCAGATCGGCGGCTCAGACCAGTGGGGCAATATCACCGCGGGCATCGACCTCTGCCGCAAGCAGCTCGGCGCGTATGTCTTCGGCCTCACCTTCCCTCTCATCACCAACGCCGACGGTTCGAAGTTCGGCAAGACTGTGGCCGGCGCCGTCTGGCTGGACCCGCGCAAAACCAGCGTCTATCGCTTCTACCAATACTGGGTGCGCGCCGACGATCGCGACGTGGTGCGGTACTTGAAGTACTTCACGTTCCTGAACCGCGAGGAAATCGATGCGCTCGAGCGGCAACACGCGGAGCGCCCGGAAGCCCACGCCGCCCACACCGCCCTGGCAAAAGCCGTAACCACACTTGTCCACGGTGAAAGCGCCACCGCCGAGGCCGTTCGAGCGAGCGAGATTCTCTTTGGCGGCGGGCTCGAGGGCATTTCGGCCGCCACGTTCGCCGAGCTCGCCGCCGAGGTCCCGAGCCGCGACCTCGAGCGGAACCGGCTCGAGGGCGCCGGCGTGCCGCTGGTCGAGTTGCTCGTGCACAGCGGCCTCTCGCCCAGCAAAGGACAAGCCCGCAAAGACCTCGAGGGGGGGGGCATCTACCTCAACAACGTCCGGGAGGCCAACTGCCAGCGCTTGGTGGCGGCGTCCGCCCTCCTCTTCGACAAGCACCTCTTGCTGCGCAAAGGCAAACGCAATTACGTGGTGCTGACCGCGAAGTAACCCGCGCGGCGATTCTCCTTTCCCGTGCGCGGCGGCCAGGCCACAAGCTCCTTCCGCCGCCTCCCGGCCGTCCGCGGAGCACGACTTCCTCCGGCCTCTCCGCAAACAAAAACCCCTTCCGGTCTGGCCGGAAGGGGTTGGTGTGTTTCGCTCTGGACGAGCGAGGAACTTAGAACTTGTAGATCACGTTGAGCGCGACCGAGAAGCTGTTCTTGTGGTTCCCGGCGCCGAAGTACCGCTGACCGTTCAGCGCATGGTCCCAGCGGAACTCGAGCCGGCTGATCACGTTCGCCCACAGGGAGTAATCCACCGTGGCGGTGTTGCCCATGAGGCTCACGTTCTCCGCGATGCCTTTGGCAACGCCAAACGCGCCGGTGCCACCGTTGGCGTACTCAGACCGCAGCGCGAGCTTCATCTTCTCCGTCGCCTGGTAGGTCAGGTAGCCAGCCACTGAACTGGCGTGAGAGGGGCCGGTTGCCGCCAGCGTGTTCGCCGCGTAATCGTACGCCGCACCCAGGCTCAGACCTTCGACCGGCAACGGAACCGTCGCCGAGGCGAAGTAGTGAATCTGGTTGCTGCCCGGTTTGGCGACCGCGACATCCATTACGCCGCCTTCGATGGTGGAACCCTTCAAGAACCCAGCGCTCTCGGGAGCCGTGATGCTGATGGCGCCGAAGTAGGTCTTGAGCGATTCGTTCGAGTTGGCGAGCCCCGGACCGACGCTCGCGGGCACGCGCGCGTTGATCGCGTTGCCGCCCGTGTTCGCCACGCCGCCGCGGATCAGCACCGACTCGTGCACCCGGTAGCTGACTTGCAAGCCAGTCAGGGTGTGCGACTCCAGCGAATATCCAAACGAACGGCTGTAGTTCGGGTTACTGCCGGCTTCAAAGGCCTCATACGCCAGCGGGCTGTCGAACACGCCCATCTGCACGTCCAGCCCAGTGCCGACCGGCGCGCGCAACGTCACATACGCGTCCTTGACCCCGAAGTCGGGAGCCCCGGCAACGGACTGTGTTCCCAAGGTGTTCGCGTCGGGTCCGAACAGCAGACCGACACGGTATCCGGCCGACCATTGGCCTTCGTCGAGCGGCTTGTCCAACTGCAGCTTGACGACGTTCAGGTTGAAGCCGTCTTGCTTGGCCGCGCCATCATACGAGCGACCGACCAAACCTTTGCCCGTGCCGACGTTCCAGATGGCCGAGGTGTCAACGTAACCACTGAGGGTAGTGGAAGAGAGCGCCGTCATCACCTGATGCTGCGCTTCCTCCGCCTGTGTCACTAGCGGAAGGCTGATTACGCCCGCGGCGGCCAGCCCTAATGTCCATGGGTTGAACTTCATTCAAGTTCCTCCTGCGATACTGTTTGTGTGTTAATGTGTTGCGTTTGTATGCGGTCTGCCGGGTAAAAACGGTTTACCCGCGCACCAAAACGGTGCATTTGCGGCGGAAAATAACAAATGCTCCCGTCTTGACAACAAGTTTTTTTACTTTTAGGTGACTTTTTGGGCCGTTCATGCTAACGGCGCGAGGATGCCCCAACCCCTTGGGCTATGCAAGAGAAATATGCACAATATCTTGTGGATCAGTTTCCCTTCCGCTCCCTTGGCAGCAGTCTGTCCAATCCCCGGAATAAGCCCGCAGGCCACTACTTTCGCGCCTTGCGGGCCTCGATTCTGGCCCTCCCGTCCATCAAGCCGGCAGGGAGGATGTTACGGCATTCATCGTGAGCCTGAACCTACGTTCAACGATCCTTTCAACACAGCCCGGCCCCATTCGCAACATGCTGTTGCGGAACAGCTTACATGCATCCATCCGACGCAAGGCGAGGACCAGCGCCACCCCGGCGGCATTGCGTCCAGTCCGTCTTGAATATTCCATACGAGCCGCGACAGGACCTCGGCACGCGACGGCGATTTGTCAAGGCGTTTCTTCTACGCCGCCCACGCCCACCGTGCGGTCGCAAGCGGCCGCTATCCGTGCATTCGACCGGCGCGCCGTGAACAGGTGTTAAGGCAGGTCGTCGGTCCGCAACCCGCGACCCTCCCGTCGCTTACTGCTTGAGCTTCTTGAGCGCGTCGTCGGCGCGCTTCTTGGTGCGGTCATCGCCGGACTTTTCGAGCACCGTTTGGAGCGCCTTCTCGCGAAGCTCCTTCGAAGCTCCTTTGAGGTTCGTCTTCGCGGCGAGACTGACGATGGCCAGGTAGGACTCTTCGGCAATGCTGGGCTCGGCGGCGCAGGTGAGGAGCAGTTCGAGGGCCTTGCCGGTTTGAATCGAGCTGATCACCGGCAGAGCCAGCCGCTTCTCTTCGGGACGAGTGATCACAGGCAGCAGGTCGGTGAGCCTCGCAACCTTTTCGTCGTCACCCAGGTGGGCGTCGCCTTGGACGTACTGGAGGTAGCCGCGCAGACCGAGGACCTGGTGGGTCATCTTCTTGGCGGACTTGGCGAGCGCGAGCAGGGGTTCGGCCACACCCGCGTCATCCGGCCAGGTGCTGCTCCAGGTGGACAGGGTTCTTACCGCCTCGTCCTGGACGGCTTCATCCTTGTCCTCGAGCACGGCGCGGACGGCTTTGAGGGCGTCGGGCCCGCCCACGCTCGAGAGGGTGTGCAGGGCGACTTTGCGCAATTCGGCCTGGTCGTGGCGGGCGAGTGGCAGCAAGTGCGGGAGACAGGCGGCATGCTGCCGGCCGCAGATGGCCAGGAGTGCCTTCTCCAGATCGTCGCGTTCGCCCGCCGTCTTGGCCCGCTGGAGTAACCGCACCAACTCGCCTGCTTCCCGCTCCGTGCCCACCGAGCCGATTGTGGCAACCGCGGCGGCACGCGCGCCGGCGTCGGGGTCGGCCGTGAGGGCCACGACCGCGGGCAGGGCGGCCTCGATACGGCGCAGGCCGGCGAGTTCGATCAGGACCTGCCGCAGCAGCCCGCTGGCCTTCGGGAGCCGCGCGGCGAGATCAGCGTCGATTTCCTTGCCCGATAACTTGGCCAGGGCGGACTTGGCCTTCTGGGCGATCGCGGCATCGGTCTCGGTCGCGGCGTCCAAGAGGACACCGACGGAGGCGGGGAGGTTGAGTTGTTCCAGGGCGTTGATGGCGGCCAGCCGCACGGGGGTGGGACCACGCCTGGCGGCTTGGCTGACCACGGGCAGGACGGCGGCATCCGCCCGATCGGCCAGCAGTGCCAGCATCGCGGGCTGACGCTCAGCCGCGGTGCGTGCCAGCGCTTCGGCCAGCGCCTGGGTGACCTCCGCCCCACGAAGCTCGCGCGCCGTGCGCAGGCCGATCCCAAAGAGGGCTTTGTCGGGCGACGCGAGTTGTTCCAGCAAGAGCGGCAAGCCGCCAGCCTGACGTGCGAGGATGGCCCCGCGCGTCGCCTCGAGCACGCGCTGCCTGGCCACGTTGGCCTGGCGCACGGTGTCGTAGAGTTTCACGGCGGCATCCCGTTTCCCGGCGGCGAACAGTTGCTCGGCGCATAGGATGCAGCCCCAGGCGGCCTCGCTGCGCACTGGGCCATCCGCGGTGGCCAAGGTCTGCTCCAGGACCGCGGTAGCCTCGGTGCCGCCGATCCGGCCCAACGCCGCGGCGGCCGCCGCCGCCGTGTCGAAATCCGAATCCTTGATCTTTCCGGCCAGCGCGCCCACGGCCTTGGGGTCGCGGCGGAACCCGATCGAGTTGATCACGCCCACCAGCAGCCGGCCCTGCAACTGGCCCAGGGCGTTGCGCAGCGCCTCGCCGGCCGCGGGGTCGGGGATGGCCTCGAGGGCGATGCGGGCCCACGATGACAAGTCACTGTTCGGCAGCAAAGCGGCCAGCGCCGGCACGGCTTCTTTCGTGCCATAGACCGCGAGTTGTTTGCACGGCACGGCTTTGTCCTGCGGCGGCGCGTCGGACGAGATGATGCGGATCAATTCCCGCTCCTTTTGCGCCGCGGCGTCGGAATTGTCGGCGGCCAGGGCGGCGAAGAGCGCGAGGCAGCCTGCGGTGAGGGCACACGGGAGGGCCAGGCGGGAGAGCGTTCGGCTTCGTGAGGTCATAAGCATCTTTGAGAGTCTGTGGATTTTCTGGGCCGTGGGGTCAGATGCGCCAGGGGTCGCGCAGGGCCTCGGACCGGAGCCGGTTGGCCTGCTCGTCGCCGATGAACTCGTGCTTGACGGGGTCGAATTGCAGCTTGCGCCCCAGGTACAGGGCGATGTTGGCCGCGTGGCAGGCGATGTGCGAATAGCAGGCCACTTCCGCATTGGCGCGCGGTTGCCCGCGTGTCTTCACGCAATCGAGGAAATTGCGCACGTGGAAATCCGCCGGGTAGCCGCCGATCTTCGCCCCCTTGCCCGCCAGCAGGGACTCGGAACTGGCCGCCAGATCGCCGTTGTCCGCCGTCTCGACCCAGCCGCGGTCGCCTTCGTAGCGGACCGGACACGACCCAAGCGGAAGCCAGCCATCGTCACGGATGACCAGGCGCACGCCGCTGGCATAGCGGGCGTGCAATTGGCGTCCGCGCGGCTCGTATTCGATCGGGGCGGTATGATCGGCATCCGCCGCCCACTGGCAAAGATCGACACAGTGGGAGCCCCACTCGAGCACGCCGCCCCCGACCAACCCGCCCCCCTTTTCGAAATTGAACCCGTCGAGCAGCCGCTGATTGAACGGACGCCACGCCGCCGGCCCGAGGTAAAGGTCCCAGTCCACCTGTTCCTTGGGCGGCTCCGGTTCGGCGGGCAGCCAGCCGCTGGTCACGGTCTGCATGCCCGCCGGCTGGGCATGCACGGCCTCGAGTTTCCCGAGCCTGCCAGTCAGCGCCAACTCGGCGGCGAACGCGAAATTGGGGAGGCTCCGGCGCTGCGTGCCGGCTTGAAAGACGCGGCCGGTCCGGCGGAAGGCCGCCGCCAGCTCGAGGCTCTGCGCGATGTTCTTGGTGCAGGGTTTCTCGCAATAAACGTCCTTGCCCGCCTTGGCCGCCAGGACCGAGGCCGTGGCGTGCCAATTTGGGCCGGTGGCGATCAGCACCGCGTCGATGTCGTCCCGGGCCAGCAGCTCGCGCATGTCGCGGTGCATCGCGCAATCCTGGTTGCCATACTTGTCGTCCGCCATTTTCTTCACGGCCGTGCGGCGCACGGCCTTGGCATCGCAGATCGCGATGAACCGCACGTCCGGTTCGTGCAGGAAACACCCGAGCACGTAGGACCCGCGGTTGCCGATGCCGATCGCCCCCAACACAACCTGTTCGCTCGGCGGCACGCCCCCGTCGCGCCCCACCACCGCGCCGCGCACGATCTGCGGCGCCAAGAGAAAAGCGCCGGCCTGGACCGCCGTTGTCAGAAACTGGCGCCGGTTCGCCTGACCCTTGCCGGATGGAGTAATGACGTTTTTCATGCTGCTGCCTTCTGGTCGCGTTGCCGCTGCGTGCTCGGTTCCGATCGTCCAACGGGAAGAGAACCCCGGCGATTGGCGCCGGTTCTGCCCGCCGGTTTCATCACGATTTTCAATGCTGATACCCCCACTTGGCGCTCCGCTTCAAGTTCATTTCGCGGGCGGTTGGCCAGCCCCGGACGCGCGGCGGCCTCGCCCACCCCCGCCGCGCGCTGGCACGGCCTCGAGTTGCGGTGGCGCTTGCCAAGCAAACCGCGCCCAGCCTATCCTGCCGTCTCGATGGTGAATCTGACACGGTTCGATCGGTCCTCGAGTTGTGGTCCGGAACCCAAGTCCGCCGTGGACCTTCCCGGCGGTGCAGACGGTCAACACCTGTGAACATGAAAACGATCCCTGCCCTCCTGGCCGGGCTGGTCCTCCCAGCCCGCCTGGCTTGCGCCGCGGAGGCGGGCAAACCGGCCCTGCCGGCGCCCAGCCCTGCCGTGCCCGCTCCCGGTCTCCCGGCCAAGACCGCCCCGGCTCAACCGCGCGAACTCGCCGGGAAGGTCCTCCAGACCATGAACGCCGCCGGTTACACCTATGTCCAGGTGGACGCCGGCAAGCTCAAGTTCTGGGCCGCCGCTCCCAAATTCACGGTCAAGGCCGGCGATTCGGTCTCCATCCGCGAGGGCATGCCCATGCCCGACTACCACAGCAAGACGCTGAACCGGGATTTTGACCTGGTCTATTTCACCGACAGCGTGGTCGTCAATGGCCAGGTCAAGACCGGCGACTCGCCGCCAAGCGCGTTGCCCCAGGGACATCCCCCGGCGCTTCCCGAAGGACACCCGCCCATGGCCGGTGTCGCCGGGCCCGCCAAAGCCGATTTCTCCGGCATCACGAAGCCGGAAGGCGGGAGGACCATCCGGGAAGTGTACGCCGCGAAGGGGCAGCTCAACGGCAAAGAGGTCAAGGTGCGCGGTCGCGTTGTCAAGTATAATCCGCGCATCCTGGGCAAGAACTGGGTCCGCCTCCAGGACGGCACCGGGGCGGCGGGAACCAACGAGCTGACCGTGACCACCAGCGCCGAGGTCAAGGTGGGCGACCGCGTGCTCGCCGTCGGCTCCCTGGCCACGGACCGCGATTTTGGCGCCGGTTACAAGTACGCCGTCTTGCTCGAGAACGCCAAGGTGACCGTCGAGTGATGCGCCGTGCGCCCCTGGTGCTGGCTTCTGCCCTGGCGCTGCCGGGCGGCCTGCTGGCTGGCCAGGCTCCGGGGCCGGTCACCGTTCATCCGGACGGCTCGATCACGGGTCTGCGGCCTGCTTTCCGCGCCGCGACCGGCTTGACCGCCGCGCCGGACCGGTTCCGGCTCGATTTCGGCCTGCCCAGGCAGCCGCCGGTCGAGCGCTGGCTCGAGAGCGGCCTCCTCCCCATCTGCCATACACGCTGGGAGCACGCTGGCATCCGCTACACCCAGTCCGTGCTGCTCACCCGCCTGGCCGAGGGCGACCCAACCCCGGCGGGCCAGCCCGCGCCCGACGGAGTCCTGATGGTGCGCCTGGCGGGCGCCTGCGCGGCGTCCGAATACACCGAGGCCACCGCCGCGTTCGCGGTCGAGCTCCAGGGCAGCCCGGTCGAGTTAGTGCTGCGGGAGGGCCTGGCCTTCGATGCCCGGGCCGGGCCCGACGCCCTGATGGCGATGGTGGACATCACCGCCGGCGGCGTGGCCAGCACCAACGGGCCGCGGCTCTCGTTTCGCGGCAGCATGCCCCCGGGGACCTCCGGCTCGATGACCATCAAGCTCCCGCTCGGGACGCTCCCGCACAGCGCCGACCTCGACCGGTTGCGCGACCTCGACTTCGACGAGGAAGCGCGGCGCGTGAAGCGCTTCTGGCTCGAGCGGGCCCGGGCCGGCGCCACCAACTCTCTGCCTGTCCGGTTCCCCGCGAAAGATGTCACCCCCGGCGATTGACGCCCGGCGTCTGGCGCGACGATCAACCCGCGGCGCAATCTCGGTCGTTATCTGAACTGGACCGTGGCGCTGGGCGCCTCCTGGTAGGTCACCTCGTGGCCGCCCACCCATTGCCCGGCCTTGAGGTACATGGACTTGGTGTGAACCCCGCCGTCGGGCCGGAGCTCGGTGGTTGCCTTGACCTCGGTGACGCCATTCTCGTTGCCCGTGACATTCTCATGGGACGTGATCTTGTTGCCCGCGAAGGTCATCGTGCCCTGGGTCATGAAGCCGGCCGTGGTGAAATAGTAATACTCGATCCGCTCGGCTTTGGCATTCCAGCGGATGATGGTTTCCCCGCCGTAATCGCCCTGGTTGATCGAGTGCAGAACCCGCACCGCCTGGCCGTTGAGGATGCGTTCCCATTTCATGACATCCCGGACCGGTTTCTCCGGCGTCGAGTCGCGGAAAGGCCCCGAGAACGTCTTGCCCAGGAGCGGCCGCAACGGCTCGAGCGCCTTGTGAAGGCCGGCGGGCGGTCCCTCGGCGGCGGCCAGCAGCCAGAGGCCGGCGGCGGCCACCGCGGTCACGAGAGTCAGGTTCTTGTTCAGCAGAGGGTGCGTATGGTCTTTCATGTGGCGATAAGTGTTGTGTTCGTTTTGCGGGGCCGATAATGGCGCGAGCGCCCCGGGGCGTCTTGGAAGAATTTCACCTCAATCGCGGATGGGAATGTAGTTGAACGTCCCGTCATACGCCAGGAGGTAGCGGGTGGGATTGAGCCCCGAGAAGGCCGTGAAATCGTGGACGAAATGCGGCTGGTCGTAGTAGCCGCAGGCGCAGGCCAGGTCCGCCCAGTCCACCGGGCGCCCGGCTTCAATCCGTTCGAGCACGGCCTGAAAGCGCCGGATGCGGCAGAACAATTTCGGCGTCAGGCCGACCCACCGGCTGAACTGGTGGATCATCTGCTTGTGCGAGAGCCCCGCGTGGTGGGCCACCTGACTGACGGTCTCGAGATGCGGCGCGCCTCCAAAGGCGCGCAACGCCGCGGTCACGACCCGCGGACACGGGGGCGCGCTCCGGAGCCGCGCGCGCAGAAACGCCTCGAGCACCGCAAACCTCTGGTTCGGCCCACGCTGCCCGATCAGTTGATCCCTCAAGCCGCCCGCCTCCGCTCCCCAGACCGCCTCGAGTTCCACGACCGCATCCTGGAGCTCCGTCATGGGAAAGCCGAAAAGCGGGTAGGCGCCGCCCGGACGAAACCGCACCCCCATCATCGACGAGTTGCGCGTCGCTTGGATGACGATGTACTCCGAGTGCGCCCCGGAAATCCAGCCGCGGCGGTACTCCCGAAAACGGTCATGGTCCTCCCGTTCGAACAGGCGCTTGGGACCCTCCTGCAGGTCGATCACCAACTCCATTGCGCCATGCGGGAGAACCCGTTCCTTCCCGTGGTCGGGGCAGAAGCCTTCATAGTGCCAAAACCAATCGACGAAGTCCGCCAGCGGCGGCCCGGGGACGAATGTGCGATAATCCATGCGACGCGGAGCAGTTTAACCGATGGAATTGGTTACCGCCTCCTTTTGCGCGTCCCAGATCATCGTCTTGCGCTGGCGATAGGATTCGACCGCCATCTTGATCGCCACCATGGTGGCGCAGCCCAGTTCGACGTTGCAGTGCACGGGGCCGTTGCCGCGAATCGCGTCCAGCCAGTTGCCCTCGAGGTCGCGCCGCGGTTCGAGCGGGATTTTCGCCTCGTCCTTGCCCTCGTTCTTCTCGGTAAACTCCTTCTCAAAGTCGCCGTTGAAGCGCAGCCGCGGCTCGCCGCCCAGCTCGAGGGTTCCGTACTTGCCGTGTACGCGGTCGGGCAGGTTCGTGTCGTTGGTCAGGGTGCTCACCAGGAAGAGGGACCATTCGCTCGGGTAATCGGCGGTAAGCATGAACGTGTCCGGGATTTCGCGCCCGTCCTTTTCGACGTAGAGCCCGCCGTTGGCATTGACGCGGGCGGGATACTCGCCCTCGGGACCCGCGATGGTGATGAGCAGGGGAGCCAGCTTGTGGTAGAGCAGGTCCGTTGCCACGCCACCGTTGTAGGGGAAATACTTGCGGAAGCGGAAGAAATGGTCAGGGGTCCAGGGGATTTTCGGGGCCAGGCCCCATTGATGGCCCAGCCACATGTCCCAGTCAATGAAGTCATCGCCTGAACGATCCGGGCCGGCGGTGGGATCCACCTTCTGATGTTCGTTGAAGAGGCAGATGCGGGCGTTGCGATTGTAACTGCCCATCGCCCACGTCACCTTGCCGATGCGGCCCGCCTGGACGGCCGCGCGGCCCTTCCAATAGGAATCGTTCGCCGTGCCGTTGGGCCCCACCTGGAGCACCTTCCGGTGGCGCCGGACGGCGTTGCGGACCTGCAAGGCTTGCTCGACCGTGTGGGTCAGCGGCTTTTCGCAATAGACGTGTTTGCCTGCCTCCATCGCGTCGATCGAGATCTTCCCGTGCCAATGGTCGGGGGTGGCAATGAGGACGGCGTCGATGTCCTTGCGCTCCAGCAGAGCGCGGTAATCCGGGTAGCCGTCTCCCTTGCAGATGTCCCGGGCCCGGTTCAGCCGGCGGCGGTACACGTCGCTCACGGCCACGACCTGGACGTTGTCCGTGTCGGCGCGCCCGACCAGGCTGCGGACGTGGCCGGTGCCCATGCCGCCGCAGCCGACGACACCCACGCGGATGCGCTCGTTCGCGCCGGCGGCGGCGGCGGGCATCACCGGCGCCAGCGCCAGCGCGCCCGCCGCCGAAGCGGACGTCTCGAGGAAACGGCGGCGGGAAAGGCTGGCGGGATGACTCGGCTGGATTTGGGGAGGGGCGGTTTTCATGATGGGATGATGTGGTGTGGTGGTCTGCCGCTATCCCGCGGCAGGCCGCTTGTCAAGAAAGGCTTTTTGGGCCGTGACTTCCGGCGGCGCCCGCGATAAAAAAGGTTCGCAGCGTCGAGAAACCGCGAAGTGCAGCCGCCCATGAAACCAGCGTCCCACAAGCAACGCCGCCGTCCCGCCGCGAGGCTGGCCGCGCTGGCCGCGCTGGCAGCCGCGCTGGCGCCCGCCGCGCCCGCCCAGGCCCCCGCGCACCCACCGAGCGACAAACCTATGACCCGCATTGAAGAACGCGCCTTCGGCGCCCTGCCCGACGGCACGCCCGTGAAGCTCTTCACCCTGCGCAACGCGCACGGCATGACCGCCAAAATCATGAGCTACGGCGCCACCGTGACCGAGTGGCGCGTGCCGGACCGCCAGGGCCGCGCCGCCAACATTCTCCTGGGCGCCGACAACCTCGAGCAATATGTCAAAGGTTTTCCAGCCGCGGCCGCCGTGATCGGCCGGTTCGCCAACCGGATCGCCCGGGCGCGCTTCACCCTGGACGGGGTCGAGTACCAGCTCGCGGCCAACAACGGACGCAACCATCTCCACGGCGGGCGCAAGGGCTTCGCCTCGGTGGTCTGGGAGGCCAAGGCCCTGCCGGTGCAACCGCACGCCGCCGCCGTGCAATTCACCTACCTCAGCCGCGACGGCGAGGAAGGCTACCCCGGCAATCTCGAGGTCACCGTCACCTACACGCTCAACGATGACAATGAGCTGCGCCTCGATTACCGGGCCACCACCGACAAGGCCACCCCGGTCAACCTGACCAATCATGCCTATTTCAACCTGGCCGGCTCGGGCACCGTGCACGACCAGGTCCTCTGGCTGGCCGCCGGCCATTACACGGTCGCCGACAGCGAGTTGATCCCCACCGGCGAGATCGCGGGCGTGCGAGGCACGCCCCTGGACTTCACGCGGCCGGCGGCCATCGGCGCCCGCATCGACCAGCTCAAGCCGGCGCTCAACGGTTACGATCATAACTTTGTCCTTGACAAAAGCGACACCGCGCCCGCCCTCTGCGCCCGCGCCACCGACCCCGCCAGCGGGCGCGTGCTCGAGGCCTTCACCACCGAGCCGGGCATGCAGCTCTACACCGGCAACCATCTCAACGGCGGCGCCCAGGGCGTGGACGGCGTGGCGTATCCGCACCACGGCGGGTTCTGCCTCGAGACCCAGCATTACCCGGACTGCGTGAACCAGCCGAAATTCCCCTCGCCGATCCTGCGGCCGGGCCAGACTTTCAAGAGCACCACCGTGTTCAAGTGTTCGGCCCGGTAGGAGAATGAACCCCGGCCTTGTCGAGCGCGGCAGACAGGCGGCCTGCGACCGGCCCGTGGCCACCGGCGCGGGGGTCAGGCAGGCGGCGCTCGTTCTGACGGTCGCCAGCCTGGTGTTGGGGGGACGCCCGCAACGATCCGAGGCGGGCGACCAGCCGCAGTGGGGCGAGGCCTGGTCGCGCAACCTGGTCTCCGCGGAACGCGGCCTGCCCGAGTCGTTCGATCCCAAGTCGGGCCGCAACATGAAATGGGCCGCCCGGTTGGGCACCGAGGCGCACTCGACACCGGTCGTCGCCGGCGGGCGGGTGTACATCGGAACCAACAATGGCGAGCCGCGCGACCCGCGGCAGCAGGGCGATCGTGGCGTGCTCATGTGCTTCGACGAAAAGGACGGCCGGTTCCTCTGGCAGCTTGTCGTGCCCAAACGGGTCGAGGACCCCTACTACGATTGGCCCAACAGCGGGATTTCGTCGCCGGCGACCGTCGAGGGTGACCGGGTTTACGTGGTGAGCAATCGGGGCGAGGTCATGTGCCTGGACGCCGCCGGCCTGGCCAATGGCAACGACGGTCCCTATCGCGACGAGGGCCGCCACATGACCCCCGCCGATGCCCCCCCCCTCGAACCCGGACCGGCCGACGCCGACGTGCTGTGGGTGTTCGATCTCACCGCCGGCGCCGGGATTTGGTCGCATGACGCCGCGCACAGTTCGATCCTGATCGATGGACCGTTCCTGTATCTGAACTCGGGCACGGGCGTGGATAACACGCACCGCCGCATCCGCACTCCCGACGCGCCGAGCCTGGTGGTGCTCGAGAAGGCCACTGGCCGGTTAGTGGCGCGCGATGACGAACACATCGCCCCGCGCATTTTTCATTCGACGTGGGCGTCGCCCTCGCTGGGGCGCATCGGCGGACGACGCTTGATCTTCTTCGCGGGCGGCGACGGAGTTGTGTACGCCTTTGAACCGATCGGCGCGACCCCGCCCGCGGGCGAAGTCCTGAAGCTCAAGAAGGTCTGGCAGTTCGACATCGATCCGGATGCCCCGAAAGAGAACGTCCACAAGTACAACAGCAACCGGGGAGAAAGCCCGAGCAACATCTACGGCATGCCGGTGGTGGTCAACGACCGCGTGTATGTGGCGGGAGGCGGCGACGTGTTCTGGGGCAAGAACCAGGCCTGGCTCAAGTGCATCGACGCCACCCGTACCGGCGACATCACGCGCGCCGGCGAAGTGTGGTCGTATCCCCTGGTGCGGCACACGCTCTCGACGGCCGCGGTGCACGACGGATTGGTGTTCGTCTCGGATTGCGGACGGCTCGTCCATTGCGTTGATGCCGCTTCCGGCAAGCCCTATTGGACGCACGAGCTGCAAGGCGAGATGTGGGCTTCGCCCATGGTCGCGGACGGCAAGGTCTTCATCGGGACGCGCCGTGGCGATTTCTGGACCTTCGCGGCGAGCAAAGAAAAGAAAGTGCTGGGCACGGTCGAGTTGGTCAGTCCCATCAGTGCCACGGCCATCGCCGCCAACGGCGTTCTTTACGTGACCACGATGAGCCATCTCTACGCGGTCCAGGCCGCCGCCATGACACCCGGCGCACATGGCGCGCCGTAGGCGACGATTACGTTCACGCGGGAGGGAGGAGCTCCCCTGGCACGACTTGGGGGCGGCTGGTTTTCAATAACCCACCGACGGAGATCACCCTGGCTTGGACCGAAGCTGCGCTGGCCGGACGGCTCGATCTGGACGCCGACATCAGGGTTGGAACGGGTTGCCGGTTTTGACTTGTGTAAATGTAAGAATGTGGTATTGTGAAACTGTGAAGAACATTACGGTCGCCGTCGAAGACGAGGTCTATCGTCACGCCCGCATCGTTGCGGCACAGCGCGATACCTCGGTGTCAGCGTTGGTGAAGGACTACCTCGCTGGTCTCTCTGCCGCTGTCCCTGCTCCCTCAAGTGAGTGGAAGCAGATCCAGGAGGCGTTGCTGGATGCCGTCCACCAACGCCACCCCGGCTTTGCCTCCGCACAAAACCTCTCCCGGGACGCCCTGCACGACCGCGATGACCTTCATTGACACCAACATTGTTCTCTATGCGGTCTGCGCCGACGCAGCGGATCGCGCGAAGTCTGGCGTGGCGCGGGCGATCCTCCGCCGCGATGACTTGGCGCTCTCCGTCCAAGTGCTTCAGGAGTTCTATGTCCAAGCGACACGTCCGACGCGGACGCAACCGCTTTCGCACGAGGAAGCCACCGCTCTGATCCGGCTTTGGCAGCGCTTTCATGTCCAGGAGAACACGGTAGCCCTGGTGAACGCTGCGCTGGCCGCCAGGCACCGATTCCAGCTTTCCCTTTGGGACGCCGCTATCCTCGAGGCCGCAAGGGCCGCAGGCTGCCGTGAACTCCTCTCTGAGGACTTCAGCGCTGGTCAAGACTACGATGGTCTCAGGGTCAGCAACCCGTTCGCTGTTTGAGCCCATCACCTGCCGCTGCCGAATCCGAAAAGTCATCGCCACTCGATTGCCCTCGCGCTAGAGTGCCGCCGCGTTATGACTGAGCACGGTTCCACCGTCACTTCGCGACGGCGATTTTATGTCCCATTTGTGGTGGGCGACCTCCTTCTGCTGGGGGCGGCCTGGCTGATCTTCCACCAAGCCAATCGGCCCATGCAGCCCGACGAGGTCGCGGCGATGACCACCTGCGTGGCGCTGGGCGCCATTTTGGGTGTTCTGCCGGTCTGGCTCCAGTACCGTGCCGAGATGAGGCTCTACGAGGTCGGCGTGCTCAAAGACACCCTGGCCCAAGTGCGGAACCTCGAACAAGTCGCCGAGCGCATCGCCACGGCCACGGGCCAGTGGCAGACCGTGCAGGAACACTCGGTCAAGACCGTCAACGCCGCGCGCGAGGCCGGCGAACGAATGGCGGCGGAGAGCAAGGCCTTCTCGAGCTTCATCGAGAAGTCCAGGAACACCGAAATCGCCCATCTCCAACTCGAGGTGGACAAACTCCGCCGTGCCGAAACCGAGTGGCTGCAAGTGCTGGTGCATGTGCTCGACCACGTGTTCGCGCTGCACAGCGCCGCTCTCCGGTCCGGCCAGCGCGGGCTCATCGAGCAACTGACCGGGTTCCAGAACGCCTGCCGCGACGTCGCCCGGCGGATTGGCCTGGTGGCCCTGGTCGTTGCCCCGGGCACGCCGTTCGATCCGAAGCTCCACCAACTGCCTGAGCCCGACACCGAGGCTCCGGCGGGCGCTGTTGTGGCGCAAACCCTCGCCACCGGCTACAGCTTCCAAGGTCAACTGGTGCGGCAGGCGCTGGTGGTGCTCGAGTCGGCGGGAGCCGCAGCTCCTGCCGTCGGCGAGGCCGGGCCCGGCCAGCCAGCCGCATCCCCCGCCGAGGCCGAGCCGGTCGCGTCCCAGCCGTCCTCCGATGCCTCCACTACACTCTCGGAATCGGTGACTGCCGAACCGACGCCGTCCGCTCCTGCCCCCGAAGGCCAGGAGCAACTTGGCCTGTGACACCCGAGGCCACGGCGGCGGTTCCCGCCCCGCTCATGGCGGCGCGACCCTCGGTCCCAAGATCTCGACGGACTTGCCAGGCGCGAAAAAGTGCAGCCACTTGCCCGTGACCGGCCGGGTGTAAATCCGTTCGAGCGCCAGGGCGTAGAGCGCCAGTTGCGGGCTGTAAGCGCGCACCCGGTCAGGCACGTCCGCTTCCGTCACCTGGTCGGTCTTGAAATCGACCACCCAGATCTCGTCCGGTCGGATCACGGCCAAGTCTACCACGCCTTGCACGATCACGAACTCGGCGCCGCCGAGGCCCTCGACCACCGGGACCCCTAAGGCGGCGAAATCCGCCGCCCCGAGCCGCGCGGTGAACTCGAGCTCACGGCGCGTCCAACCGGCCTGATCGCGCACGCGGCGGCCGAGCTCGGACCCCCAGAAGGCGGCCAACGCGCCGAGGTCGAGCACGTCCGCTTCCTCGCGCGTGAGCACGCCAATCCCGGTCAGACGCTCCGCCTCCGCTGCCAGCCTGGCTTCGCTCCCCGCGTGTTCCCAAGCGAAGAACTGCAAGAAACGATGGTGCGCCTTGCCCACCTCGGCTGCTGACAACCGGCCGGGCGGCCGCGGGCCGGGCGCCTGGCGGCCTCGATGCCGGAACATCGGGTGCGCCTCATCGTCGGTCTCTTCGGCGACCTGCCGGCGCAACGCGGACACGGAAGTCTTGGCGGCCTGAACGGTGGCGGCCTGGTGGGGATACCGCCAGGTGAGCCGCTGGCGCAGGGCGGCGAGGACTTCGAGGGCCGGGGCCGGGGCATCCGCGGGACCCGGCTGGGGGGCGCCGGCGGGGACCCGCGCCGCATCCGCCTCCTGGATGCGCCAGGAGAGCAGGCGTCCTTGACCCGAGGGCTGGTGCAACCACTCGGGGGCTCCGTTGACCCGGCCCAGCAACGGGCCCAGCCAATCCATGTAACTCCGCGCTCCAAGGAGTTGGGCGGCCGGCAGGCCCGCCCCCCATCGCTTCTCCGTGGCCGAGCGGGTCACGGAGGCGCTGAGGATCAAGCGGTCACAGGCGCGGGTCATCGCCACGTAGAGAAGCCGCAACTCCTCCCCAAGCAGCTCGCGGCGCTGCCGCCGGGCCGCCAGCCAGTAAGGAAGGCAGGGATAGTTCTGCGCCGTCCACGACGGCTTCACCAGCAGGCACGGGCCATGGGTCTCATCGAGCAGCACGTTCCCCCGCAGATCGTCGAAATTGAAGGGCTTGCCCAGGTCGGCCAGGACCACCACCGGGAACTCCAGGCCCTTGGCCTGGTGGATGCTCATCAACCGCACTGCCTCCTCCGCCTCGACTGCCGCGGGCTCGGGGTCCAGCTCGGCGGCCTGTTGCGCCTCCGCGAACTTCAGGAAGCGAAAGAGCCCCTGGCGTTGGAACTGATCGAACTGGCGCGTCATCTGCAGCAAGCGCGTCACATTCGCCCGGCGCTGTCCGCCGCGGTCCTGGGCCAGGAGCCAATCCTCATAGTGCGTCTCATCGAGCACGGTCTCGAGACATTGCGAGAGCGAACCCCGCCGGGCGAGCTCCCGCCACCGTTGGTAGCGCTCGAGCAGCGTGTGCGCCTTCCCCCAGGCACTGGCCCGCGGCGCGTCCAGCTCCGGGCGCTCAGCCTGGCCTCCACCCGCCGAGGCGGCGGGGGGGGGACCGCGCTGGTGGAACCCCTGCAATGCGGTCCAGAAACTCCCTTTCGGCTGTCCCAGCCTGATCACCGCCAGCTCGTTGGCCGTGAACCCGGCCAGCGGCGAGCGCAGGACGGCCAGCGTGGGGATGTCCTGCAAGGGATTGTCGAGCAGCTTCAACAGGCTCAACAGGTCGGAGACCTCGAGCGCTTCGTAGAGGCCGCGCCGGCCCGCCACCAGCGGCACGCCAAGCTGCTCGAATACTTTGGCATAGCTCTCCGCCTTCGCGCGCGGCGACCGCAAGAGGATCACCATGTCCGACCAGGTTACCGGCCGATGTGCCTCGCGAGCCCGGTCCCACACCAGCAACGGCTGCTGCTTGAGCTCGCGCAGCCGTTGTCCCGCCCAACGCGCTTCCTTCTCGGTGTTCGAGTCGCCGACGAAGTCACCCTCACCCGGTTCGGCCTGATCGCCGTCCCCCGCGCGCTTTCCCGCCCGGCTGGTCAGGCGGAGCTGCAGTTCGACCGGCGGCGCGCCCGGGGCGCCAGTGGCGGGCGAAGCCGCGCTTCCCGTTGCGTGATGCGGACGCCGCTCTGCGTCCCCGAACCGCAACGCCGCCGCCGCGTCATACGCCACTCCCCCCACCTCCGCGCGCATGAGGACGCTGAAGATCGCGTTCACGCAGTTCAGGACGCCTTCGTGACTCCGGAAATTGTCGGCCAACGGGATCAGTTGTCCCGCCGCCGGCTGGGCGCCCCAGCGGGAAGCGTACTCCTGGAAGATACGCGGGTTGGCCAGCCGGAAGCGATAGATGCTCTGCTTCACATCCCCCACCAGGAAGCGATTGCCTTCGGCTCCATCGCGGCTGAGCGCCACGATGATCCGGTCCTGCGCGGCGTTGATGTCCTGGTACTCATCGACCAGCACCAGGCGCAGCCGCTGCCGCCAGGACAAGGCCACCCTCGAGGGGCACTCCGCCTGGCGGTCCCACAACAAGCGGAGCGCGAACTGCTCGAGGTCGTGGAAGTCCACCGCGCCCAACTCGCGCTTGGCCCGCGCGAACTCGAGCGTGAACTCGCGCGCGAGCTCGAGTAAGGCCGTCAGGTGCGGGCGCACGAGGTCCCAGTCCTCGCGCAAGGCCGGGAGCACCGGCACGCCCGGCCCCGGCGGTGGGCCCGCCTTGTCTCGGGGGGACGCCCCCCCGCCGCCGGCCGGGACCCGGACCAGCGAGAGAAGGAACGCGGCATCCGCAAACAGCTTCTCCAAGGGCGCGCGGAACACCTGCTTCTTCCCTTGCGGCCAAGCTGCATCCGCCTCCAGGACCCGCCCGAGCGCCTCAGCCACAATGCGCGCTTGCGCTCCGGCGTCCGCGGCGCCCTCCAGCACCATCGCCCGGAGGGCCTCGGCGCACTTCCACGCGTTCAAGTTGCCCGCATCGACCTCGCTCAGGAGCTTGAGCCATTCGCCGCGCCAGGCCTCGACGCCCCCGAACAGCCACGCTTGCCAGTGGGCTGGCTCGGGTTGCGCCGCCAGCGCCAACTGGTCGGTGAACCAGCCCGCGGCGTCCGGCAGTGTCTGGGTGTATTCGTGCAGCCGCCGCACCAGGTGACGCACCGTTTCGTCGCGCCCGCCTCCATGAGCCAGAATCAGCTCGCGCACCGCCGCATCGCCCGAGGCGCCACCGGCGTAGTGGCGCAGCAGCAAGGCCTCGAGGCTCTCGGCGGCCACGAGCTCCGCCTGCGCCGGGTCCAGAACCGCCACCTGTGGGTCCACCTCGAGCTCGTGGAAATGCTCGCGCACCAGTTGCAGACAGAAACCGTGCAGGGTCGAGATCCGGGCCGCATCCAGCAGCGCGATTTGCTCGAGGGGCCGGGTGTCGGTGGGGGCCGCTTGCGCCGCTTCCTCGAGCCGTTCGCGGATCCGCTTGCGCATCTCGGCGGCGGCGGCCTCGGTGAAGGTCACCATCAGCACCTCATCGAGGGAGACCGGGTCGCTTTCGGCCAGCACACGCGCCAGGCAGCGCTCGACCAGCGTGCGGGTCTTGCCGGTGCCGGCCCCGGCCATCACCAGCACGTTGCCGGGCGTCGTGATCGCTCGCCGCTGGTCACCCGTGAAACCGCTCATCGCGCGGAGCATGGGCACAGCGCTCAGACGAGGCAAGCCCGCCGTCGCGCCCCCGGCATCCCAGCCGGCAGACGCCTTGCGGACCATCCGCGTGCGCCTCAACACCGCTGCCCGCGCGGATCGGGCCCAGTTCCGCCGAGCGCAGGACATGGCCCGCCACGCCCTCCACGCTGCGTCAGAGAGCAACCGACGAGGCGGGGCGACGCGATCGCCTGGTCTCAGTTATACTTGCGCGTGGTGTGCTCCCAGAGCCAGAGGACGTCCCGGTTGTTCGCCTGGCTCACCCCGGGCAAACCTCCCTTGGTGACCTTCGGCTTGGTGCGCGGATCGAACCACTTCTTGATCTCGGAGTGGCCGTCCGCGAAGGCGAAGCCGCACGCGCCGTTGTGGTAACTGGCGGGGACATCGGGCAGCTTGGTCTGGGCGGGCGCGGGATAGCCGTTCATATCCACGCAGAAGAACCCGTCATTCATGCTGTCCGGGTGCTCATCCACCAGCACCCAGGACATCGCCGGGCCGGGATCGATGATGTCCGAATACTTGATGTACTTCCGGAACTCGCGTCCGCCGAACCACGTCCACTCGCCCTGGTTCATGCCCATCCAAGAGTTCATCGAGTTGCTGCGGCAGCGCTGAACGGGCTGTTTGGCATAAGGCCCGCTGGTTGGGGTGACCGTGTACTTGTCGGCCGGACACTTGTAGATGGCTGCCGACTTCCCTGTATAGGGCCAGATCGCCCCTTGCATGATCGTATTGGTGGTGTTCCAATTCGCGGTGTTGCCGCCGCTCCAGTCCAGGATGCCGTGTACCCACGCGTAGGGATAATTCGGGTTGCTCGGCGTGTCATCCACGTAGGCAAAGGGCAGCTTCTCGCGGTTGTCGTCCACGTACATTTTCCAGGCGATCATCAACTGCTTGGTGTTGTTCATGCACATGATGCCCTGCCCCTTGGCCTTGGCTTTGCCGAGCGCGGGCAAAAGCATGCCGGCCAGGATGGCAATGATGGCGATCACGACCAGTAACTCGATGAGGGTGAAGCCTTTGCTGGATCGTGGCGATGATGCGCGCCGACGATGATCGGTGAGGTTACTCGACCGCATAACGTGTCCTTTCGTTTGGCAGGCAGTTCAAAGCGATGTGCCATGAGACTACGCTCGCCCACCCGGATCGGCAAGCGTGCGTTTTGGCGCACAGTCCCACGGTCGCAGACTGGGGCTAACCACGAATGGACGTCAATCGACGCCAATGGGAAGCAGGAAGACACGATCGGACTGGTTCGCGAGGCTGCGCCCGGTGGGGGGACGGCTCGTCCCCTTGACGCTGATTCGAAACCGGTCCCGGCGAGGCGCATGGACGGGTCAAAGCGGGCGACAAGCTGTCGCCCCTCCGTGCGAAGGCGCGCTGCGAGTCGTCGCCCCGCTTTGGAGGGGGGTTCTCGGGCCCACCTTTTTTTGCCGAGGATAGTTCTTTACACTTGGCGTTCTAAAAGTTACGCTCAGTTCTTTATTAAGAACTCATTGTCCGAAAAGTATGGAAGCTAAAACGAAGACGATTACCGATTTCCGCATTCATGAGCGGGATACGGGTTCAGCCGACGTGCAGATTGCCTTGCTGACGCAGCGTATCAACCAGTTGACGGAACATCTGCAAAAGCACAACAAGGATCACAGTTCGCGGCGAGGGCTGCTGATGATGGTGGGCCAGCGGCGGCGGCTGTTGGACTACCTCCACACGACGGACAACGAGCGTTACCTCGCCATTACCAAGAAGTTAAAGCTCCGCAAGTAGCGCTCCGGCGTTCCGGCTCAGGCTTCTAAACCTTTGAGCCGCCTGACCGCTCCCTCGGGGAGCGGGTCGCCGGGCAAGCGCGGCTCGGCTCATTGGGCGGTTCCAATCCCAATCGCGCAGAAAGAAAGAACCATACCTGTTGGCACTGGGAAATTTCATCCAACCCCTCCGCGCGAGGGGCTGGCTGAAGTTCCTCTGGGCCGACAGGTATGAAAGCAGAACAGTATGCCAGAAAAAGTATCGGTCCAAGTAGGCGCCACCCAGATCCACATCGAAGCGGGTTTGCTGGCCAAACAAGCAGACGGGGCGGTCACCGTCCAAGCGGGTGAAACCATCGTGATTGTGGCGGCAGTGGCCGCCGTCAACCCCAAACCCGGCCAGGAGTTCTTCCCGCTCACGGTGGATTACCGTGAGAAAGCGGCCGCCTCGGGGCAGTTCCCCGGCGGCTATTTCAAGCGGGAAGGCCGTCCCACGGAAAAAGAGATCCTGACCTGCCGGATGACAGACCGGCCCATTCGGCCCTTGTTCCCGAAGGGCTGGTTCAACGAGGTCCAGGTGCAGAGCATCCTGCTGAGCGCCGACCTCGAGAACGAGTCGGACGTGCTGAGCGTGATCGGGGCTTCAGCCGCCCTGATGGTCAGCGACATCCCCTGGGCGGGACCGCTGGGGGCAGTGCGCGTTGGCCGGGTCAAGGGCGAGTTTGTGGCCAACCCCACCCACGCCCAGATGGCCGAGAGCGACCTGGACCTGGTCTATGTGGGCAGCGAGACCGATCTGGTGATGTTCGAGGGCTCGGCGCAGGAGATTTCGGAAGCGGATTTCGTTGCGGCGCTTCAATTTGGGCACGCCTGTTGCCAGCCGTTGATCGCGGCGCAGAAGGAGCTCGCCGCCAAGGTGGGCAAGCCCAAGCGCGCCATCACGCTCAACGTGGTCCCGGACGACATCCTGTCGGAGGCCAAGGCGCTGGCCGGCGAGCGGATCGTGCCGGCTCTGCTGACGCCAGGCAAGATGGCCCGCGAGTCGGCCTGGAAGGTTGTGACGGAAGACGTTGGCACCAAGCTGGTCGCGAAGTTCGGTGAGGAAAAGGTCACGCCGTTTGTGCTCAAGGACACGTTTTACTACATCCAGCACGAGGCGGTGCGCAAGTTGATCCTCGACCAGCACCAGCGATTGGACGGGCGCAAGTTCGACGAGGTGCGCCCGATCATGGCGCGAGCCGGGCTGTTGCCGCGCGCCCATGGCTCGGCGCTCTTCGCCCGGGGGGAAACGCAAGCCCTGGTGCTGGCGACGCTGGGCACCACCGAGGACTCCCAGGAAACGGATTCCTACACCGGCGGCAGCAGCGAGAAACAGTTCATCCTGCACTACAATTTCCCGAACTTCTCCGTGGGTGAGACCGGGCGCATCAGCGGTCCGGGCCGCCGCGAGATCGGGCACGGCGCGCTGGCGGAGCGGTCGATCGAGCCAATGGTGCCGTTGAAAGAATTCCCCTACGCGATCCGCGTCACCAGCGAGATCATGGAATCCAACGGTTCGACCTCGATGGCCACAGTGTGCGGCGGCAGCCTGGCGTTGATGGACGCCGGGGTCCCGTTGATCCGCCCCGTGGCCGGCACCAGCGTGGGCCTCTGCACCGAATACGACGACCAGAAACGCATCGCGCGTTACCAGTTGCTCACGGACATCATCGGCTGGGAGGATTTCTTCGGCGACATGGACTGCAAGATCGCCGGCACCGAGAAGGGTATCACCGGGTTCCAGTTGGACCTCAAGCTCAAGGGCCTGCCGCACGCGATCATGACCGAGGCGGTCGAGCAGGCGCGGGTTTCGCGCATGCACATCCTGGCCAAGATGGCCGAGACGCTCGCCGCGCCGCGCAAGGAACTGAGCAAATACGCCCCGCGCATTCTCACGATCAAGATCAACCCCGAGAAGATCGGCCTGCTCATCGGGCCGGGGGGCAAGAATATCAAGCGGATCGTGGACGAATCCGGCTGCGAGATCAACATCGAGGACGACGGCACGGTGCAAATCTACTCGACCAGCGCGGAGGGCATGGAGGTCGCGCGCAAGGAGGTCGAAGGGATGGCCGCCGAGATCGAGGTCGGCAAGCTCTATCGGGGCCGGGTGGTCACCATCAAGGAGTTTGGCTGTTTCGTCGAGGTCTTGCCAGGGAAGGACGGCCTGGTCCACATCAGCGAGTTGGCCAACTTCCGTGTCAAGCAGACCGAGGACATCGTGAAGCTTGGCGATGAAATCTGGGTCAAGTGCCTGGGTGTCGATGAGAAGGGCCGGGTGCGCCTCTCGCGGCGCGCGGCGATGGAAGAGCGCGATCGCCAGGAACGGGAGAAGCAAGGCTTGCCTCCACTCGAGCCGAGCAGCGAGGGACAGGGTGAAAGCCGTGGCGAGGGCCGCGGCGAAGGTCGGGGCGAAGGCCGTGGCGAGGGCCGTGGCGAGGGCCGTGGCGAGGGCCGTGGCGAGGGCCGCGGCGAAGGCCGCGGTGACCGGCGAGGCGACCGTGGCGATGGCCACCACCGCGGCCATGGCCGGGGTGACCGCCGCGGCGACGGCCGTGGCAACGGCCGGAGAGAAGGGCGGGGCGAGGGTCGTGGTGAAGGCCGTGGTGAAGGCCGTGGTGAAGGCCGTGGTGAGAATCGCGGCGAAGGCCGCGGTGAAGGCCGCAGTGAAGCGCGTCCCGAGCAGTCAGGTGAGAATCGCGGCGAGGGCCGCAGTGAGAGCCGCGAGGCGTCCGGCTCCGGAGGCCGGCCCGAAACCGACGCCGCGCCCAGCGGCGAGTAAGCCAGACGGCATGGCTCCGGACGGCGGACCTTCCCGCCGGCCGGGCCCACAACGAAATCATGCGCTGCTGCGTCCGCGGACGGGCGCAGCACGCAGCCTGTCATTCGGCTGGCAGGACAGCAACCTGCTCGCGTTTGAGCCAGCCCTGGCCACGCGAGGCCCCCGCCACCAGGAGCCAGTTCTCTTTCCGGTCCAAGACCGTGAGTTCCTGGCCGTCTTGTGGGTCTGGAGGCTCGGCGATTCGTCCAGCGGCCCGTGCCGCAGCACCGCGTCGCGCACGGCCACAATCGCGGGCGCCGTCCCGAACCGTTCCTGCCAGGCGAGCGCTCATGTGGCGGGCTCGAGGTCCAACTGAGCCAACGCCGCCAGCACCGCCTCGAGTCGCGGCACCAGGCTCATCAACTCCTGCGCGGAGGTGGCCGGCGCGTAGCGGGCCTGGTTGCAGGCCTGGAATAGCTCGTGGAGTTCCGCGAGGGTCTCGGCAGAGAACCCGCGCGGGGCCAAGCGCTCCTCGAGGACGGCCTCAGTGATGGCCGCGGCCGGCACGTCCAGGCGTTCCCCAAGTTGTTCCTGCAATAGTCGGAATGCGGCCGCAAAGAACTCATCGGCGGCCCGGACGGCGGCAAGCCGGTGGAGTTCGGCCAGGCCCTCGCGCACCAGGCGGGCGACACGCTGGCGGCGAATGAGCCGTGGGTTCTGTGCCAGGTAATCGCGCCGCCGCCGCCAGCCCCAGGCCCAGAGAAAGCCCAGGACCGTGGCCGCTTGCAGGCCCTGGAACCAAGGCTGGTGCAGCAGCGGCGCGCCCGCCGGAGTCAACATCCCGAGGTGCGGCTTCACCGGCACGAGGTCCTGCTGCACGGTCGCGGCGCTGGTGGCGGAGGCCGCGTGAGGACGGACAATCAGGCCAACCGATGGCTGCTCAAGCGTCTGGTAGGCTCGTTTGTCCGGATCGAAGAAGCTGAAGGCAAACGCGGGCACTTCCTTGACCTCGGTGATTTGGGGCACGACCACCACATCGAAGACCTTCACCCCTTCGATGCCGAGGGCATCGGTGAACTCCACCTTGTTGGTGGGTGGGTAGGTCTTGAATCCGCGCCACTCCTCGAGCGAGGGCAGAGTCAGGTTGTCCAGGGCGCCACGCCCGGAGATCTGGACGCTCAGGGTCATCGGTTCACCTACCTCCACGTTGGTGGGACTGACAGTCGCGGTCATCCGAAAATCCCCAACGGCGCCGGTGAACGTGGCGGGCCGGCCCTCGGCCGGCAGCGGACGGACATGGATCAGGTGGGTGCCACTGGTCAATCGCATGGGCCGGGGCCCGGCAGGATCGTCGAACGGGTCAGGGAACGGGGACGGGTGCGGGGACCACCCGCTGCGGGAGCGAGGCACTTTGCGCGTCAGCTTCAATTGGGCGGGGCCGAGCTTGAGGTCCCCGGCGTTGGTGGCGATGGCGGTGCCCTGGAAGTGAAGGACGGTGTAACGCTGCGTGCGAACCTGCTCGATGGTGTTGGGGAGCTGGGTGACCTTGCCGAACGTGAACCCTTCCCCAGGAAGGGGCTGGGGCTCGGGCTCGTGTGTATCGCCGGCCAGGTAGAGACTCGTATCGACAGTCAGCACTTCCCCGAGGAAGATGTCACGCTTGGGCACGGTCAGCTTGAGGGACGCCAGGTTCGGGCTGGAACCCGGCAGTCGTTGCTTGGCGGGCAGAACCTCGAGGGTGACCGGCTGCGAGACGAGGGGCTGGCCGTTCGCCATGAACCGCATCGCGGGGATAGTGAAGAGGCCGGGTTGAAGCGGTCGGACGCGGTATTCCAGGCACACCGCCTGGGTCGGCCCTCCGCGCACGAGCGGGCCCAGGCGGTCCTCGCAGTCGAACTGGATGCGCAGCCCTCGCGGTGTCGGCACCAGCGGAGTGGCGTCGGGGTGCGCGTCCAAGAACAGCAAATCCAGACAGGCGCGCTCACCCATCCAGATCGTCTCCGGCCAGATTGAGGCCGTGAGCGAGGCTGCGGCTGAGGCGGGCAGCGCGGAGAGCAGGCCCAGCAGCCAGACAGCCCAGCAAGCCGCCGTTTGCCGGCCTGCGCCTGCCTTCCTGGGAAGTGCGCGACCGATTCTCGACGTCCGGTCCATCACTGTCCCAACCTATCATTCGGCTGGCAAGACCGCAACCTGCTCGCGTTTGAGCCAGCCCTGGCCACGCGAGGCCCCCGCCACCAGGAGCCAGTTCTCTTTCCGGTCCAAGACCGTGAGTTCCTGGCCGTCTTGCAGGGTCTGGAGGCTCGGCGATTCGTCCAGCGGCCCGTGCCGCAGCACCGTGTCGCGCATGACCACAATCGCGGGCGCCGTCCCAAACCGTTCCTGCCAGGCGAGCGCGAGAGCCAGGCCGCAGGCGCAGGTGGCGAGCGCCGTGAACACCACGAACCGGCGCAACGGCAGCCTGAGCGCCGGGCGAAGCTGGCCTGTCACCAGCAGGCCGGCGCAGACCCAAAAGAGCCCGGCTGCCAGCCCCGTCCATTCATCGACTGTGAGGCGCGCCGGCCAACGGCGCCAGACCGGCGGCGGGGGCGGACCGCCGGCAACCACCGTGTTGCGGGCGAAGCGGAGGTTGGCGCGCACATCAGGATCGCGCGGCGCCAGTTGTTCGGCCTGGCGGTAGCTGGCGATGGCCCGGCCCAGTTGGCCCGCTTTGAACCAGGCGTTGCCCAGGTTGAAGTAAAGCGCCGCGGAACGCTGGCCGCTGGCAAGCAACTGTTCATAAGCGGCGGCTGCCTCGGTGAATTTCCCGCGGTGGAAGAGGGCGCTGGCCTCGTCGAAACCCTTGGAAAGGCCGCTGGAACTGGTGTCGGGGGCCGCCTGGGCGCTGGCGCTAAGCAGGGCCAGTCCCAGCGCGAACAACAGCCCGCGCAACCGCCGCGGCATGCCGCGGCCTGGCCGTGCCGCCGCGCCGGGCGATCGAGCCATTTGCGCCGGCGCACTCATGCGGCGGGCTCGAGGTCCAACCGCGCCAGCGCCGCCAGCGCCGCCTCGAGTCGCGGCACCAGGCTCATCAACTCCTGCGCGGAGGTGGCTGGCGCGTAGCGGGCCTGGTTGCAGGCCTGGAATAGCTCGTGGAGTTCCGCGAGGGTCCCGGCAGAGACCCCGCGCGGGGCCAAGCGCTCCTCGAGGACGGCCTCAGTGATGGCCGCGGCCGGCACGTCCAGGCGTTCCCCAAGTTGTTCCTGCAATAGTCGGAATGCGGCCGCAAAGAACTCATCGGCGGCCCGGACGGCGGCAAGCCGGTGGAGTTCGGCCAGGCCCTCGCGCACCAGGCGGGCGACACGCTGGCGGCGAATGAGCCGTGGGTTCTGTGCCAGGTAATCGCGCCGCCGCCGCCAGCCCCAGGCCCAGAGAAAGCCCAGGACCGGGGCCACTTGCAGGCCCTGGAACCAAGGCTGGCGCAGCAGCGGCGCGCCCGCTGGGGTCAGCATCCCCAGGTGCGGCTTCACCGGCACGATGTCCTGCGGTACGGTCGCGGAGCTGGCGGCGGAGGCCGCGTTGGTGGGGGCCATCGCCAGCAAGGGCACGGCGGCGCTGGGACGGACGATAAGGCCAACCGATGGTTGCTTGAGCGTCTGGTAGGCTCGCTTATCCGGATCGAAGAAGCTAAAAGCAAACGCGGGCACTTCCTTGATCTCCGTGTTTTGGGGCACGACCACCAGGTCGAAGGTCTTCACCCCTTCGATGCCCAGGGTATTGGTGAGTTCCACTTTGCTGGTGGGTGGGTAGGTCTTGAATTCGCGCCACTCCTCGAGCGAAGGCAGCGTCAGGTTGTCCAAAGCGCCACGCCCGGAGACCTGGACACGCAGCGTCACCGGTTCGCCCACCGCCACGTTGGTGGGACTGACGGTCGCGGTCATGCGAAAATCCCCAACGGCGCCGGTGAACGTGGCGGGCCTGCCTTCGGTTGGCAGCGGACGGACGTGGATTTGGTGAGTCTCACTGGTCAATTCCACGGGCCGGAGCTCGACACGGTTGCCGAAGATCGAATCCTCGAAAAAGTCCATTGACCGCGCGCGGCGGGAGACCGGCACTTTGAGCGTGAGGTTCCATTGGGCGGGCCCGAGCTTGAGGTCCCCGGCCTTGGAGGCCACGGCGGTGCCCTGGAGGCGAACCACGGTGTACCGTTGGTTGCCAACCTGCGCGTTGGCAACCGGGACTTGGGTGACTTTGCCGAGGGTGAAGCCGTCCCCGGCCAGGGGCTGGGGCTGGAGCTCCTGCGCATTGACGGCCAGGTAGAGACTCTGGTCCACGGTCAGCACCTCTCCAAGGAAAACATCGCGCTTGGGGACGGTCAGCTTGAGGAACGCCAGGTTGGGGCTGGAATCCGGCGCTCGTTCGTCGGCGCGCAGGACCCGGAGGGTGAGGGGCTGCGAGGCGAGGGGCTTGCCATCCACCACCATCGTCACGGCGGGGATGGTGAAGACACCGGCCTGGACGGGGCGTACGCGGTAGCTCAGGTTGAGCGTGGTGGTGGTCACTCCGTTGACGGACTCGAACTGCCGGCTCTGGGCCTCGAACTGGATGCGCAGCCCTGGCGGGGTCGGCACCACCGGGGCGGCGCGGGGTTCGGCGTTCGAAAACGACAAAACCAGCACGGCGGTCTCCCCCATCCGGATCGTGTCCGGATCGAGCGCGGCCGTGAGCGAAGCCGCAGCCGTGGCGGGCAGCGCGAGGAGCAGGCCCAGCAGCCCGGCAACCCCGCAAGCCGCCCTTCGCCGGCCTGGCCAAGCGTTCATGGTGAGTGCGCGGCCCATTTTTGACGTCAAGTCCTTCACTGTCGAGCGGCGAGGGCCGAAACTCAAATCCTTTTCCCGTTTTGCCTTGCGCGGCAACACCGGGGCGCTAGCGTGCGGGCCGGACACCGGAACCGAAACGAATCGTCGATCAGCACGCGCTATGAACCTCTCCGTGGCCGGCGCGAAACTCGTCCTGGCGGTGGTCGGGGCGCTCGTGGCTCTCATCGTCCTCTACAAAGTGGCTGGCTGGGTGTTTTCCGGGGTGCTGCGGCTCGGCTGCCTGCTGGTGGGCGCCGGCCTGGCTGGTGCGGTCTATTGGGGCATCAAGACGGGCAATCAAAACCTGACGATCGGCGCCTCGGCAGCCCTGCTTTTTCTGACCCTGGTGTTGCTGGTGTTCCGGAGACCCAAAGGCAAGTAGCGCCCCGCCCCGTCTCCGCGGCCCGCAAGAACGTCAGCTCCCGGGCCGCGCCCCTGGAGGGTTCGATGGGTTGGGGGATCGCACTCTGCATCCCGTTCACCAATCTCGGAAAGTCCGCGGCCGGCGTTGACTCTGCCGCGGCTGGAAAATCATGGGACGCTCTTCAGCCTTCGCCGCCTCGAGCAACTGGCGGGCCTGCTCGGGAGTCATCTGGCCGAGGCGCGCGGAGGCGGCCTCTTCCTGATTTGGGTCGCCGTCCTTCTGGTCCCCATTCTTGCGCTGCTGCTGCTGGCCGGCCTGGGGCTTGTCGGGCTTTGCCTGGTCCTTCTCTTTGGGCCGCTGGTCCTGGGGTTGCTGGTCCTGGGGCGCCTCCTGCTGGTCTTGTTTCTGCCGGTCCTTCTCTTGGTCCGGCTTGGACGGTTGCGGTTTGGGCTCGGATTGCTTGGCCTGTTTGTCCTGGTCCGGCTGCGACTGCTCTTGCTGTTGCTGTTGCTGTTGCTGTTGCTGTTGTTGTTGTTGTTGCTGTTGCTGTTGTTGTTGTTGTTGCTCTTGCTTGTCCTGATCCTTGTTCTGCTGGTCCTTGTCCTGGCCGGAGGATTTCTGTTGTTGCTGAAGCTGTTCGAGCCGTTTCGTCACCAGGTCGTGGTTGAACTTGGTGTCGGCGTCCTGGGGCGCGAGCTTCATCGCGCTCTTGTACTGTGCGAGTGATTCGCGCCAATGCGCCATGCGCTCCTGCGGTTCCTCGGCCTGTTCACCGAGGCGGAACAAGCTGTTGCCGAGGTTGTAGTAGGCGCGGTGGAGCAACTCGGGGTCCGCGGACAGGATGGCCTGGCCCAGTTCGTTGGTGGCCTGGTCGAAATGACCCGCGCGGTAAGCGGCGGTCCCGGCGTTGTAGTGCAAGCGCGGGTCCTGGGGCTGCCGTTTGAGCAACCGTTGGTATTCGGCCTGCGAACGGTCGAACTTGCCTGCCTCGTAGTCGCGCAGCGCCTTGGCCGGGGAGCCTTGGGTTTGCGCGGCCAGGGCCAGCCACAGAAAGCCCGCCGCCAGCCTGGCAAGCCCGGGCTCGGCCGCGACCTGCCCTGGCTCGGCGCGCGGGAGACGCCGGCGATCCGGCAGGAACGTCTCGAGCATAATCAAGGCGATGGCCAGGCCCAGCGGCCACTGAAAGCGTTCATAGAATTGCTGGAACAGGTGCGCCGCCAGCTCGCTCTTGGGCAGCGGGGCCAGCCGGCGTTCGTAGAGCATTTCCATTTGCCGGGCGCCGCGCAACTCGAGGTACTCGCCATCCGCAGTGCGCGCGATCTGCCGCAACAAGTCCGTGTTCAGTTGCGAGGTCACCTCCTTGCCCGTCTCGTCCCGAACCGGGACGGTTCGGCCCTGGTCGTCCGTCATAATCAGCCGTTCCCCGGCAGGCGTTCCCACGCCAACTGTGAAGATGCGCAAGCCCGCCTTGGCCGCCTTGGCCGCCGCCTCGACTGCGCCGCCGTCGTGATCTTCGCCGTCGGTAAAGAGCACGAGCACGCGAAAGCTCTCCTCGCCCTGTTTGAAGGCCTGTCCGGCGGCCTCGATCGCCTCCGCCAAGGCGGTGCCGCCCTGCGGCATCATGTTCACGTCCAGCGCGCTGACGCTCTGGCGGAAGGCCTCGTCGTCCAGGGTCAGCGGGCACTGGAGGAACGCGGTGCCGGCGAAGGCAACCAGGCCCAGGCGGTCGCTGCGGGCGAGCTTCATGAGGTCCAACGCCGCCAGTTTGGAACGTTCGAGCCGGTTGGGGGCCACATCGGTGGCGAGCATGCTGCGGGAGGCGTCGATGGCCACGACGATGTCCAACCCACGCTGTTTGACTTCTTCCCAAACAAAACCGTATTGCGGGCGTGCCAGGGCGGCCAGGAGAAGGCTCACCGCCGCCACCCGCAGCACCAGGCGCGCCTTTTGGCGCCGGATCGACACGCCCACGGTCAGCTGCGCCAGGAGGCGCGACTGGACGAACTGGGTGATCAACGCGCGCTTCCGGCGCCAGGCCCAGACCAGGAACCAGACCAGCAACGGCAAGGTCACCGCCAGGAGCCAGAGCATGTTGACGTTGGCAAAGCGCATCAGGGCAGCCGCCTCCAGACGGTATTAGCCAGAATGAGCTCGAGCATGAGCAAAACGAACCCCGGCAGCACCACCAGCGGGAAAAGCTCGGTGTAACGCTGGAACTTGCGGACCTGGGCCTCGGATTTCTCGAAGCGGTCGATCCGGTCGTAAATGTCCGCCAGTGTGCTGGTGCTGTCGGCGCGGAAGTAGGCGGCGCCGGTCCGTTGGGCGATCTGCTGGAGGGTCTCTTCGTCGATATCGACATCGATCATCCGGTAGCGCTTGTAGCCGAACGCGTCGGTCTCGGGGTACGGGGCCTGGCCCCGGATGCCCACGCCGAGGGTATAGACCTTGATGCCGAGGGTCTGCGCGGCCTCGGCGGCGGTCAGCGGGGGCACTTTGCCCGCGTTATTCTTGCCGTCGGTCATGAGGATTACAATTTTGCTCCTGGCCTTGAGATCGCGCAAGCGGTTGATCGCGGCCGTCAACCCCGAACCAATCGCCGTGCTGTCCTCGATAATGCCGATCTCGAGCCGCGCGAGGTTCTGGAGCAGAAAGTCGTGGTCGAGCGTGGGCGGGGAAACGATGTAAGCGCGGCCGGCGAAAGCCACCAGCCCGACGCGATCGTTGGAGCGCTTCTTGATGAACTTCTGGAGCACATCTTTCGCCACGGCCAGCCGGTTGGCCCGCTGCCCCTCAAGCATGAAGTCCTCGGAGCGCATGCTGCTCGAGAGGTCGAGCACGACGACGATGTCCACGCCGCTGGCCTTGATGGTCTGCTCGCCTTGTCCCTTCTGCGGGCGGGCCATGCCCACAATCAACAAGACCAGCGCCAGCCAGCGCATCCGCCAGAGAATCCGGCCCACGTGCGAGCGGGTCACACCCACGATCCCTTTGACCAGGGAGACCGACGAGTAGATGAAAGCGGGCCGGCCGCCCTGGCGGCCCCGGAGCCAGGCCAGGATCGGCAAGGCCACAAGCAACAACAACCACCATGGCTGCGCGAATCGCATGACTCAGGGCGCCGCGGGCGCCGCGGGCGCTGCCGCGCCCGGCCCGGCCGGTTCCAACGGCGGGGCCAGGGACGGCTCGGTCTCCTCGACCAACCGCACGGCCGCGTCGTAAAGCTCCCGCAACTCCGGCTCGCCCGGCTCGTAGCGGGCGAACTTCACCAGATCGCAACGCATCAGGAAATCGGCCAGGCTGCGCTTCTGCGAGAGCGAGAGCAAAGGGCTGCGCTGCAATTCCTCGAGGAACTCCTCGGTGGTGCGCTCGGGCGCGCGCAGCTCGAATCGTTCCTCGAGATAAACGCGAATCGTGTCGGACACCAGGACACAGAACCGCTCCGGCTGCCCCAGCCACTCGAGGGCCGCGCGCAAGCGGTCGCGCGCGCGGACATGCGGCGGGATGACGATGACCGGCGCCGGGGCGGCCTGACGCCGGCGCCAGCGCCGCCAAAGCCACGCGGCCAGCAGGGCCAGCACCAGGGCCCCCAGGGCCCAGCCCACCCAGGCCCAGCCCGCCGGCACCACCACCGGCGCGCGGACCTGCCGGATGTCGGCGGTGTTGGCAACCGCGTTCGTGGCCGGCGGCGCGGGCGGCGGAACGATGAGGGCCGAACCGTTGGTAGCCATGGTCTGCGCCCGGTCCCGCTAGCCGCGCTGGCGGCGTTTCTCCCGCTTCTCGAAAAAGCGGCCCAGCGCGGAGGCGTACGGCTGGTCCGTGCGCAGTTGGATCGAATCGACGCCCGCGCCGCGGAAGAGCCGCTGCAGGTCGGCCTGGAAGCGCACCTGCCGGTCCGCGAAGGCCTGGCGTTTCCGCTCGTCGCCCGCGTTGACCTCGACGACCTCGCCGGTCTCGGCGTCCTTGAGCACGAGATAACCCAACGGCGGCAGCTCGAGCTCGAAGCGATCGGTGATCTGCACCGCCACGACATCATGTCGCCGGTTGGCCTGGCGCAGCGCCGTCAGCGAGGCCTGCGCGAGCGTCTCGGACAGCACCACGCCCCGCCGCAAGTGCGCGGCCACCTCAGGCCGCGTCGGGGCGGTCTGGCCCAGGAAATCCGAGAGGATCACCACGATCGCCCGGCGGGTCACCACGTGCCCGAGGAACTCGAGGGCCTGGTTCAGGTTGGTCCCGCGCTGCCGGGGTTCGTGGAAGAGTATCTCCCGGATGACCCGCAGCACGTGCTTGCGCCCCTTGCGCGGCGGGATGAATTTCTCGACCGTGTCGGTGAAGAGAATCAGGCCGACCTTGTCCTGGTTGCGGATGGCCGAGAAGGCGAGCACCGACGCCACTTCCGCCGCGAGCTCGCGCTTGGATTGCTCGACCGAGCCGAAGAGGCCCGATCCGCTCAGGTCCACCACCAGCACCACCGTCAACTCGCGTTCCTCGACAAATTTCTTGACAAATGGGTGGTTCATCCGCGCCGTCACGTTCCAATCGATGGCGCGCACCTCGTCGCCGGGCTGGTATTCGCGGACCTCGTCGAAGTTCATCCCCTGGCCCTTGAACACGCTGTGGTACTGGCCCGCCAGCGTCTCGCTGACCAGCCGGTTGGTCCGCAGCTCGATTAGCCGGATCTTCTTGAGGATCTCGCGCGGGATCATGGCAGGCGCCCGGGGCCGGGCCTCAAGGCACCGGCAACTCGTCGAAAATCTTCTGAATGACGATCTCGCTCGTCTTCTCCTCCGCCTCGGCCTCGAAGGTGATGGCGACGCGGTGCCGCAGCACGTCCATGCCGACGCTCTTGACGTCCTGGGGAGTGACATAGCCGCGATTGCGCAGGAACGCGTGGGCCTTGGCGCAGAGCGTCAGCGCGATGGTCGCCCGCGGCGAGGCGCCGAGCTGAATAAACTCGCGCACCGGGATGCGATAGGCCTCGGGGTCGCGGGTGCAGCAGACGAGATCGACGATGTAGTCCTTGACCTTATCGTCAATATAAATGTCATTAATCACCTGCCGCGCCCCCAGCACATCCTGCGCCGCCACCACCGGGCTCGTCACCGGCTGCCCGCTGGTGCGCGCCATCAGGTCGAGAATTTGACGCTCTTCCTCGCGGGCAGGGTAGCCGATCTTGAGCTTGAGCATGAAGCGGTCCACCTGCGCCTCGGGCAGGGGGTAGGTACCCTCCTGTTCGATGGGGTTCTGCGTGGCCAGCACCAGGAACGGTTCCTCGAGCTTGAACGTCTGGTCGCCGATGGTGACCTGCTTCTCCTGCATGGCCTCGAGCAAGGCGCTCTGGACTTTGGCCGGGGCGCGGTTGATCTCGTCGGCGAGGACGAGGTTGGCGAAGATCGGCCCTTTGCGGGTGGTGAAGCTGCCAAGCTGCGGGTTGTAAATCTGGGTGCCAATGACGTCTGCGGGGAGCATGTCCGGGGTGAACTGAAGGCGCGAGAAACGGACATCCAGGCTTGTGGCCAAGGACTTGACCGACAAGGTTTTAGCGAGGCCAGGGACGCCTTCGAGCAGGACGTGGCCGTTTGCCAGCAGGCCGATGACCAACCGTTCCACGAGGTACTTCTGGCCGACGATGACCTTGTTGATTTCCGCCAGAAGCGGCTGCACAAAGGCGCTCGCCCGTTGGACTTCGGCGTTGATCGCGCTGATTCCCGTGTTCATTTTCTGCTATCTTACGCGGCGATAGACATTCGCACCAGCAAATGCGTTCAGCAAGGTTGGCAGGGCGAGGCAGCCAGCCTCGGGAGACGGCAAGCAGGCAGGCAGGAAGGCGTTGCGTTCCCGGCCCGATGGGCTAACTTTGGGTGTGCGCCGCCTTTTCGAGTCACCGCTCGCGCTTCACGTTGGCAGCCGCTACCCAAGTCGTTGGGAGCGAACGCGGCATCTCGGCGCACTCGCGCGCCGGGTTGGGTTCAAGGTCGGTTGGTGGGCTTGTTGGGTGAATCATGCCTGACCCCGCTGCCGCCCCGAATTCCCGCTCATCTCATCGACAGCACCTGCGCCGGTGGGGTGCGGCCTATGCCATCCTCGCAATCGCCCTCGGGGTGACCGCGGTGGCGTTTGCGTTGACCTACCGCTACGCCGCCGCGCGCGACCAGCGGCGGTTCGAGGAGATGTCGGTGCGCGCCTTCGAAACGTTCCGGCTGCACACCGAGTTCTACCTGAATTACCTGAAGGCGGTGGGCGGCTTGTTTACCGCGCAAACGGACGTGAACCAGCAACGGCTCGAACAGTTTCTGGAGACCAGTGGGATTCGCCAAAGCCATGCCGGGCTGGTGGGGATCGGCTACGCGCTGCGTGTGCCGGCCGAAGCGCAGCAGGATCACGTCGCGCTCATGCGCAGGCAGGGCCATCTTTTGTACGGCATCATCGGCCGGAGCATCGAGCCCGCCGCGAGTTTTCCGATCGTCTATTTCGACAGTTTCAGGCCCGGCGGGCTGATCGCGCTGGGCTGGAACCCGGCGTCGGACCCGGCCCGCTGGGCGGCGCTGCAACAGGCGCGCGATAGCGGCCAGCCTGTGAGCACCAGCCGCGTCGAGCTGCATTCACACCCGCCGACGAACTCGGCCATGGGCTTCCTCATCTACGTTCCTGTGTACGGGCAACCGGGGGCGCCCGCCTCGATCGAGGCCCGCCGCGCGGCCCTCACGGGCTTCGTGTTCGGCTCGTTCATCCCGTCAGAAGTCTGGGACAAGGTGATCGCGGAGGCAGACCAACCGGCGCTGGAGCTGCGGGTTTACGCCAGTCACGACCCAGTGGCGGCCCACTTCCTCTACACTAGCGCCCCCGCGAGTGAGGGCGCGGGCCGCGATGCTCCCCCGCGGTTTAGCGGCCAAGTGACCATGACCGGCTTGGGCCGCGATTGGTGCCTGGCTTTCTCGACACTTCCCGGTTTCGAGCGGGATTCGCGGCGCAGCGTGCCGTGGTGGACCATGGCGGGCGGGTTGGTGGTGAGCGTGTTGCTGTTCGGGCTCACGTGCGTCCAGGTTCGTGCCCGCGCGCGCGCCGAGCGCGTGTCGCAGGACCTGCGCAACTCGCAGGCGGACCTGGTCGCGGAGAAGGAACGGCTGACAGTGACCTTGCGCTCGATCAGCGAGGGCGTGATCGCCACCGACGTGGCTGGCCACATTCTGCTGTTGAACCAGGCCGCCGAGCAGTTGACCGGCTGGCAGGCCGGGGACGCCGTGGGGAAACCGCTGGCGGCGGTGTTCCGGCCCGTGCGGAGCAGGACGCGCGAGCCCGGATCGGACCTGGCCGGGCAGGTGCTGGCCACGGGCCTGGCGGCGGAATACACCGAGCCCAGCCTGCTGGCGGCGCGGGCGGGGCAGGAGCGCACGATCGCCGCGAGCGCGGCGCCGATGCGGGACGATCGCGGCGGAGTGCTCGGAGTGGTGCTGGTGTTTCGGGACATCACGGAGCAACAGCGCCTCGAGGAAGAGTTGCTGAAGAACAGCAAGCTCGAATCCCTCGGCGTGCTCGCGGGAGGTATCGCGCACGATTTCAACAACGTGCTCATGGCCGTCATCGGCAACCTCTCAGTGGCCAAGATGACCAGCAAGCCAGGCAGCGAGGTCTTCACCTGTCTCGAGCAGGTCGAGCAGGCGGCCATGCGCGCACGGGAATTGACCGCCCAGTTGCTCACGTTCGCCAAGGGGGGCGCCCCGGTCAAACGCGTGACCGCGCTGGGCGACCTGCTCCAGGAATCGGTCCCGTTCATACTCCGGGGGTCGAACGTGCGTTGCGAACTGGAGCTTGCGCCCAACCTGCGCGCCGTCGAGGTGGACGCCGCGCAGGTGGGGCAAGTGCTCCAGAACCTGGTCATCAACGCCATGCAGGCCATGCCCGAGGGCGGCGTGGTGCGCATCCAGGGGAGGAACCTCGAGTCGTCCGCCGATCCAGGCCCGGGCTCGGGGCGCGAACCGTGGGTCGAGATCAGCGTGAGCGACCAGGGCGCCGGCATCCGCCCCGAGCACCTGGCGCGCGTGTTCGATCCATACTTCACCACCAAGCAGCGCGGGAGCGGCCTCGGTCTGACCACCGCCTATTCGATCATCCAGAAGCACGGCGGGGCGCTCACGGTGGATTCCACGCTCGGCAAGGGCTCGACCTTCCGCGTTCGACTGCCCGCAACCTCGAGGTCCGCCGCCCCGGCGCCGGCCGCCGCCGGGCCGCCGCCGCCGGTGGCTGGGCGCGGGCGAGTGCTGGTGATGGACGACGAAGAGGCGGTGCGCGCCGTGGTCCGCACCATGTTGCGCCGGCTCGGATATGACGTGCAACTGAGTGAGGACGGCAACGCGGCCATCGAGACTTACATGCAGGCCGCACGCAACGGGCAGCCTTTCGACCTGGTGCTCATGGACCTGACCATCCCCGGTGGGAAGGGGGGCAAGGAGACCCTCGCCCGGTTGCGCTCGCTCGATCCCAAGGTGCGCGCGGTGGTCTCGAGCGGTTACTCGAACGATCCGGTCATGGCCAACTATCGTGACTACGGATTCCATGCCGTGCTCGAGAAGCCCTACCGTACGGAACAACTCGCGCGGGTCCTGCAGGAGGTTCTGGGCAAGGACGCGGTCCTGTAACCCTTCGGATGGCGATTGAGACGCAAAGAGCCAGCGGAAAGCCGCTCTGAATTGCTGTCCGGCTCACCGCCCGGTTTCCATCTGGCGGTTTCCGGTTTGACCACCGGGGAGTCTGGCGGCATGCTTGGGGCCGTGATACCGCCCTTTCTGCCCCCGGCGCGCACCTCGGGTTCGAGTCTCCAGGGGCGGTTTATCAGCTTGGCGGTGGCGGTGCTCACGCTCGGAGTGGTTCCAACGTACGCCGACCAGGATCGCGCCGAGAAGCCGCTGGGGGAGGCCTACCAGGCCTTGGAAAGGGAATTCGAGGCGGCTCGGAAGAAATCGGAAGAGGCTGCCGGTTACGCGCCGCGATTCTTGAAACTGGCCGAGCGCGACCCGGCGGCCCCGGCGGCTCTCGAGGCCCTGGTCTGGGTTGTGACCCAGGCCCCGTCCGCGCCTGAAGTCGAGCGGGCCCTGGAACTGCTTGTGGCGCATCACCACGCGTCCGAGAAGCTGGGCCTGGTGTGTTCGAGCCTGATTGCCTCGAGGTCCCCGGGGGCGGTGCGCGCGTTGCGCGCCATTGGCGAGCGGAGCCCCCACCGAGCCGTGAAAGGCCGGGCGCTTTGGGCCCTCGCGGCACGGTTGCACCGGACCGGCGCCGCAAGCCAGCAGATGTTCGAGGAGGTGATCCAAACATACGGGGATGTCAGCGACGGTCACGGAGGAACCCTGGGCGCCGCCGCCGAGGCCGCGTTGGCGAGAATGCGCCCGTTCGCGATCGGCGCCACCGCCCTCGAGATCGAGGGCGAGGACCTCGAGGGGAAGAAATTCCGGCTCAGCGATTACCGGGGCAAGGTGGTGGTGCTGGATTTCTGGGGCGATTGGTGACCACCGTGCCGGGCGATGTACCCACACGAGCGGTCGCTCGTGAAACGCATGGAAGGCAAGCCGTTCGCATTGCTCGGCATCAACAGCGACCCAAAGGCCGCCTTGCGGCGGGCCATGGCGAGGGAGAAGATTACTTGGCGCTCCTGGTGGGACGGCGGCCGCACCGGCGGGCCAATCGCGACGCGTTGGAACGTTTCGAGTTGGCCCACGACTTACGTGCTCGATGCCCAGGGCGTCATCCGCTACAAAGGTGTCCGCGAGCAGGACATGGACAATGCCGTGGACACTTTGATTGCGGAGATGGAGCGGGCCGGGAAGTGAGCATCCTCTCGCGCCGGGCGATGGCGGGACGCTGCCGCCGACTCGTGGCAAAACACAGACACGCTCCCATTCAGCCAAGGCATGGTCTTGGTCGCAGGGACAATGCGCATTGGGATACCCCGCCCAAGGACCCATTTCGAGAATTCGATGGCTGACGAAAGCCATCAGCATCCAGTAATCTTGCCGCTGATGACAACGCCGCTCCAGAACCGTCATCAACTATGGAAGCAATAGAACTCATCGAATTGATCGCGCGCGGCGAAGACAGCCGCAATCAGTTCAAGCAGGATGTCCGAAACCCGGAATCACTTGCCGGCGACCTTGTGGCGTTTTCCAACAGCAAGGGAGGCAAAATCATCATCGGGGTGAGCGACCAAGGGGCGGTAGTAGGTCTGTCGCCCGAGGACATTCGCCGGATTAATCAACTGCTTTCCAACACGGCAACCAATCTCGTCCGTCCATCAATCAATCCAACCACGGAGAACATCGCGACGACCGCCGGCCAACTCGTCATGGTCGTCTCCGTCCCGGAGGGCCTTTCCAAACCGTACTCCGATAACGGCGGTGTGTTCTGGGTGAAGTCCGGCTCGGACAAGCGCCGCGCGACCTCGCGCGAGGAAGTCCAACGGCTGTTGCAGAGTGCCGACCTCGTCCATGCGGATGAAGTTCCGGTCGGGGGCACGACCGTCGGAGACATTGACGCCTACCATATCCGTGAGTTCTTCGACAAGCGGTACGCAGAGCCTTTGGAAGACGTGCTCGAACGGGACGGCATCTCGCTAGTCCAGTTGCTTCAGAACCTTGGTTTGGCGCGCGAAGACCTGCTCAACCTCGCCGGGCTGATGCTTTTCGGGCGGCATCCTCAGCGCCATCGGCCTGCCTTTGTCGTCAAGGCTGTGTCCTTCGTCGGCAATGATCCCGGCGGCAGCATCTACCGGGACAGTGAGGATATTTCCGGTTGCCTGCGAGATTTGCACAAAGGGATGATGTCTTTTCTGACCCGTAATCTGCGGCGCGTTCAAGGCGGCAAGGGATTCAACACCGAGGGCGATTTGGAAGTTCCTGTCTCAGCCCTGGAAGAACTCGTCGTCAACATGCTGCTGCACCGCGATTACTTCATCTCCGCCCCGTGGCGGGCTTTTGTGTTTGACAATCGCATCGAGCTAATCAGTCCCGGATCGCTGCCGAATAATCTCAGCATCCAGAACATCCGTCATGGCGTCTCCCTGATCCGCAATCCTCTGATCGCCTCCTTCGCCACAAAGGAACTGCCCTACCGCGGCATCGGCACGGGCATCCGACGCGCCTTGGCGGCCGTGCCGGCCCTGCAACTGGAGTCGGATCATGAGCGAAACCTCTTCACAGCCACGATACCGAGACCGGCCTGAATTCTGTGCGGAGAGGGTGCGGGCAGGGAAGTGAGCGTCCTCTCGCGCCGCGACGGGACAACCACCACGCGCGTTGTCTTCCGCGCCAATGGCGCAATGACTCCCCAGCCCGCTATCTCCAGGACCGACGTTTTCTTTGATTCTAGGACTGACCCCTGCTGGAGACCGCTGCTCCGGTCTAAGGCCGCGCAGGCCACATGGATTTCATTTCGTTGACGGTCAGGGCCAGGATGACGGGCTGACCGCCCTCCGCGTGAATTTCCAGCCCGCCAGTCTCCCGCTGGGGCAGGAAACAGAAACTCATCGAGGTTTTACCGTCCTGGCCGAAGACCTCGATCGACGTGCGGTCAACGAGCAGGCGCAGGGTGAGTTGGTCCTGCGGAGTATCGATCGGGGCCTCGCGGCCGAGGCAGGCCAGCGAGTGTTTGGCGGCCGAGTAGGTGACCGTTTGGCCGCCGCAGCGGATGGCCAATTCCCGGGCGCCGCCGAGGGCGGCCTGCAAGTGCAGGTCGATGAGTTCACCTGGCACGCCTGGGAACGGATTGGGCCCCGCTTTGAGGGGCAGGTCGCGCCAGGTGTGCTTCCGGGCATAGAGCCGGCTAATCTCAGCCGCGGGCAATCGGCAGAGCCTGGGCCCTTCCGGGAAGGAGCGCAGGGTCAGATCGCAGGGGAAGGACAACTGCTGGTTGAACGGCATGCCGGGGTAGGCGCCGTCGCGCATCCAGGCGATTTGTACCCGCCGGCCCGGCTGTCCCGGGATGTCGCCCCAGGATTGGGTCGCATAGAAGTTGGCGCCCAAATCGCACGGGAGTTGCCCGGTCTCCGGCGTGAAGCGCGTGCCGTCGAATTGGCCCACGGAGTATTTGCCGTTGCCCCGGACCAGGACCCACTTCGTGTGCTGGCGGTTGCCCTCGAGCGGCAACGGGAACAGGTCCGGGCATTCGAAACAATCCGGCAGCGGGTTCTTCAGGTCGGTCCAGTTCAGCAAGTTCGTCGAGTTGAGAAGGTGATATTGACTGTCCGCGTAGAGCACCATCACCCACTTCCGCGAGGGCTCGTGCCAGAACACCTTCGGATCGCGCTCGGGCCGGATCATGTAAGGATTGTTCGCGTACTTCGTCCAGGACCGGCCATGATCCACACTGTAGGCGATGCATTGGCTGCGGTTATCGAAACCACTCCAGAAGGCGACCAGCGGCGGCCGCCGTGGGTCCGCCGAGAGGCGGGCGACATTCTCCCGATCGAACACGATCGTGCCCGACTGGACGCCGGAGCCGAACCGCTTGTCCTCCCAAAAGGCCGGCTGCAACTCGGTCCAGTGCACCAGGTCGGTGCTGACGAAGTGGAGCCAGCAACGGGCCCAACGTTGGGCGAAGAGATGGTATTGGCCCTGGTGATGGATCAGGCCATTGACGTCATTGATCCAACCTTCTTCCTGGCGGACGGGTTCGAGCTTGTGAAGCGTCCATTGCCGCGCGGTCACGTGGAATTGGGGCCGATACTTCTCGCGGTAGAGGTCGGCGCGCGGCGGGAGCAGGGGCGGGTCCTTCAGGTAAACCTGCTTGCGGGCGGCAATCCGGCGGGGGCCGCCGTTGAGCGACGCGATCTCGGAATCAGCCAGGGCGCGCCGCCAGATGGCCACGTGGTCCATCTGGCCCTTCCAGCCGGTCTTGACGCGCCCACCAACAGACTCGGCGCCGATCAGGCAAGGCGCTGTGTTCCCTTCGCGGAGCGGACCCGTGGGGAAGGCCTCATCCATCATGACACCGTCCACGAACATCTGAAGCCGGGCGCCGTCGTAGCGGCAAATGATCGTGTGCCAGTCCGTTGCGCCGATCCGTCCTGTATGGACCTTCGTGCGCGCCACCCCCGCGGCGCCTCGTGTGCCGAGCTCGAAGCCGATTTCGGACGCGAGTGAATAGAGGTTGTACACGAGCCGCTCATGACCGTCGTGTTTGCTGAAGAGCGGCAATTCCCAGGTGGCCGCCGGGCTGCGCAGGCGGACGCTGACGGTGAGCGCCGGCCCGGTGAGGTTCAGCGCCCCGGCGGTTCCCTGGCCGGCGTCGAGGTAACCGCCGTCGAAGTCGGCCACGACGCCGTCGTTCCCACTGGCGAGAGACTCGCGCAGTTCCGCTCCCTCGAGTTTCCGGCCCAGGGCGACCCTGCCCACCACGGTCAGCGGGTTCTGACCCGCCGCGTCGTCGAGATGCTGCATGTGCCAGGCGGCCACTGCCGTCTGGAGGATGCTCTCGGGCGAGGGTGTGGGCTGCGCCGCGGAAGCCGAGGCGAGCACCAGGAAGAACACGGATCGCATCCGCATGGCCGCAGGCTAACCGCGGGGCCGCACCGGCCGCAAGCGCGCATCCTCAACGGCGCGCCTCGCTGGCTTCGTCAACCTGCCCTTCATCAATGAAGGGGAGCTCGTTCCTCGCAAGCCAGCCTGGGCTTGAGGATGGGCTCCCTTCGGGATGCCCTCGCGGTCCCGGCGCTAAAGCACCGGTTTATGCCCACGCGCCCCCGCCGGGGCGGGGAAACTCAGCAGCCGTTTGGCTTCCTTCAACAGGTACGTGACCTCCGTGAACGGTTCGTAGCTGATGTCCTGCCAACGCACCAGGCCGCCGGCATCGACAAGGAACGTCCCGTGCAAGGGCTGCCCCTCGAAGTCGTCGTAGGCGCGATAGGCCTTGAACACCCCCAGGCCCGCGTCGGACACGAGCGGGAAAGGCAACTCCGTCCCTTTCACCTTCGCGAAGGTTTCCTTCAAGCCCTCGACGGTCTCGGTGCTGACGGCAACGATGGCGATGCCCGCCGCGGTGAAATCTCTGGCCACCGGCGAAAGTGCGTTGAGTTGCTCGATGCAATGGGCGCAGGAATGCCCGAGGTAGAACACCACCAGCACGGGCCGGCGCCGGTAGTCACGCAGCGAGATGGACGCTCCGCTCGAACCTGGCAGCGTCCAATCGGGCGCGGGCCCGGGTGTCCAGAGGAACGGGCCCAGCGTCTCGAGATCAGGGCGCTCGCCGGTGTCCGCCGCGCGAACGGCTGCGGCCCGCCAATCCTGGGGCAGACCGAGTGATTGCGCGATCGGCGCCAACCGCTGGAACACCGGCATGTCCAGGTCCAGCGAACACGACAGGCTGCGCAGGGCCTGAAACACCTCGGCGGCTTCATTGGTCTTGCCCGCGCGCCAGAGGATGTCGGCGCAGTTGGCGATCGCCTGCACCTGGTTGGTTTTCGAGGTCATGGCCTCGCGGGCCAGCGTCTCGGCCTTCGCGGCATCGCCCAATCGCAGGAACATCTGCGCCTTGCGCTCGCCGGTCATCTCGGTGGCCTGCTCGAGCCAGCGTTTGGCCTCGTCGGGCTGGTCCTCGGCCAAAGTGGCCCAGGCTTTGAGTTCGGCCGCTTGTTTGTCAAAGGCCTGCACCCGGTCGTTGTAACTGTTGAGAACCTCGAGCATGGCCTGGTTGATCTTCTCGGTGGGTTCCTTGGCCTTGCGCGCGTTGGCCTCGGCCTGATCGACGGCGGCCTGGCGTTCGGCGCGCATGACGCGGGCAGCCTGCTCGAGTGCCGTGATCTGCTGGCGGCCCAGCTCGAGTTTGCCCCGCGCCACATAGGCCAGCCCGAGGGCGTGCGCGCGGCGCGCCTGTTCCTCCGCAATGTCGGTGGCGGGAAGGTACGGCCCGCCGGCCAGGGTGATCAACTCGTCCCACAATTCGTAGCGCACAAGTTCCTCGAGCAACCGGCGCCGGCCTTGGCGGGCGGCCCCGCGGGCGGCCTCGTAGAAGGTGTTGTCCTCCTTCTTCTCGAGGGCGTTGAAGCGCGGGTGATGCGGCATCTCGATCATGTTCCTAGCCAGCGCCACCAGGTCGTGCACGCGGCCCACGCGCCCGAGCGTTTCACAAAACCACTCGCTGTTGTGCGCGTAATTGAAGATCTGGTCGGGCAGAATCCGCTGCGCGACGATTTGCGCGTTATCGACGCGCAACGCTGCTTCCTGCTGCCACGCCATGTCCTGGTAGCGTTTCAACCGGCTGTAAGTGTGCCCGGGCATGTGCCACATGTGCGCGATGCTCGGCGCGGAGGGGCCGCAGCGCGCCGCCGATTCCAGCGCTCGCACCGAAACCTCGTCGCGCCCTTCGCCATCCCAGAGGTGAATGCGATAATGATGGGCCGGGTGCATCGGGTCGGCGGCGAACACCTCCCGCAACAGGGCCTCGACGGACTGCGCGCTCGAGATCGGCACGTCGTGGAAATGGTTCCAGACGGCTTGATAACCGAGAAAGGCCTTGGCCTCGAGGTCGTCCGGAAACGCGTTCACGAGGTCCTCGAGCGCCCGCACCAGGTCGCGGCGGCGGTCTTTCTCGGCCTTGCCCTTCTCGCGGTAGTAAGCGGCCAGCGCGTCGATCCACATCCCCTCGCGCCGGCTGGCGCGGGCCTTGCGGTCCACCGCCTGTTGGATGAACCCCGCGGCCCGGTTCGTGTTGTTTACGTTGGCCATCGCCATGCCCCAGTAGGCCATCGCGCAGTTCGTATCGAGCATCCCCGCCTGCCGAAACGAACGCTCCGCCTCGAAATACCAGAACCCGTGCAGTTGGCCCACGCCCTGCGTGAAAAACTCCTGCGCCTCGGCGTTGGTCGTCGTCACCGGGAACCGGATCGCCGGCATCCCCTTCATCAGCACGGCGGCCTGGCGCGGCCCGTCGTCGAACCATTCGCCGTGCAGCGAATGGCCCGGGGCAATCCCGGGCACGGCGTTCGTGCTGCCGGCCTTGCCCGCAACCGCGCTCACCGCCGAGTCGTCCGCCGTGGTGGAAAGCGCGCTCGCGCCGAGCCACGAAGTCAGCAAGAGCGCCGTGAGGATGGACGGGCCAGGCGATGGGTTCATGCGATGTGTCCGCGGCACTATCGATCACGGCGGCAAGCTGAGGCAAACCAATAATGCCAGTCCCGCGACTGACAATCATAAGATGTCCTGCTGGGCGTGGGCCATGCGCCCCACCTTCGCCCTCGTCATCCGCACGCCCCTCTGACATCGTCCGCTCATGGCTGCCTGGACGCGTCGAGACTGGCTGCGGCGAGGGGCGAAGCTGTCGCTTGCCGCAGGGGCGTTCTACGGCTTGTTCCGGTGGTTCGAGAGCCACACGGTTTTTCAGCCCTATGCGCGCTTCTGGGCGGAAGGCAGCGCCCTGGACCGGCCCTGGGAGGATGTCTATTTCACCACCTCCGATGGTGTTCGGCTCAACGGTTGGCACTTTCCGGCCAAACCCGAGCCCCCGCGGCGCCCGTGGACCGTCCTGCTATGTCATGGCAACGCGGGGAACATCAGCCATCGCCTCTCCCTTTACTCGGCCCTGCTCGAGGCCGGGGTGAGCGTCTTCGCCTTCGATTACCGCGGGTACGGACGCAGCGCCGGCCGGCCATCCGAACGGGGAACGTATCTGGACGCGGAGGCGGCGCACGCCTGGTTACGCCAGCAGGGCGTCGCCCCGTCGAACATCCTCGCCTACGGCGATTCTCTGGGCGGCGGTGTGGTGAGCGAACTCGCCTTGCGCCAGACACTCGGCGGGTTGGTGCTCCAGAGCACCTTCACCAGTGTCACCGATCTCGGCTCGGAGGTTTTTCCCTGGCTGCCGGTTCGCACGCTGGGCCGCATCAAGTACGATACCCTGGGGAAGCTCCCGCGGATCGCCGTGCCCGTGCTGGTGATGCATGCAAAGGGCGACCAACTCGTGCCGTTCCACCACGCCGAGAAGCTCTACGCGGCGGCTCGGCAGCCCAAGCTCTTTGGTGACCTGGCCGGCGGACATAACGACGTCCTCGAAGCTGATCGCGCCAGGTTCATCGCGAACGTGACCGCTTTCCTCAAGCTGGCCGAGGCTGGCCCGCCCACACCGCCAAGCCCACCGCTGGACACCGGACGGTAGAGGCCGGCTGGCGGCGTGGCAGGGGCGGGGTTATCCCGGTGGCCAGGCCATCGGGCGGCCGCCGAGAATGTGGCAGTGGAGGTGAGGCACCGATTCTCCACCATCCGGCCCGTTGTTGATGACGAGGCGGTAGCCGTTGGCCAGCCCCAGAGTGCGTGCGATCTCGGCGGCCTTCAGCAGGAGGTGGCCAAGGAGGGCCTGGTCCACGCCCGAGGCCTCGGCCAACCGGGGTATGGGCTTGCGGGGCACCACCAGGACGTGGGTGGGCGCTTTGGGGCCGATGTCGCGGAAGGCCACGACCTGATCGTCCTCATAGACCAGGCTGGCCGGGATTTCCCGGTCGCAGATCTTCTGAAAGAGGGTCTTGTTCATAACTATCGTGCGACATCGGCCAGGCCATCACCCGCCGGGTTCGTGCCGGACACCCGTGCCGCGCGCAAAGCGTGGCCGGAGCAGTCCCGCGCTTGCGATGGGTCAGAGCACGACCAGCGCACAGCCGCTGACCTGCTCGTCCTCGCCCAGGCAAAGCCGGAGGTACTCGACGATGTGATCGTTCAGGCGCTGACAACGGCCGCCCCAGCGTTGCGCCCCGGTGAGTTGCTTGACGCACGCGCGCAGGCCGGTGAACCGCACCACCCGCGGCGACTCGCGCATGTGGAGGCGCAACTCATCCCGCAGCCGCGGGAAGAAGGCGAGCTCGAAGCCTTTGCCCGAGTCGCAGGCCAGGCGCCGCAGGTCGGCCTCGATGACCTTCGTCGGCCGCGGCGCCTCGGGAGCGGGGTCGGCCATGACCACTTCCATGCCAAAGCCGCGCAGCACTTTAGCCAAGGCCTGGGAAAACTCGCCCACCGACACGAACTCGCGGCCCAGTTCCTGTTTGAAGTAGTGCAACACCCCGGCGGCGGCGTTGCGGATGAGTTCGGGGTCGAGGTTCGACGCCGAAGCGCCGATCAACTCGATGGCGACATGCTCGGCCGAGCATGGGATGGCGCCGCTTGACGTCTCAAAAACCAGGCAATCGGATTGTAGCTGTATCACGACGAACCTCCAGTTTCTTGACCGCTTGCAGGAACTCGGTTGCCTCCTCGAACCGGCGATAGACACTCGCGTAACGCACGTAGGCCACTCCATCCAACCCGCGGAGTTCTTCCATGACCCGCTCGCCAATCGCCGAGCAGGGAACCTCGCCCACGAAGCTGTCGCCAATGTCCGAACTGATCCGCTCGACCACCTCTTCGATGGTCTCCGGGCTGACGGGGCGTTTCTGACAGGCCTTGCGGATCCCGTTGAGGAGCTTGTCCTTCGAGAAGTCCTCGCGTCGGCCGTCCCGTTTGACCACCATCAACCCCGGCTGCTCGACCTGCTCATAGGTGGTGAACCGGTGCCCGCACTTGAGGCACTCGCGGCGCCGCCGGATGGTGGCGCCTTCCCGCGAGGCGCGAGAATCGATCACCTTATCATCCAAGGCATCACACTTGGGACATCGCATAAGCCGGCCACGCAACCGCTACCGCTAAATGTGGCTGGTGGGTTGTTAGCATACTAGGGATTGTGGCGTCAAGCGTGAGAAATGCAAAAACCGCCGTTTCCTGATTTCGGGTCTGGATCGGGCTGGTGGGAGCGCGTTGCGTAACTCGAACCCGAGGCGAGACGGCAGCCAAGGCGTGATGAAGGAAGGAGGAAGAGCAGACTCGGAAGTCCACTGGGAAGTCTGCGTTACGGGCACCGCGCGCTCTGCGTCAATCTGCGTCAATCTGCGGACGCTTGGTCTTGGACAATCCTGATCTATCCCGGGCTTGACTACCGGGCCGTTAGAGGGCAGACACCAGTGTCGCTCCGTACATGGCGGCTCGGTACCCTGCATCATGAGTTTGCGCACTTGCCTTTGGCTGACGTTCCTGGCGGCCCACCTCGGAGTGGCGCGAGCCGCCCCGGAGGCCTTCCCCATCCGGGGGATGCTTCCCTGGCACAACTTCCTCTCCGGACCGACCTCTTGGAACGAGGACGAATACCGCCGTTACTTCGCGCGGATGAAGGCGGCAGGGCTGAATTACGTCGCGTTCCATTGCTACACCGGGGGCGCGGAGCGCTACGCCCTCTACGTGGAACCGACCATCCGGATGAAGTTCAAGGACGTGGTGCCCGAGGCCGGGTTCGACACGTCGCTGAGCGCGCGCTGGGGGTATCGCCCGCTGGCAGTCGCCGACTTCGCGTTTGACACGGCGCGGTTGTTTCAAGTGCCCGTGGGCGGGCGCGGCTTCGGCAGCGACTGCGCCGTGCTGGCGACGGACCGGGAGGATCGGTATCGCCGCGCCCAGGGACTGATGCGCCAGGTCTTCGACATGGCCCGCGAGCAGGGCCTCCAGACGGGACTGGGCTTCGAGTTCGGGGTTCATCCGCCCGAGTTTGCGTCGATTGTGCCCCCGGAGTCGTGGATTCGCGGGGCGATGCTGCCCGACCCCACGCACCCGGCGAACATCGAGATTCTGCGGTCCACCCTCGACAACATCCTGGAGACGTATCCGCGGTTGGACTGGCTCTGGCTCTGGCTGCACGAGCACACTATGTACGTGGGCAAAGCGCAGCCCGGGGACCGGTTCCGGGCGTTGTTGGGCCGGCACGCGCAGTTTTTCTCGGATGCCGGCAGCGAGGACGTGGTGTTCAACGGCGTGTGGTCGCTGGCGTATGTGCGGCTGGTGCAGAGCCACCTGGCGCAACGGGGCTCGAAGGTGCGGCTGGTGTTGAGCGGTTGGGGCGGAGGCAATCAACTGCCGGGCGTGCTGCGCGGGCTGGACCGCGTGCTGCCGCGTGATGTCGTGTTCTCGTGCCTGAACCCGGACCAGGGCTGGTCGCCGCAGCCCGCGGTGCTGGGGGAGATCGCGCGGCGGCGCGATGTTTGGGCGATTCCCTGGCTCGAGGGCGATGAGCAACTCTGGCACCTGCAACCACGTGTCAATCTGCTTCGCAGCCATTTGCGGCTGGCGCGCGACCAGAAACTCCAGGGCGTTCTGGCGATCCACTGGCGCACGGAGGAAACGCGGGGCAATTTCGAGGCCTTCGCCCAGTACGCCGCCAACCCGCTCACTGGCCCGACCGTCGAGGAGTTCTACAAGCAGTTCGTCGAGCCCCGCTTCGGGGCGGAGGCCGCCGTCAAACTGGCTCCGGCGCTGGCCCAGTTGGACCGCTCGCAGAGCCTGGGATCGCCCTCGCCGGAGTATTTTCCTTACGATCCCCACTGGGGGCGATTGCGGCCCGCGCAGCGTCCGCCATTCGAGCAACTGGTTGCGACCGTCCAGGACCTGCTTACGCGCAACACGACGCCCATCCAGCAGGAGCAACTGAATTGGCTGCTGGCCAAGTTCCAGTTCACCCTGTTGCTGGATGAGGTCAGCCGCGGGCTCGAGCCCGCCTTTCTGCTTAAGGACCGCTGGCTCCGCGGCGAGGTCGTGGCGGCGCAGTTCAAAGTGGAACTGGCGGCGGCCCGCCAGGCACTGGCCGGCGCGCCGGTGGAGGCGCTCTTTCGCACCTACGCCCGCAGCGTCTCGTCGCGCGGCGAACTGGGCGTGCTGAGTTCGCTCAACCAGAAGCTCTGGCTCGAGTATCTCGAACTGCAACGCTGGGTCGAGGAGGCCGCCAAGCAAACGCCCTGACGCAGCCGCTCCGCCGCGCGCAAACCGCCGCCATGATCCTGGCAGCTTTTCCCGGTCGAGTCGTGGCCCGCGGGGAGAGGAGGCCGTGGCGGCAGGGCTTCGGGCAGGCCGGCAGGTGGGTTGCGAAGGGACTCTTGCTGGCGCTGGCGTGCGCACCCGCTGCGGGGCACGGTCAGTCCTACGAGGTTTCCGGCGACCTGGTCTATGAGACATTCGGCACGACGCGGCCGCGCAAACCGCTCGAACGACGCTTTTCCGTAACGGTGGACGGCGCACGGTGGTCCATTCGCACAACCCTGGGCGGGACGAATGACAGCATCGAGAGCTTCATCGATGCGTTCGACGGCACGAACCTCCTCGGCATCGTCAACTACCGCGGGGCCGCCAACAACCGGGCGTCGGTAAGAGTCGAACCCACGGACGTGCCGAACCCGGAGATGGGAACGGGTTCGGCGGCGCTCTGGCTCGCCTTCGCCTCGGCGGCTCACCTGCGGTCTCAGGCCGCGCCGCGGCTGGCGCCCATCTGGCTCCTCGACGACCCGGCACAACGGGCCGCCGGGTTCACCGTGGCCGCCAAATGGACCCTGTCCAAGGCCCCACCCGGCCTGCCTGCCATCGTGGAATACCACGACGACGGGCGGGTTTATTTCGTCCAGGACGGCCGCAGCGGCCAGGAACCGCGCCCGGAACCCTTTGACGCGGGCTACGTGCGCGCCACTTACCGGGCCTTCACGTTCACCAACGCCGCGGGGCTCTCTGTCCCGCGCAGCTTCACCTACGAAGAGTCCCGGCCCGATTACGCCCGCGCGCGCACGACCAACGACGTGATGCGGAGCCTGCGAATCAGCGTGAGCGGCGCGGTGCTCAGCGCGCCCCCCGGGCAGGGAATCGCCCCAATCCTCTTCACCAACAAGGTCTTCGTGACCGACCACCGGTTCCAGGCGACAGAGGGAGTCTCGTTGCAGTACGTGTGGACCAACGCCGTTCTGGCAGGCGCCCACCACCCCGTCGTCAGCAGCGCCCTCAGGCGGGCGCGCGCCGCTCTCCCGCACCCGGAGCAGCCGAACGCCGGCGAGGCGCCGACGCCCAATCCCTGAAGGCTTGCAGAGCGGCCCGGTGCCGGCGGCGCCGGTTTTGGCGGAGCAGCAGGCGCGCGGCGGCAGGGCGCGGCATAGGCAAAACCCTTAGACCCGCTCAGGGCTGACCCGCGAGTGGAAACAGGGAGGCTCCCAATTGCCGCCGGCCGCGTCTGGTCTTATTTTGTCTCCATGACGACAATAAATGCGAACTCGACCGGGACAGTCGGCGCCACCGTGGCTCACACGGCCATGGTCTCCCCCAATGAGGTGGTCGATTTTCTCGCGCGCTCGAAGGTGTTCCAGGACTACGCGCGGTCGTTTACCGAGATGACGGGGTTGCCCCTCGTGCTGCGTCCGGTGGAGTCGTGGCAATTGCCCTACCAGGGACGGCAGAACCGGAGCCGCTTTTGCGCGTTGCTGGTCCAGAAGAGCAGTGCCTGCGCGTCGTGCCTGCGCACGCAGCAAAGTCTGTCGGAGTCAGCGGCCGCGGAGCCGCAGACGGTGACGTGCGCGACCGGGCTGTTGGAGATGGCGGTGCCGTTGCGCTTGAACGGCCGGCTGGTGGGCTTCCTCCAGACGGGCCAGGCGCTGCGCCGCCGCCCCACGGGGGCGCAGTTCGAGCGGGTGGCGCGGCAAGCGGCCGAATGGGGCATCGAGGCGGGCCGGGAGGAACTCCGCGAGGCCTACTACGAGGCGCGCGTGCTCGGTCCGACCGAGCAGGAGGCGATCCTCGTGCTGCTGGGGGTGTTTGCGCAACACCTGACGATGGTGAGCAACCAGGTGGTGGTCTATCGGGAACACACGGAACCGCCGGTGATCGCCAAGGCGAAGGCCTTCATCGAAGCCCACAAAGGCGAGGAATTGACGCTGCCGCAGGTGGCCAAGGCGGTGAACGCGAGCACGTATTACTTTTGCAAGATCTTCCGGAAGTTCACCGGCACCACGCTCATGGAGTACATCTCGCGGGTGCGCATCGAGAAGGCCAAGAACCTGGCCTTGAACCCGAATCTCAAGATCAGCGAGATCGCCTTCGAGGTGGGCTTCCAATCCCTGACCCACTTCAACCGTGTGTTCCGGAAGCTGACCGGCCACTCGCCCACCGGTTACCGGGAGCAGTTGGCGGTGAGTTGAGGCCGAGGGGTTTCAACCCTGGCCATAGAACTCGGCGATGGCGTCGCACACGCGGTCGGCGGCCTCGAGGGTCATCTCGCCGTGGATGGGCAATGAGAGAATTTCCTTGACAACAGCCTCGGTGCGCGGGAGCGGCGGCAGGGCTGGGTAGCGGTGGGTGATGGCGGGTTGCTGGTGGTTGGGGACGGGGTAATGGATGCCGGTCTCGATCGCGCGGTCTTTGAGGAATGTCTGGAGGGCATCCCGGCGGGCGCAGCGGACGACGTACATGTGGTACACGGGGCTGGCCCAGGGCCGTTCGGGTGGAGGGGTGACGAGGCCGGCCAGCCGGCGGGTGTAATGGGCGGCGAGCCGGCGGCGGTTGGCGTTGAAGGCGTCCAGGTGCGCGAGCATCACGCGGCCGACGGCGGCCTGGATTTCGTTGAAGCGGATGTTGAACCCCGGCAATTCGTGGAGGTATTTGTCCTTGCGCCCGTGGTTGCGAAGCATCCGGACCTTCTCGGCGATGGCGGCGTCGCTGGTGACCAGGCAGCCGCCGTCGCCGAGCACCGTGAGGTTTTTCGAGGGGAAGAAACTGAAGGCGCCGCAAACGCCCATCGAACCCACGGGTTTGTCCTTGTAACGGGCGCCCTGGGCCTGGGCGCAGTCCTCGAGCACCCAGAGGCGGTGTTTGGCGGCCAGGGCGAAGATGGGGTCGAGGTCGGCGGGATGGCCGTAAAGATGCACGGGGATGATGCCGACCGTGCGCGGTGTGATCAGCGATTCGAGCTGCGCCACGTCCAGGCAGCAGGTGTCGTCGATGTCGATGAAGACCGGGCGGGCGCCACAATGGATGAGCGGTTCCATGGTGGGGAACGCCGTGTGAGAGGGGACGATGATCTCATCACCGGGCTTGATGCCCTGGGCCAGGTGCAGCAGATAGACCAGCATCGTCCAGGACGAGCCGAGGACGGCGTGCTGCACCTGTGTGGCCCGTGCCAACTCCTCCTCGAAGGCCTTGCATTCTTTGGCGAGGATGTACTGGCCGGAATCGATGGCGCGCAGGGCCGCGGCCTTGACTTCGTCGTTCACGAAGCACCGTGAGAGGGGGATCTTTTCCATATCGACGCGACAGTGGGAGGGAATGGGGGCGGCAGGTCAGGTGAGTTCAACGGTCCGGCCGGAGCGCGCCGACTCGAAAGCAGCCTCGAGGACGCGGACGGTGTGGAAACCGGCCCAACCATCGGCGCTGGGGGCCTGGCGGGACTTGACGGAGTGGAGAAAGGCCTGCAACTGGGCCAGGAGCGGCTCGACCGGCGCGCATTCGACCTGAGTCAGCGCGCCCTCGACGGCCTGGATTTGACCGCCCTCCCGCGTATGCCGGTTGGCGAAAGTCTTGATCTTGTACTGGGCCACGTTGAAATCGCAGACCGCGCTCAAGTCGCTGCCCGTGATGGTGAGGTCGCGGAACTTGCCCGGCAGGAAGTAATTGGTCTCGACCACACCCCAGACGGGTCCCGCCGCGGTTTGGTACTCGAGGGAGAGCAGGGTCGCGTCGTCGAAGCCCGGACCGCGTTCGAGGAAGTCGCGCATGACGGCGGTGACGCGGCGCGGGGTAGAGTCGAGGAGGTGGTTAAAGAGGTCGATGAAATGAATGGCGTCGGCGAAGGCGATGCCGGAGTCGCTGCGCGGGCGTTTGAATCCGCTGAAGTTGGAACGCAGGAGTTGGAGCCGTCCGAACCTGCCCTCGGCGATGGCCTGCTTGAGCCACTGGGTGGCGGTGTCGAAGCGAAAGATGTGGCCAACCTGAAGCACACGCCGGCGGCGGTCGGCCAGTTCCGCAAGCGCGCGCGCCTCGCCGGAAACGAGGGTGATCGGCTTCTCGACGAACACATCCTTGTCGGCCTCGAGAAACTGGCGGCAAAGAGTGAAATGGCTCTGCGCCGGGGTCACCACCACGGCGGCGTCCACGAGGCCGGCAAAGTCCTGGGAGTTGGCACTGACGCGCTCGGGCGGCAAGCCGAGCTTGCGCGCCGCCTCGAGCGCCTTCGGCTGCGGGTCGCAGACGAACAGCTCGACCGGCAGCGAGTTGAGGACACGGAGGTGGTTAGCGCCCCAGCGCCCGAGGCCAAGCAACAGAATCTTCATCATGACATTTCTTCACGCACCAGCGCGCGGCAACCTATCTCACTTTCGCTAAACGACGGACCCGCCACGATTAGCGAGGGCCGCGCCTTTCATTCCCGAAAAGGGACTCAGGTGCAAGCGGTTTCTTCACGGCGCCCGGCATTCGCGGATCATCATCACCTGTTGGAGAACAAATCCCAGTAACCGCAGCGCAGAACCAGGCGCAGGGTCACTCGGGCTTCGCGTTGCTGGAGCGACTCGGCAAAACCGTGCGCGGCGACGAGCCAGACGCGGCGCCTGCCAGTGAGCCAGCGCACCAGCGCGGCCTCGTCGGGCAGCACCCAGGGTTCAAACCGTTGGCGGTTGCCCGCGGACTCGAAGGGCACCTGGGTCAGGTCCAGGCCGCCCAGGTAGGGGCGATTCGTAGCGCTGAGGACGGGCGCCGCGTAGAAAGGCAGTCCTTGCGGGAAGCGTCCCCAGCAAATGACGACGTCATCCGGCCGATACCCGTCGCGCAGCGCCCGACCGATGGGCTTGAGCGTTTGGTTGTGGCGGAGCGCCGTCTCGAACGACGGGACGGCGAGGGAGAACAGCGCGAGATTGATCAGGGCGAGCAAAGTCGCCGCGCGGAAACAGCCGGGGGCAGTGATCGTGCGCAGGCGGCAGGCCGCCAAACCCGTCACGAGGGCTCCGAACGTCCCGTAACCCAAGAGCCAGCCGGCAGCCTGGGGCTTGAACACGAACCAAATCGCCACCGGGGCCGCGACCATGCCGAGCGCCGCGGACATCAAACAGGCGCGCCAAGCCCAGGGCGGGAGTCCACTGGGGGCGGCGCTGCTGCCGTGCACACCTCCCGCGCCGAACCAGCGGATCACCACGAGAATGGCCAGGGGCGGGAACATGGGGAGGATATAGGCCGGCAGTTTCGCGCGCGAGAAGGAGAAGATCGTGAAGGTAACCAGCGCCCAGACGCTCAAGAACAACCAAGCCTGCCGCTCCAAAACGGAGAGGTTGCGCCAAACCGCGCGCCGCCACAGGAATCCCACCAGCAGCGTCCAGGGAAGGAACCCGACCGCCAGGATCCCCACGAAGTAGAGCGGATGTCCGCGGCGGTTCTTGATGGCCGTGCCCAGGGCGTGGCCGACGGCCTGTCCGAAGGCCATGTAATCGAAAGCGCCGGGCACTCGCTGCCACACGAGCGCAAACCAGGGCGCCACCACGAGCGCGAACACCGCCAACCCGGCCATTGCTCCCAGCGCGAGCAATCGCCACCTGGGCGTGACGCCGCGCCCATACCAGGCGAGCGCGAGCAAGGCCGCCATGGGGACCGCCAGGGCGATAGGTCCTTTGGTGAGAAAACCCAGGCCCATCGCGGCTGCCGCGCCGCAAATGCAGCCGAGAAACCGCGTGAGCCGCTGCCGGCCAGCTTCCGCCGTGGTTGCGGGCGGGTCCTGCAACGCGCGCCAGGCCCGCCAGAGCAACCACCCTGCCCAGGCGATGAACTGCGTCAGGAGGATGTCCGTGGTCAACATGCGCGCCATGGCGAAATAAAGCAGGGAGCTCTGGAGGATCATGGCGGCCCAGAAGCCCGCGCGCGCGCCAGCCAGGCTCCGGGCGAAGAGCCAGGCCACGGCCACGCCACTGATGCCAGCGAGGGCCAGTGGCAGGCGCACCGCCCATCCGTTCTGGCCGAACAGCTTCATCGAGGCCGCGACCATCCAATAAGTCACCGGCGGCTTGTCGAGGTGCGGCGCGTACCAGAGATGCGGAACCACCCAATCGCCGCGTTCGAGCATCTCCCGGGCGATTTCGGCGTAACGGCCTTCGTCCGGCTCGTTCAGCGAGCGTCCGCCCAGCGAGAAGAAGAAGGTGAGCAGGGTGAGCCCGACCAGCACCCACCGGCGAGGGAGGCTGGCGGCGAGTTCGCGCACGGACGGCACAGGGGCATTCTCAGGGCCGCGATTCACCGTGTCAAAACGGTTTGTGTCCAACCCCGGGACCGAACGCTTCGCTCTGCCTCGACCGAGGCAGGCGAAGGGCGCGGGCAGCTCCGGCGGGGATACGCTGTTTGCCCAATGGATTCCGCTCGTGACAATCCGGCGGGCAAGGTGTCCAATGGGTGGTGGAAAACCTAGCGGCCATGCCCGAGCTCGAAGAGCGTGAACCAGCGTTGGCGGCCCCCTCGACGGCTTGGGGGGAAAGCGGCTTTGCCGCGGTGTACGCCGAGCACGCCCGCGCCATCTATTACCTCGCGCTCCGCTTTCTGGGCGACCCCACGCAGGCGGAGGACGCCGCACACGACGTGTTCGTGAAGGCCTACCGCAAGTTCGACCAGTTCCGCGGGGATTCGGCGGTGCGCACCTGGCTCTACCGCATCACCATCAATCATTGCCGGAACCTGCTTCAATCGTGGCACCAACGAACCATGGTGACCAATGCGGACGAAGCCGTGTGGGAACAGGCCTCGGGCCAGGATGAAGGCCCGTTGCGCGCGCTCGAGCTCAAGGAGTTGGGCCAGCGCATCGGCCGCACCCTCGAGGCCCTGCCCGAGGAGTACCGGCTCCTGCTGCTGCTCGTGGCCGACGAGCGGCTCAGCTACGAAGAAGTGGGACATCTCACCAGCCAGAGCGCCGATGCCGTGCGCGGCAAACTGCACCGCGCGCGCAAGGCCTTCGCCGCCGCTTTCGCCAAAACAGCCTGAGGCCCGCTATGGAACCAAAACCATCCGTCACCCGCCTGACCCAGAAGCAGAGCGCGGTCGAGCAAACACTCCCGGCGCAGAGCGCCATCACCAACTCCAACGCCCGCGATTTCAACTCGGTCGAGGAACTCCTCCGGTGGGATACCGACCAGACCCCGCCCCCGCCGACCCTCGGCGCCCGGCTGCGCCGCACGATCAACCGCGAACCGCGGCCCGCGCGGTCGTGGTGGGCGAGGATCCTCGGGCGCGGCCAATCCGACTCGTGACGGCTCCCGGGCGCGTCCGCACGGCGTATCCTTTGCCGACTCCAGCCGCATGAGCGCAGCCGACGACATCGAGCACCTGATCCGGGCTCGCTACCCGGTGCTTTACGTGCTCTCGAGCGAGGAGGGGCGCGTGCAGGACATCGTACTCGAGATCGCCCAGCGCCGCCGCAAGCGCGTCTTCGAGTGGAGCTGCACGACGGGGGTCGTTCCGGCGGGCGCCTCGATCCAATCACAGAAGACCCGTTCGCAGGCCACCAAAGACCCGCTGGCGGCCCTGGACCAGGTCATCGACCAGGTCGAACCGGCTTTGTTCATCTTCAAAGACCTGCATCCCTACCTGAACAAGGCGAACTTCGCGGTGATACGCAAGCTCAAGGAGATCGCCCTCCAACTGAAGCACAGCCTCAAGACCATTCTCATCGTCTCACCGGTGCTTGACCTGCCGGCGGAGCTCGAGAAAGAGGTGTGCGTGGTTCAGTTCCCGCTGCCCGGCCTGCCGGACCTCGCGGCCCTGTTGGACCGGGTGATCGACGAAGTGCACACGGTCGAGCAGGTGCGGGTCGAGTTGGACGAGCCCGGGCGTGAGCGTTTGCTGCAGGCGGCCCTGGGCCTGACGCTGACGGAAGCGGAGAACGTCCTCGCCAAGATGCTGGTCAAACACGAGCGGTTGGGGGGCGACCTCGTGCGGGAGATTTTCACGGAGAAGCAGCAGATCATCCGCAAGAACGGGCTCTTGGAGTACTGCACGCCGGGGGAATCCTTCGCCGCGGTGGGGGGATTGGGGGTGCTCAAGGACTGGCTCCAGAAACGCGCGCTGGCGTTCACCGAGGAGGCCCGCGCCTTCGGCCTGCCGGCTCCCAAGGGGCTGTTGCTGCTGGGGGTGCAAGGCTGTGGCAAGAGCCTCTGTGCCAAAGCGGTGGCCGACCTCTGGCAATTGCCCCTCCTGCGCTTCGACATGGGACGGATGTTCGGCAGCCTCATGGGGTCGTCCGAGGAGAACGTCCGGCGGGCGATTGCGGTGGCCGAGTCGATCGCCCCGGCGGTGCTGTGGGTGGACGAGATCGACAAGGCCTTCGCGGGCGCCAGCGGCTCGGGGCTGGCCGACGGCGGCACCACCGCCCGCGTCATCGGCACGCTGTTGACCTGGCTCGCCGAGAAGACCGCGCCGGTCTTTGTGGTGGCCACCGCCAACGACATCTCCCAATTGCCCCCCGAGTTGCTCCGCAAGGGACGGCTGGACGAGCTCTTTTACGTGGACCTGCCCACCGAGGCCGAGCGGCGTGAGATCCTGCAGATTCACTTGCGCAAGCGGGGCCGCGACCCGGTGAAGTTCCACCTGGCGCCGTTGATCGAGGCGAGCCGCGAGTTCAGCGGGGCCGAGGTCGAGGAGGCTATCATTAGCGCGCTTTATGATGCCTTCTATGCCCGCCAGGAACTCGCCACCGAGCATATTCTCCTGGCCCTGGGGCAAACGGTGCCCATGGCCAGGACGATGGCCGAGGCGATCCAGCGGCTGCGCCAGTGGTCCCTGGGCCGCGCGCGCCACGCCAGCGCGCTCCAACAAGAGCCGCTCGAGACCGATACGGGCCTGATTGCCGCGCTGAGTTGAGCGCGCGGGGCCAAGGCCGGCGGCAAGCCCAGAGCTCGGTCACGCCAGCATCCGTCGCATTCTCAGCCCCGGCGGGGTGGCATCCTGGTCTCGCCAACGGCCGGTTCCCCGGGTTTACCACCTGCGCCTGTGTCGCGCCACTGCCAACCACGCCGCGCCCACGGCCAGCAACGCCCAAGTCGATGGCTCGGGCACGGGCACGAAACCGTAGATATCGAAGAGGTAGGGGACGCCGTATGGGAAGTAAAACTTCAGCTCGACCTCCTGGCCGGAGTAGGCGGAGACGTCCACTGCTCGCCACATGCTGCCTGCCCCCTCGCCCTCGAGGTCGATCGAGGCCTGACGCACCCCATTAAGATAGACCTGGATGTCCTCGCCAGGCGGCATGCCCGGGGTGCCGAAGTTGCCGGGGTACTGCCGATAGTCCAACCGGGACATCCGTGGCGGCACTGTGCCCACCTGTGCCAGCGAGAACGCCGGGCGTGGTATCCCACCCGACCCAGCCCACAAGGTGTACTGGGATACGCGCAGCTGGTAGCTGCCTCCAATCCCGAAAGAGGTACCTAGTCCAAACGGGATCTCTCCGTCGCCGACGCCGACCAAGCCGTAATACGGGTAGCGGTCCACCTGATCGCTAACGGTCCAGCCCCGGAACACATCGTTGACGGGGGCGAAGAGCCGCGGTTGCCGCGGCCAGTCCGTCGCCGGACTGAACATAACGGCGTTCGACAGATCGGGTTCGTTGAAGCCCAGGTTGATGAAGTCCCCTGCCGCGACCGAAGTCTCCAGCACGGCCAAGGCGAGCAAAACCTGGAGGGGCCGGTTCATTGGAAGTACTGATCCACGGCATCCGGGGAGGCATACCAATCAAGCACGATGTCCGCCTGGCCGGTTCGCCTTGGTTCCCCTTGTCTATTACCTGCACCGGCGTCGCGCCAGCGCCAGCAACGCCCCGCCCATGACCAGCAACGCCCAAGTCGATGGCTCGGGCACGGGCACGAAACCGATGATGTCGAACCTGTAGGCCACAGCGTCCGGGAAATAGAACTTCAGCTCGACCTCCTGGCCGGAGTAGGCCGAGACGTCCACTGCTCGCCACATGCTGCCTGCCCCCTCGCCCTCGAGGTCGATCGAGGCCTGACGCACCCCATTAAGATAGACCTGGAGGTCCTCGCCGCGCGACCCGCCCACAGTGCCGAATTTCCCCGGGTTCTGCAGGTAGTTGAGGAATGCTGCGCCTTCCGGCACCCGGCCCGTCTGGGACAACGAGAACGCTGGCCGCCCCTGCCCACCGTTGACGGTCCAGATGGTGTACTCCGACACTCTCACGCGATAGAAGCCGGGCACCCCGCCCAGCCCAAACGGGATCTCACCATCGCCAACGCCGACCAACCCGTAGTATGGGAAGCGGTCCACCTGGTCGCTCACGGTCCAGCCCCGGAATGCCTCGTTGACGGGGGCATAGGGCTTTGGGTCCCGCGGCGTGACCGTCACCGGACTAAACAGAACGACGTGCGAGAGGTCTGGATCGTCGAAGCCGAGGTTGATGAACTCGCCCGCCGAAAGCGCCGTGGGCACTGCAATCACCGCAGCCCAGGATGCGATGCGGGCTTTCATGGCACGACCACGCTGGCTGTCGCGGCCCGACTCAAATTGTTAAACGAACCCGAGCCCGTGTTCACCAGCTTCACAGTGTGAACCCCGTAGAGCACGAGCGGGGTCGTTCCGCGGTGGTCGGGTCGCTGGCGGCCTGCCCGGCTCACCCGCCGTACGAGCGCTGTCCTCGCAGGAATCGCCGACCCGCATTCTGCGCCAGGCTTCCCCGTGTCCATAACGAATAAACTACGCCCTCACGGCTCATAGTCGTCAAGCCACTTCGCAATCCTCTTTGCAGCCCGCTTGCGCCGCAGGCCGGCGCAAGGCTTCATGCCCATCGAGCACCCCCCACGTCTGCACCCTCCTCAGCACCAGCGCCTGCGTCGCGCCCCTGCCAACCACGCCGCGCCCACGGCCAGCAACGCCCAACTCGACGGCTCGGGCACGGGGACGAAACCGATGATGTCAAAATCGTGCAGTGTTCCCGCCGGGAAGACGAATTTCAGTTCGGCCTCCTGCCCGGCAACCGCGGAAACATCCAGAAACGTGACTCCGGACCCGGTTGGGATGGGAGGAGGGGTCAGGACGCCAGGACGCCCGTCAATGTAAGCCTCCAGCGGGCCAAAGTACCCGCCGCCCTCCCACACCTTCAACCACGCGGCATCTACCGGCACCCTGCCCACCTGGGAGAGCGTAAGCGTCGGCCTCAGCGGCATCCCCCCACCGAAGATGAACTCATCGTAAACGTTGACGTCGAGGTGGTACCTGCCGTACCAGGCCAGGGACTGCGGATCCACCGAGGGCGTCAAGCCGAACGGAGGCGAGCCGCCATCCACGCTGATCCGCCCAGAATCGGGCCATTGGGCGGCGGGAGGATTGATGGTCCACCCGCGCAACACCTCGTTGGCGGGTCCTACGTGAACACCCCGCCCGATACTGAACTCGACGTGCGATAGGTCGGGGTCGTCGAAGCCGAGGTTCACGAACTCCGCCCCACGACCCGTGACCGCGGAGAACAGGACCAGCATGAGAGGGAGAGCCATTGTGTTCATGGCGTGACGAGAACCGAAACCGCCTGACTGAGGTTCTTGAAGGAGCCCGCGCCGGGCGAACTCCTTTTACTCATATAGCAAGGACATTCATCCGGGTTTATCCAAGCACAACACATTTCTTGGTGATCTCGAACCGTCTTTTGTCTCGCCGGTGGGTGCCATTCCGGCGCGCACGGTCCTGCCGGACCTGGCTTCGCCGATGCCTTGCGCCAACAGGCCGCTCCTTTCCCGAGCCGAGTCGCCGAGTCGAGGAGTTGAGTTTGAACTGGCATTGCCTGTGGCGCATCATTGACACTTGCCTTGTCATGAGCGCGACCCAAGCGACCTGGATTGTGCGACCTCCCGAGGTTCGCGACGAGCGGACAGACGCATGAGTCTGGCCAAGTCTGACCTGGCGAAGGTTCGCCACGATCTGCGCACGCCCATCAACCACATCATGGGCTATTGCGAGCTGTTGCTCGAGGAGCCCGATCTGCCGCCGGAGTTCCGAGAGGACCTGGGACGGGTGCGCAACGGCGGCCGCCAATTACTGGGCTTGATCAACGAGTACTTCGACGAGGCGCAATTCGAGAACAAGCGCCGTGATCTGCACCAGGTGCATCACGACTTGCGCACGCCGGTGAATCACATCATCGGCTACAGCGAGATCCTCCTGGAGCAGGCGGCCGAGCTCGGCTTGAAGCGGCTCATCCCTGACCTGCGACGCATCCACGAGGCGGCCAGGACCTGGTTGACGCTGGCGGAAAGGCATCTGCTCCCCGGAGCAGGCGAGTCGAGCGCAGCCGTGCCCCTGCCCCCAACGCGGCAGGCGATGATCCCGTTCCCCGAGCCCGCCGCGGCCGCACCCGGGCGGGTCGAGCCCGTTCGAACCGCCGACCGCGCCGACGAAGGCCAGTTGCTGGTGGTGGACGACGATGCGGCCAACCGGCTGATGCTAGCCCGGCGGCTGCGCCGGCAAGGCTACACGGCGCGGGTCGCGGAGGGCGGCCGGCGCGCGCTGCAATGCGTGAGGCAAGGCGGGTTCGACCTGGTGCTGCTGGACCTGGTGATGCCGGGGATGGACGGCCTGGAAGTGCTGCGCCGGTTGCGCCAGGAAAAGTCGATGAGCGAGCTGCCGATCATCATGGTCACCGGGAAGGATTCGAGCGCCGACGTGGTCGAGGCGCTCAAGGCGGGCGCCAACGACTATGTCACCAAGCCGGTGGACTTCTCCGTGGCCATGGCCCGTGTGCGCACCCAGCTTTCGCTCAAGCGGGCCCAGGAGCAGTTGGCGCAACGCATGGAGGAAATCCGCCAATTGGCGGGGAACCTCCAAAAGCGCAACGATTTCATCAAGCAGGTCTTCGGACGCTACGTAACCGACGACGTCGTGCAGAACCTCCTGGACACACCGCAGGGATTGGACCTCGGCGGCCAAAGGCGCGTGGTGACGATCCTGATGAGCGACCTGCGCGGGTTCACGGCGCTGGCGGAGCGGCTCAGCCCGGAGCAGGTGGTCGAGTTGCTGAACGTGTATCTTGGAGTGATGGCCGAGATCATCACACGCTACCACGGGCTGATCGACGAGTTCATCGGAGACGCGATCCTGGCGGTTTTCGGCGCCACGATCCACCGTGGCGACAATGCGGAGCAGGCGGTCGCCTGCGGGCTGGCCATGCAGCTCGCGATGGAGGAGGTCAACCGCCGGCTGCGCCCGTTGGGTGTGCCGGAATTGGAGATGGGCATCGGCGTCAACACCGGCGAGGTCATTGTCGGCAACATCGGCTCGACCAAGCGGGCCAAGTACGGCGTGGTGGGCAGCAACGTCAACCTGGCCGGCCGCATCCAGTCCGCCTCGGTCGGGTCGGAAGTGCTCATCTCGGAATCGACGGCGGCGACGCTCAAAGACCGGCTGGCCCTGGGCCGGATCGTGACGATCTCGCCCAAGGGCGTGCGCGACCCGGTCACCCTCTACAGCGTGCGCGGCCTGGCCGGCACGCACAATCTCGACCTGCCCACGCGGGCGGACGAGTTGGTGGTGCTGGCGAAGGAATGGCCTGTCCAGTGTTTCCTCCTCGACGATTCGAAGCAGGTGGTCGGCAGCCGCTTCGCCGGAGGGTTGACCTCGGTCTCCCCCAAGAGCGCCGTGCTGCGCACGCCGCGGGCGCTCAAAGAAGGGGCGGACCTGAAACTGCAGCTCGCCTCGAGCGCCGACGGTCCGGAGGTGGCGGAGTTCTACGCCAAGGTGCTCGGCGTCGCGGTGGGTAATGACCAGTGGACGGTTCGCTTCACCTCGACGCCGCCGAGTGCGGTCCTGCGTCTGAGCGAGGCAACGGGCCTGCCCGTTTGAGCGTCGCCCGCACGGCTGCGCGCGCCCAGCGGCCGCGGGAGCGCGTACCCTCGTTTCCTGATTGGCAGCCGCCGCAACCCGGTGGTAGAACCCGGCGCATGGATGCATTGCTAAAGCTTCTGCGCGAAAACGCTTCCTGGAAACCGGGTCAACTGGCCGCGCTGCTGAACATGTCCGAGGCGGAGGTGGCGGCCCGGATCAAGGCCTACGAGGCCGATCAGATCATCCTCGGCTACCGCACGATCATCAATGAAGAGAAGCTCGGCCTGGACAACGTCCGGGCCGTCATCGAGGTCAGGATCACGCCCGAACGGGAGGGTGGTTTCGATCGCATCGCGGAGCGGATCGCCAAGTACGCGGAGGTGCGCTCGTGCTATCTGATGTCCGGGGCTTACGATCTGCTGGTCGAGGTTGAAGGGGCGACGCTGCGCGAGGTGGCGCTGTTCGTCTCGCAGAAACTGGCGACCATCCAGGGCGTGGTCTCGACGGCGACGCATTTCATGCTCAAGCCTTACAAGGAACAGGGTGTGCTCATGGCCCGCGAGCGCAACGAAGAGCGGCTGGCTGTGGCGCCTTGAGGCGAGACGGGGCCGGGGTGTCCGCGAAGTGGCGCCTCGAGACGCGCCCCGTTCGAACGAACCGCCATACGGTTGCGGCGGTCGAACCGCGGCCGGCACCAACTCACGCTCAGCGTCCGCTCCGCCCGAATCGTAACTCGTAGCGAACGCCCTTCTCGACGGGCTCGACCCGCGTCTCCTGGCCGGTGTCAGTAGTCGCCGGGGGCGCCAGCCGCTGGCCATCCGCGTCGAAGACCTCGCACTGCGCCAGGGGCCCGCGGACGCCGTACGGCCGGCGGATGAGGAAATCGCCTTCGCCGGAGATACGAATCACGCGCAGTTGGTTGGGCGCCGGTCGCGTGATCGCCAGGGCGCCGTTGGCGGCGGCCTCGGCGGTGGCGAACCAGTGTCCGCGTCCATCCTGGTAGGTGTAGGCGCGGCTGCGGAGGTAATCGACCCGGTTGGTGCCCTCGAGGGCTGAATAGCTCACGAGTTCGCCGCCCGGCGCCAGGGCCGCCCAACCCGCGGGCGGAACCAGCAGCTCGGACCGGGCGCGAGCCGCGGATGCGCCTTGCGCCGCCGCCGTCGGGGCGTCGAACGGCACCCCGAAGAGCTTCCACGTGTCGGTGGGGTGGTCGTTGAGCCACAACTCGAGCCCGCCCGGGTAGGCCACGTAGAGCTGGCGGCGGGTGCGCGGGAGGTCGCGGACGATGGCCGTCGAGACATCGCAGAGCCGCGTTCCATCGTAGTAGGCGATGCGTTCCGGGGCCTTGAGACCGTAGCGGGCCTGAACCTGCTGGAGCATGTAATACGAGCGGCCGACGCGCCCCATGCCGTGTTCCTCCTCGACCAGCCAGCCGATGTGGCCGTAGGCGAGGGTGTGCAGCAGGAAGCGGTCGATCGCCCGGTCGATGTTCTGCGGCGCGCGCCAATCCGGGAGGGCGTCGCAGAAGTTGGCGGTCCAGCCCATGCCGATGTCGCACTCTTTGGGATGGATCTGGAGGAGGTCGAACACGGGCAGCAGCGGCTCCCGCGCCAGGGGCCGGCCGTCGTAGGCCAGCGCGTAGTTGCCATCGGCCAGTCCCGCGTAGAGCCAGTGATAGCTGCCTTCCGAGAAGATTGGGCTCTCATACACGCGCGAGTCGTTGCGCAGCAACTCGCCGTACGCGTAGAACGTTTGCGCAAAGGTCCCGGCGCCCGGCACGCGCGCGTCGTAGTCGTTGTAGCCCCAGGGCGCGACTGCCGTGTGCACGTCGGTGTAGGCGCTCGTTGGGCTGAACCTGAATTTGATGCGCGGCGCCAGGAGGGCGTCGAACTCGACGGCCTTGACCGGCTTGAGGGCATAGCAGCGCGGCCAGGCCGTGCGCCAGTTGCCATCCGGCTGGCGCTGCACGGCGTCCGGCGTCCAGTGCTCGTTCACCGGGGCGTAGTCGGTGTAATTGCTGTAGAGGCCCGCCAGCCAGCCTTGGCCGCGCTGGTGCAGGACGTACCTCGCGAGGGCGGAGTCGCCGCCCCGTTTGGGGGCGGCGCGCAACCGCAAGGTGAAACTCTCGCCCCCGTCGCGCCAGGTGATCTCGTGATTGCATTGGATCAGCTTCTCGATCCCGTAAGCGCGGAGCCGCCGGCTGCGCTGCATCTGCTTTTCGTAATCATCGGGCCCCCACGACTCCTGCCAAAGCCGGTCCACCGCCGCGGCGGCGTGGAGGCCAGGTGGGTTGGGGACCACCGGAAGGACCTCCTCGAACTGCGGCGAAACGGTCACGAACAGCCGCTCGAAGAGCGGATTGCGCAGCCCGTCCGTGCGGGCATGATAGCGCACGCCGCCGTTGATGCGCGCGGTGTTGCTGACGACCGTTTCGGCCGCGTACGGCTCGGAACCGTTCGAACGGTACCAATCCAGCCAGATCGAAGTGAACACATGCGCGCCCCCGGCCTTCGAGAGCAGCACGGACGGGTGCGGTCCGTTGCCATAGGTCAGGTAAGGCACCCAGACCGTACGTGGTTCGACCAGGTTCGCCAGTTGTCCAAACGCCAGGTCAACCGCTTGCCCGGTGCGCTGGGTGACGTCCACCACAAGGGACTTCTGCCAAAGCCGCAACTCGAGCGTGGCGCCGTTTTCGTAGTCGGCGGTGATCGTCCCGCCCTTGAGGCGGGCGTCGCGCAGCGCCCAATTCGTGCCGCCGCCAGCCAGCTTCACTTGCGCGCCGTCGAACAAGGCGCCCACGGCTTGTCCGTTCCAGGCGGCGGAGAGACCGCTCAACCCTTTTGCCGGGTCGAACCGGTAGGTCAACACTCCGTCCTCCCCGCGGTATTCCAAATGGAACGCGTCCGCCGCCGCGCTGACGCCGGTGTGGTAGGCCCCGCTGCGGTGCGCGGGCAGAATGGTTTCCTCGCGAACCGGGAAGGGCAAAGTGGCCGGGCCCGTGTTGATGCCGGGCGATTGCCCATCCGGGAGCTTGAGGTTTCGCTTCGGGCGCGGAGGGAAAGTCAAAGGCGCCAGGTCTTCGTGGTAGAAGCGGACGGAGTCGAAGAAAAGGTCGCGCCAATCGGGCTGCGAGCCGCCGGCGACCTCGAGCGCCTCGAAGCGCAGGGGACCACGCAGCCCGGCGGGCAGGCGCTTGTGGATCAGCCACCACTCCTGCCAGCGGACGTGGCCGAGTTGCAGGCTCACGGGTTGCCCTGACCCATCGCGCAGCCGCAAGGCAAGCCGCACCGGTGGAGTGCCGGGAGGATTCTCCCAGTCCCAGCGATTGCCGTACACCCAGAGCTCGACGGCATCGGTGTCCTCGGGCACGGCCAGGCTCTGGGGCAGCGTGATCAAGAGCCGCGGCGTGGCCTCGGAGCCGCCCCGGCCACGGTAACGCAGCCGCGCCACCGGCCGGTCCCAGACATTCTGGGCGCGCGTGACCTGGAGGCTGGCCTCGACGCCGCCTTGCGCCTGCATCGTCCAGCCCGCGAGTTGGTCAAAGCGCAGCGACGGCTGGGCCGGTTCCTCGCGGTGCGCCCAGACCATCTCGTAGGGACGCGCGCCGGGGGCCTCGTTTGCCTCCGGTGTTGGAATTACCGCCTGGCCGAGGGCCGGCGCGGCGGTAAGCAGGGCAGCGGCCACGGCGGTCATTCGAGGGTGGATCGTTCTCATGGCAGCATAGTTCTGGTGATGAGCCGGCGGCGCCGGCGGGGGCTGCGAAGCTCCGCTTCAACACGGCGGCCAGCCAAGCCGCTTATACTTCCCCGGCGGAGCTTGCGCCAGAGCTTTTCTCCAGCCCGATGATGGTCTGGTCGAATGTGGCCGCCACCTTCCCGCCCGGGGGCACGATGAGAAAGTCGTGTTCGTCCCACTCGCCGTCGAGCCAGCGCTGCAGGAGGCGCAGATCGCCTTCGATGCGCTCATAGGTCCAGCCACGCTCGGCGCAGATCTGGCGGACCTGTTCCTCGAGTTCGAGGGGGCGGGTGAAGTCATAGTCGATCAACGTGCCGTGCGTGTAATGCGCGCTCCATTGCTTCATGACCTCGAGCAAGTAGCGCGCCTGTTCTTCCCCGTACTTGCGCGCCCAGGCCTCGAAAGTGGCCTGCATCGCGGGCGGGGAGTGGGCGGGCAGAAAACCCCCGTGGCCCGCCGTGGAATCGCCGCCACGCCGCTGGCGGCATTCCAGCCAGCCGGAAGTGTAGTAGTAGGTGCCGGGGCGCGCGGTGAAGCATTCCTGGTAACGCTCCTTCGAGCCCAGAAACCACGTGATGCAATCGTGCGCGCGCGGGATGACCAGCCGGGTCTGGGCAGCCCTCAAGCCCGTGAGGATGCTGCTGCAGAGGCCGTACCCGATCAGGATGGCTTCGTATCTGCCGGGCGTCACCTGCTCGATGCGTTTCTGGAGTTCCGCGCGGCCCAGCGCGGGGGTATCGTGGTAGCCTTGCGTGAGGAATTCGAGTTCGACGAGGTTCGGTGTGCGCGCCGCGGCGTGGCACAACTCGCGGAAAGCGATCTCGCAGGCGATGACTTTGAGCAGCACAGGACGGTCTCAAGCTGCCGGAAGGCGCCGGGGGCGTCCAGCCGGAACATGGGAGGGAACCGCGAATCCCGCGGTGGCGGGACTAATGGACGCGAATCTGGCGATGGCGGGAGAAAGTGGCCACAAAAGAACGCAAGGAACACAGAGGGGGAAGGCCGGACGGGTGGGGCCGCCGAATGACGCAGAATGGCGCAGATGAACGCAGCCACAAAAGAACGCAGATTCCTTCCTTGCAAATGATTGGGAAGCGGGTACGGTCCGACTCGCAGTCAGTCAAATAGTAAATAGTAAACATTATGCGCCTAAATCACTACGCCATCGTCTGTGCGGCGTCGCTGCTGGCCGGAATGGCCACGTACGCCGAAACGGATGCCAAGGGTGCGAGCAAGGATCCGGCCCCCAAGGCCGCTCCCGCCGCCACCGATAGCACCATCAACCTCGCCGTCACCGGCATGACCTGACCCGTCGGGTGCGTCAGCAAAGTGCGGTCCGCACTTACCAAAGTACCCGGGGTCGTCAAGGTCGAAGTCACCATGCCCGATAGCGCCGTGGTGACCATTGACAAGAAGAAAGTAACCAGCGCCAAATTGATCGAAGCGGTCAAGAAGGCCGGTTACGGCGCGAGCGTCAAGAAGGACAAGAAGGAGACCAAGAGTTAGCCGCGGCGGCGGGTTCCGCGCGGTGGTGGCGCAGGACCAACGGTTCCGTCAGCGGCTGATCAGGTAATAGGCCGTCGCCGGTTGCAGCGTAATCGCTGTGGCGGCGCCCGAGCTGCCGTTGGGATAACCGTTGAAGTCCAGTGGTGTCACTTTGAGTTGGCCGGCGTCTGCTCGTTTGAAGCGGACGACGCCCTCGAGATTCTTCGCCAGCCACGGATCGTGCCCGATCGAGAGGATGCGCTTCACCCCCGGTGTGGCCGGTTCGGTGAGGAAGCCGGAGGTTTTTTCTTCCGACATGGCTTGGAGCAGGATGCGCCCCGAGGTGGCCAGCGGCTGGTCGTCGAGGGACACGGCGATGAGGTGCCCCAGCTCGAGCGGCGAGCGAATCACGATGTCCCGCAGGTCGCAGGTCCCGGCGGCGCGCAAGTCGCCGCTCACGCCCTGCGCGCTGGGGGCGTTAATGACGAGCACGCCGCGTCCGTAGTCGAGCCGCAGCTCGCCGGTGGTGCTGCGCACGGTCTGCTGTGCGCGATCGACGAACGGCGCGAGGTTCACCAGCGCGGTGGCTGAGGGCCGGTCGCCGAAGCGCACCGCCGAGCGCCCGGCGTAGTGGAGCAGCGGGTCCAACCGTTGGCCGGGCTTGACCTCGGCGCCGCGGGGCACGTCCCGGAGGCGCAGTTCATCAAAAGACGCGTCCTGCGGCAGGGGTGTGCCGCGGAGGGCGAGGAGTTCTTCGATGTTCAACGAGACGTCGGCCAGGACCTGGCCTTTGGCGATCAGTCCCCGCCGGAAGATCAATGCCGCCGCCGGGAATTGACCCATCATCGCCGGCGACATCAGCGTCCATGGTTGCATGAAAAACCCCGGTTTGACCGCCCAGTTCGAGCCGTCCAGGGCAAAGTGCACGATCGCGGCGCTGTCCTGGAGGGCGCCGTAGGCGGCAAGGTAGAGGGGAGCTTCCGAGCGAAACCGATTTGGACGGTTCCATGTGGTCTCCGAGTTCATCGAAGGCTTGTTGTCGTAGTGCGGGTCCATGACCGGGTGGACGAAGGCTCGAGGCTTGCCCGGTTCCTCGGGGTCGAAACGCAGCGCGCTCCGGTCGGCATAGGTGTGGCCATCCCGCACGGACCATTCGGAGTTCGGTCCCTTGTGCCAGCAACTGAAGTAACCGTGGCGATCAATGAAGTCGCCCACCGTGTAGCTGAGCTTCTCGAGCGGGCCGAACACTTCGGGGCTGGCGGTGGCCCAGTTCGAGGCCGTAATCAGGCCCTTGAACCCAAGCTTGCGCAGAAACCGGCTGGTCTCGACGTAGAAGCGCTTCTGGGTCTCGAACAGGAAGCGAGCCGTGTCCAGGTCCCGCGGCGTCTTTTCGTGGAACATGTTCCACAAGGGCCGGAAGCTGACGCGGCCCGCGGCGGGTTCGTCGCGTTTGGTCTTGAGCCCGTTCCACTTCGCGAAGGCGGCGTCCAGCGACCCGTATCGGCGCGCGAGCCACTCGGCGAACTGCGCCTCGAGCAGCCGCAACTCGGCGTCCGGGATGTTATCGACGCTGAATGTCCAGAAAAAGCACGAGTCTTCGTTCTGCATTTCGACTCCGGCCACGGCGGCTTCTTCGACGAGCGTCTTGCCGGTGGTCTCGCTCGGGGTGAGGAGCAAAGCAGTCCACCAGGCGCGGTACTGCTCCTGGAAGCGCGGGTTGAAGAAGAGCGCGGCGAACGGATGTTTGCTGCCGTCGTACCCTTCGAGCCACGGCGTCCCCGGTTTGGGGCGAAGCCAGAGCGGAAAATAAATGGAAAGATGGGTATAGATGCCCTCGGCCTTCAGCGCTTCGACCACCGCCAGGGCGCGCTTGACACGCCCCGGCTCCGTCTCACCGCTCTCGTTGAAATAGCCGCCGTGCAGGCGGACGAGGTTGACGCCGTGCTTGGCCAGCAGCCGCGCCACTCGCCGCAACTCTTGCGGGTCTTTGGCCTGGCTCGGAGGGCCGTTCACCGCCCAGAAGCGCACCGGTTGCCCGGTTTTCATGTGCACGAACTGGCCGTCCTTGACCCCGATGAAGCCGCCCTCGCCCGCGACGCGCTCGTTCAGGAAACGGAGGTCCAACGCGGCGTCGGCCGTAAACGGATCGGGCCCCGGATCGAACGCGAACCAGCCGGCGTCGTCGCCACTCGGAGAGCGCGCGGTCCGTGCGGCTTGATCCGGCGCCCCCTGCGCGAGAACCGGAGATTCGCCGAGGAGGGCCGCAGTCAGGGCAGCGGCCAGAACAAAAGAACAATGCGTTTTCAGATGCCGGGAATCAAACACGCCTTATCGCGGTCTAGCAAGCCCTGCCCGGCACCCCGGCACCGGTCCCGCCGGCGTTCACACCCCCGAGACGGGCGAGCCGGCGGCCCGGCCCTCGCGCAGACCGGCTCCCGGCAAGGGCGCCTCGTGCGGGTCGCCCGGCGGATCTGGCGGCGGCGACGCCGACGGGGGCGCGGGCGGGCCGGCGCTGGGGGCCTCCAACACCATCAGGAGGCGGCTCGAGAGGCACGTCAGCCAGAAGGCGCCGAAGCAAACGGACGCCAATTGGAGGCCCTTGTGCGGGGGGAGGTCCGCCTTCGAGAAGCGCAGGAAGCCGAGCAACACCGCCGGGAAAACCAGCGAGACCAACAACGCGCGCCAGAGGCGCGGCTTGATCGCGGCGATCATCATCCCCACCAGCACGCTGCACAGGATCGTGCCCAGAAAGCTGAAGACCAGTGTCAGGAGGGCCACGGCGGCGACGAGGAGGAGTGCGAGGCCGGCTTGCGTAGTAGCGGAACTGATGAATCTATCACCCATCGTTCAACTCGCGTTACATTCTGGCTGATGGAGAGGATAATGCACTCGAACGTGGCCGAGTCAAGTCACTGTCGCGCGTTTTAACGAGGCTGCGGCCTGCACCACGAACACGAACAGGTTGAAGCCGCACTGACTGCTGAACCGGCCTGACCTCGGCGGCTGCGCGAGGCACATCACGTGTGGTTCAGCCGAACTGGCCGTTACGTGGCAGTGTTCGATGCACGAGCCCTGTCTGTGATGGTGCTCACACGAAACGAAGAAAGGTCGCTACTATGATGAAACGTGTTGCTTCGACGGCCCTGGTTGCCCTGGCATTGTGCTGCCTGAGGGTGGGCCTGCCCGCGGACAAACCGCAGGCCAACGACCCCCAAATGGAGAAAGAAGTCCGCGCGATGGAGAAACAGCGGGTTGACGCGCTCCTCAAGGGTGATGCCGAGACCATGAAGGAGATCATGTCGGATGATTTCACTTATATCAGCCACACGGGCCTTCTGCGGCTCAAGGTGCACCGCCTCAGGGACCTGCAAGCCAAGACCTTGAGCTACACGTTGCTTTCCAACGACATCGTCGATGTGCGGCTCTACGGCGACACCGCCCTGGTTCACGGGTTCACCACCCGAAAGGGCGAGGCGCCCGGGCGCAAGCTGGACGGGACCTTCCGCTTCACACGCCTATGGGTGAAGGAACACGGTCACTGGCATCTCGTCCACACGCATATTTCGGCAACGAGTGCGAAGTAGCCGCAGGCCAGCACGCTCCTCAACGTTGATAGGCTGGGAGGACGTGACGCTGCACCGTCAAGGCCAGGATGGCCATGCTCGAGACATAGACGTATCCCGCCCGGCCGACCTCCGGCCCGGGAGAATCCCATGAGCCGTCGTCCTGCTGGTGCTTGAGGAGCACATCCTCGAGCCGCGCCGCATAGAGCTGCCAGTGGTCCGGGGCGGCACGGGCCATCCCCACCGCGTCGTAATACGCACGATAGGAGAAATACTCCCCCTCCCAACGAATGGGGTCGGCGAGGATCTTGTCCGCCACCGCCGTTACCTCGGGGGCCTTGAGGTCCCCCGCGATGGCGAAACAGAGCAACGCCAGCCCACGCAGCGCCGGGCGGTCTTCACCACGCGAGGCATAGCCGACTTTCCCATCGAGAGTGGTGAGGCGTTTGGCGTAGTTCACGGCGGCGGTGATAATCTTCTCCGGCACCGGCACGCCCACCTGTTGCACGGCGTGCAGGCTCATCAGTTGCCAGCCGGACAAACTCAGGTCGGAGTCCTCCTGGGTGGGTTGATAACGCCAGCCACCTTCGTGGCCCGGGCGTTTGCGGATGAGCGCGGCGTTGATCGTCACGCGCACGGCGCGTTCCAGGGCGCGGCGCATTTTCTCCTCGAGATCATCGTCGCGGGTCATGCCGACCGCCTCGGCCAGCATCAACGCGGCGATACCGTGGCCGTACATGTTGCTGCCATCATGCCGTCCGAAGTAACCGTCGTCATCCTGGTGGGCCAGCACCGCCGCCACGCCGCGCCGCAGGCCTTCGCCGTACTGCTGGTCCTCGAGGGTATAACCCGCCGCGAAATGGGCCATGAGCGCCAGGCTCGAGTTGGCGGTCGCGTACGGCTGGCCGTAGGCGCCATCGGGCCGTTGCGACTTGCGCAGGTATTCCAGCCCCCGGCGGATGGCTTTGTCGCGCGGCTGGTCGGTCGTCAAGACCTGGAGGACTTCCGCGTCCGCGAACTCGGCGGCTGCGGGGGGGGGGGAAAGAGGCGCGCCGGCGAGCACACCCGCCAGCAGGCCGAGCGAGGCGAACAATCGCGCCCGGCCGGCGGCCGCGCGCCGGTCCCGTTGCGGTTCCCTGGGTGGGCGGTTCATTTCTCGGAGCTCAGACGCTGGAAATAGGCGCGGATCGCCTCCTGCTGTTCTTCGCTGAAATGCTCGACGGTGCTGCTGCGCGTGCCCTCGCGGAGTTTCTCGCGCAACCTGGCCCACTCGGCTTGATCTTCGCCGGCCACGACCTCGTTGAGCCCCGCGGCACTGCCGGTGGGCCGGTTGTAGTCGCCCTCGCGGGGCTGGCCTGCCAGTTCCTGGCTGTTGCTGCCCTGGCCGGGCTGGTTGCCCCCGGGCTTGCGGGAGGCGGCGGCGGCGGCCTGCTTGCCCGCCTGGCTCAACCGCACCTCGCCCGCGGCGTTGGAGAGCGTGCGCGATGCCTCCTGGTAGGACTCACGCTCCTTGGGCGCCGCCGCGATGCTGGTCTTGGCTTCCCCCGCCGCTTCGGCGGCGATGTCCTGCTCGGGGGACGCGGGCGCGGGCGGCGCGGCGAGATCGTCGAGGTCCGTGTCCAGATCAGGGCGTTTGGCCGCGTTGTCGGCGGATTCCCTGGCCTCGTCGGCCACCCGGTCGAGCCGCGACGCCAGGGCGTCGGCGGGCAACTGTCCGGCCAGGTCCTTGGTCAGTTGCTGCGCGCGGTCCCAGCCGGCGTTGACTTCGGCTTGACGGGCCGGGTCGCCGTTCATGCCCGCGAGAGCGGACGCGCGCTCGGCGAGGGGACGGAGGGTTTGGGCCGTGAGTTTGTCCGGCGCCTCGAGCAGTTGGCCCAGTTCGCGGCCGAGCTGGCTGTAAGCGGCCGCGGGCTTGCGCGCCGACTCGCGTTGCAGGCGCTCCGCTTCGAGAGCCAGCGCGAGCCGCGGCTTGGCGAGCCGGTTCGCGGTTTCGACCTGCGCGGTCGGAGACTCGTCGAGGGCCTGGACGCCCTCGTGCATTGGCGGCGGGACCAAGTGGCCAAGACTGGCCGGCCGCTCGCGCTCGCGCTGGGCCAGATCACGGAGTTGCTCGCCCAGGTTCCTCGGGTTGGCCTGGGCTGCGGCGCGTTCGAGAGTCTCCGCGCGAGGGAGATCACCGGCGCGGCGTTCGGCGGTGGCGATGTTGCGCACGGCGTCGGCCACCGCGGGTTGATTGCGCGCCTTCAACTCCCGCAACCCGGTTCCGGCCAGCCGCGCCAGTTCCGCGGCTTGCTCGGCGTCCGCGGCCTCGAGGACATCGCTCAACGCGGCCTCGATCCGGTCCAGTTCCTTCTCGGTCTTTCCCACCAACTCGGTGACGGTGGGCGCGGTCTCGAGCTTTTGGTGGATCACATCCGCGGCCGGGCTTACGTCGCGATCGACACGCATGCTGGCTTTCAGCGCCGTGGCGCGCTCGGCGAGGTTTTTCTGGCGGCTGCGGGAATCCGTAAAGAGGCGTTGACTGGTTTCGCGGGCGGCTTGCTGAAGTTCCTGCGCCCAGGCGGTGGCGGCGGTCAGGGCGGCCTGCTTGCGGCTGGTGAGCTCCTGGCGATTCTTGTTTTCCCAGGCGAGCGGGCGCATTTCGTTGACGGCCGACCGCAGCGCGGCCACCGGCACACGGAGCGCCTGGAGTGCCGGGGGACCACGCCAATGGGCGCGCCGCTGGTTGAGGAGTTCCTGCAGCAGGCGCCGGGCCTCGCGCGCGGCGCCGACCAGCTCGTCGCTGTGCGCTTCCGTGAGGCTGGCGTCCATGCTGTTCCAATCGCCGAAACGCGCCAGGCTCTCGAGCACCTGCTGGCCGATGGCCGCGTGGCGTTCCGCCAGGCGCGTGAGCTCGGGCTGGGGAACATCGTTGGTGAGCGCGATCAGCTCGCTCGAGACGCGAGCCGCTGAGCGGAAGCTCAGCACCAGCCGGTTGGTGGCGCCGCCCACCGCCACAGGTGTGAGTTCCGCCAGGTTCGGGGTGGGCGCGGCGCTCGAGGGCAGACGCGTGCGCAGGTTGGCGGAACTCGCCTCCGCCAACTCCCGCCCTTGTTTTCCCAGGCGGAAATGGAGTTCGTTCCGCCCGCTCGCCTGGAAGAACTCGATATTCAACGCGTGCCACCCGGCGGTGAGCGTCAGGCTCGCCTTGTGCTCGCGCGCTCCCTGCGCCGCCCAGGCCTCCGCGGGCAACAGGTTCTGTCCGTCCAGAAACAGCCGCACGCCGTCATTAGCCTGGCAGGCGAAGTTCCAGGGCCCGGCTTCGGGGATGTTGATCTCGCCCTGGTAACGGGCGCTCCAGTTTTCGCGCCCGAGCTTTGGCACCTCGAAATTGTCGAAACTGGGCCGGTCCACTTTCTGCAAGACCGGCGGGCCGGCCAGGTCCTTGCCCGCGAAGAAACTCGCCAGCAGCCCGAGCTGCAGGTTCGCGTCCCACCCCACCGCGGCCCGGACCACGGGGAGACTTCGTTTGTAGCGGCCCTGCGCCAATTCCGTGCGCGCGGCCATCGCGTCCGCCTCGAGCGAGGCCGGCCCGAGAGCAACGTGCGCGCGCAGGGTGGCCGCTTCGTCCACGGCATGGTCGAAGAGGTCGCGGCCGCGCGCCGCCGCATCGTCCCGGCGCGTCGGGGTGGCGGAGGCGGCGTTCGCAACCGCGGAACCAAGAATGCGGTACTGCCCGGCCCCCCACGCGGAAACCTCGCCCGCCAGCCCCACGAGGTACGGGGCGAGCGCAAGCTTGGTGCGGCCGGACTCGACATAGAGATTCGTGCTCAAATCGTCCAGGCGCTGGCGTAATTGCGTCACGTGTTGCTGCAAGAGCCGCCCCTGGGCGGCCGCCTGTGCCGGGTCGGCGCCGGCGTTGCGCACCCAGGTCATGTATTGGGCGCGGGTCTGGCGGAGCGCTTCCACTGTCGCGTCCGCATCTCCCAGCAGCACTCGCAGCCGCGCCAGGAGTTGGGCGGCTTCGGCGTTCTCGGGCGGCAAGATGGACAACGTCACGGGTTCGCTCCGTCCGGTCTTGCCGCTCAGATCGGTGGCCTCGGCTACGAGCTCGAGCTCGTCGCCGAACTCGAGCCGTCGCTCGGCGAGGTTCACGCTCACGGCGGCCTCCCCGGCCTGGCCGGCGGCATCTTCGTCGGCAGACTTGGCGCGCCAGGAAAGGGTCCGGCGCTGGGCATTGGTGCCGTTGACTTTGATGATGAGCGCCATGTCCTTCAGTCCAACGTCATCGGCGGCGGTGGCGTTCAGGAGCAGGACCTCCTCGGGTCCCACCACTTTGGTCTCGAGCCCTGCCCCACCCAACGCGGCCACGGGCGGTTCGTCCGCCAGCAGGCGCAGGGTCCAGCGCTCGGGCGGTTCGCTGGCGAGTCCGTTGACGCCCGTGAATTGCAGGCCGTAGGTGAGGTTGGTCTTTGGAGTCAACTCGATCCAGGCCAGGTTGGTCTCCAGCAGCATGGCCTGAGCGGGCGCGTCGGCCGGACGCAACTCGGCGGACACGGCTGCATCCCCTCCCAGGCGAGCCATCACCACCACGCGGCTGCCCTCGAACACATCCGCGTCGCCCGCCTGCACTTCACGCGCCGGCCGGCCCGTGTAGCCCGGGGGTGTGATCCGCAGCCGAATCCCCTCCAACCGCGGTGGCCCTTCGGTGGCCACGCGGAATTCGGGGCTGAGCGTTTCGCCCGCCTTGACACGATAGACGAACCCTTGTGTCACCGCGTTGATGCGTTGCGTGAAGCGATTGGTGCCGGTCGGGCGGGCCATGAGCACCTCCTCGCGCAAGCCGTCCTGCCATTGAATCTGAACACTCGCCTGGGCCGGGGTGGGCGCGGCCAAGGCGGAGACCTCGAGCGAATCTCCAAGACGCACCCGGCAGTGGCCCGGGGACACCTCGAGGGTCGCCACTCCCGCCAGGGCGGGGTTCATGAACGGATTGAGCGCCAACCGCAGGTACGGGCCTTTGAAGGCGAAGCCGGCCGCCAGAACGAGCGCCGCCACCAGCGCGTCGAAGGCCGCCTTCTTGAGGGGGCGCGCATCGACGAGCCCGGCGGGGTCCAGCGGCGTGATCTCGCGCGCGGCCAGCGCGATCGTGCGCCGGGCCATCCAGGGACTCGTTCCCGGCGGCTGGTCTTGCGCCAACTCGACCGCGGACATCACGCGCTCGCGCAAGCGCCCGCCCGCGGCCGCCTCGAGCTGGCGGGCCAAATCAAAGAGGCGGCGCCCGCCGGCCACCGGTTGGAGTCCCCGCCGCCACAGCACAAACAGGGTGCCACCATACACGCCCGCGCTCAGCAGAACCCGGGCTGGCAAACTCAACCCCCCCAGCCACACGAGCAGGCCCGCGCACAGCGTGGCCAGCGCGAAATAAACCACCGCCTCGCCCAGGCCCTTGAGAAGGAGTGTGCGCCTCCGCAGCGCGCCGAATGCCGCCAGCTTCTCCTGGATCACACCGGGCAGATTGGAACCTACGGATGCCATGTCCAACAGGAATGTGGTTTGCTTTCGACCGCGCCGTCACGAAAAAAGCGGCCGCGCGGGTCCTCGGGCGGACCGCTGAACGCCGCGCGACGCGCCGGCGCGGGAGCGATTGACATAACCGCACTTGACAATCAAAAGAAGCGCTCTTAAACCCGCGCTCATGCCCGGGAAGCGCATCGTCATCCTCGGCGGCGGCTTCGCCGGCGCGCGTTGCGCGCTGGCGCTGCGGCGCGGCTTGCCGGCGGACCAGGCCGAGGTCGTCCTGTTCAACCGCGAGAACCACCTCGTCTTCAGCCCGTTGCTGGCCGACGCCGTCGGTTCCTCGTTGAACCCCATGGACGTGGTGGTGCCGCTGCGGGAGTTGTTGCCCGGCGTGTTCTGCCGCACCGAGGAGGTCCAGAACGCGCGGCTCGAGGAGAGCCAGATCGAGTACGAAGGGCACGACGGTCAATTGCGCCGGCTGGCTTATGATCACCTGGTGCTGGCTTGCGGCAACATCGCGAACCTCAGCGTGGTGCCAGGCATGGCCGATCACGCGTTCGCCCTCAAGACCGTGGGGGACGTGGCCGCGTTGCGCTCGCATGTGATGGAGCAGTTGGAAAAGGCCGAGGTGTGCGATGATCCGGAGCGGCGGCGCTGGTATCTGTCGTTTCTGGTCGTGGGCGGCGGTTTCAGCGGCGTCGAGGTTGCCGGTGAGATCAACGACCTGGTGCGCAGCAGCCGGGCGTGCTTCCAGAACATCCGCGCCGACGAGGTTACGGTGACCCTCATTCATTCGCGCGATCACATCCTGCCGGAGATCGGGCCGGATTTGCGCGCGTTTGCGGCGCGGAAGATGGAGGCGGCGGGGGTGAAACTGGTCTTGAACGCGCGCGTGGCCCTCGCCACGCCCGAGGGGGTGGGCCTCGAGGGCGGCACGTTCCTCCGCGGCGGCACGATCGTGTGCACGATCGGCACCACGGTGGCGCCGGTCGCGCGGCGGCTTGCGGCGGCGCAAGAAAAGGGCCGGTTCATCACCGAACCGGACATGCGCCTGCGCGGCGCGCGGAATGTCTGGGGCATCGGCGACTGCGCGCTGGTGCTCAACGCGCACGATGGCAAGCCCGCGCCGCCTACCGGCCAGTTCGCGGAACGCCAGGGCGCGCAGGCCGCCGCCAACATCATCCGCGTGCTCAGCGGCCAGCCGACCGTCCCCTTCCGCTTCAAGCCGCTGGGCCAGCTCTGCTCGATCGGCGGGCACTCGGCGGTGGCGGAGTTTCTCGGCCTTCATCTTTCGGGTTTCGTGGCCTGGTTCATTTGGCGGGGCGTGTACCTGTTCAAACTCCCAACCTGGTCCCGCAGGTGCCAGGTGGGCTTCGACTGGTTCTGGTTGCTGCTCTTTCCGCGCGACCTGAGCCACTTGCGCACCCGCACCACCGACCGTGTTTCGCACGCTCATTACGAGGCGGGCGACGTGATCATCAAACAGGGCGATCCGCCGGCGGATTTCTACGTGGTCGAGCGGGGCGAGGTCGAAGTGATCCGCAGCAGCGCCGAGGCGCCCGAGGGCGCGATCGTGGCCGTGTTGGGCGCCGGGTCGTTCTTCGGGGAACGCGCGCTGGTCAACAACGAACCGCGCAGCGCCTCGGTGCGGGCGCGGACACCGGTCGAGGTGCTGGTGATGGGGCGCAATGTCTTCAAACAGGTCTCGAGCGCGCTGGCACCGTTGCACGACGCCCTGGCGCAGGCCATCAACCGGCGCACCGACAACGCCTGGAAGGATCAGCCCGCCGCGCATGACCTCCTGGCCCGCACCCCCATCCAGCAGCTCCTCGAACCGGTGCCGCAGCCGGTGTTGCGACCCGATGCGTCGTTGCGCGAGGTCGGCAAGGCTTTCGCGAACTCCGCCCATGACTGCCTGTACGTCGCACGCGACGGCCTCACGCTCGAAGGCGTCGTCACCATGACCGACCTCATTCGGGCGCAGTCCGGCGGCGCGGCGCCCGAAACGCCCGTGAGCACGTTCATGGCGAAGGACCCCGTGGCGCTGGCGAACGACGACAACTGCGCCACCGCAACCGCCGTGCTGCGCGAGTACCGGATCAAGACCCTGCCCATCGTGGAGAACAAGAACAACCGCCGCCTGGCCGGTTGCGTTCGCGCCCGCAAGCTTCTCGGGTATCTGTTGGAGGCTCAGCCATAGTTAGAAGACGTACGGGAGCATACGCCACGTGCGCGCCGCGTACTCGGCGTACTCCGGGTACTGCGCGACCACCAATGCTTCCTCGGCATGAATCCGCACGAGCGCACTCGCCAGCACCAGAACACCGCAGGCAATGGCGGGCCAGGAAGGATGTGCAGCCACACCCACCCAGGCGAACCCGGTGACCGCCGCGTAGATGGGATGCCGGACATAACGATACGGCCCGGTGGTGACCAGACCGCCGGCCGTCGGGTTGGCCGCCACATGGTAGCTGCGCCGACCGAACGTGACCCGCGCCCACACCAGCAGCGCGAAAGCCCCCGCCTGCAACGCGATGGCGGCCGGCGCGGCAGAGAACAGTTCGCCGCGCACCGCCAGCGCCGCCAACGCCCCGACCGTCCCAAGGTAGCCAAGAACCGATAGCGCCGTCAGCAACCCGCCGCCCCTGCTCGAAGGTGGTTGCGATGGTTGGTGCTCGATCACACGCCGCATTCCACCAGTGCGGTCACGGAGGTCAATCGGTTTCGTGCACGACCGTGGGCCATGGGGTGGTGCGGGGGGCCGGCTCGTTCCCCGCCTGGGGCGACAAGCTGTCGCCCCACCGAGTCGGAGCCCGTTGCCGCTCGCCCCGGTCACCTCCGCGGGCCGATTCAACTCCCTCCCAGGGGTGGCCTTAAGATCCTGGGTCCTGGATGGTGCCGACGGAGGGGGTTGAACCCACACACTCTCACGAGTACCAGATTTTGAGTCTAGCGCGTCTGCCAATTCCGCCACGTCGGCAACC